>Ga0302262_10001161_pt1 | contig 11185 bp, 10 predicted proteins | sample II_Fen_E3_4_FD_194557 | JGI IMG/M metagenome (GOLD analysis project Ga0302262, IMG submission 194557) | Peat permafrost microbial communities from Stordalen Mire near Abisko, Sweden - II_Fen_E3_4 | ecosystem: Environmental > Terrestrial > Soil > Wetlands > Permafrost | place: Sweden: Abisko...
CCTTCACCTGCACCATCGCCTCGGCCAGATTGAGCAAGCTGTCCGCCGCGCGCTCACCCTTGAAATTGGCCTGATAGTTTTGCAGGAACCACGGCGCCGCCTCGCGCGGCTTGCCCTCGTCCAGATAGGCCCGGCCCAGCAAATTGCGCGCACGGCTCGCGCTCTTGTGGTTGGGATACTTATCCAGATAGATCTTCAACTGCTGCTCGGCCTCAGGGTAAAACTTGGCCTCCCACAGCTTGAAACCATAGGAATACTCATCCTCAGCCGCATCCGCCGTCTGCGGCTTGATAATCGCCTTCACCGCCGCCACACGCTCGGGCGCGGGCTTGGCCGCCGGAGCGACCGGCTTGGCCACAGGCGCCACCACTGGCTTGGGCTTGGGCGCCACAGGGGGCAGCTCTGCCACCGGTGCATTCTCCACCGGGCTATTTCTGGGCGCCTCTACCGGGGCCGCCTTGGCCGCCTCCTGCATCCGCTTCCAGTTGAGCAATTCCTCAACCTGCGCCGTCAGTCGCGCATTCTGCGCCTCAATCGCATCCATCCGCGTGAGCACATCGGTCAGCGCCGTGGTGGCCGGCGCAGGGGCGGCAGGCTGGCCTGCTGGCGCAGCCTGCGGAAACAGCTTGGGATCGCCACCGGGAAACACCTGCCGCTGCAACGCGCGCACTTCGGCTTCGAGCTTGCGCAGGCGCGCTTCCTGCGGCGAGGCCTGTGCCGTGCTATCCTGCGCATGGGCGGGCATCACCGCCACACCCTGCACCGTCAAAGCCACCAGCGCCACGCCCAACCAATGCCGCTTCGTCATCATCTCTGTCACTCGCTCCTAAATCCTTGAGGACCCGATGCCCCAAGCGGCCGAGCCTGTCGAGTGCCACAGGTTACCCAGCGGTGGATGGTGCCCCCGGCGCGGTAGATGGCGCGGCAGGCGCCGCCCCGCCATCGCTGGCCACCGGCTTGGGCCGCGGGCGATACGCTTTGCGCACCGGCGCGGATGTTGCCCCCGCCACCGGCGAAGCGCTGGCCGCAGGCGACTGCTGCCCCCGCGCCAACAGCGCCGCCGCCGACACCGGCACATTCTTCACCGTCTTCTGCGCATCGGCCAGCTTGGGCACCGCTTGGCCACCAATGGTGATGCTCAGCGCCTCGGGCCGCCCGGTCCATACTTGCGGGTCTACCGCATCGGCGGGCACCGTATAGCTCTCGCCCTTGGCCAATTGCTTTTGCAGCAATTGCTTGCCCGTGCCGTCGTAGAATTTCACCCACAGCCCATCAACCTCGGCGGTAAACACCACCGGGCCGCTCGGTTGCGCCGCCTCGCTGGCCGCTGTGGAAGGCGCTTCGCTCGGCGCAACGCTCGCCACCGGAGCGGGCGCGGGCGCCGCCGCCTGCGTCGCCTGCGGCAACAGCGAAGGCAGGCTCGCCGCCGGGCTCAACGCATGCTGCCACCAGACAAAACCACCAACACCCACCACCAGCACCGCGATGCCCGCCGCCCAGGCAAAGCCAGACGAGGGCACCCGCGCGGGATCGCCGGGGGCAAAAGCGGGGGCGGTGTCCATATCAGGCGCCGGCGCATGGCGTGCAAAATCGCGCCCCATCGCGGTGGCAATCTCACCCTCATCCAGCCCCACGATGCGGGCAAAGCTGCGGGCAAAACCGATGGCATAAGTGCGCCCGGGCAGAGCTGCGAAATCTCCCACTTCCAGCGCGTGCAAGTGGCGCTCCTGAATGCGGGTCTTCACCGAGATCTCGGCCAGGCTCAGCCCAGCCTCCTCGCGCGCCTTTGCAAGCCGCATCCCCGCACCACTCAATGGGCTAACCGCAACCGATTCGTCCGCAACCATAACTATCCGAAAACCCTTATCGACCCCTGCGCGGACAGAACGCTGGAAGCGCCCTAATGTCAACCGCTTTGGCCGCAGCGCAGCATCGAAACGGGACAGGCCGAACGCTTGCCCGACCCGTTTTGAAAAGTGCCTCAGTCGATCCCCAAACCGCGCTCTGCCGCCCATTGCGCCAGCGTCTCGCGCAGGTTGCGCGGCGGCTTGGCCAGCCAGCCCTCCATCGCCTCGGTAATCGCGCAGAGATCCACCTTGCGGACCAGATCCTTGATCGGCGCCACCGCCGCAGGCGTGATCGACAGCCGCCGAATGCCCACCCCCAGCAAGGCCAAAGCCTCCAACTGCCGCCCGCCCATCTCGCCGCACACCGTCATCGGCACATTGGCCGCATGGCCCGCATGGGCCACCCGCCGAATGAAGCGCAGGATAGCGGGCGAAAGCCAGTCATAGCGCTCGGCCAGCTTGGGGTTTGAACGATCCGCCGCAAACAGAAACTGCGTCAAATCATTGGTGCCAATCGACAGGAAAGACAGATCCGGCAGCAACATATCCAGCACCTCGGCCAGCGCGGGCACTTCTAGCATGGCGCCATATTTCACCTGTTCGGGATAAGGCTTCTTGATCGCCTTCAGGTGCTTAAGCTGCCCCTCGAACACCTCCTTGGCCGCATAAAACTCCCAAGGCTCCGAAATCATCGGGAACATCACATACAGCGTCCGCCCGCCCGAAGCCTCCAGCAGCGCGCGCGCCTGCACCTTCATCAGCCCTTCCCGCTCCAGCGCCACGCGCAAAGCACGCCAGCCCATCGCGGGGTTTTCCTCATTGCCATCCTCGTCATGGCGCAGATAGGGCAGGCTCTTGTCCCCCCCGATATCCACCGTGCGAAACACCACCGGCTTTGATCCCGCCGCCTCGATCACCTCGCGATAGAGCCGCGTCTGCCGCTCCCGGCTGGGCAAAGTGGCCGAAACGAGGAACTGAAACTCCGTGCGATACAGGCCCACACCATCCGCCCCGGTCAGCCCCACATTGGGCAAATCCTCGCGCAGGCCCGCATTGACCATCACGGTAATCCGCGTGCCATCGGCGGTGATCGGCACCACATCGCGCATCGCGGCATATTTGGCCTGACGCTCGCGGTTTTTCGCATAACGCTCATCAAAAGCGATGCCCATGTCGCGCGTAGGCCGCGCAAAGGCCATGCCCTGATCGGCGTCCAGCAACAGTTGATCACCATCGCGCACCCGCCCGCGCAGCGATTTGACCCGGCCCAACACCGGGATCCCCATCGCCCGCGCCACAATCACCACATGCGCCGTCAGCGACCCTTCCTCCAGGATCACCCCCTTTAACCGGCGCTTGTCATATTCCAGCAATTCCGCCGGGCCGAGATTGCGCGCAATCAGGATCGCATCCTGCCGCAAGCCCATGCTCGCCGCCGTGCCCAATTGCCCCGACACAATGCGCAGCAACCGGTTCGACAGATCCTCCAGATCATGCATCCGGTCGGCCAGCAAAGGATCGTCAATCTGCCGCATCCGCATCCGCGTGCGCTGCTGCACCCGCTCGATGGCGGCCTCGGCGGTCAGACCGGAATCAATCGCTTCATTGATCCGCCGCCCCCAGCCCTCGTCATAGGCAAACATGCGATAGGTTTCGAGAACCTCCTCATGCTCCCCCCCGGTGCCGAATTCGGCCTGACTGGCCATGCGCTCGATCTGCTCGCGCATTTTGTCAAAGGCCAGATAGACCCGCTGCCGCTCAGCCTCGGTATCCTCGGCAACGATATGCTCGATGGTGATGCGCGGCTGGTGAAACACCGCCACACCCGCCGCCAGCCCCTTGACCAGCGTCAGCCCGTGCATCTGCTCCGGCCCGGTCAGCGCGGCATTGATCGCGCCCGCCTCATCCTCATCCACAAGGCCCGCATTGGCGATCAGCTCGGCCAGCACCATGGCCACCGTCTGAAGCGCCTCGATCTCCACCTCTTCATACCGGCGCGGCTCGACATGCTGCACACACAGCACCCCCACCGCCCGCTCGCGCCGCACAATGGGCACACCGGCGAAGGAGTGAAACTTGTCCTCCCCCGTTTCCGGCCGATAGGAAAAGTCAGGATGCGCCGCCGCCTCGGCCAGATTGAGCGTCTCGCTGCGCGCACCAATCGTGCCCACCAGCCCCTCGCCAATCGCCATGCGCGTCACATGCACCGCCTCTTGCGCCAGCCCCCGCGTGGCAAACAGCTCCAGCATCCCCTCGCGCAGCAAATAGACCGAGCACACCTCGCTATGCAGGCTCTCCCCGATCACCTCGACCACAGTGTTTAGCTTGGATTGGGCATGCGCGCGCGAAGCCATCACCTCGTGCAGGCCAGTAAGAATTGTGCGCGCGGCGGTCACCGCGCTGGAGGTCGAAGTCGGGCCGATGGGTGCGCTGGTCATGTGCTCTGGCCTAGCTCAAAGCGCGGCTTTTGCAAACGCGCAACCTTACGAGAAACCATGCTTTGCCCGTGATTTTCTTGCGCCACCTGCCCAAAAAACCACCGCACACAGACACAGGCCAGAACCCCCGCGCCACGCGCCCCGGCGCAAACCGCCGTCCGCATGGCGCAGAAGCTCTGCCCAATATCCTTTCAAGCAAATGGTGAGACGGCGAAAGTCTGGCGCTCAATGATGAGCGATAACGTCACGAATACGCAACTTATGGCGTTTAAGTGCTTGGATCATGCTGAGATCAGGCTGCGGTCGGTTCATTTCCTCGCGAATCCGGCGCTCAATACCAGCGTGCTTGTTCTGCAGAGAAGAGACATGCGATGCTTCCACGGGACATTCTCCTTGGTTAGCTTGCCATGAATGCAGGCCTCCACACCATCGTGTTGTGCCGGGCATGGTATTATTTTGGCCCGGAACACCGTATGGCGGGCGCCTATTTGCAGCGACCCCCCGTTTCCTTCACCGGCCGGGCATCCAGCCCGCTCCGTCTATGCGACGCAGGACCATACCCACGCCGTAATTGTCCGTGAGCCCCAGCTCACCGCGCCTAAAGCTCTCGTTCGGCCCACGTCATGCGCTAACGCGACCGACTCGAAACAACCATCAAGCGCATCGCTAAAGAAACACATTCCAACACTCTTGCGAAGCCTTCTCACCCTCAATTTTCGACGAACCGTTGCCCCTTGCGACCAACCGATAGGGAACCATCCGCAGCCTCCCCAGCCACCCCTTGCCCACCCCCGCATCCCGCGTTAGAGCAATCGGCTCGAAGGCCATCCGGCGAAAAGGGATCATCGGCATGACCGAAGAGGAAATGCGCAAGCGGCTCGAAGTGCTCCGAATCGAGCACCGCGATCTTGATGCGGCAATTGATGCATTGACCAACGCTGGCGCCTCCGATCAGTTGCAAATCGCCCGCCTGAAAAAGCGCAAGCTCAAGCTGAAGGATCAAATGTCGATTATCGAGGATTACCTGATCCCCGACATCATCGCCTAACATCCTGATAAACAGCCCTTGCCTCCACATCGTCCCATTAAGGGATAATGCGGATATATCCCATGGATTGCGGCCCAGGTGCAAAACTGGTTAACGCCGCCTTGCTATGAACCAGACCAGCACCATCAACCCCAGGATCGTGGAAGGCCTCTATTGCGAAGCCCTCGTTTTATCCGATGAGGTCCGCGCCGCCTTTGATTTTTCCGGTCGCATCGAAGACGCTGGCAAGGATGACAACGCCGCCCGCATCGCCCTGTCCTGCGAGGCCTTGCGCACCACCACGCGCATGATGCATGCGGTGGCATGGCTGCTCAACCACCGCGCCTTTTTCATGGGCGAGCTTTCCGAATTCCAGCTCCGCCGCTATGGCCGCCTCGCCCCTGATTTTCCGGCGGCTGATCCTGATCGCTTGGCCTTGCTCACCCCCGCCATCCGCGATCTGATCGCCGCGACAGAAGCCTTTTACAGCCGCCTGCTGCGCATTGATCGCGGCTGGCGCGAAAGCGCCCCCGGCGCCCCGCGCGCGCTTGATCAATTGCGCGCCCGCCTCGCCCAATCCGCGCCAACCGCCCCACAAGGCTGACACCGGTAGCGCATCTCGACAAGCCCGCCCGCGCGCCCCATATCCCCCGCCATGGCTCTCCCCCCGCAACCATGGCCCACCGGCGCCGCGGAAACGCTCGAACCTCTCGTGCGCCGTGTGCTGGCCACCAATCCCAGCCCTTTCACCTATACCGGCACCCAGACCTATCTGGTGGGCGACGCGCGGGGCCTCGCCATCATCGATCCCGGCCCGGCGGACGAAGCCCACCTCGCCGCCCTCCTCGCCGCCATCGGCGATGCCCCCGTGCTGGCCATTGTCTGCACCCACACCCATCGCGACCATTCTCCCGCCGCCGCGCCGCTCGCCGCGCGCACCGGCTCCCCAATCATCGGCTGCGCCCCCATCCTGCTCGACACACAAGGCCCCCGCCTCGACGCCGCCTTCGACACGGCCTACCGCCCAGACCAGATCCTGCGCGATGGCGATCAGATCACCGGCCCCGGCTTTACCCTCACCGCGCTCCACACCCCCGGCCATACCTCCAACCACCTGTGCTTCGCGCTGGAGGAAACCGGCGCCCTGTTCACCGGCGACCATGTGATGGCCTGGTCCACCAGTGTGGTGATCCCCCCCGATGGCGACATGGGCGATTATCTCGCCAGCCTCGAACGCCTCCACACGCGCGCCGACCGCATCTATTACCCCGCCCACGGCCCGCATATCGACAACCCCACCCGCCTCGTCCGCCACATGATCGGCCACCGCCGCCAGCGCGAGGCGCAAATTCTCAAACACCTTCCTGCCAATGTCGAAACCCTCGTCGCGCACATGTATCCCTCGCTCGCCCCCGGCCTCCACCGCGCGGCGGGCTTCTCTGTTCTGGCCCATCTGCTTGATTTGCAAAGCAGAGAAATTATCAGTCAGGATGGCGACCTGTTCTTCACCACCTAGATTCCATCACCTTGCGATTTTCACCTAATTCTGTATTCTTCCGCAGAAATTATAGGTGGGGACTACACATGACTGAACTCTCAGCCACAGGTCTCTCGCCTGTGGCCTCCGAACGCCGCTTTTTCGCCCGTTTAACGCTTGGTATAGCGCTGCTCATCCTGTTCGGCTTTGGTCAATTCGCCGCGCGCGGTATCATAGACTATCGCACCGCGCCGCTCTGGTTTCATGCCCATGGCGCGGTGATGACCGGCTGGCTCGCCCTCAGCGTGATCCAATCCACTCTCGCCGCCCGTGGAGACATCGCGCTTCATCGCCAATTGGGCTGGCTCTCGCTGGGCTTCGTCATCGCCATCCCCGTGCTGGGCACCACTGCGCTGGTCACCGCGCTGCGCGGCGGGCTGGTCCCCCCGTTTTACACGCCCGCCTTCTTCCTGCTGCTCAACGCGGTGGAATTCTCGGCTTTCCTCGCGCTGGTCGCGCTGGCCATCCTGCGCCGCCGCGAAACATCATGGCATGCCCGCGCCCTGCTCTGCGCCAATGTGGTGCTGATGGACCCTGCCTTGGGCCGCTTACTGCCTATGCCGCTGCTGGGCGCCGAAGGCCTGTGGCTCGCCCTGATCGTGCAGGCGATCCCGCTGGGCCTGATCGCCCGCCATGATGCTCGCACTTTGGGCCGCCTCCACCCCGCCACGCTCACCGGCGGCGCGGTGGTGCTGGCCGCCCATGCCGCCACCCTGTTGGTTGGCCTGCCCATCATCGCGCAAATCGCCGCCGCCATCACCGCATGAGCTTGAAATTTCCCCTTGGGCCTGCGCGTCCGCCCTCCTAAAGGGGCCTACGAACGCCTTCCCAAGGGGACCTGATGATGACCGCCCACACCGCCTTGCCCACCGGCCTTGACCTGCGCGCCGAGATCAACCGCCTGCGCAAAGAGAAAAACGCGGTCATCCTCGCGCATTATTACCAAAAGCCCGAGCTGCAAGACATTGCCGATTTCGTGGGCGACAGCCTAGAACTCAGCCGCAAAGCCGCCGAGACCGACGCCGATGTGATCGCCTTCTGCGGCGTCAAATTCATGGCCGAAGTGGCAAAAATCCTCAGCCCGCAGAAAACTGTCATCCTGCCCGACCTCAACGCCGGGTGCAGCCTCGAAGACGCCTGCCCCCCCGCCCGCTTCAAGGCCTTCCGCGAAGCCCACCCGGACCATATCGCGCTCACCTATATCAACTGCTCAACCGAGGTGAAGGCCCTGTCCGACATCATCGTCACCAGTTCCAGCGCCGAAAAGATCCTCGCGCAGATCCCGGCGGATCAAAAGATCATCTTCGGCCCGGATCGCCATCTGGGCGGCTATCTCTCGCGCAAGTTCAACCGCCCCATGCTGCTCTGGCCCGGCGTGTGCATCGTGCATGAAGCCTTTAGCGAAACCGAACTCCTCAAGCTCAAGGCCCAGCACCCCACCGCGCCGATCGCCGCTCACCCCGAATGCCCGCCCACCATCGTCGACCACGCCGACTATGTGGGCAGCACCAGCGGCATCCTGAATTACGCCAAGACCATCGAGGCCGACACGCTGATCGTCGCCACCGAGCCGCATATCATCCACCAGATGCAGCTCGCCATCCCGCACAAAACCTTCATCGGCGCCCCCGGCGCAGACGGCAATTGCAACTGCAACATCTGCCCCTACATGGCGCTCAACACGATGGAAAAGCTCTACATCTCCCTGCGCGACCTCAGCCCGCGGATTGAGATTGACGAACCTCTGCGCCTGCAAGCCAAGAAAAGCCTAGACCGCATGATGGATCTCGCCTCCGCCTCTATCGGCCAAGGCGATCTGGGCACGCGCTAAACCCGCCTCACACGGCGGAAGAAAACCGCCGTGCCGAATCCTGCCGATAGGGGTCAAACAAGGCTGCCATAGTGCGCACATAAGGCAGCCCCCCCGGCAGAATCGTCAAAACCCCCGCCTCCAACTCGGCCAGCCCGCGCTCCAGAAATGGCGCCAGATCCTCGCGCATCGCCACCGCTCGCGCTGTGCCAATCTGCGCCCGCCCCTGACACAACAAACCATTGATGATCGCGCCGAGCGCCTGATCCTCCGCGCTGCGCCGAATGCCCCCCACGCCGGACAAACGGTCCTGCGAAAGCAGCATGCGATAGCGCCCGGCGTTCTTCTCGTTCTGAATGATCCGATCCGGGAAGCACGAAATGGCCGAAGCCCCCAGCCCGACCAACACGGGCGCCGGATCCTCGGTAAAGCCCTGAAAATTGCGATGCAGCTTGCCTGCCACCGTCGCCTGCGCCAGCGTGTCGCCCGGCTTGGCAAAATGGTCAAAGCCCACCGGCACATAGCCCTGCGCCGTCAGGAAATCATAGCCCCGCGCCGCCATGGCAAAGCGCTCATCCTGCCCCGGCAGGGCGCTACCATCGATACGGCGCTGGCGCGGCAACATATGCGGCACATGGGCATAGCCAAACAACGCGATGCGATCCGCACCCAATTCGCAAGCCCGGGTCAGAGAATGCTCCAGCATCCCCCAATCCTGCCCCGGCAAGCCATACATGAAGTCATAATTGAGCGAATCCACCCCCGCCGAGCGCAGCATATCGGTGGCGCGGATGATCATATCCTCGGGCTGCACCCGCCCGATCGCCTCTTGCAACACCGGCTCAAAGGTCTGCACCCCCAAGCTGGCGCGCGTAATCCCCACAAAGCGGATCACATCGCCCCACGCCTGCGTCAGCGTGCGCGGGTCCAGCTCGATCGACCACACCGGGTCTTCCAGCGAGAAATGCACCGTCAACGCATCGACCAGCCGCACGAAATCGGTCGGGCTGATCGCATTGGGGCTGCCACCGCCAAAGGCGATGCGCCGCACCTTGATCCGCCCATCCAGCCTCGGCCCAACCAGCGCGATCTCATGCGTCAGCGCATCAAGGTAGGAAGCCAGACGCTGCCGCTTGTTCGCCGCCCCGGTGTTGCACCCGCAATACCAGCAGATCTGCTCGCAATAGGGGATGTGGACATAGAGCGAGACATCGCCCACCGTCTGGCGCAAGGCCTCGTCAAGATCATCAGACCCCACGCCAGGGCCGAATTCGGCTGCGGTGGGGAAGCTGGTGTAGCGCGGAACCGGCCGCGCCAGCAATTCAGGGTGATAGGGCCACATGCAGGGTCAATTGCGACAAATTGCCCTAGGCTTCCTTGCGCGTGATCAAGCCTTGCGAGAAAACGTATTTAGCAACAGCGCTTGCCCCGTTTGCGCTCGCCACCCGTATGGCATCCTTTGACGCAGCATCCGGGAACCTGCTTGCCGGGGATTTCCTGAGGCCCCACCGGCACGCTGATGGTGCGCGCCACCCCATCGCCGGTGCACAAGGGCACCGCCAGTGCCGAACGCCCCGCCGCAGACGCGGGCGAGGCATTGAGCGCAGCAGGCAGCATCGCCACCAGACCGATGAAATGGTAAAGTCTCATTCCCCCTCAGCATCCTTCGCAGGCTCTGCGCGCTTGACGATCACGTCATCCTCGTCATCAAGCAGGATACGGGCGGCGGCCCCGTCCATATCCTCGAACTGACCATTCTTCAGAGACCAGAAAAAGGCGAGCAGCCCCACCAGCCCCATCGTGAGCGCCACCGGTATCAGGAAGGCCAACCCCGTCATTGCGCTGCCTCAAAACCCGCGCGGCGGTTCCACCGGCTGGGGAAAGCCAGACGCAGCGAATTGCCGATCACGATCAGCGAGGATGTGCTCATCGCCACCGCCGCCAGCAAGGGCGTCACCACCCCCATGATCGCCAGCGGCACCGCCAGCACATTATAGCCGATCGCCAACACGAAATTCTGCTTCACCACGCGCATCGTGGCGCGCGATCCGGCAATGGTGCGCGGAATGGCCAGCAGGGATTCGCTCAGGAACACGAAATCCGCCGCCTGCCGCCCGACATCGCTGGCCGCGCCGGGCGCGATGCTGGCATCGGCCGCCGCCAGAGCCGGGCCATCGTTCAGCCCATCGCCCGCCATCATCACCCGATGCCCCGCGCCCTGCAACCGCGCAATGGCTTCCTGCTTGTCCGCCGGGCTGGCGCTGGCCTGTGCGGTCATCCCGGTCTCGCGCGCCGCTTGGGCCACGGCCTGCGCATTGTCGCCCGACAGGATGGATGGCTCCACGCCCAGCTCGCGCAGCCAATCCAGCGCCGCCGCGCTATCAGGCCGCAAACGGTCGGCGAAAGTGATCAGGCGCGCTGGCTGCCCGGCAATGTCCAGCACGCTGACCATCCCGCCGCCCTGCTCGCCCGCGCCGGGCCGACGCAGCGCCACCGCCTGCCCCTGCCAGATGCCCCACACACCCT
>Ga0302262_10001163_pt1 | contig 11165 bp, 9 predicted proteins | sample II_Fen_E3_4_FD_194557 | JGI IMG/M metagenome (GOLD analysis project Ga0302262, IMG submission 194557) | Peat permafrost microbial communities from Stordalen Mire near Abisko, Sweden - II_Fen_E3_4 | ecosystem: Environmental > Terrestrial > Soil > Wetlands > Permafrost | place: Sweden: Abisko...
TATATTAAATTTGCTGTCCAAATGGATTGGCGCAAGACGAAAAATCTAATTGTTGTGCCACACTGCACAATTATAAAACAAAAATAGTATCAAAAGAAAATATACGAAACGAATATGAATACTGATCCCTCTATATTATCTATCGAAAACCTATCAATAGCCTACGACAAGGATAAACTTGCTGTGAAAAATGTGAGCGCTACGATAAAGAAAAATGCTATCACAGCCATCATGGGCCCCTCAGGTTGTGGAAAAACAACCCTGCTGAGAGCTATAAACAGAATGCACGAACTCTATCCGAACATTTCGACTGAAGGAAAAATCAAGCTGTATGATGAAAACATCTACGACATGTCGACCATTAAGTTACGCCGGAAGGTGGGAATGGTTTTCCAGCGTCCCAATCCGTTTCCAACCCTGAGCATTTACGAAAATGTGGTTGCCGGATATAAACTGAACGGTATTAAGCTGAAACGCGATGAACGCGATGAAATTGTAGAGACTTCATTGAAAAATGTGGCCCTATGGGAAGAAGTAAAAAATTCATTGCACAAAAAAGGAAACTTTCTGTCCGGTGGTCAGCAACAACGACTTTGTATAGCCCGCACGCTGGCATTTAAACCCGATGTAATTTTGCTTGACGAGCCTACTTCGGCACTCGACCCCATTGCTACAGCTAAAATTGAAGACTTACTGGTTGATTTAAAACAAAACTATACCATTGTTTTAGTGACACACAACATGACACAGGCAGCCAGAATTTCGGACAATTCCATGTATATGTACTTGGGAGAATTAATTGAATATGATGAAACAACACAGATATTCACCAACCCAAAACATACTTCTACCCAGAATTACATAACCGGAAGATTTGGATGATATACACTCCGTGATATTAATTGTTATTTGCCTCCGGCGATATTAATAGTTATTAGTTATACAAATATAAAACAACGGAAATCTAAAGGCATGTGACTTTAGACCTACAACATTAGACATTAAAATATGAGACAATTAGAACAAGAACTAACATCGCTCCGTCATGATCTTATTGACATGTGGAAACTGGTTATTTCCCAGGTTTCAAATTCTGGTGAAGCCATTTTATCTTTTGATAAAGAATTGGCCCAAAAAGTTTCGATGCGAGAAAGAAAGGTTGATGCTTATGAATTGAAAATTGACAGTGAGTGCGAAAATATCATTGCACTGCATCAGCCGGTAGCTATCGACTTGCGTTTTGTGTTAGCCGTATTTAAAATCAATTCCAATCTGGAACGTATTGCCGATTTTGCTTATGGCATTTCGCGCATGTTGATTGCTAATCCATCTGTCATTTTAGATGCCGAACTTATTACCAACACAAACGTGCGGGTGATGATCAGCGAAGTAAACAAAATGCTAACTCAGGGGCTCGATGCTTTTGAAAATGAAAAATCGAACTTTGCAGCAGCCATTTTCAGCGAAGACTATCAGGTAGACGAAATAAACAACAATGCAGCACGCATCGTGGCCGATTATATTCAAAAAAATCCCGATCGTGCTTTTGAATGCCTGCAACTAATAGCAGCCATACGCAAACTAGAACGGATTGGCGACCATTGCAGCAATATTGCCGAAGAAATATTTTTCTATATTGATGCTAAAGTACTGAAACACGCGCCAAAGAAATAAACAGCACTCCAAACTAAAAAAGAGGAATAAGACAGCACTTATTCCTCTTTTTTTATGCATCTAATACTATATCAACCCCGGCTACTGATGCAAAATAATTACAGCGCACCCGACTAAAAAACCGAAAAAAGATTATGTATGATGTCAACATGGAGATGGCTTTTTCCCATAATAATATGACTTTTCCTCATATTAATATGGCTTTTTCCCATAATGATATGGCTTTTTCTCATAATGATATGTCTTTTTCTCATAACAATATGACTCTCCCTCATAGTAATATGTCTTTTTCTCATATTGATATGCCTTTTTCTCATAACAACAAGGCTTTCCATCGGATCTATTCAATAAATTGTGTCAAAAAGAATAATTGATTGATATTCCATCTAAGTTCAAAAAAGAATAAAACCCCACCTTTCCAAAGCGACTCCTTCATTGTCAAGTTACATGAAATAAACAATTTTTGTTGAATCGGAACAAAAATAAAATTTTGTCATATCTTTGTAACATATATTTCACGATAACGAAATAACAAAATAGTTTCTTTGTAACATAATTTTAATCAAATAAAAGTATGAATCCATATCGTATTTTGGTAGTTGACGACGAAGAAGACTTATGCGAAATTCTTCAATTTAATCTTGAAACCGAGGGTTATCTGGTAGACGTGGCTTACTCGGCCGAAGAAGCTTTAAAAAAAGACATCAGTGTTTATAACCTGCTATTGCTCGATGTAATGATGGGTGAAGTATCGGGATTTAAAATGGCCCGGATACTACGCGAAAATCCTAAAAATACAGCCATTCCAATCATCTTTCTGACAGCTAAAGACTCTGAAACCGATCGGCTCACGGGTTTTAATATTGGTGCCGACGATTATATTTCCAAACCATTTTCCATTCGCGAAGTATTGGCCCGCGTTAAAGCAGTCATCCGTCGCGTTGACCCCAGCAAACAAGAAGCAGCCCCTGCCCGCCAGTTGAGTTACGAAACACTCGAAATGTCGTTGGAAAACAAAAAAGTATCTCTTGGAGGTGTCGAATTAGCCTTCACAAAAAAAGAATTTGAAATACTGAAACTCTTTTTAGAAAACAAAAATCGTGTATTCTCGCGCGACGAAATGCTTAACCGCGTGTGGAGCGACGAGGTAATTGTTCTCGACCGGACTATTGATGTAAACATCACCCGACTTCGAAAAAAAATAGGTCCATACGGAAAAAACATCGTTACCCGGCTTGGATACGGCTATTGCTTCGAGGAATAGAACACAGATAAGCCCTAATCCCAAAAGGGGAACTGCATTTGTTTTTTCTTTTAATTATTAACAGCCTAGTAACTCGTAACTATTTACTTGTAACTATTCAATATAAATCCAATCTGAACTCCCCCTATAGGGGTTGGGGGTTCTTTAATCCCCCTTTAATGACCGGGGCTTATTATACATTATGACTCTGAACCGGCGGCTTTTCTTTTATTTTTTCAGTACCTTTCTGTTGATGCTGGTCATTATCTGCTTCTTTCAGTATCAACGCGAAAAAGAATTTCGCACCGAGCAGCTCGATCAGCAACTCACCACCTATAATTTTACAATCCACCGGTTTATTCAGGAGCGTAAACCAAGCTGGGATATGCTGGAGGAGTACGTGCATTTATTCCCTGACAGTACATTGCGTGTAACAGTTGTAGATACGTTGGGAGTTGTAACTTTCGATTCATCAGTAAAAAAAGGGACAAACCTAAGCAACCATCTGAACCGTCCGGAAATTGTAACGGCTCACTTAAACAGTAACGGACAAGCCATCAGGCATTCTGCCTCTACAGGAAAAGATTACTATTACCTAGCACATCACTTCCCCAATAATTATGTTCGTAGTGCGTTACCTTACAACGTAAGTCTTATCAGTACACTCAAGGCCAATACATTCTTTATGTATTTCATGCTGTTTGTACTAATCATAGCCGGTGTAGTACTCTATTTCATATCCCGAAACTTCACAAAATCTATCGATCGCTTGCGCATTTTTACCCAACGGGCAGAAAAGGGAGAGACGCCCGATTACGAAATAGAATTTCCAAATGACGAACTGGGTGAGATTAGTAAAAATATAGTTGAACTGTACAGACTACTCTTCCTTACAAAAGACGACGTATACAAAGAACGCGAGAAACTGATAAAACATCTACAGATTTCGCAGGAAGGACTTGGTATTTTTTCGTCAGAAAAAAAAGAAATTCTGGCTAATACGCATTTCATTCAATATACCAATATTCTGTCCGACAGCCAGTGCAAAAGTTCGGACGAAATATTCAGCCTGCCTGAATTTAGTGAAATAAACGAATTTATCGACCAAAGTCTCAAAAACAACGAACTTAAACGGAAACGACTCACCGTAGAAAAAGGAGGTCACGTTTTTGCAGTTCAATGTATTGTTTTTCAAGATAGTACATTCGAAATTTCAATGAATGATATTTCCACTCAGGAACATGAAAATGAGTTGAAACGCCACCTCACCCAAAACATATCGCACGAGTTGAAAACGCCCGTAAGCAGTATTTTGGGATATATGGAAAGTATTCTTGAAAATCCTGATTTGGATCAGCAACGGCAACGCTTTTTTATTGAACGCTCGTTTCAACAAGCGCAACGGTTACGCGACTTACTTCAGGACATTTCCACACTCAATAAAATTGATGAAGGCAAGCGATTGTTTGAGAAAGAGTCCTGCAACATCTCCGAAATCATTTCGGATGTACTGAATGATGTTCATTTGCAAATAGAACAAAAGAAATGTACTGTACAGAGCAATTTCAAACCCGATTTACCCATCATGGGCAATCGTTCGCTCATCTATTCTATCTTTCGAAATTTAATGGATAACGCATTAGCCTACGGGGGCGAAAAACTAACCATCGACATCAATTGCTACCGGGAAGATGATCTATTCTTCTATTTCTCATTTAGCGACAATGGAATTGGCGTACCCGAAGAGCATTTAAGTCGCCTGTTTGAACGGTTCTACCGCGTAGATAAAGGGCGCAGTCGGAAAATGGGTGGTACCGGACTCGGATTAGCTATTGTAAAAAATGCAGTGCTGCACCATCGTGGAAACATCTCAGCCAAAAGCGTCCCCTCGGGTGGACTGAGCTTTATTTTTTCATTGAGAAAACACTAATTAAACGACAGCCAAACCGATGCAAATACTCCGAAGTAAATGGACACCTTTATTTTTAAGCAATTTCTTAGGTGTATATAACGACAATTTTCTGAAACATTGCATCATCTTTATCTCGGTTGGATGGGCACTACCCGGGTGGATGACTCAGTCTCAACTGATCTCCATCGTATCGGCATCTTTGGTTATTCCATACCTGTTTCTATCTCCTCTCGCCGGTCGGTTTGCAGTTATTTACTCTAAAAAATCTGTTTTTAGAATTTGTAAGCTACTCGAAATTCCGGTATTGATAGCCGCTTCCGTATCATTCTACTATCATTGGGTCATGCTCGCAGTGCTTGCAGTACTATTTATGGGAATATTGAGTTGTCTGTATTCCCCATCCAAATACAGCCTTATTCGCGATATTGGCGGAGAACAAGGTGTTTCGTACGGAAGTGGTGTATTCGAAATGATGGCTTTTCTGGGCATTCTGATAGGAACGGTAACTGCCTCCATAATTTCCGACAAATATAATCAGTGGATTGTTTTCGGACTATTTGTCGGATTAGCTGCATTGGGTTATATTGTTACAAGATTAATCAGAGCAAATGAATTACCCGAGAATAAGGACGAAATCGGGACATTAAATCCAATTCGCTTTTTGTTGGATTCATTCCGGTTTGCACGCCAACATAAAAATGTGAACAGTGCCGTGCTTGGAGCATCAGCACTCTGGCTTATTGGCGGTATGCTGCAAATGAATCTGGTGATTCATTGCAAACATGTTTATCACACATCCAACACCACCACTGGTTTGATTATGGCTTGTGCTGCCATTGGTATAGCCTTGGGTTGCTGGACCGCGGGTAAAATATCCGGCACTCAGGTAAAAAAAGGTCTTATTCTGATCGGGATACTTAGTATGAGCGTATTATTCTTCGTACTTAGTCTTTTCCACATAAGCCTACCATTATTTATCTTTTGTGTATTCTGTGTAGCATTTATGGGCGGTATATTTCAAATTCCATGTTTATCAATGCTTCAAAATTCAAATTTAGATCGTAAACTCGGCGACATGATCGGGTATCTTAATCTGGTAACTTTTATTTTCGTTTTGCTCGGGACTTTATTTTTCTTTCTCACAACCTATTTTACCTCCGAAAATAGTTTTGCAGTATTTGGAGTAATATTAGTTATTTGTTTGCTTGTTAGCACTTATTTTCTGAGGAAATCGCCTGAATTTCGGAACGAATCAAAAGCTATGTTGAAACGTTCATCAAAATAAAAAAGCTCTGAAAATAGTCTCAGAGCTTTTTCTTTTAAAAGTAGATTTATCATTTGCTTATAACTAATTCAGCACGACGATTTTGATTGCGTCCTTCTTTAGTATCATTCGACACTTTAGGATTTTCCTTTCCAAATCCCGCTGCATATATAGTTGATGCAGAAAGACCTTTGAGAACCAGATAATTTTTCACCTCGGTTGCCCGTTTCAACGAAAGCTTCTTATTTATTTTATCACTGCCAACATTGTCTGTATAACCCGACACCAACAGCTTCGACCACGTTTTGTTGGCTTTCAACACCAATGCCACCTGATCCAGAATAGCTAAAGTTTTGGGTTGCAATTTCGAAGAACCGAATCCAAAATTCACATCCAAAAGAACGGTCACCGTATCCTGATTGTTATTTCCATCAACCTGTGCCTGCGGTATGTTTTTCAAATCATTTTTCAATTGAGCTTTATCTGCAGCCTTTTCATCATTCAGCGCTTTCAAATCGGTTTCTAATCTTTGTATTTTTTCTTTATTGGCTGCATTTTCATCTTCCATAGCTTTTAATCGGTTTTGAATCGTCAGGTCATTTGCCTCAGGCTTATTATAATATTCTGCAACACTCATATTACGAACATGTTTCTTGTTCTTCGTGCCAAATTTATAACGCAGACCTATAGTTGCAGTAAATCCGTCATTTCCATACACCATACTATTTGCTCCACCCAAGCCCTCTGATGAACTTATACCACCCAGGTCTTCCCTGAAATAATACCTATATTGTCCCTCGAAACCCAATGCCCATGCATTGCTAAGCTTGTATTCCAAATTCAGAGCACTTGTAACCAAAGGAGACATTAGTTTATTCTTTTCACCTGTGGCCACAATTTTATTAGAATAAAATCCTAATCCGGCGCCCCAGTTACCATACACATTAACTCTACTCCAAAAACCAGTTCGTTTTGGAGTCAATAAATTTGCCAGATTTACAGAACCGAATACTGTAAAATCTAGCGTATTGCCTTTTGCGGTATTTCTATCAAAAGTAAGATAATCGATGGCACCTCCAAACCCAACCAACGGATTAATTGTATACTCCAAAAACACTCCGGGGAAAGTCCAGCCCATATCATCAACATAACCGTCAAATCCGTTTTTAGATGATACAGGCGTTACGCGATAGTAGTCAAAACCGGCTTTTGCTCCTAACGACCAATGTGATAAAGTGTCCTGAGCTTTAAGGCCTGAAGATAACACACACAGAACAAGCAATGTACTAAGTAAGCTTCTTTTCATAAATTCATATTTTTTATTTGTAATATTTTATTCTACAAAATACAACAACAAATACTACTTTTTTGTTGAAACAAATTTGGATTAATTATAATTTAAAGATGCAATCGTTTGTAATTAAGCCATTAAATTGGCATTTAATTTAGTTATTATTACGACATATAATAAATTCAAGTTTACATTTCATTACTGCTTATCGATAAAGTAAAAATTAGTCCAGTGCTATTTAGATTATAATTACGTATATTTTCTCTCTTTTTATCAAAATTTCTGTTGTAAAACATACAAAATGCAAATACAATTTTAATAGAGATTTCATACATTGCCATACGATTTTTCATTATAAAAAACAGCTTATTTTTTAGTATTAATCCGTTTAATTTTAATACAATATGAAAGTGTATCAATCGAATGAAATCAAAAACATTTCATTGCTGGGAAGTTCCGGCTCAGGGAAAACCACTCTTGTGGAAGCTATGCTTTACGAGAGTGGAGTTATAAAACGTAGAGGTACAGTGGATGGCCAGAACACTGTTTCCGACTATTTTCCCGTTGAAAAAGAGTATGGCTATACCGTTTTTTCAACTATTATCCAGACAGAGTGGCAAGAAAAAAAACTAAATTTTATCGACTGCCCGGGTTCCGATGATTTTATCGGAGGTGTAGTGACCTCACTCAACGTAACCGATACCGCTCTTATTCTTCTCAACACACAATATGGCGTGGAAGTAGGAACAAACAATCACTTCCGCTACACGGAGCGATTTAATAAACCAGTCATTTTTGTAACCAATCATCTTGATCAGGAAAAAGCTGATTTTGATCGCACACTAGAACAGCTCAAAGAAAATTACGGAAATAAAGTTGTGCAAATTCAATATCCAATCAGCGTTGGTCCGCTATTCAATGCCGTAGTGGATGTATTGAAAATGAAGATGTATAAATGGAAGCCCGAAGGTGGTGTTCCCGATGTACTGGAAATTCCAACTGAAGAAATAGAAAAAGCACAAGATTTACATAACACCTTAGTAGAAGCCGCTGCCGAACATGATGAAGAATTGATGGAAAAATTCTTCGATCAGGGCTCACTTTCGGAAGATGAAATGCGTGTTGGTATTCGCAAAGGATTAATACACCGCGATATGTTTCCAGTATTCTGCGTTTGTGCAGGAAAGGATATGTGTGTGCGCCGCTTGATGGAATTTGTTAGCAATGTATCACCAAGCGTTAGCCAAACAGAGAAACCACAAACTGCCGATGGAACCCAAATTGCTCCCGACGCAAACGGGCCAACCAGTATTTATGTGTTCAAAACCAGCGTAGAACCACATATCGGTGAAGTTTCTTATTTCAAAGTTATGAGTGGAAAACTAAAAGAAGGCGCTGATTTAACCAACATTGACCGGAGTTCAAAAGAACGTATAAGCCAGATTTTCTCAGTTGCCGGGCAGCTCAGGACCAAAGTAGACGAGATAGTAGCAGGTGATATTGGTGCAACAGTAAAACTAAAAGATACACGTACTGGCAACACGCTAAACATAAAGGGTTGCGAGTATGATTTCAAAGAGATTAAATATCCCGAGCCACGCTACCGCCGCGCCATCAAAGCAAAATCGGAAGCCGACGAAGAAAAGCTCAACGAAATTCTGACACGCATGCATGAAGAAGATCCGACCTGGGTGATAGAACAATCAAAAGAATTAAAACAAACCATCTTGTATGGTCAGGGAGAATTTCATCTCCGCACCTTAAAATGGCGAGTTGAAAACAACGATAAAATACCAATCGAATTTAAAGAACCTCGTATTCCTTACCGCGAAACTATCACTAAAAATGCACGTGCCGATTACCGTCACAAAAAGCAGTCGGGAGGTTCCGGACAGTTTGGTGAGGTACACATGATTATTGAACCTTACTACGAAGGAATGCCAGCTCCCGACACGTTCCGGTTTAATGGGCAAGAATACAAGATCAGTAATCGAGATACACAGACAATTGATTTGGAATGGGGAGGCAAGCTGGTTCTTATCAACAGTATCGTGGGTGGAGCTATCGACCTCCGCTTCCTGCCGGCTATTATGAAAGGAATTATGGATAGAATGGAGCAAGGCCCGCTTACCGGTTCCTACGCCCGCGATGTCCGTGTAATTGTGTACGACGGAAAGATGCATCCGGTTGATTCAAATGAGATTTCGTTCCGGTTGGCAGGACGTAATGCATTTGCACAGGCATTCAAAGAAGCCGGTCCTAAATTGCTCGAACCTATTTATGATGTCATTGTTCAGGCTCCATCCGATCGTTTAGGCGATGTAATGAGTGACTTGCAAGGACGCCGTGCTATCATTCTGGGTATGGAAAGCGAAAAAGGATACGAAAAACTAACAGCTAAAATTCCATTAAAAGAATTGGGCAGTTATTCTACTACACTAAGTTCCCTTACCGGTGGGCGCGCTTCGTTCACCATGAAATTTGCCAGTTACGAATTAGTTCCGATGGATATTCAGGATAAATTGCTGAAAGAATACGAAGCAACTAAGAAAGAAGAAGAGTAAACTACTCTATATTATAATTTAAAATCAGGAGCAGCTATTCGACAACGAGTAGCTGCTCTACTGTTTCACTGATGATTTAAACTGTTGGAGCAATTCGTGACAAAAAAAGCAGGCGAAGTAACTCCAAGTCACTCCGCCTGCATATCAATAAGATTGTTGGGAATTATCCTACAATTTTCTTAAACAAGTTCTTCATGTTCACCAGATCACCGATAATTTTGTGTAAATCGGCAACAGCAACGCGTTCCTGCAACATCGTATCACGATAACGAATAGTTACCGTATTATCTTCGGGAGTTTGATGATCTACCGTGATACAGAATGGTGTTCCAATTGCATCCTGACGGCGATAACGTTTTCCGATAGAGTCTTTTTCGTCGTATCCACATTTGAAATCAAACTTCAGATCATTCATTATTTCGCGAGCCTTTTCAGGCAGACCGTCTTTTTTGACCAATGGCATAATACAAGCTTTTATCGGAGCCAAAACCGGAGGCAGATTCAACACCACGCGGGTTTCACCGTTTTCAAGCGTTTCTTCGTTGTATGAAGCTGCCATGATTGACAAGAACGTACGATCCACACCAATGGATGTTTCGATAACGTACGGAGTGTATGACTGATTAATTTCCGGATCAAAATATTTGATATTTTTACCTGAGAATTTTTCGTGACTGCTTAAATCGAAATCGGTACGCGAATGAATTCCTTCTACTTCTTTGAAACCAAAAGGCATTTCAAATTCAATATCGGTAGCGGCATTGGCATAATGGGCCAATTTATCGTGATCATGGAAGCGATATTTTTGATCGCCAAGTCCAAGAGCTTTGTGCCATTTCAACCGGAATTCTTTCCAGTGCTCGAACCATTTCATTTCCTCACCCGGACGAACAAAAAACTGCATTTCCATTTGCTCAAATTCGCGCATACGGAAAATAAACTGACGGGCAACGATCTCGTTACGGAAAGCTTTACCTATCTGGCAAATTCCAAACGGAATTTTCATACGTCCCGTTTTCTGAACATTCAGAAAGTTTACAAAAATTCCCTGAGCCGTTTCTGGACGAAGGTATATTTTCATTGAGCCTTCAGAAGTTGAGCCCATTTCGGTAGAAAACATCAGATTGAATTGACGAACATCCGTCCAGTTACGTGTTCCGCTAACAGGGCAAACAATTTCGTAATCTTCAATAATAGCTTTTAGTTCTACAAGATCA
>Ga0302262_10001164_pt1 | contig 11160 bp, 3 predicted proteins | sample II_Fen_E3_4_FD_194557 | JGI IMG/M metagenome (GOLD analysis project Ga0302262, IMG submission 194557) | Peat permafrost microbial communities from Stordalen Mire near Abisko, Sweden - II_Fen_E3_4 | ecosystem: Environmental > Terrestrial > Soil > Wetlands > Permafrost | place: Sweden: Abisko...
TGTCAGACGTGTGGGCTCCGCTTCGGAAAGCCGTTCTGTCGAATTTACGTGGTTCATTAAGAGTAACCGGCCGGGTGGTTCAGACCTGGGCCATGAGACCTTCCATCCAGCGCTACTGCTCAGCCTGCCGGATGATTTGGCTAGACCCGGCGCAGTCCTTGACCCCGATCGGGCCAGCCAAGGCATCGTGTGTACGATTGCGCCGTATCCCAACATCCGTGTGCGTGACACGGTGGAGCTGTATTTCGATGGGCGTCTGGTGACGCTGCAGTTGGACGACGACCATGTCAGCGGCGCCAAACCCATTGAAGTCTTGGTTCCCGCTGAAATCGTCCTGTTGAGCGACAGTGGCTCGATCACTATTCGGTTCGCCCTGCATGATGAGGTGCTCAATCGTTCAGGCCCTGACCGCCGGTTTTCACAAGCGGCTTACCTCGACAGCGATCTAAAACCCGGGCTGCTTTCGCGTCCATTTTTGCTGCGAGATGGCGCCGAAATCCTTGATGTGAACTTCGATACGCACGGCACAGGGTACTTTGAGATTGAAGTCGTCGCGCCAACGAAACTTCCCAATGGTAGTAGCACCCCCACGGGTACTCAGATTGTGGTGACGCTGGCTGGAATTCGTTCCGATGGCACGTTGCTCAACGTGCAACTGCCAGCGTTTCCCGCTCGCCTCGGTCGTTCCGCGTTCACCGACTTGGACAATGCAATCCTCAAGGATTTGATCAATGGCACCTTGAGAGTCTCCCATGAGCTGCAATTCCCCTTGGGGACCAGGCTGGCATACTCTCGTCGCTTGACGGTGACGATTTTTGGCATCGTGTCGCTCATGCCGGCTGTCACCATTGAGCAGAACGAGGGGGGGTTGATCGACCCTGATGTGTCTTTTATTACTGTGATTTTTCCCGATTACGTGCCTTATAGCCGTGACTATAACGTGACCTTGCGCATGGAAGCCGTGTTGCCGGGTGGTGGTGTCGTGTCGTTTGAGCAAACCCGCCTGGCAGGTGGTCCACCGCCGCAACCGAGGACCATCCTGCGCGCGGATTTCGAGCGTTTCATTGGCCTTGGGAATGTGACAGTTTTCTATCGAGTGGATGATGGCGAGATAGCGCCGACGGATGTCGGCACATTGGTGGTGCGCGACTCTGAGTTACTGATTGTGCGGTTTGGCGAGCGTATGGCCCAACTGCCTGCGCCTGAAATAGACGGCACGGATGAAAATGGCAACCTTGATCCGGAAGTCATCTTTGGCAGCGTGACAGTGACTTTGCCCTATACCCTGACACTTCCATTAGACAAAGTGACCTGGATCTGGACGGGTACGGGCGGCCCGAGCGGCAGTACGGGGGGCTCATTTACAATCAATGGTGGGACCGCTGACAATCCGATAGTGTTTGATGTTGACAAGGCCTTCGTCGAGAACAATCTCGATGGTGAGATTCGCCTGCGCTACTACCTTGAGCGTGCCGGCAGCGACACGCTCTATTCCAAGGAGTTGGTGGTCAGCGTCGGGAAGGCGTTGGGGAGCCTCGACGCCCCTGAAGTCATCGAGGCCACCAAAAGTCCCGATCAGTTGGCCCCAGAGGCGGCGATCGACGGAGCCACCATTCGTGTGGCGTTCATGGAGATGGTCCCTTCCGACCGGATCAGGGTTGAGTGGCGTGGAATAGACGATATAGGGACTCACACCGAGACCAAGGATGGCAGTGTCAATAAGGTGCTTTACTTCACGGTGGCGACTGCTGTAGTCGGGGCGAATATTCACCCCGGCGGACGTGATATCGAGGTGCAGTACTTCCTGATCCGCGGTGCCCGGGAGATACCCTCGCAGGTGTTGAACCTGCGGTTGTTGACCCTCGTCACCAAGCCGGTGCCCTTGATCGACGGTATTGGCGATGTACCTTTCATCGATCTCTTTAGCCTGGTCAATACTGCGCGCACCCGAACCGCCCCCTGGTTATTCATTCATCGTGACCAGCGGGTATGGATGGAGTACCGCGGAACATTTGCCGGTGGCGGGTCTTTCGTCGAGAAGACCTATACCGCCGACCGCCTTGGAGAGGTGGATGAAGTGGCCGGGCTATCACCACCGGCGCCCGTCGATGAGCTCAAGGACCTGCAAGACGATTCGATTTTGACGATCACAGTCATGGCGTCTTTTGATCGTGGTCTGATCGAAGCCAACGCTGTGACGATGGAGGTCAAGGAATACCGCGTCCGCGCACTCCCCGGGACCTTGCCGCACCCGACCCTCGTAGGTGCCGATGGCACAGGCCCCATCGTGTCGGTCGACCCGTTGACCATTGAACACAACCGGAGCGTAAAGGTTTCCTTCCGCCCGATGCACACCAGTGATGACATCATCCTGCGGTGGGTCTGTCAGGATGGCGTCATCCCTTACATCGCGCCGCAGAAAGGCCTGGTCGGGGAGACGGTGGTGTTCCCGATCAGCACGGAAATCCTGGCCCGTAGCGTGAACAGCACAGTGCAACTGAGCTACTCGATTGTGCGTAATGGCCACACCGTTGAGTCAGAGGTCCAGACAGTTTATGTCGGCCCCGTCTCAACCAATCTGCCCACGCCTGCTCTCAATGGGCGCACCAGTGGCATAGTGGACCTTATCCAGTTCACAGGCGAGGCACTCGCTTCCGTCGCCAAGTGGCCGTTAAGTGCGGCGGGTGCGTACGCGCAAAGAGTGTGGCTGATTTGCACGAGTCCGGATGCTGCCGAGCCGCTGTATGTGTTGAAGAACCGAGCGATCAACGCTTCAGAACAGGCTAATGGCTTGCTGAATATTCCGGTATCCCGCGCCTGGTTGCAGGGGTTGAGTTACGACAGCGCGGTGACGGTGACCTGCAAGGTTACCTATGACGGAAGTCAGCTGGAATCCAAAGCCGTTGCCTTTCCGTTAGCGCACTTCAAGGTGCGACCAGGGTTGTTGGATGAGACGAGTGACTTCAATAACTACAATTTAAATGGTTGGGGCCCGCTACACCCGACGGTGGCGATCTCTGTAGCCTATTCAGGTTCGGAGTTCTATATCTTCACCACGCATAACGCGTACATGGGCTGCCAAAAAACATTTGCCAATGCCGGGCCGGGCGTCTACGAAGTCACTATCAGGTATCGCAATAGTGCGAAGTCAACCCAAAATTACGTGTATCTGAATGTCGGCTCCGTGAGGTATTTCAGTGCTGTGGTTGGTAGCAATTGGTCAAACACAGTGCAGGGGCCACTGACCTCAGATCGGAAATCGGCGTTGTTTGCCATCAGGTTCGAAAGCTCGCTGACTCAGATCTCGTCTATTCGAGTGAGGCAGATTTCGAGATTTGTTTAGCATCAATCGTGGGGAGTGACCTTCGATGAGTGAAGAGGGGAGCCATCGGAGGGCTCCCCCTTCTTTGACCTGTGGGCGACAGGCTTGCCGACCGCACGGTTTAGTCGCGTACGCAAAGGGCCAGGCGCCACTCGTCGTAACTGTCAATTCTAACAGCTAGACGCTCCCATGCTACTGGCGTTTGATTTCCTTGTGCGGTGTCCTTCCTGACGCCGCGCCTACAAGGAGCACGTCCTATGTCCGGTGAAATCAATGTGTCTATTTGTACCGCAAATAACGTCCGGGCAGATCTGGACCCCCCCTACATTAATAATGCAATCCGGACGGTGGTGGGAGCCGATATCGGTGCGGGCATTGAGCAGATAAAACATGGCCTTTATGTGGTTTTTGAGCGCTGGACCAACCTAAGCGCATACGATGAATTCGAATTTTACATGGGCGATGTCGCGCCCATTCGCAGCGACGTGGTGCTGCCGAGTCAAGTGGGTCAACCACGTTTCTATTTGTATATTTACAAGGATGAGCAGTTTCCGCTGGATTTTGTCCGGCCTTGTTATGGCGTTGTCAGGCGAGCCGGTGGCGGCGAGGTTGACAGATCGATCGAGCAAACGTGGTTTATCAGGGATGAGCGCCCGGGAGGCGTCGATACCGATCCTGGTGTGCCCTATCACCCGCGGCTCAAGTTCAGCCTGCCATTGGATCTACAGGCGCCGGACGCTGTACTTGACCCCGCCAGAGCGGCGCAGGGAGTGGTCTGTACGATCAATACGTATCCGAACATACGCATCCGCGACACGATTGTGCTTGAGTGGAATAAAGAGGCGTCGATCGTTGAACTGACGTTGGACGAGGATCATTTGGCGGGCAACAAGCCGATTGAGGTTTTCGTCCCGCCGCACATCATTGAGCAGTCAGGCAGTGGGCTCCTGGGCATCCGCTTTCGGGTATTTGACGAGGTGCTCAACGGCTCCGGGCCAATCTACCCCTGGTCACAAACCACTCGTCTGAATAGCAACCTGAACCCGAATTTGCTGGACCGTCCATACTTTTTGATCAACCGGGTGGAAGACAACGATGTTTATCTCGATACCGAGGGCGATGGCCCTTTCGAAATAGAGGTTGTCGTGCCTGCTGTCCTTCCGGATGGGACTCCCACACCCGTGGACACCCAGATCATTGTGACCTTTTCACCGACGCGCGAGCTGCCTCCTTTCCCCGCGCGTATTGGCCGCTCGGTCTTCATTCCTGTGGACAAGGCGTTCGTCAAGGAGCTGCTCAATAGCTCGACACTCATCAGATATGCACTGCAATCCCCTTTGGGCAACGAGATTGCAAGCTCCCTTGAAACCAAAGTCACGGTGTCCGGCAGCGCATCCAACTTGCCGGTTGTACACATCGTGCAGTCCCAAGGCGGTGTGATCGACCCGGAGGAACAGTTCATCACGGTGGAATTTCCCGACTACGAACCTTATGACGCCAGCTATAACGTGACGTTGGTCATCAAGGATGAAGCGGGCCAGGTTGCGCCGTTTGAGCACCCCCCCTCGCCGGCCCGCCGCCGCCGCCGACACGTTTTCGGATTGTGACCCAGGCGGAGTTCCTTCCTTTTGTTGGTCGACCTGAGGTGTATGTGTATTACCGGGTGGACGACGGCAATCCCTCGCCCTTACTCATCCGTGAGTCCGAGCGGCTGCCGGTGCAATTTGGCACAACCTTTCGTGAGCTTCCCGCACCGCTGATCGCCATGACCGATGAGCATGACAACATTGACCCTGAGGTGTTGATCGGGCGGGCCACGGTCACCTTGCCTTACGTTCTGACCGAGGTGGACGATAAAGTCACCTGGGCCTGGATAGGCTCCGGAACCGGTGGCAGCACGGGGGGGGAGATTTACATCAATAACGGGACGGTCGGACGGCCGCTGGAGTTCGATGTTGAGCGGTCGTACGTCGATAACAACCTCAATGGTGATATTCGCCTGAGCTATTTTCTGGAACGTGACGGGAGCCCGACACTGCGTTCCGAGGTGTTGCGCGTCACCGTAGGCCCTGGGCTGGGTGAATTGCTCCGGCCCGAGGTTTGGGAAGCCTCCCGAGAACCGGATGAGCTGGCCCCGGAAGCCGCGGTAAACGGGGCGACCATCGTGGTCAGCTACCCGAGCATGCGTGATACGGATCAGATCCGGGCTTGCTGGAAGGGCCTGCCGGGGATTGGCAACCACTGCGAGATTAAAAACGGTTCGAGTCAGGGGCGTGTCGAGTTCAGGGTTCCCGCCGACATTGTCGGAGTCAATATCCAGCGCCTAGGGCGTGACATTTCAGTGCAATACGTGGTGCTGCGCCGTGGAAGGGAAACACCTTCGCCGACCTTGCACCTCCATTTGCTGCCCATCAGACAGTTACCCACCCCGATCCTGGAAAAAGTCGGTGAAAACCAGGTGCTCGAGTTGTTCAAGTTCGACGGCCTGGAACGTACCCGTATGTCGACATGGTTGTTTGCCCATGCCGCGCAATACATGTGGCTGGAGTTCATGGGCACCTTCGACGACGAGTCGGCCTATTTCGAGTCGGCTTACGAGGGCAACCTGGTGGGGCAAGAGGTGGCTACCCAGGGCGTTTCTACACCCGCCCCGGTGGACAAAATACTGCGTTTGCTGGACGGCTCGGAGCTGACCCTCTGCTTCCTGGCTAACTTCGGCCGCAACCCGGACAGGAACTCGGCGGTGGTATTCGGGGTGCGGCACTACCGGATCCAGGCACTGCCCAAGGAATTACCGTATCCCACGGTGGTCACTGCCGTGGGTAGCGAGTCACTGGTCACCCTCAACCCGTTGAACGTACTGGAGGGTGCGCAGGTCGTCGTGGCGTACTCTTCCATGTCCACACAGCACAGCATTACCCTGGTGCTGACCGGCCGAGGGGACGCCGGCTCAGTCACCCTGACCCAGCCGGGGGAGGCTGATGGCAGTGTGCTTTTTCACGTGGGCCGGGCAGTCATTGTCGCCAACCTCGACAATGGCGTCAGCACCTTCACCGTCCAGTACAGCGTGACGACTGCTGTATCAGAGCCGATCCCTTCCGGGGTCTTGACGGTCATGTTGAGTCCGCTGCCGGCTGCCAACCGTCCGCCGGTGATCATCAAGCAGGCCGATGCCACCACCAAGGTTCTGCAACTGAGCAGCGTGCTCAATGGCGCTATGGTGCGTGCCTCCACGTGGCCGTTCATTGCCGCCGGCCAACCGGTGTACCTGCGCCTGGAGGGCACCGGGAACAACGGTTTGCCGCATAATCATCAGGTCTGGACATTTGAAGCCAATGCAGTGACGCGAGAATGGGAGAGCAACGGTTTCTTCGAGGCGGCAGTCCCGGCCAGCTACTTCAAGGACCTCCAGCACGACAGCCAACTGACCACGGTATTCAGGGTCATTTTGAGTCCCGGCGGATTCATCGAGTTTGAGCGTGAGGTCTACACGATTGCCGATGTAACGGAGCGACCGGTCATTATCTCCGCACGGGATGACGGCGCGAATCTGATTGCCGATGGCAGTGTCACGGTTGCGATCGCAGTGACCTTCAGAGGCACCGCCGCACCGTTGCGAGAAGTGGATATTTACGACGGTTCGATCCGTAAGGATAAAGCCACGGCCAACGCCCAGGGCATCTGGGAGCTGCGGGTCACCGGTTTGTCCCAAGGGCTGCGTCGCTATACGGCGCGGGCCTTGTATGGCAGTCCCCCACCGATCTCGGAGCCGTATTCCTTTACGGTCGCAAATAGTGTGAGACCCACCATCGCGGTGTTCGACTCACTGCGAGAGGTGCCCCATAACGGCACGACAACCGACACCCGGGTCACGCTCAGTGGTGTCGCCACGCCTCGCCTACAGGTGCAATTGTATGAAGACGGCACGCCATCGACGCCGCCGCTGACCGTCAACGCGTCGGGACAATGGAGCCATGTCCGGGACGGGCTGGTACAGCGCACCTATTCATTCAAGGTCCGTGCGCTCTACGCCAATTTGGAGTCCAGCACCCGGACCTTTACGGTGAATCGGGCCGTGCCATTCAGTTTCAATACCACCACAGTGGTGCGTAACCAGAGGCTGTACCTGTGGCGTGACTTGACCACCAATCCTGACTTTCGGCCACGCAACAACGCCGATACATTCCAGCACCGGGCCAGCGGTGGGCGCCCGCCCTATGTCTACATGTCCAGTAACACGGCGTGCGCGGTGGTGGATGGCAATGGCGTTGTGGTCATCAGGAACAACGGAACGACGCGCATCACGTGCCGTGACGCCGACGGAACCTCGTTGGGCTATAACGTGCAGGTCTCGAACGTCGTGTTTTTCCGTGACTATGGTACGGGCGGTAGCTTCAAGACGAGCAGTTCGGACGCGCAGAGTCGTGGCGGGCGTCTGCCCAGCCTGACCGAGCTACGGGAAATTTATGCATTGCATGGCGGAGCGAACTGGCGAGGGCAGGGCCATCTGTACTTCTGGTCGACGGATGGAGTTCCGTTTATCGGTCACTATGTAAAACACATGGTCAGCGAAGGTGAGTCGCGGTTCTTTGATATTTCAATTAGTGCAACATTGGTGGTGTTCTGATTTAACGCGCGAGGCTCCAAGGATATGTATCTCGGGAGCCTCGTCGTTGGTGGGAGATTTTAGATGATTAAAAACACATTCGCCACCTTGTGGCGAATGTGTTTTTAAGCCATAGCGGTTAAAGGATTATCTTACTGGCACTTTTGTGTGGTCTGGTTGAAGTTTTGAACGCCAGGGCATGTGAAATGGTATTTAAGCCACCTTGAATCATTGCTGTCATAAACGCAGCGGAAGTATTTTTGGGGGGTATTACTTGTGAAATAGCCTGCTCCTGTTGTATTACATGGCGGGTCGGGCGCTATATTTGGGTTTATCCCGAGGAACTCAGGGTAATCCCATTGCTCCACCTTGGTTGTGCAAGCGCTTGTAGCGAGAGCTAACCCGATTAAAAATACTGCTTTCCCGGCACGGCTTTTCATCTGACTAACATTAAGTAGGCACATGGTGATTTCCTTGTTTGGAAGTGCTTGAACAGTTAGCGATTGAAAGGAACGCCTGTCTACTGTCAAAACTAACAGGTCGGGTAGTGCATCAGATGAGTGGTACGGTATGGGCGAATACGTGGGCAGTGTTATTTGCAAATCTTCCATCACCGCGCACTCTTGGCCAACAGGCTGCGCATGGCATCAACGAACGCAATTGCCGCGTCGCCGTATTCACGCGGCCGAGCAGTTCTGGGTGTTCGTCGTCGGCGACCGATTGGTCGTTGCGCGGCACAGTCGTGCAGGTGCCCTTACCGATAGCGTGATCGCAGACGAACCCGCACACCGCCGACATCGGCAGGTGTTCTACTGACTGCCGGGCTTGCGAATAGGCAGAACCGCCTCCGGTTGCGCAGGACCTTGACTCTCCCTACCCATCGCCCGCACGGGTCATACCCGTCTTGGGCGCAGCCTACATTTTCGAGCGCTGGGCTCAGTGCAGATGACGAATATCGAATTTGGATGAATGGGATATTGATGAAGCAAGAGAAGGTGACGGTTGCCAACGAAGGCGCCCCACGATTCCGCGCCGACCAAGTCGGGCATGCCCTGGCTTTTACGATAGAGCGTGAGTTCTTGATGGCTGTCGGTAGCGGCCATTTTGTCGTGCAATTTTATTTGTATGATGAGGTGCCGGATGAGTCCGGCCCATGCCATCGGTGGGGCAAACCGATCCCCGTCCAGGCTGGGAAAGATCATATAGTTGGGGACCACTTCAATGGTGTCGGGCTCAGGTAGCGCCAAACGCCAAAAAATGTGGAGTTGCAGAGGCTCGCGGTAAATCGTGAGCTTCTGCTTTTATCTGCTCGAGTGTGCGACTAATCGCGGCTTTTTTCGTTGGACGGTCAAATCTTCCATTGATTCGCGCTCAGCGCCAACCGTGAACGCATCGCCTCGACATTCGCCACCAGTTGCATCGTCAATAACCGATACCCGTCCAGTGCGTTATGCACCGAGCCCCCCAACTGCGGTTCAATGAACGCTGTGTTGCCCGGCCGCTCCAGTCGCTCGGTAGCCCCCGATTGCAACGCCCGCGCCATCCCCACCCACTGCACCCGAATCTGCCGGTGCTCGGCTTTCAACATCAGTTGCATCCGCGCCATCGCCTGTTCGTCGCGAGGATCCGGCCGGGTGTTGCCCAGAATCTCCAGGGTGCTGATGCACATGCGCAAATGCCGTTGGATCGTGTCCAGTTCGGTCATGGAGATTCGCACCTCCTTGGACACCGAGGGCATCAACGAACGCAATTGCAGCATCGCCGTATTCACGCGGCTGAGCAGTTTGAGGTGTTCGTCGTCGGTGACCGATTGGCCGCTGATGATGCGGCTATAGATCGCGGCACAGTCGCGCAAGGCGCTGGCCAGGTTGTAGCGCCAGGAGTACACGGCATACAGCGGCAGCGCGAAGGAAAACGCCAGGGCCAAGGCAATACCGATCAGGATATCGACCGTACGCCACAACCCGTCCGCCAGCGGATTGTCACCATGCCCGGCGACGATAAACACGGTGATTGCCGACAACAACGCCGTGTACCCGCCCTTGCCGATGGCGTGATAGGAGAAGAACCCGCACACCACCGACATTAACAAGTAGGTCAGCAGCGGCTGCCCCACATACGCCTCCTGCACCACCAGCAGCAAACCGACGCTGGCGCCGATCAGCGTACCGTAGGCGCGCTCCATGGCTTTCTTGCCGATATTGCCGTGGTGCTGCAGGCCGCCGATCACCACCAGCATGGTCACCGACGCCCATTCGCCGTGGGGCAGGTTGATGCCGGTGGTCAGCAGGATCGTCGCCAGCAAGCCGATGGACACGCGCACGGCGTGGATCAGCTTGGCGTGGCGATAGCGGCGGTAAGGGTCGAGCAGCGGGCGCAGCAAGCGCCGCGCAAACACAGGCAAATGCAGGTTAATCAACGGCAAGCAGTCCTCTAGAAAATGTAGTCAGTGGTCAAGAAGTTCGAGTCGCGGTTGCGCAGGATCTCGCTGAGCAGCGCCTTGTTGCTGTCCTGGAACTTGGTCGCCACCAGGGTGCGGATCGAGAACACGCGCAAGGCGTCATGTACCGACAGCGTGCCTTCGGCCGAGTTCTTGCGGCCGTTGAAGGGGAACGCGTCCGGGCCACGCTGGCACTGGGCGTTGATATTGATGCGGCCGACCTGGTTGGCAAAGGTGTCCACCAGCCGTCCGATTTCGGCCGGGTCGGTGCCGAACAGGCTCAGTTGCTGGCCGAAATCCGAGTCCAGTACGTAATCGATCACTGTCTCCAGGTCACGGTAGGGCACGATCGGCACCACCGGGCCGAACTGTTCCTCGTGGTACACGCGCATCTGCGGGTTTACCGGGTACAGCACCGCCGGGTAGAAAAAGGTACCGCGACTGACGCCGCCATTGGCATTCATCACGCGGGCGCCGTGTTGGGCGGCATCGGCCACCAGCGCGTTGAGGTAGTCGACCTTGCCGGCTTCCGGCAGCGGCGTCAGTGCCACGCCGTCTTCCCACGGCATGCCGGGCTTCAATGTCGCCAACTGGGCGTTGAATTTCTGGATGAAGCTGTCGACTACGTCTTCATGCACAAACAGGATTTTCAACGCGGTGCAGCGTTGGCCGTTGAACGACAGTGCGCCGGTGACGGCTTCGCTGACGGCATTGTCCAGGTCGACCTGGGGCAGCACGATGCCTGGGTTCTTCGCGTCCAGGCCCAGGGCAGCACGCAGGCGGTGCGGGCGC
>Ga0302262_10001166_pt1 | contig 11148 bp, 6 predicted proteins | sample II_Fen_E3_4_FD_194557 | JGI IMG/M metagenome (GOLD analysis project Ga0302262, IMG submission 194557) | Peat permafrost microbial communities from Stordalen Mire near Abisko, Sweden - II_Fen_E3_4 | ecosystem: Environmental > Terrestrial > Soil > Wetlands > Permafrost | place: Sweden: Abisko...
CAGGAGCTAGGCGCTGCACGTCCGACGTCGGGCACCAGGCGCTGCACGTCCGACGTCGGGCACCAGGAGCTAGGCGCTGCACGTCCGACGTCAGGAGCCAGGCGCCGCACGTCCGACGTCAGGAGCCAGGCGCTGCGCGTCCGACGTCAGGCGCTGCACGTCCGACGTCAGGCACCAGGAGCCAGGCGCTGCACGTCCGACGTCGAGCGTCAGACGTCTGGATAGACAAGTAAGGTAAATAATTTAAGTTTTTTGGGTGGACGTCGTTGGCCTGCTGCGTCCTGGCAGAACCCGGAAAGCCCCCCCAAAAAGCGGGGACGATCCCGGGATCGTCCCAAATACAAGATCTCGGGCCTTTTTTTGGGACTTGAGAGCGCGCTTGCTTGCCGTGCCACTCCGGATTGCTCTAGGGTCGCGTCAGTGCCTACTGAACCAGCGGAAAGCCCAACGAAGGAACCGGGGGGCCGGGGCAAGAGGAAGCCTCCGCCGAGATCGTTGGGGCTGGTGAGGATCACCGTTGATGTCCCCGAACGGCAGCATCGGAACCTCCGGATCGCAGCTTACGATCGACGTGTTTCGGTGCGGCAATTGGTGCTGGACCTTCTTGCTCGCGAAGGGATAAGCGACGCCGCCGACGATTAACCGAAAAGCATAAACCCGAGGTTTCCCTCGGGTCGTGAGCGTTAGCTGCTCAACCTGCTAGCTCCTCTGTCCTTGGCCGGGCGCGAGAAGAAGCTGGTTTGAGGCTAGCGAGAAGGTCCTCTTTTGTCAAAAGAAAGAGGCCGTTCTCGTCGAGGCGAAGCGCACACGCCGACGTGTGCGCATGACCGCAACGATCCCCCATAGCGTCTCGACGACGAGGCGCGGCGATGAGCTGCACGCGCTGGCGGAGCAGCTGTATGGGCTGATCAGCTCGGGGCACGACGCGCTCGCATACAACGTCGACCCGCGCGGACCCGCGTTGACGGTGATCGACGGGGATGGGAAGCGGCGGCCGGTCCAACCTGCGGGAGGAGCCGGCGAAGACGTGCCGCCGTGGCAGCGGGCCCGCGAGCTACGCGAGGGCGGGGTAGAGGTCGATCGCCGGTTCAACGCGTTCGTGTTGGCGCGGCACCTGCGCGGCCGGTATTCCGTGGCGCCGGCGGCGGCGGGGTGGGTGCAGTGGGTGGCGCTCGACATCGACGCGCACCCGGCGGCCGGGTCACCCGAGCTCGTGGCGCGGCGACTGGCTCGGGCGCACGCCGATCGCGTGCTCGCGGGGGTGTGGCGCGCGTTGAACTGCTCGGCCGAGCGGCACCCGCTGGTGCTGCGATCGCCGGGCGGCGGCTACCACGTGTGGTTCCCCCTGACGCGCGGATCGACGTCGACGAACCCGGAGCACACGTGGCCGGCGCTGGTGGCGCGCGCGTGGTTCGAGCGGCACCTGATCGCGGCGGGGCTCGAGCTGGCGCCCGGCGTTCTCGAGGTGTTCCCGAGCGGCCGGTGTCTACGCGCGCCGTGTGGCCTCGGGATGCAGGTGCTGCAGGCGACGCGGCCCGACGATCCGGACGCGCTGGGCCTGGTGCCGTGGCCCGGCACGATGGCGAGCGCGCGGGTGGACTGGCTCGGCCAGCGGCCGGCGTTGTCGGCGCCGGTGCGGCGGGTGGTGCCGATGGTTCGCGCGTTCGTCGAGCAGTGGACGGCGCAGCGGCGGACGCTCGCCGACTGGCTCGGCCGTCCAGAGGCTGCCTGGGATCCATCGTGGGGGTTCCTCGGCTGGCGAGCCGACGAAGTGGGAGGGGAGATCTCCCCCGGTGAAAAAAAATGGGGCGGAGCTCCAGGGCCCGAAGACAGCCGATCCCAACAATCAGACGATGTCCCCGGCCGCCCACAGGCGGGGGGTATCCTGGTCGCTCAGGAACAGAAGGAGGGGCAGGGGGCAGGGCGCCGGAGTTCCGGTTCTCCGGTTGAAGGCCAAGATGGAACCCCCTCCGCGCCGGAGGTTGATGTGCCTCCGGATCCCGCGGGCGCTCGGCTCGTTCGCGGTCGGGACTTCAAGGTCAAGGTCCGGCGCCTACTGTGCGAGGGGATCACCCAACCCAGCACGCGCCACGATGCGGTGCTGACCCTGGTCTTCTACTGGGGCGCCACGTGCGGCCTGCCCGGCGAGCTGGTGCTTGCGCGTCTCGAGGCGTGGTGCCGAGCTCATCCGCACAACGGCTCCACGCTCAACGCGCGGGCGTTTGTCGCGACGTGTCTCCGCGAGGGGCGGCACTACTTCGAGCACTACTCCACGCTTTGGCCGTTCCGCGGTCGTGGCGATGCCGGTGGCCTCGGTACGCTGACTGAGGCAGATCAGCCGGTGCTTGCGGCGATCGATCCGCGCGTCCGCGACGAAGCGGCGGCGGTGCTCGCGTGGCTGGCGGGGCGGGCCGATGGTGAGGGCCGGGTCGGCGAGCCCGCACAGATCGCCACGGGGCTCCTGGCCCGCCTGTGTGGTGATCGCCGCGTCGACGATGCCGGCAAGCGCCGTCGGGCCACCGCGCTGGCGCTCGCCGAGCTTGAGCGGATCGGCGTGCTGACCATGGCGGCTGAGTACCGCGTCGGCCACCACGGGCGCAGTTGGTCCTGCTGGTACCGGTTCGGCTCGGGAGAGCTGCCGCGCGTGGTCGCGTTGCCAGCGGCCGACTGGGCGGCGCTCGAACAGGCCAGCACGGTCGCGACGGCCCCGACGCTGGCGATCGTCCCGTCGTCTGCGCCTCTCGAGGATGCCGCCGGCGCGCCGGTCGTCGAGGTCCGGGTGGTCGGCGAGCGGGTCGTTCCCGAGGGCCTCTTGCGGGTGTTGACCGACGGCGCGCGGGGGCGAGCTCGCACGCTGCTCACGCTGGCTTCTGACGTGGGGCGCCCGACCGCCGCGCCGGCCGCACGCGCTCCGTGGTTCGTGCGCGCGTTCCAGACACATGCGTTCACCCCGAGCGAGCTCTGGACTGCCAACGTGGCGACGGTGATCGCGTTTCCAGACGTCGAGGCGCGGCGCAGGATGACCCGTCGCGAGCGGATCGCGCTGGGCGGTGGCGGCACGGGCGGCGGTGGTGCCGCACCTGCGCCGGTCATTCCGCTTCGCGCCGATGGCGGTGAGTCGACCGGTGGGCTCGCGAACGAAGCGGGCCCCGCCGCCGAGCTCGGGTCGGTGGTCGAGCAGATCTGCCCGATCACGGCGGCGCCGATCGCGCCGGTCGGCTCACCCGACGCACCCGTAGCAACGGCACCGCCTGGTCGAGCGGACGGGACCGCGGCCCCTGACGCGGCGCGATCGGTCGAAGCGATGCGCGCCGAGCTCGCCGCCGAGGTGGGCTACGCGATCGCCGCCGCGATGCCGCTCGAGCTGCTCGAGATCGCCTGCCGCGCCTGGGGCAAGTTCCGGGGCCGCGGTTCGTAGGCTGTCGTTCCCGTTCCCGGTTGGGCGCCGGTGGGTCGTACGATCCACCGCCCCCCCTGTCAGGTAGGTAATGCTGTTCTCGGCGCTGCTCGCCTGCGTCAGGTGGCTGATCGGCTCGGGATCAGCGTGTCGACCGTGCGCCGCTACGAGGGGAGCCGGCTACATCCGCAGACCGGGGCCGCTGGCGTGCATTGGTTCGACGCGGCCGAGGTCGCCACGTTCGCGGCCGAGCTGGCGAACGTGCCGCGGATGCGGCGGCGCCTGCGCAACGTGGCTCCCGCGCCTGGTGGCAAGCCTGCGCCACGGTCGGCGGACGAGCTCGCGGCGCTGGTGTTCGAGCGGTTGGAGCAGCGGCAAACCTTGGCCGAGATCGTGATCGGCGTCCGGATCGCGCCCGAGCGCGTACGCGAGCTCCACGTGCAGTGGAGTCAGGGCCTGGTCGAGCACTGCCTCCGCACCGCGCGGGCGGTCTGCGGCCCGCTGGAACGCGATTTCGTGCGTGTGGAGGCGGCGGAGCTCGCGGCGCGGCTCGCCGCGCTGCCCGAGGGCCTCACCCGCATCAGCGTCGGCCGCGTCCGTGGGACGTTCGAGGCCCAGAACCCCGAGGGGGCGCACCAGGACTACGCGTTCATCGCCGAGCTCGGCGGCTTCCTGGTGTCCGGCCCGTGCGAGCTCACCGAGCTCACCCGCCGGTTCGGTGCCGGCGACTACCGGGTCACCGCGTACAGCCTCGATCCGCCCACGCTTCGATGGGAGGTCTTGGCCAAAGGCGTGCATGGCCCGACCTGACGGGGGACCGAAACAAATACGGGCGCGTATTTCTCGAGATATTTGTCGATCCTTTGTTGGGGGATTTCTTTCGTTCGTGAATTCGCTGAGCTACACGGCGGCGGGTTTGTTCGTCGTTCGCGCCCGTTGATGCAGCGTCATCGCTCGGCGCGCGCGTGTGGTCGAGCTCGCCTGCGGAAGGCGCCCGGCCGTGGATCCGTTCGCGAGTTGCGGTCGAAGCCATCGCGAATCACGGTCGAGTTCCTGCCGTTCGGCGCTCGCGAGTCAGGTAAGCATCGATGATCGCCAGCGATTGGCGGCAAGTGCGCGACGCGCGCGAAGCCGGAGCGTCAGGACGGCGGCGTAGGCTTCTCGCGTGAGCACGCTCGCCGTGGTCGAGAAGGTGTTACGCGATGCGCGGGTGCCGTTGACCGCGCATCAGATCGTCACGCGCGCACGCGGGCGCTTGCCGTCCGCGGCCAAGCGTCTGGATGTGGTCGTCGCGCGCGACCTATCGCTGAACCTCCGCAAGCTCGGCAAGGAGTCGCGGTTCGCGCGGACCGGCCCGGGGTTGTTCACGCTGCGAGAGTTCGCGGGCGGTCGGATTTACGAACCGGAGCCCCAACGCCGGGGCGGGTGGAAGTGGACCGAGCACCAGCTCCGAGCGCGCTCGATCCGTCGGCTCGCGTAGACGAACTCATCCGGCGTTCGCTGGCCAAGGAGGGAGGAGCGGTCGAGCAGGACGTGTGCGCGGCAGGCTGCGGCGTAGTCGGCTGGTGATCTGGAGTTCGAGCTCGGCCGATCGTGGGGAAGATTGCGATGTTATGCCCGACGGGTGAGGTGCCAGGCTGACACGCGAGGTGTCAGGCTGACATGCGAGGAACGTCGCGGCGTGGCGGACGCCGTCGAGCGGCGAGAGCTCCGCGGTGACCAAGAGCGCGCGGCGGAGGTCGGCGATCGGCGGCGGGCTGGTGCACGACGCCGGCGAGTTCGGCCGCGGCGGCGATCGGCGGCGACGTAGTTCAGCCCGCGCCGAGTTCGAGGTCAGCGCCGAGCTCGGCCGCGCCGCGGCCGACATCAGCGAGGTCGACCGCGGCGGCGATCGGCGGCGACGTAGTGCAGCCCGCGCCGAGAGGTCAGGCCGAGCTCGGGCCGCGCCGCGGCCGAGTGCGACGTGGTGCAGACCGTGCCGAGCTCGGGCCGCGGCCGACACGAGCGCGGCGGTCGCCGAGCTCGACCAGGAGCACGCCGGCGAGGTCGACCGCGGCGGCGATCGGCGGCGTGGTGCAGCCAGACCGAGGGCCGCGCCGCGGCCGATCGGCGGCGACGTGGTGCAGACAGACCGGCGAACGGCGGCGACGTGGTGCAGACCGTGCCGAGCTCGGGCCGCACCGCGGCCGACATCAGCGCAGCGGTCGCCGAGCTCGAGCTCGACCAGGGGCACGCCAGGGAGCTCGGCCGCAGCGGCGTCGGTGGCGAGCTGGTGCACGACGTCCGATCTCGTCCGATCTCGTCCGATCTCGTCCGATCTCGTCCGATCTCGTCCGATCTCGTCCGATCTCGTCCGGTCTCGTCCGGTCTCGTCGAGGGCTACGGCTTAGCCGGCTCCGCAGCAGCTTGGACGAGCGGACAACCGGTGCCAGCGTTGCCCGTGCCCGCTTGTTGCGGGTTGTCTCCGGCGGCGACCAGGACGAGATCCAACCGAGAGAGAGCCCGGATCGTTTCAGAACGGATAGCGAGTTTGAGCGTCGATCTCTTCATTGCTGCCGAGCTTCGTCGAAACGCCGACGAGCTCCAAGGTCACCGAACGTGTGAACCACCTCACGATTGCGACCTCCGCGTGGGCCGCGGTGATCGGGTCGTTGCCCTGGGCTCGGCGGATCGCGAGATCGACGAGGAGCACACCGGCGACGTGGTGCAGACTGCGCCGAGCTCGAGGTCCGCGCCGAGCTCGGGCCCGCGCCGAGCTCGGGCGACATCAGCGCGGCTCGCGGCGGCGATCGCGCACCAGTCGTTGGGGGTCACCGAGCTCACGCCAGGGGAGCCGGCCGCGGCGGCGGTCGATGGCGAGCTGGTGCACGACGATGACGCCTGCGAGCCTCGACCGTGATCGCTGGCAGGGTGGTAGGCCGCGGTGGAGGCCGCGGAGATCAGCTCGACCATGAGCACGCGGGCGAGCTCGTCGGCGTGCTGGTTGTCGAGTCGAATGGCGGAGCTCGACCAGACGCACGCGACCAGACACACGCGACCACTCCGAGCTGGCGCTGTCGGGCGCTCTGCCAGGAGCACGCCGACGAGTCGTGGCTGCGCTGATCGTCGATCTAGAGGGGCGCGGCGAGGTCGAGGTTTTGACCAAGGAGCACGCCGGCGCTTCGCCTTCGGATGTGGCTAGGAAGCGGCCAAGGTGGGAGTACACCCACGAAATCAGCGATAGTAAGGTGATCTCGATTGCACAATTTCTTCCGGATTTCTGCCTGCAGCAAGATGCGACAGAAGAATCAGTGCACGCTCGGTGTCTGCTTCGTTCACTCGGTGTCTAGGCTTTGGCCCCGAGGCGCAGATGGCAGATCTCAGCGGGCTAGGTGACGATGATGTCCTCCCAGAGAGGACGGGGGATGGCCCCGAGGCGCAGATGGCAGATCTCAGCGGGCTAGGTGACGATGATGTCCTCCCAGAGAGGACGGGGGATGGCCCCGAGGCGCAGATGGCAGATCTCAGCGTCTCAGATCTCAGCGTCTCCGAGGAGTCGGGGGATGTCCCCGAGGCGCAGATGCGAGATCTCAGCGGGTACGTGCTGGGTGACTACGTCCTCCGAGCGAGGATCGGGGGCGGCGGCAACGGGGATTGCTATCGCGCTGAACACCTCGTGTTGCGGCGCGTGGCCGTAGTCAAGGTGTTGAACGAGCAGCGGCGGTTCGCCTACGACGAGGCGGCGGCACGGTTCGAGCGCGAAGCGCAGCTCGCATCGAAGATCAGCCACGACAACGCGGCCCGTGTGTACGATTTCGGTGTCACCGTTATCGACGAAGACACCGACGACGACGAAGAGTTGTTGTGGATCGCGATGGAGTTCGTGGACGGGATCAACTTCGCGAAGTGGTTGAAGGCACATGGGCCGATGTCGGTCGCGGAGGTGGTGCGGTTCTTCTTGCCGCTGCTCGGGGCGGTGGGCGCCGCGCACAAGTGCGAGATCGTGCATCGCGACCTGAAGCCGTCGAACGTGATGGTGGTCGTGATCGACGGTGTTCCGGTTGCGAAGCTGATTGACTTCGGGATCGCCAAGGGCTGCGTGGAGAACATCGTTGAGGATGAGCCGGTCGTCCATCCCGGCGACAAGAGGGCGACGGCGCTGATTCGTGCCAAGCGGTCGCCGCGGTATCGCCGTACGAATACCGCCCCGGGTCTTCCGCCGCGCATACCCGAGCACCGACGCAAGATCACTCGGCGCGGTGCCGGCATCGGTTCTCGAGCGTACATGTCACCCGAGCAATGTGGAGACGCGGCGTGTGTAGGTCCGGCGACCGATATCTACGCGCTCGGGGTCATGCTCTGCGAGGCGCTCACGGGTCGGCTGCCATTCAAAGCGGACGACACCGACACCGACGGCTATTCCCAGGTGCACATCCACGCGGTGCCGGACATCTACTTGCCGGCGGCTCTGGAACGCGTTCTCTACCGCGCGCTCTCGAAGGAGCCCGAGCAGCGTCAGGCCAGCGCGCGCGAGTTGGGGGAGGCGCTTCAGGAGGTGTTGAAGTCGGATCCCAACGCGCAGATCACTTCGCTGGCGCAGCGCTGGCACGAGCGGGGCCGCTCGCCGGATCTGTTGGCTCGCGGCGCGACGTTGTTGGAGCTGCGTCGCAGCGTGCAGAGCCCCCGCGTTGCGTCGAAGCTCAGCCAACTGGACGACTCGTTCATCACGCTGAGCCTCCAGCGCGCTCGTCGCGCGAGGTGGGTCCTCGGAGCGACCGTCGCGTTTATCGCGATGGTCGGATTGCTCGTTCGTGCGGAGGGACAGCGCCGGACGGCGTACCAGGACGCCACCGAGTCGGAAGTTGAGCGAGGGCAGCAGGCGCTCCTTCATGGCGAGTTGAGCGAGGCGGTGGGCCACCTGGAGCAGGCGTGCCAGCGTGGGGAGCAGTCGCCGGGGGTGAAGTTCATGCTCGCGAGGGCGCTGCAGCCGCGCATGTCCGAGCTCGCGCGCTTCACGGGCTCTGGCCGCATGTGGTCGGCGGTGTTCGCGCCCGATGGCAAGCGGGTGCTCACGACCGACGACAAGGGCGCGCAGATGTGGGACGCGTCGTCCGGCCAGCTGCTGTTCACGATGAGCCACGGCGACACGGTGTATGGGGCCGTGTTCAGCCCGGACGGCTCGAGGATTGTCACTGCCGGCGGCACCGTCCGGATCTGGAACGCGGCAACCGGCGCGCCTATGCGTGAGCTTGCGTATCAGCAGTCGGGCGCGAAGCAGTGGCACTACTATGCGGTCGCGATGTCGTCGCACTTCGTGGCGGCGATCGATGTGACGGGCAAGACCGTGCACGTCTGGGATGCAGAGACGGGAACGCAGATCGCTGAGCTGGACAACGATGCGCCCGAAATGGCCTTGCTGGCGTTCAGCGCTGACGGGCACTGGATCGCGAGCACCGGTCGCGATGAGGCGCGGGTGTTCGACACGTCGACATGGAAGCAGGTGGTTGCAATCCGTGGCCCACGCGTTCGTAGCCTGAGCTTCGATCCGACGGGGCCGCGTCTGGCGGTTGGAACCTATGACGGCGCTGCTTCGATCTGGGATGTCCGAAGTGGTGCGCGCGTTCGATCCTTGCGCGATGCGGGCGCGTCGGTCGATGCCGTCGCGTTCTCTCGCGATGGCGTGCTCGTGGCGGCGGCGAGTCGTGATGGGACGGAACAGGTGTGGGATGCAGCGTCGGGTAGCTTGCGTGCCCAGTTCAATTCGCATCACGACAAGATCTACGCGGTCGAGTTCTCCGCATCCGGCGACCTCATCCTCTCTGCCGGCGCAGACGGCGCAGTGGTCGTCTCGAACGTCGCAACGGGGATGCCCGTCACCAGAATGGAAGGACCCAAGGGCCTCATCTTCGCCGCTCACTTCGATTCGGAATCGCGGCGCGTCGTCGGCGCGTCGTTCGACGGTACGGCCCGGGTTTGGGATGCTGCCCCGCCGTATCGCCGCTGGGATTTGCCGCAGATCGGCGCGGAGTGTGACACTGAGGAGAGCCTCGTTCCCGATCAGCGGTTCATCGCGCTCAGCTGCAGGGATCATGGCACCCACATCTGGGACAGCGCGCGTGGCGAGCTGCTCGCGGAGCTGCCAGTCGTGACTCCCGTCGAGGGAGATTACTCCTCGGCATTGCCAGCGCTGACAGCTACCGGCGACCGAGCCGCGATTGCCCGTGGCAACACGGTGGAGGTCTACGCGCTTCCCAGCGGCCAGCTTCTTCGCACGGTCGTCCATCCGGCGGCAGTCAATGCGGTTGCGTTCGCCCCAGCGGGTCACGACCTGGTCAGCGGTGCAATCGACGGTTCGGTCCTGCTCACGCACGATGAGAGTGATCCGGTCGCGCTGCCAACCTCGTCCTCTGGGATCGATGCAGCGGCTATTCTCGTTGATGGTCGGGTGGTGGTGGCTGATTCCAGTGGCCGGCTGCGAGTCATAGGCCCGAGCCGCAACGTGCTGATGAACCTCGCAGCACCATCCCGCATCAGGTTGCTGCGGCCATCACCGGATGGTAACCGGCTGGTCACCATCTCGACCACGAGCGAGCCGGTCCCCCCAACGCTCTGGGATCTTGACCAGTATCGGCTCGTCGGACGGCTCGAGGGCCACGTAGGGCGGGTATTCACGGCGCGCTTTGTGGCTATCGGCGGTGGTGTTAGCGAGATCCTCACGGCCGGCTCCGATGGAGCGCGGCTCTGGGACGCGGCAACCGGTCGCCTGCGCCAGATCTTTCGAGGGGATTCACATTTCCTCGTGGATGCGGCGGTGGCTCCTAACGGATCGGTGCTCGTAGCGGGCGGTAGCGATGGGTTCCTGCGGTTCTGGGACACGTCGAACGGGCGCTTGCTCTGGATGCTGCAAGCGCACAGAACCTACATCGTCGGTGTGCACTACGAAGGCGACGACCTCATCACGAGGAGCTTCGCCGGAGATGTCGCACGTTGGGCGCTGCCATCGCCGGACAGGGTCATCGAGTCATGCCGCGCCGGCACATGCGCACCGGCGACGCTCGCAGGAAAGTAGCTGACCAACTCGCCGGCGAGCTATCATACCGTCATGAAGAGATCAACCCGCAAGCTCGCCATCCGATCTGAGACGATCCGGGCTCTCTCTCAATTGGACCTCGTGCTGGTCGCCACTGGCGGAGCCAACGCACTGGAGGTGGGCACGGGAGGCGCTAACACGGGTTGCCCGCTCGTCCAGGCTGCTGCGGAGCCAGCCAAACCGTAGGCCGCTCGCGGCCGAGCTGGCGCGCGAGGATAAGCAGCACCACGTTGTGGCGGACTGCGCGCCCGACGAGCCGCTGGGGGCCACCGAACTGTACGCGTTCGCACGTTGTGGTGGACTGCGCGCTCGATGAGCCGCTGGGGGCCACCGAACTGTACGCGTTCGCACAGAGAGCGAGCAGTGGCGGAGCAGTGGCGGATCAGCGGCCGGAACTGGTGCACGCCGGGCGCCGGCGAGCTTGAGCGCGTCGACGCATTGAAGTCGAGCCTGGCCGACGCGCGGACCGCGGCGGCGATCGGCGGCGACGTGGTGCAGACTGCGCCGAGTTCGAGGTCCGCACCGAGCGCGGCGGTCGCCGAGCTCGCCGCGGCGGAGTGACATCAGCGCGGCGGTCGCCGATCTCGACCAGGAGCACGCCGGCGAGGTCGACCGCGGCGGCGATCGGCGGCGATGTGGTGCAGACCGCGCCGCCGAGCTCGAGGTCCGCACCGCGCTCGGG
>Ga0302262_10001167_pt1 | contig 11144 bp, 9 predicted proteins | sample II_Fen_E3_4_FD_194557 | JGI IMG/M metagenome (GOLD analysis project Ga0302262, IMG submission 194557) | Peat permafrost microbial communities from Stordalen Mire near Abisko, Sweden - II_Fen_E3_4 | ecosystem: Environmental > Terrestrial > Soil > Wetlands > Permafrost | place: Sweden: Abisko...
GCGCTGGCGCAATAGCAAGTTGACCGAGCGCCCGAGAAACGCTCCGGCGCTGTATGCCAGTAATGGCACGCTGGCGTCGCCTTCCAGATCGAACAGCGGCTGGCCGTTGGCATCCGCCGCACAGACCGGCAGCATTTCGGTCTGGCCCAAATGCAGTGAAGGGAAAATCTCGCTGTCCATCTGCAACGCGGCATCCGGGTCGTAGAACGCCAGCATCAGGTCACAGCCACCTTCGCGCAGGGCATGCACCGCTTCACCAACGTTGGTCGCCACCAGGCGCGTGGCGATATTCAGCCCTTCGTTGCGCAACTGGGCGATCCAGCGCGGGAAAAAGCCCAACGCCAGGGAGTGCGCGGCCGCCACTTGAATGACTTCGCCCTGGCCGCCCTCCAAATGATGCAAATGCCGCAACACTTCGCCCAGTTGTTCGACCACCGTGCGCGCCGTGACCAGGAACAACTGGCCGGCGGCGGTCAGCTCGATGGGCGTGCGCGAGCGATTGACCAGGGTCAGGCCCAATGCGGCCTCCAGGCTGCGAATACGCCGACTGAAGGCCGGCTGCGTGACGAAACGTCGTTCTGCCGCCTGGGAAAAACTACGGGTGGCGGCCAGAGCGCTGAAGTCCTCCAGCCATTTGCTTTCCAGATTCATGGTTTCCTCGTTGAATGGGTCATGTTTCTACCAATCCGTGGGAGCGAGCTTGCTCGCGAAGGCGTCGGGTACATCCAACACATTTCCAGGGGCTGGTCGATGGCTTCGCGAGCAAGCTCGCTCCCACCGAGATAAACAGGGCTCCTAAAATAAACCCATACGCCAGCTACAGCCAGATCGTCACATCGGTATTATGCCGTTGCGGCATAGGTCAGCGTTTAACAGCATTTGTCAAAAATAACCTGAAAGCCCAGTATCAGCGGCGTTCCGGCACTTTCCGTGCCCATTCCGAGATTATCTCTATCATGTCCTCGCCTGCATCATCGCGCATCGAAAAAGACCTGCTTGGTGTGCTCGAAGTACCTGCCCATGCGTATTACGGTATCCAGACCCTGCGCGCAGTGAATAACTTCCACCTCTCCGGTGTGCCGATCTCGCACTATCCGAAACTGGTCGTGGCCCTGGCCATGGTCAAACAGGCTGCAGCCGATGCCAACCACCAACTGGGCCACCTCAACGCGACCAAGCACGCCGCGATCAGTGAAGCCTGTGCCCGTGTGATCCGTGGTGATTTCCATGATCAGTTCGTGGTGGACATGATTCAGGGCGGCGCCGGTACGTCGACCAACATGAATGCCAATGAAGTCATCGCCAACATTGCCCTGGAAACCATGGGCCTGGAGAAAGGCGATTACAAACAGCTGCACCCGAACAACGACGTGAACATGGCGCAGTCGACCAATGACGCCTATCCGACCGCCATTCGCCTGGGCCTGCTGCTCGGCCACGACGCCTTGCTCGCCAGCCTCGACAGCCTGATCCAGGCCTTCAGCGCCAAGAGCCTGGAGTTCAACCACGTCCTGAAGATGGGCCGCACCCAGCTGCAAGACGCCGTGCCGATGACCCTCGGCCAGGAATTCCACGCGTTCGCCACGACCCTGAACGAAGACCTCAACCGCCTGCGTAGCCTGGCGCCTGAGCTGCTGACCGAAGTCAACCTGGGCGGCACCGCCATCGGCACCGGCATCAACGCCGACCCCGGCTACCAGCGTCTGGCAGTGGACCGCTTGGCCATCATCAGCGGCCAGCCATTGGTCCCGGCGGCCGACCTGATCGAAGCCACCTCTGACATGGGCGCCTTCGTGCTGTTCTCCGGCATGCTCAAGCGCACGGCGGTCAAGCTGTCGAAGATCTGCAACGACCTGCGCCTGCTGTCCAGCGGCCCGCGCACCGGCATCAACGAAATCAACCTGCCCGCGCGCCAGCCCGGCAGCTCGATCATGCCCGGCAAGGTCAACCCGGTGATTCCGGAAGCGGTCAACATGGTTGCCTTTGAAATCATCGGCAACGACCTGGCCCTGACCATGGCAGCCGAAGGCGGCCAACTGCAGCTGAACGTGATGGAGCCGCTGATCGCCTACAAGATCTTCGACTCGATCCGCCTGCTGCAACGGGCCATGGACATGCTGCGCGAGCATTGCATCGTCGGCATCACCGCCAACGAAGCGCGCTGCCGCGAGCTGGTCGAGCATTCCATCGGCCTGGTCACCGCCCTGAACCCCTACATCGGCTATGAAAATGCCACCCGTATCGCCCGCATCGCCCTGGAAACCGGCCGCGGCGTGCTGGAACTGGTGCGCGAAGAAGGCTTGCTCGACGACGCCATGCTCGCCGACATCCTGCGTCCGGAAAACATGATTGCCCCGCGTCTGGTGCCGCTCAAGGCCTGACCGACGCCCCCACGACTCACCAGGCTGAGGGACTAGACACCTCTCACCTTTCAAGGGCCCGAAGCGCATGCTCCCGGCCCTTTTTTTATGCGGGCGCCACAGAGGCAGGCATTTCATTACTCAAGCAATCTGAAACAGGCCATCGACCACTTGGGTCTGGGCCAGGCGCTGGCGCAGGTCGTCGTCGATGTCCGGATCATCGGGCAGGTACAAACGCACCTTGCGATAGGCACTGACGCGATTTATTTGCGTCCCCAAAAATTCCCATACCACCCGCGAGCAAGCCGGCGCGCGATGATCGGCCGAAGAAACGCCGAGTTTCAGGCCGTTGAGCCGGGTGATGCGACTTTTATAGCTCGGAATCAGAACCGTCTGACAAATCTCGTTGGAGGTCAGCGACTCGTAATCGACAAAGAACAACCGGTTCTGCAGGTAATAGGCTACGCCCAGGTACCGATATCGCTCGTAGTCCTCGCCCCGGGCGGCGCGGGTCTGCAGACGTTCACTGCGCTCATAGGTATAGTGCCCGCCCTCTTCGCGCAGGTGGACCAGCGAACACAGGATATGACCCGGCGCCGACATCGAGTGGTAGTACTCGTGGTAGTAGCCGACATGCTTCTGTAACTCGCTGGACGAGCGTTGGCGCAGGTGCTCAAGCATCTGCCGCGGCGCACTCAAGTCCGCGACGTCGCTGCCCGGTTTGGCCTTGGCCCCGATCAACCTGGCGAACTGCTCGGCCGGCAGGCCGATCTCGTATTCCTCGACACCAAAGAAGTCGCAGATGCGCTTGAGGTTAAAGGGCGTCGGCAGGCTTTGCCCGCTGAGGTACTTGTTGAACTGGGCGCGGTTGATGCCCAGCTGGCGACAGACCTCGGCAATGGAGCGGTAATGACGACACAGCAACTGCAAATTGGCGGGGAAGTATTCACGCATTGGCACGGCTCGTCGGAATGGCGCTAAAAGACGCGAAGATAGCATCAACACGCATCACTTTCACACAACCTGCGAAATTGCTCTGGTCACCACGATCGCCAACCATTTGCGCCCTGGAAAACGGCACTAAACGCGACGTTTCGAACCGTTCACATTCGCCAAAAAAGAAAAACAGCGAGGAATCATCCATGCTCGAAGTCATCAACGACTTCCTCTCCGGCAAAGTACTGATCGTGCTTATTGTCGGGCTCGGCAGCTACTTCACCGTCCGCTCGCGCTTCGTGCAGTTGCGCCACTTCTTTCACATGTTCGCGGTGTTCCGTGACAGCCTGCGCAGCAGCTCCGGCCAGTTGAGTTCATTCCAGGCCCTGATGCTCAGCCTCGCCGGCCGTGTGGGTGCGGGCAACATCGCCGGCGTCGGCATCGCCGTGACCCTGGGTGGCCCCGGCGCCGTGTTCTGGATGTGGGTGACCGCCCTGGTCGGCATGTCCAGCAGCTTCTTCGAATGCTCACTCGGCCAGCTCTACAAACGCTGCGACTCCGAAGGGCAATACCGTGGCGGCCCGTCCTATTACATCCAGCATGGCTTGGGCCATCGCGGCTGGGGCATGGTCATGGCGGTCCTGCTGCTGGTGACGTTCGGCTTCGCCTTCAACGGCCTGCAATCCCATGCCGTGACTCACTCGCTGCACAACGCCTTCGGCATCGACGCCACCTACAGCGGCATCGGCCTGGCCGTGCTGCTGGGCCTGGTGTTCATCGGTGGGATCAAGCGCATCGCGGCGGTCGCCGACCTGCTGGTGCCGGTCAAGACGCTGATCTACATCGCCGTGACGATCTACGTCATCGTCCTGCAGTTCGACCACGTACCGGGCATGCTGATGACCATCGTCAAGAGCGCTTTCGGTCTCGATCAGGCGTTCGGCGGCCTGATCGGCAGCGCCATCGTCATGGGCGTCAAGCGCGGCGTGTTCGCCAACGAAGCCGGCCTGGGCAGTGCGCCCAACGTCGCGGCGGTGGCTCAAGTAGAACACCCGGTCGCGCAAGGTGTGGTCCAGGCGTTCAGTGTGTTCCTCGATACCTTCGTGATCTGCACCTGCACCGCGCTGTTGATCCTGTTGTCGGGCTTCTACACGCCGGGCTTTGAAGGCGATGGCATTGCCCTGACGCAGAACGCCCTGGCCGCCGTGGTCGGTGAATGGGGGCGGATGTTCATCAGCGTGGCCCTGGCCTTGTTTGTGTTCACCTCGATTCTCTACAACTACTATCTGGGCGAAAACAGCCTGCGTTTTATCCTCGGTGAAAACCGCAAGGCGCTGATCGGCTACCGCGCCCTGGTACTGGCCCTGATCCTCTGGGGTGCCGTGGAAAACCTGAGCACGGTATTCGCCTTCGCCGACATCACCATGACCCTGCTGGCGCTGGTCAACCTGATTGCGCTGGCGTTGCTGTTCAAGGTCGGCATGCGCATCCTGCGTGACTACGATGAACAGCGCAAAGCAGGGATCAAGACCCCGGTGTTCGACTCCAGCAAGTTCGCTGACCTGGACATCGACCTGAACGCCTGGCCTGCCCACCCTACAGCCCCGACCCCAGCCACTCAGCATGAAGTGCAGCCTCATGGCGCCGCCCAAGCCCAACGCTGAGGCCACCGACCTGAGCCGTTGCGACTATGTCGCACGGCCTCGGCTGGGCATCATCACCGGCTCCGGCCCGGAAGCCGGGATGGACCTGTGGGCCAAGCTGCTGCAAGAGAACCGTCGGCGCCTTGGCCCGGCGTTTCGCGGCGATATCGACGCCCCGGCGCTGAGCATCGTTTCAGACCCTGAACTGGGTCTATCGATGGAGCTGGAAAAAACCGCCGAGACCGTCTGGCGCGCGTTGCACGCCGATATCCTGGCCCTCGACGGCCAGGTCGCTGCGTTCAGCATTGCCTGCAATACCCTGAACCTGTTCGCCGGGCGTATTGGTGAACTGACGCTAAAAAGCGAATTCATCTCCTTCCGCGACGTGCTACACGACTACCTGCAACGCAGCGGCGTGGAGCGCGTCTGCCTGCTCGGCGCGCGACCGGTAGCGGCGCTGGGCCAGTGGTCGCCCTACAGCGACTTGCGCGAGGTGGTCGAATTCGAACCCGTGACTCAGGGCGACGTCCTGCATCAACTGATCTATGACATCAAGGTATCCGGCGCGGCAGACCCAGGTGTACGCGCACGTTTCAGCGGGCTGTTGGCTTCTATCGAATCCGCTACAGTGCTGCTGGCCTGCACCGAGCTGCCGCTGCTGGCGAATATCGCGACCGACAAGAACCTGGTGGATGTCACCCAACTGGTCGCCGAGGCGATGCTGGATCGTTGCACAATAATTTGAACCCAACACAGTTCCGTAGGAGCCGGCTTGGTGGCGATAGCGTCGGATCAGTCAATGAGCATATTGCCTGTCAGACCGCCATCGCCACCAAGGCGGCTCCTACAAGGAGAGCCCCCATGAACCCAGTCACATCCGCCCGCCAGGTCATGGTGCTGTATACCGGCGGTACCATCGGCATGCAGGCCAGCGCCAATGGCCTGGCCCCGGCCTCGGGTTTCGAGGCGCGCATGGCCGAACAACTGGCGGCCCAGCCTGAGCTGATCGTGCCGCACTGGCGCTTTCGCGAGATGGCGCCGCTGATCGACAGCGCCAACATGACCCCGGCTTACTGGCAGCGCTTGCGTACGGCGGTGATCGACGCCGTGGACGACGGTTGCGATGCCGTGCTGATCCTGCATGGCACCGACACCCTGGCCTACAGCGCGGCGGCCATGAGCTTCCAGTTGCTCGGCTTGAGCGCGCCGGTGCTGTTCACCGGCTCGATGCTGCCGGCCGGCGTAGCGGACAGCGATGCCTGGGAAAACGTCAACGGCGCCCTGCTGGCCCTGAGCAAAGGCCTGGCGTCGGGCGTACACCTGTACTTCCACGGCGAGCTGCTGGCACCGACCCGTTGCGCGAAGATTCGCAGCTTCGGCCGTCACCCCTTCGCGGCACTGCAACGTGCCCGCGACAGTCAGGCCATCCATGCACGTCCGCCGGCGCTGGATTATCGGCAGCCGAAAACCCTGGCCAGTGTCGGTGTACTGCCACTGATCCCCGGCATCGCCGCGGCCCAGGTCGATGGTTTGGTGGACAGCGGCATTCAGGCGCTGATCCTCGAATGCTTCGGCAGCGGCACCGGCCCGAGCGACAACCCGGCCTTCCTCGCCAGCCTCAAGCGCGCGCAGGACAAAGGCCTGGTGGTGGTGGCCATCACGCAATGCCATGAAGGCGGCGTCGAACTGGATGTCTACGAGGCCGGTAGCCGTCTGCGCGGCGCTGGCGTGCTGTCCGGCGGCGGCATGACCCGCGAAGCGGCACTGGGCAAGTTGCATGCGTTACTGGGCTGCGGGCTGCCCCTCGAAGACGTGCGCAAATTGGTCGAACTGGACCTCTGTGGCGAGTTGCGCTAACCCGCCCAGTGGGAGCGAGCTTGCTCGCGAAGAGGTCTGCACATCCGACACCTGCTCAGTGTTTGTTAGATAGCCTTCGCGAGCAAGCTCGCTCCCACCCGTAATCATCCAGCCCATCGTCCTGTTCCTGCCGCTGCGCGGCACAAGACTTGCTCCCCCTCATCCGGCCACCCGCGCCGGATGATCATCATGCTGCACTCCCACCTGACCACCCTCAACGCTGTTTCGCTGGTGCTGGAAACCTTCGCCTCCGAGGGCCTGCCCCATGAAGCCCTGCTCGCCGGCAGCGGGATCTGCATGGCGGATCTGGAGCGGGCCGATATCCGCATCGCCACGCATCAGGAAATGCAGGTCTGTGCCAATGCCGTGGCGTTGCGCCGCGAGGTCGGGCTGGAGTTGGGGCGACGCATGCGGGTGTCGTCCTACGGGATTCTCGGTTACGCGCTGCTCACCAGTGCCACTTTCGGTGACGCCCTGCGGCTGGCCCTGGCCTTTCCGGCGTTGCTCGGCACCCTGTTTGAACTGCGCCTGATCGAAGAAGGTGACGTCGTCTGGTTCAGCGCCAGCGACTACCGCGACAACGAGACCCTGACCGCCTTCAATAGCGAGCTGTGCATGACCTCGCTGAAAGTCATCTGCGACGACCTGCTCGGCCATCCGCTGCCGCTGTTGGCGGCGCGCTTCGCCTACCCCGCGCCGGACTACCGCCAGCGCTACAGCGAAAACTTCCCCTGCCGCGTGCGTTTCGACCAGGCCGACAACGCCTTCGCCTTCGCCCGCAGCTGGCTCGATCAACCCTTGCCCTTGGCCGACCGCATTACCCATCGCGATATGCAGGAGCGTTGTCGGCGGCAGAATATCGAGTTCACCGGGCGCCAAGCCTGGCTGGGGCGTATTCGCCAGCTGATCGGCAAACAACTGCATTCAGCACCAGGTCTCGGCGCCCTGGCCGCGCAAATGAACTGTTCCGAACGCACCTTGCGCCGCCACTTGCAGGCCAATGGCAGCAGCTATCAGGAATTGCTCGATGAGCTACGCTTCGAGCGCGCCAAACAGCTGCTGCAGGAGGACCAATGGCCGATCTACCGCATCGCCGAAGAGCTGGGCTTTAGCGAGACCGCCAGCTTCCGCCATGCCTTCAGCCGCTGGAGTGGCGTCGCACCCAGCCAGTTCAGGCCCTTAAATGGGGCGGCGCGCCTCATTTAGAGGCGATTTTCGGTCACTCTTTGTGGCCGTATAAATCCCCTTTTGGCCGTTCCCGTCGTTCCCGCCCGCCCCTCTGCGCGCCAAGAATGGGACACCGCCAGCCAAGAGGAGAACAACATCATGCTGACGATCTATTCGGACGATCACCGCCTGCACCATGGCCGTTGCGAGCTGATCGACGGGCAATTGAAGCCCTGCTTCGAAATGCCCTCGCGCGCCGACCATGTGCTGGAGCGCGTCAAGGCCCGCCACCTGGGCGCGGTCTTGGCGCCTGACGATTTCGGTCTGGCGCCCCTGCAACGGGTACACAGCAGCGCGTACCTGGAATTCTTCAAAGGCGCCTGGGCGCGCTGGGCCGACATGGGCTCGGACGGCGACTTGCTGCCCTTCACCTGGCCGGTGCGCACCTTGCGCCAAGTGATACCGCAAAGCCTGCACGGTCAGGCGGGTTATTACAGCTTCGATGCCGGGGCACCGATCACCGCTGGTACCTGGCAAGCCGCCTACAGCGCCGCGCAAGTGGCATTGACTGCGCAAAATGCGATTCAACAGGACGGCCTGCAGAGTGCCTTCGCCCTGTGCCGCCCACCGGGCCATCACGCTGCCAGCGATTTGATGGGGGGTTATTGCTACTTGAATAACGTCGCCATCGCCGCCCAGGCTTTTCTCGATCAGGGCCGCAAAAAAGTGGCGATCCTTGACGTGGATTACCACCACGGTAACGGCACGCAAGCGATCTTCTACGGGCGCAGTGACGTGCTGTTCACCTCGATCCATGGCGATCCCGCTGTCGAGTTCCCGTTCTTCCTCGGCTATGCCGACGAGCGCGGCGAAGGCCAGGGCCTTGGCTACAACTTCAACTACCCCCTGCCTGCGGGCAGCGGCTGGGAGCAATGGAGCCAGGCGCTGGAACAGGCCTGTGGCGAAATCGAAGCCTATGCGCCGGATGTGGTGTTGGTTTCCCTGGGCGTCGACACCTTCAAGGACGACCCCATTTCCCAGTTCAAACTGGACAGCCCCGACTACCTGAGCATGGGCGCACGCATCGCCCGGCTCGGCAAACCGACGCTGTTCGTGATGGAAGGCGGTTATGCCGTCGAGGAAATCGGCATCAATGCCGTGAATGTGCTGGAAGGCTTTGAACGCGTCGAAAACGCCTGATCCGATCCGACAAGAGAGACAACCATGAACTCATTCAAGCGTCTGTTTGCTCCCCTGCTCTGTGCTTCGCTGTTCTGTGCCACGGCCCATGCTGACGAACAGCGCACGCTGCGCGTCTATAACTGGTTCGACTACATCACCCCGCAAACCCTGGTGGACTTCAAGAACGACGCCAAGGTCAACCTGATCTACGACATCTTCGACACCAACGAAGCGCTGGAAGCCAAGCTGCTGACCGGCAACTCCGGCTATGACGTGGTGGTGCCGTCCAACGTATTCCTGGCCAAGCAGATCGAAGCCGGGGTATTCCAGCCGCTGGACCGCAGCAAGCTGAGCAACTATTCACACCTGGACCCCAAGCTGATGAAGCTGCTGGAGGCCAACGACCCCGGCAACAAATACGCGGTGCCCTACATGTATGGCACCATCCTGATCGGCTTCAACCCGGACAAGGTCAAGGCCGTGCTGGGTGACAAGGCGCCGGTGGACAGTTGGGACCTGATCTTTAAGGAAGAGAACATCAGCAAACTCAAGCAGTGCGGCGTCGCCCTGCTCGACTCGCCTTCGGAAATCATGCCCCTGGCCTTGCAGCACCTGGGCCTGCCGCCCAACAGCACCAAGCCCGCCGACTACACCAAGGCCGAGGCATTGATGCTGAAGATCCGGCCGTACATCAGCTACTTCCATTCGTCCAAATACATGGCCGATATCGCCAACGGCGACATCTGCGTGGCCGTCGGCTATTCCGGCAGCTTCTCCCAGGCCGCCAACCGCGCCAAGGAAGCCAAGAATGGTGTAGTCGTGGACATGCGCCTGCCCAAAGAAGGCGCGCCGATCTGGTTTGACATGCTCGCCATCCCCAAAGGTGCCAAAGACCCCGAAGACGCCCATGCGTTTATCAACTACTTGCTGCAACCCAAGGTGATTGCACCGATCAGTGACTTCGTCGGCTACCCCAACCCGAACAAGGACGCCACCGAACTGGTCGACCCGGCGATCCGCGCCAACCCCAACCTGTACCCGACCGAAGAAGCGATGAAAACCCTCTACACCCTGCAACCGTTGCCGCACGACGCTGAACGCGCACGGACCCGGGCGTGGACCAAGATCAAATCCGGGACCTGATCCAAACGGTTGAGGGGTGCTTTTGTGGGAGCGAGCTTGCTCGCGAAGAGGCCAGCACATCCGGCATATTTTGAGGGCTGAGTAGATAGCTTTCGCGAGCAAGCTCGCTCCCACGGGGTTCGCGTCCATCGGAGCCTCTCTTGGTATTTCCCCGGAACCAACCCCGCGTGTCTACGCTCCACTCTTATCTGGATGCTCACCGACACGTCACCGAGGGTTAATTCAATGGGTTCGTCTCTTTCCATCGAACAGCACACCGCACGCGACCAGCTTTGCATCGACACCATCCGCACCCTGGCCATGGATGCCGTGCAAAAGGCCAACTCCGGCCATCCCGGCACGCCTATGGCCTTGGCCCCGGTGGGCTACACGCTGTGGAAGCAGTTCCTGCGTTATCACCCGGAACACCCGGACTGGCCCAATCGCGACCGTTTCGTCCTGTCGGTAGGCCATGCCTCGATGCTGCTGTATTCGCTGCTACACCTGGCCGGCGTCATCGAGATCGACGAACACGGCACGCCTTCCGGCAAGCCGGCGGTCAGCCTTGAGGACATCAAGCAGTTCCGCCAACTGGACTCCAAGACCCCCGGCCACCCGGAGTACCGCATGACCACGGGCGTGGAGACCACCACCGGGCCGCTCGGCCAGGGCTGCGCCAACAGCGTCGGCATGGCGATGGCCGAACGCTGGCTGGGCGAGCGCTTTAATGCCCCGCAACGCACGCTGTTCGATTACAACGTCTACGTCCTGTGCGGCGATGGCGACATGATGGAAGGCGTCACCAGCGAAGCGGCCTCGATCGCCGGGCACCTCAAGCTGGCCAACCTGTGCTGGATCTACGACAACAACACCATCA
>Ga0302262_10001171_pt1 | contig 11113 bp, 12 predicted proteins | sample II_Fen_E3_4_FD_194557 | JGI IMG/M metagenome (GOLD analysis project Ga0302262, IMG submission 194557) | Peat permafrost microbial communities from Stordalen Mire near Abisko, Sweden - II_Fen_E3_4 | ecosystem: Environmental > Terrestrial > Soil > Wetlands > Permafrost | place: Sweden: Abisko...
CCAGGCGAGCGGTAAGTTCTAGCGCCTGCGCCCGCAGTGCCTCACAAAACAAATCTACTGCTGCTGAACCCGGTCTATGTTCGGGGCGTATCAACATGACCGAATAGGGGACGCTAACGCTCAGCCGGCGAATCGACAGCCCACTGTGCGCTGCTTCTAGCCCGCTCAATGGGTTGATAATCGCCACTCCTAGCCCTTGCTTGACCATGGCGCATACCGATGCCGCGCTAGTCGTCTCGATGATCGTGCGCCTGTTCACTCCCGCGGCTCTGAAGTGCTGATCCAACCGTTGCCGGTAGGTATCAAGGCTCGCCAGATTGATGAAATTCACCTCGTGAAAGTCGCTCAGCTCCAGTTGGGGCTTGTTCAACAACGGGTGTCGATCCGGTAACACGCAAACCAAGCCAGCGCTAAATAGGAGCTCTCCTTGGGCACCTCGTGGCACTTGCTCGACTTCAGTCAAGCCAAGGTCATGCTGCTGTGCCAGCAGTGACTCTTCCAGCAATGGCGACTCCTGTGCAGTGATGCTCACGCTGACACCCGGGTGGCTCTGATGAAACTGCTGGCACACCTCAGGGAGCAAGGCATGAGAGAAGAGCGGCAGGGAAGTAATAGCCAGCCTGCCATGTTCAAAGTTGCGGATCGCCTGGGCGAATCGATCAATGCGCTCCAGGCCGACGTAGGCCCGCTCGACTTCCTCAATCAGCAGCAACGCCTGCGCCGTCGCTAGCAGGCGCCCCCCCTCACGGTCAAACAGGCGCAGCCCAATAACCTGCTCCAACCGAGCCAGTTCACGGCTAATAGTCGGCTGTGACGTGAACAGCAGTCGCGCAGCATTGGTAACGCTGCCGGCAGCCATGATAGCTCGGAATATTTCGATATGGCGCAGCGATAGCTTCATGGAAAGACCAGAAAGGAAAAGACTGGGTATATCAGATGTGAATCGATTAAAGAAAAAAAGCTATTTTTATGAAACTTTTACTCAGTTCATGCTGGTCGCATTCCTGTAACGAGGCACGCTCATGAATGCTGATGCACCTTTTGAATTATTAGCCGCTGCGGTTCGCCGTCATGGTTCGCCACTTTGGGCGTATGACGCCCGGACGATTATTGATCGAATTGAAAAACTGCGCGGCTTCGATACGGTGCGCTACGCGCAGAAAGCCAATCCCAATCTGCATATTCTTCGCTTGATGCGCGAACGGGGGGTGGTGCTCGATGCGGTTTCCTGGGGGGAGGTGGAGCGTGCCTTCGCGGCGGGAGCGTCGGTGGATGGCGATCCAGCGGGTGTTGTGTTGACGTGTGACCTGCTAGATCAAACGACCTTGGCCCGGGTAATCGAATCAAGGATCGAGGTCAATGTCGGCTCGATCGATATGCTTCGGCAGTTGGGGGAGCGATCGCCAGGGCATCGGGTCTGGCTCCGTATCAATCCCGGGTTCGGCCATGGCCACAGTCGCAAGACCAACACGGGAGGCGAAAATAGCAAGCATGGTATCTGGCACGAACAACTGGAAGAGGCACTCGACTGCATTAGCACTTGGGGTCTGCACCTGGTAGGTGTCCATATGCATATTGGCTCGGGCGTGGATTACCCGCACCTGGCGCAGGTAGCTCAGTCGATGACGGACCTCATTGCTCGGCTGGACCGGAACATAGAGGCCTTCTCCCTTGGTGGAGGTCTGGCTACACCGTACACAAGTACCGACAAACCGGTCGATATCAACCTATATGCCCGGATTTGGACCGCTGCTCGGGAGAAAATCGAGGCAATCCTTGGCCATGCCGTACGCATGGAGATCGAACCTGGACGCTTTCTGCTGGCAGAGTCGGGTTACCTCGTGACCGAGGTTCGCGCTGTGAAGAAGGCAGGTGGCAATACCTTCATTCTGGTCGATGCCGGGTTCAATGACTTGATGCGGCCCGCCTTGTACGGCTCGTACCATCGCATGACCTTGCTCGACGTTGATGGCCTACCAGTGTCTGGCCCTTTGCAACCCACCCTGGTGGCCGGCCCACTCTGTGAGGCTGGTGATGTGTTTACTCAGAGCGAACACGCGTTGGCTCCCCAGGACTTGCCGCAGGCCAGGGTCGGCGACCTGCTGGTGATTCATGATACGGGCGCCTATGGTGCTTCCATGTCTTCGAACTACAACAGTCGCCCCCTGTTACCGGAGTTACTGATCGAGAACCAAAGCTACCGAATGATAAGGCGGCGGCAGACCGTCCAGGAACTCTTGAATCTGGAGTTGTGCCCATGAGGCGTTCCATCATTGACCATCTGGTCATCGTGTCACCGACACTAGCGGCAGGCGCACAACTGGTCGAAAGGCAATTAGGGGTGAGCATGCAGCAGGGTGGCAATCATCCCCGCATGAGCACTCATAATCTACTTTTACGATTAGGCGACTGTTTTTATCTCGAGGTGATTGCGCCCGACCCTTTGGCGCCGAAACCCAGGAGGCCCAGGTGGTTTGGGCTTGATAAACTAAACGCCCAAGCATCTCCACGTCTGGCCCACTGGGTCGCGCGCACGGAATTTCTGGATGCCGCAGATGAAGAGCTACAGAGTGCTTTTGGTGTTATCGAACCGATGAACAGAGGCGATCTGTCGTGGAGTATTTCCATCCATACAGACGGACAACTGCCGCTGGATGGAGTAGTGCCCAGCCTGATCGACTGGGGCGACTCGAAGCCACCGGCACAGAGACTTGACGAGAAGGGCTGTCAGTTGCAGCGTCTTGAGATTTTCCATCCCGAACCGGGTGCTGTCGAGCACCATTTGGAAATGATTGGCTTCTGCGGCCCGGTCAAAGTCATACGCAATGACCAATATGGTTTGCGGTCTTATATTGAGACACCGGACGGTCTCAAAATACTGTAGCGAAGGGCCGCTTCTGGTTTGCTCAGCCGAAGCTGCATCTCCTCCAATACGTCGTCTAACCCCGGTCCGCCACCACCGACAGCGTTTCCGACGCTATCGCCTCGCGGGCCTGCTTGGCCATTGAACTGAGTTGATCGCGGTCGGAACCGACGTTGGTCACCTCATGTGCAACGATCAAATGGTGCTGAGTATCGACCGCTGTCTGCACGTTGTAGCCGACGATTCCCGTGCCGCGCGTCATCATGGAGCGAGCGTCTGGGTCGGTTGGTGAGACCTGTTTATCCGGCGATTCATTAAGCTGGATTTCGATCGCTTGAAGCGCCTTCATTGGAGTTTTGAGCTTGGCGATTTTCTCTTCCAGACGCCCGGCACTGGGCTCGGAAGCTGTGGGTTCTTGCCGATCGGCAGCATCGAGTGCCGCCAGGGAACGGTTGATACTCGATTCAATTTCTTCCATGCGCCGCTTCAGTTTGGCGCTGGTGAAATTGCGGTCACGGTTGTTGACGGCTTTGAATTTACTGCCAACGATGGCGACCAGATTTTCTACAAACAGTCCCAACTGCTGACACAGCACAACGAACTGGCGACAGACGCCTCGGATGGCCTTGCTGTTGTCTTTTCGGAAGTGGGCGATGGTCTTGAAATCCGGCATCAAACGCCCGGTCAGCCACATCAGCTCGACGTTGCGTTGAGCTTCTCGCTCCAGCCGTCGGCTCGACTGGATGCGGTTGAGATAGCCGTAGATGTAGATCTTCAGCAAGATCTCGGGGTGGTAAGCAGGCCGACCAGTATCGGCTGGAATGGCACCTTCAAAACCCAGACCGACCAGGTCGAGTTCGTCGACGAAGACGTCGACGACGCGCACCGGATTGGTATCGCTGACGTAGTCGTCGAGGCGCTCGGGAAGTAAGGTGCCTTGGCCTCGATGTTCACCTTGAATGAAGCGCTTCATAGGCGATCCCTGCGATGAAATCCTTAGAAATCATAGCAAGGGTTTTCGGGATGGATAGATACTCAATCGTAGACTTATTGAACCAGTTGCCGGATCCCTAGAGATAAAATCAAACCACCGCATAATCGATCAATAGCTTTTTTCCTCCTTCGATACGCTGAAGCGATCTCAGGTTGCGAAAGAGCGATTGCGACCACTCCATACCAAGTCATCGAAACCACCACTACGACTGCCAGCATCGACAAAAACGTGCTTGGTGAAACGTGGGTGGGGGCTGCCGCTGAGAAAATAGCGGCATAGAATGCCATGGATTTAGGGTTGCCAATGTTCGTAACGACCCCCTGAATGAATGACTGCCGAAAGTTTCCAACGACAGCATTATTACCGGGGGCAAGCGCGCTCTTCCCGGCCTTGAGCAGCAGTCGGAATCCAAACCACATCAGATAGGCTGCCCCCAGAATTTTTACGATCAGCGCCGCCCAAGGGAATGCAGCAAATACAACGCCGATTCCTGCGATTGCACAGGTGGCCCAGAATAAATTGACCAATACGATGCCTGCTACCAAGGCCAAAGCTTCTGACCGCCTAGCAGCTACCGCTTTGTGGACTACTGCAACGAAATTTGGACCTGGAATAACGACACCGGCCAGGTAAACCAAAAAGACTGTCAAAACGGCGGGACCATCGATCATGTGCACTCCTTTGCGAGTGTTGTGGCCGGGGATGGTCATCATTCAGTTAAGGCCGCTCGCGGCTTCAACGTACAACGAAATAAAAATTCGATACAGGGCTTTTGAGGCTAGTGGTGTTTTTACACACTATGGGCCGAAAGCAGCCGCTTGCAACCGGCAACTTCCAAACTGAAGCAGTCAACCGTCGATCAATCTCGCGGTATCTGGCCAGTCAGATATCCAATGCTCTTGAGAAAAACCCTGGTATCCCGATTAGACCGCAGGCGAACGACGCGGCAAGTTGCTGGCGCAGTCGTCACGAGTTGCTGCATCTTGACCCGCGCCGACTTTTTCGTCCGCCACATGAATCTAAAAAACTCTGGCAGATTCGCCAGCAGTTCGGGGCAGTTCTCCGGCAAGTCTGGCCGAGACTGCCCGCGCTGAAGCAGCGTTCTGAGCAGTACGCGCCAGAATCGAAGCTTGGCCGAACGATCAATCCATATCAAAAGATCTGCGCGGGCCAACCGGTTGGCCCAAGTGGTTGAATGGCCGCCTTCGAATATCCAGCGATCACGGGCCTCGACCTCGTGACAAAGCTGTGTCTTCTCGTCCCAGCTTCGTTCGACCCACCCAGGCTGCCAGTGAATAGTGTCTATATGAACGACTGGCAAGCCCGTGCGCAGGCCAAGCTTACGTGCCAAAGTGCTTTTGCCCGATCCAGGCTGACCCACAATCATCACCCGTTGCATCGAAGCTCCTTCTCGCTATGCACGCCGTTTTTTTGGGGGTGGCGATTTTACGTCAACGCCACACTCCGTCAACAACAAGCAGTGAGCGCGACAGACTACTCACGGCCATTCGGCTTTGTGAATAGCGTTACGCCGATACGGGGCTTTTTGTTTCGACAGGCTCAATCATGGGTGCGTTCTGCACTCAGGCCGGATCTGCATCAGTGTCATCAAACGTCTGTTTGTCGAGATTCATGACCTGGTTAATCACGTCCTGAGCACTCCCCGTGCCTTCTGCGGTATGGGTCTTGTAGTTGAAGTCGAGTGCTATCCAACCCTGCAACTTCGCCTCATAACTATCAGGGTACTGAGCCTGCTCAATAGCGGGCAAATCCTTGTAGTGTTCAAGCGCTGCAGTAAAGAATTTCGTCAGCTTCCCGGTTCCGTTATATTCCGCCATTGCATTGGCAACAACTTTCTGCCGCCAAGCATATTCCTGATCGAATGACTCACTCAACGCCGCGCGGCGCTCATTAGTCGTAAAACTCCCACTGTCATCGTAGATAATCAATGAGAGTCGATCGCTAGACATACCCGCGAATGGGTTTTTACCGCTGCCATTGACGAATTGCGTCGCATTTTCCGCACGTGCCAATAACTTAGGGTCCTGAGTGTCAGGTACTTCAGTATCATTGGCTTTTTTGTTGGCAAAATAACCATCACCGGAAATCTTGCTCAAAAGCTCACTCGCTTTCGCACCAAGCTCTTTTCTGCTTAAACTCGAGTCCCTTGCCGCCGCACGCGCGGCACTCTCACTCAACTGCAGAGAGAGCGAAGAAAGGCTACTGGTATCTTTCTGGCTGCCAGAAGCAGCGTTTTCAGTTGTCACCTGACTTTTCGTCAGCGATTCATTTTGGCTTACTGTCACACTGGAAACCTGCGTGCCAGAAAGTGTATTTGAGTTTATTGAAATGACCAATGTAACGTCTTCCCTGTTATTAGCAGCTATCGTCCCTGGGTCTGTCAGGACTCTGGATTTCTATTCCTGAACGAACTCAACGGCCTCGCTTTCTTGCGTGAGGCTATGGCCCCACAAAGCGTTCAATACCGGGCAAAGTAGCATTGTGGTGGGCGATAGCCTAGTCAACTCAAACGCTGCCCTCACGTTCGATCACCAGAATCCGTGCTTCTCCACGAGCATGCGCAACATGTTCGCATCCAACCCCTGCGAAAACTTCCTCACCATCGTTGACATGCCACTTATTTGGCTGGTCGGTCCAGTGTAGGCGCACAGCGGTCCCATCCATGTTAGCTATGTCGTCAGCCTCCCAAGCGCGAGTGGCGGTGAAATCTTGCTACGAATAACTCTCATCGATCGCGGTTCTTGAACAGGTAGTATTTCTACCAATCTATCAGAACCTTTGCCCCGCCACTGTTGGCCGAAAGTGGTCGGTCACGACTGGAAACTTCGGGCCAGTAGCGGCCATTCGCTTAATTGAGTTTCAACCGCCTTCAGCTAGGACTATGGCGACGTAATGAAACCCAATTGCGGATCAAGTGACGTTGTTAGGACGGTGTGTTGCCCGGACGATTACAGCCTTGGAGCCAGATTTCACCATAAAACCACTAATCCCCTGGCAGCAGTGATTCAAATGCACTTTTAAGGCAAATTAAGTCATTTCCAGACCTACCTAGCCCACTCCTCACTCTTTAAAGTGCACCGATCATTCAACTATCGGTGTCTTTTATGAATCTATGGTTTCGGCTTCTGTTCATGCTACTCCGCCGACCGTGGCGCAACCCCGCAAAAGCTCTGGGGTCAACTGTCATCCGCATGCGCGTATGGCCTCTAGATCTTGACTTCAATCGACACGTCACCAATGGCCGATATTTCACACTCGCCGATGTCGGACGTATGGATTTCGTTCTGCGCAGTGGTGCGTATCGAGTGGCTATTAGAACGAAAGCGCTACCCATCGTAGGGGACACCTGGGGTAAATTTCGTCGTGAGCTCAGGCTGTTTGAAACGTTTGAAGTCCACACCAGAATGCTGGGCTGGGACGACAAATGGAGCTTTATGGAACATCGGTTTCTGAGCAAAGGACGGGTGATCGGAGTTGTAGTCATGCGGGGTCTATTTCGCTCATCTAAAGGGATTATTCCACCAGGCGAATTTGTTCGGGAGTTGGGATTACTCGAAAAGTCGCCAGCGATGCCGCAATGGCTGACATCGTGGTCGGCTAGCTGCGATGCGATGAGTGGCCAACTCAGAGAAGAAGAAAGCATCAGCGATCAGCCGTCCAGCTAACCTGCTGGTGTTAAGAGCCCCCACTCAGTGAGTCGCCCCGAGTTTCGTAGACGCCTTCATGCCTCAATGGAGGTCGTCTGAACCAATGAGGACAGTCCGCTTTTGGCCGATTTCTGCCTGTTAGCGATCACTCCGGCGTCATCATCACCGCCAGCGTCATCTTGCTGAACCTTTCGTTCTGGTTGATCACTTCCAAGGCGCCGCGCACCCTGTCGGGCTATGGCGACCAAGGACTAGTCGCACTGGCGGCGTGCCAGGTCAATGTCAGGAAATTTTCGCGTTGAGGCGGAAGGGCTGCAATCGACCCAAGCGGACGCTCAAACTGTTTGCAAAAAAACGCATTCCCCCATCGTAATTGACAGCAATTGCGATGCTGCGTCCGATTAGGGCTCTATAGTTGGCTATAGGGTGTACCATCAAGCCCTGTCCATCAGATATTAGTCAGTCATGTCCACGCTAAGCGAAGAGAGCCGTCAGATCGTAGCTTCTCTGGCGCACCGTGTTGGTCCTAATGTTGACACTGCAAGGATCGCTCAGGCGATCGTTTCCACTTTGCAGGATATGAACGCGGCCCTTACGCCAATCATCGGCCAGCAAGGGGTTGTCGCGCTATACCGCCGCAGTCTCCATCTGTGCGTCTCCGTACATCCACGGTTGGCCGACACCTATGACAGTGTGCAGGCTGCGCTGGATCTGAATGCCCTCAAGTCAGTACTCGTTGAACAAAGCGAAACCGATGCACTGTTTTTCGGTGAAGTATTGTTGACTACTTTCTACGAGCTGCTGACCACGCTGATCGGGCCCTCGCTCACCGCACGATTGCTTCGTGATGTGTGGGAACCTTCTTTGAGTGACACCCCCTCGCAGGAAAATTCGCCATGAGCACCAAAGTGACTATCAACCGCCTGGCCACCGGCGTGCCAGGTTTGGACGAGGTGCTGGGCGGAGGTTTGCCGGAATTTTCGTTCAACCTGATTGCCGGCCCGCCTGGCTGCGGCAAGACCACCCTGGCACATCAAATGATGTTTGCCCTGGCGACGCCCGAGCGTCCGGCGCTGTTCTTTACGGTGCTGGGTGAACCGCCGCTGAAGATGCTGCGGTATCAGCAACAGTTCGATTTTTTCGACAGCGAAGCGATCAACCACTCGGTCCGCTATATCAACCTGGCGGACGACACGCTGGCGGGCGATCTGGACGAAGTGCTGCGCCGGATCGTCAACGAGGTAGAGACGCATTCACCGGCGCTGGTGTTTGTCGACTCGTTCCGTTCGGTGGTGCTGGCCAGCCAGACCCAGGACAACCCCAACAACAATCTGCCGCAGTTCGTTCAGCAGTTGGGCATGTTGATGACCACTTGGCAGGCAACAACCTTCCTGATCGGCGAATACTTCAACGAAACCGACACCAACCCGATTTTCACCGTGGCCGATGGCCTGATCTGGCTACGCCAAAGCGTTCAGCGCAACTCCATGGTGCGCAAGATGGAAATCATGAAGATGCGCGGCCAGCCGACCCTGCCCGGGTTGCACACCTTCCGCATCGCCACCTCTGGCATCAAGATTTTTGCGCCGGCTGTACTCAGCCCTGTTGAAGCGCCGCTGGAATATCCGCTCCAGCGCCTGAAAATGGGCGTGCCGCAGCTCGACGAGATGCTGGGTGGCGGTCTGCCTCGGGGGTACTCATTGCTGGTGGCCGGGCCGTCGGGGTCGGGTAAAAGCATTTTGGCGTCCTCCTTCCTTGCGGAAGGTGCGCGCAATGGCGAAACCGGCGTGATCGCGGTGTTCGAGCAACGGCCTAATCACTCGCAGAACGCTACACTCGCTACGTTGATTAATAACGGTCAGGTCGGCCTCGTGGATAGCCGTACCCCTGATTTGTCCATTGATGAAATCGTGCATTTGCTGTTGAGCGAAATTAGCCGGTTGAAAGCGACCCGCGTGGTCATCGATTCGTTGTCGGGGTTCGAGCTCGCCCTGGCACCGACGTTCCGCGAAGATTTCCGCGAATCGCTGTCGCGTATGGTCACTGCCCTGACGAGCGTCGGCGTCAGTGTGCTGATGACGTCGGAGCTGGAAGATCGTTATACCGACCTGCGTTTCAGTCCTTACGGCACGGCCTTTCTCACCGACGCCATCATTGTCCAGCGCTATATTGAGGTGGAAAGCCGTCTGTTGCGCATCATGGCCGTCGTCAAAGTACGGGCGAGCGCTCATTCGGATGAACTGCGCCTGTACCGGATCGACGATCACGGATTACAGATTGGTGAAATGCTGTCGGACCAGGAAGGCCTGCTCGGCGGACGACCTACCAGACGGCATTTGGGCAAAGATGACAGGTGAATAAACCATCATGAATGAGGCCAATGGCAAGAACGAGCAAGCGCTGGCCACCGCCGCTCGTGAACTGTTCCTGCTTGGCCAGAAGACCGTCGAGGCGCGCGCAGTGCTTGCGGCGCTGCATAAAGAGCTGAACGACGCCAACACCCTGCTCGCCGATAACCAGCAGGTCGAGCAACTGATCGAGGCCAATCAGCAATTGGTGCTGGCGATCCTGTTGGCGCAGTCCGATGCGGAAACACCAAAACGCACACAGGAAGAGCAACGGCTGTACCTGGAAATGCGCGAAGCCAATGAGCAATTGGTGATCGCCGCGCTCAGCGCGCAACACTTGCAAGCGGCTGCTGAACTGGCGCTGGAACAGCAACGCAAAGTCCTGACGGTGGTGGCCCACGAGCTGCGCAATCCCCTGACGCCCATCAGCATGATTGCCGGTCGACTGGTGCGGGTGCCCAGTGAGGAATTGCCGCGCATGCAGAAGCTGATCGAAGGTCAAGTGCAGCACATGTCTCGATTGGTGGAGGATTTACTCGACGTTGCCCGCGCCAGCACCGGCAAGTTTCATCTCGATTGCAGCCTCGTCGATATGACGCAGATCATTCATGAGTCGATAGACATCTGTGCCCCCGTCATGATTGCTCACCAGTTGCATTTCAGCGCAGAACTGCCTGACTGCGCGTTGATGGTGAACGGCGATCCTGTGCGGCTGACTCAGATTCTCGGCAACTTGCTGGGCAATGCCGCCAAGTACACCCCGGCGGGCGGCGCTGTCAGCCTTTCAGTCACTGCCGAAGACGGTGTGTTGGTCATAAGCATTCGCGATACCGGCATCGGTATTACCGCCAAGGCACTGCCGTTCATCTTTGAGCCCTTTGTGCAGGACGTCCACGCGGTGGGGTTTAACGGGGCAGGTCTGGGCATTGGTCTGACGGTGGTTCGAGAGTTGATCGAGGCCCATGGCGGCACAGTCACCGGCCAAAGCGCCGGAGATGGCAAGGGGAGCGAGTTTGTGGTGACGTTACCGTTGGTCCATTAACTTCTGATTGGCGCCATCTGGCTGAGAACCGAAAAACTGGAGGTTTGGCATTTGGAGACTCAATTTCCACAGTTTTTTGCAAGTTTACTTCTGTGGTTGCAGAGCAAGGGCTGTCCCGGGAACTTAATGGGTAGAGCTCATCGCGAAGGTAAGGCGCTTTGATTGAGAGCCTGATTGATCAGCCATTTGAGCCTAACA
>Ga0302262_10001174_pt1 | contig 11101 bp, 7 predicted proteins | sample II_Fen_E3_4_FD_194557 | JGI IMG/M metagenome (GOLD analysis project Ga0302262, IMG submission 194557) | Peat permafrost microbial communities from Stordalen Mire near Abisko, Sweden - II_Fen_E3_4 | ecosystem: Environmental > Terrestrial > Soil > Wetlands > Permafrost | place: Sweden: Abisko...
TTCTGCCCCGGCGCCACGCTGAAATTCAGCCCATCGAGCACAATCTTGCGCCCCGCCCCCATCGGATAGGTCTTGTGGAGATCGGTGCAGCGGATCATTCGACCACCAGCCTGCGCCGGATCGCGCGGCACAGCACCAGCCCGACCATCATGCACACCATGCTCTCCACCAAGGGTATCCACACATTGTAATAAGCATGGATGCGGCCGCCAAACACGCCCGACCGGATCATCTCCATCGCATCGACAAAGGGCGACCACAGCATCGCATCGCGCAAGGAAGGATCAAGCCAGGAGACCAGATTGAACGTGCCCGCAAAAGGGATCATCACATAAGTCGTCACAGGGATCAGCTTTTCCAGCAAAGGCGACACTTCGGACAAAGGTGCCAACACCAGACACATCGACAGCGTGAACAGGCTGTAAATCAACCACCCCGCGATCATCAGCCCCGGATCGGCGGGTATGGGGAAAGCCTCAAAATAGATCATGATCACCGCGATCAGCGCAAAAGCCATCATCGCCCCGATCATCTCGATCAAAAATCGCACAAAGATGAAATCGAGCAGGCTGATCTGCCGATGATACATCAAGCCCCCATTAGCCGCGATCACCCCCACAGACCGCCCCACCGCATGGCGAAACAGCGTCAAGGGCACATAGCCCGTCACCACAAAAGCCATCACGCCAATGCCATGCTCCTCGCTGCCCCTCAGCAAGCGCCACACCACCGCCACCAGCGCGGGAAACAGCAGCGGCTCAAACATCATCCACAAAAAGCCGAAATTCTCCCGCCCAAACCTTGTGGAAAGCTCGCGGATCATCAACGCGCCAATCACCCGCCGCTGGATCCGCCATCCCGCCGCCAACCGGCGCAGGGGATCAGTCTTCGGGCGCATGTTCAAGAATACCCACCACCAGCATCCAGCCCATGAAATACAGGCACAAGGACACCGCCGCCACCGTCAACACCTGCTTGATCCGCGCGGGCAACTCGGGATAATCGGGCAGGTTAGGCTCCACCACCCGCTCCAGATAGAAATGCTGCTTCTGCGCCTCGGTCCGTGCCTGCTCCAGCGCAGTATTGGCCGCGGCCAGCGCTTGCGTCGCGAATTCCTGCTCCAGTTGCAAGGTTTCAAACTTGCCCATCTTGCCTGCAATCGCCCCCGGTGTGCCCACCGCCTGGCCCTGCTGCGCGCCGATCTGCCCATCCATCGCCGCTACCCGAGCCGCCAGCGAGGGGATCGCCGGATTGCGCGGCGCCACCTGCCGCATCTGCGCCAATTGCGACCGCAGCGCCGCCTGATCCACCGCCAGCTTGGAGGCGACATCGAGCGCCCCGCTGGCCTGCTTGGCCGGGTCCACCACCGCCGCACTCTCGCGATAGGCGCCCAGCGCCAGCCTTGCCGCGCGCACCCTGTCCTGCGCGCTCACCACCCTGGCCTGTGCCTCGGCAATCGCGCGCTGCTCGGATCGCTGGTTCAGTGTGTTCACCAGCCGCTCGCTCTGCGCCATCAGCCTCAGGTTGATCTCGCGCGCATCACTGGGTGTAAAGCCATAAGCCACCAGCACCGCCACCCCGCTGTCACTATCCAGCCGGGCATTGATCATGTGCAGATAATAGCGATAGAGGTTCTCAAACGCATCCACCTGCACCAGCCCCGGATAGCGCGAGAACACATCCACCTGCCCGCTGGCATAGCGCGCGCGGATATTGGCCCCGCGCTGCAATTCCTCCAGCGCATTGCGCGATTTGATATAGTCCAGCACCTCATTGGTCTGGTCCTTGGTATCGCCGCCGCCGCTGGATTGCAAAATATTGGAAATGCTGGGCATCTGCACAGATTTCTGCCCCGCGCTGCGGATCACAAACCGCGCTTCGGACACATAGATGTCCGATGCGATCAGCCCGAAATAGCCCGCACTGAGCAAGGTCGGCGCCACGACGGTCCCCAGAAACCACCGGTTGCGCACCAAAAAGGCAAAGCGTCTGGAAACACTGGTCACGCTCTTATCCAATCTCGTTGACAGGCGATCAAGCCCGGCGCTGCCCCAAGGCTTCCCTGTACATGTCCCTATACCGCAAGGCGATCTCATCCATACGATAATCCTCCCCCAGAACGGAGGCATTGCCCGCCAGCCATGCCCGCCGCGCCGGATCGAGCATCTGCTCCATCGCATCGCTCACCGCTGCGATATAGGCCTCGGTATCGCGCATCTGCTCCACCAGAATGCCGCCCGGTGCCTTGTCCGCTGGCGCCAGCATGGTGGCGATTTCGCCAATATCGGTGGCCACCACCGGCGTCCCCGCCTGAAAAGCCTCGATAATGCACAGGGGGAAAGATTCGCCCTGAAACCGCGTGGGCACCACCGCGCAATCGCTCAGCCGATACAGGCCCGCAATCCGCCGCTGATAGCCCAGAAAGGTGATGCCCGGATCGCTGCCATGGATCGCCTCCTGCTCGCTGGCCATATCGCCCTGCCCCGCCAGCAACAGATGCATCGCCACATCCGGCCGGCGCGCACGCAACCGCTGGAAGGCGCCAATCGCCGCGCGCCACCCCTTGCGCTGAATGCCCCGCGCCACCAGCGTGAACACCACCGTATCGGGTGCAATGCCCAATTCCTCGCGCGTATGAGGAAAGGGCAGAGGGTCAAGCGGCATCGCATTGGGCAGCTTGGTAAACTTGCCCAGCCCCACCCCCGCCTGCGCAAAGGCCTCCAAGTTCTTGTCCGCCAGATAGGCCAGCCCATCCATCCGCGCCGCCAGCCCCGCCACCCGCTCGCCCGGCAACATGCTCCCGTCATAAGAGCCATGCAGCGTGGAGACATAAGCCACATCCTCGGGCAATTGCCCCTGCTCGATCAGCAAGACATCCACCGCCAACACATGCGAATGGATCACACTCACCCCGGCATCGCGGATGAACTGCCCGATCCCGGTCTCAAACACCGCATCGGCATCATAGACCGCAATTCCCGGCGCCAAAGCCTGCCGCAGCCCCGGATTGATCCCCTGATTATCGAGCGCCAGCATCGAAACCACCACCCCCTGCCGCGCAAGCTCATTGGCCAGATTGATGGGAAACACCTCCCCCCCGCCCAGATGAAAGCCCAGAAAAGCGATCAGCACATGCTCCTGATCGCGCGGCTGGCGCAAGGTCGCCTCCACATCGAAATGCTGTTCGATCGGCCCCGCGCTCTCGGACATGCCAAAGTGGTTATATTGAAACGTCAGCTTCTCGGCAAACAGCCGCACCTGCGGCTCGGGCGTGCCCCAGCGCGCGCGCATCGCCATCATCGCCCGCTCATGCTCCTTGTAGAGCGAAGGGCGAGTGGTCGAGGAGCCAGACGTATTGCTGTCATGCTGGCGAAAATGGGCAACGGCACCAGGCACATAAGTGATCTGCCCAGCCCCGGCCCAATGCATATACAAAAACCAGTCGCCCAGCACCCGATAGGTCTGCGCCTCTTTCCACACCGCATCGGGCAAAGTCTGCTTGCGCAACACGCAACCGCCCACATTGGCGATCACATTGCTCACGCCCAGCGCGCCACGAAACCACTGCGCCGCCGGGCGGGTGATCGTGCTGCCCCAAATGCCCGGCTCGGCCCCTTCGCGATACTCATCCAGCCAAGGCTGAAACCGCCCCACAGAATCGCACAATTGAATGCGGCCAAAAGCGATGTTCACGCTCTCGTCGGCAAAAGCAGGCACCAGTTGCTCCAGAAAATCCGGATCGCAAAAATCATCGCTCTCGCAAATCCAGATCAGATCCCCCTGCGCCGCCTCCACCCCGCGCTGCCACTGGCGAAACACATTGCCCGAATTTTCCTCATTCAGAATGGCGCGAATGCGATCGGGGAATTGCTCGACATAGCGCGCAATCACCGCCCGGCTATCATCGCTGGAACAATCGTCCTGCAGCAGGATCTCCATCTTGCCATAGCCCTGCGCCAAGATCGACCGGATGCGCTGATCCAGATAGCGGGCATGGTTGTAATTGGGCACAATCACGCTCACCAGCGGCTGAAACTCTCGCTGATGCCAACGATGCCGCGCCCCCAGAATTGAGCGCTTTTCATGACACCCATGGCGCAGATAATGCAGCAGCGGGTTGATCCCGGCTTGGCCAATATCGGGATAGCGGCGATAATAGTGGCGCCCGTCAAACCGTGGTGAAGGCTGCCGCCCCAATCGCCAGCCAAGCCACAGATAATGGTCCACAGGCTCCATCCCCAAAGCCGCCACATCGGGATAGGTCTGCCGATACCATTCGGCATCAAACAGATCCGATGCGGCCACCAGCTCGCGATCCTCTTGGGCTACCATGTTCATCTGCCCGGCTCCCTTATGCATTCTATGGCTCATGGCTGCCCCTTCCGTCCTTCGGCCATTCCATGCAGGATAAAATGGCGCAGTGGCGTGATTCCAGCGCGGGCCACATCGGGATAACGGGCCAAATAGGCCTCCTCGTCAAACAGGCCCCGCTCTTTCAACAGCCGCATCTCGCGTTTTTGCAACCATGCCGCAGGCATCATCGTCCACCATGCCGGTCGCTGGATCAACACAGCGCTCACCTCGCGCAGCCATGCCGTCTGCGCCGCGCCACTATGCGTATCGGCCTCCTGTCCGCGCAATGTGCTGGTGATGGCTGCAATCTCGCCAAAACGCTCAGCCAGTTGCTGCTCCAGATCAGCGCGGGCGCATTCCGCCCCCGCTGCCTGCGCCTGCGCCGCCTGAGCGCGCTCCTCCGCCCCCGCCGCCTGCGCCTGCGCCGCCTGAGCGCACTCCTCCGCCTCTGCTGCATGGGCCTGCGCACTGGCCGCTTGCGCCTGCGCCTCGCCCAGCAAGCCCGTCAGCATCGCGGCCTCCTCCTGCATCCGCCCCACATTGGCCGCATCGGCAGATCGCGCCGCCTTCTCCTCGCGCAATTGGCGCCGCAATTCGGCCATATCCTGCGCCATCGCCTGCCATTGCGCCAGATCCGGCGCCGGATCGCGCTCTACCACCACCGGCTGCCGCGCCGCCGCCTCGCGCACCCGCGCCAGCTCTTCGCTCAAACGCTCCAGCCGCCGCTCGGCCTCCTTGCGCGCCTTGTCGCTCTGCGCCAGCCGATATTCCGTCCGGCGCAAGGCAACATCCCCCGCCTGCCGCTCCCCGGCCAAGCGAAACACCCAGCCCCTGGAATCCTCCAGCTTCGCCTTCGCCTCCGCCGCCTCGTTCCGCGCGGCATGGAGCGCATCAAACATCGCCCCCAATTCCCGCCGCACCGCACCCAGCTCAGACCAGACCTGCGCATTTTCTTCCTGCCGCTGGATCAGCGCGCTTTCCAGCTCAGCCACCCGCTGCGCCGCCCCGGCCAGATCCTGCGCCATTGCTTCCAGCGCCAGCTCGCTGCCCCTGGCCCGCTCCGCCTCGCTTTCCGCGCGCAGCCGCGCCTCCATCCCCTGCTCGGCCGCATCCAGCAAAGCCTGCTCGCTCGCCACCCGCGCCTGCTCAGCCTCCCGCAAAGCGCGCTCAACCTCCATCCGCCCCCGTTCCGAAGCCAACAGCGCCTCTTCGCTGGCCAGCAAGGCCTGCCCTGCCGCATCACAGGCCCCCTTGGCGGCCAAGGCCTGCTGCTCGGCCGCCAGCAAACGCTGCTCCGCCTCCGCGCGCACCTCTTCCACCCGCAGATGGGCATGCTCTGCCATCGATCGCGCCTGCGCCTCGGCCACCGCCACCGCCGCCACCGCCTCGGCCAGTTCGCTCTGCATGCGGGCAATATCGGCTTGCGCGGCGGCGCGCTCCCCTTCGGAAGCCCCTTCCTGCGTCCCCGCCTCCAATTCCATCGCCCATTCCTGCAAGGCGGTCAAAGCGCCCTGCGCGGCCTCCGCCTCGGCGCGGGCGCGGGCCACTTCGCCCTGTGCCTGCTGCAATTGCGCCACCGCCTCGCTTTCATGCGCGCGCACCCGCTCCAGTTCCGCGCGCAGGGCAACAGTTTCCTGTTCCAAACCGCCTTTTTGGCTAGCCTGCACCAGATCATATTGTAATTCGGCGATCCGCCCTTCCAGATAATGCCGGTCTTCCGCCAATTGCCGTGCCAGCGCATCCGCCCGCTGCTGATCCAGCCTGCCCGCCAGCAAGGGCCGCGCAAAGGCCGGCCCCGCCTCGTCAAACGCGGCGCGGATGCGATCCAGCACAGCATGATCAGCCGCATCCTCCCCCCGCTCATCCCAGCGCGTCAGGATCTCGTAAGTCTGGCGCACCCATCCCGACAGCATCGGATTGCCCATCACCGCCTCGGGGCGATGCACATTGTGGCGCAGATCGGGGTTGAGAAACTGCTCCACCTCACATTCCACCGCCACCGATCCGCGCGACCACGCCAGCCCCAGATCGCTCCCGATCCGCGCGGCCACCCCGGCCCAATTTTCCAGCAAGGCGCCATAGGAACAGGTCACCCGCACCTGCCCCCGCGTCGCCCGCTCGGCCTCCAGCACATGGCGCAGCCACAGCAACAGCCCCACCGCCGGGTCCATTCCATCGCGCTTTTTCAGTGAATCGGCCACCTCCAACGGGTTGCGCACCGGCATCACGATAGCAGGCCGAATGCCCTCCTCTTCCAAAACGGTATTCCAGAATGGCATCATCCGGCACATGCGCGGATCCTTGAGCACGATCATCGGCGCCGCGCCAAATTCCTCGCGCAAAACCCCGCGCGCCCGCGCCACATGATCGGCATAGAGCGGCGATCGATACCATCCCTCATGGATCGGCAGCCAGTCGCTCCATTCCGATCCGATGGTCTTCAACACCTCATCGTTGAAATCCCGGATGGCCTCGGATTCCCAATGCCCCGCCTCCTGCGAAGGGTTGGGGCCAAGCACGTTGCGGGGCAAGGCGCAGCCCAGCAGGCTGAGCACCCGCGCCAGCGCGCTGGTGCCCGATCGATGCATCCCCAGCACCAACACCGCCACCCGCGTGGGTGCGCCCGCAAGGCTGCTCTTCAGGTCGTTAGCATGGGCGGTGCTGGCCGCTTTCACGGCGCCAATTTTGCTCATTTTCGTCACATCCCGAGACCTTTTTTCCGGCCACATCCGGGATTTTGCTAAGCTCGCTCCCTCCAAGCAGCAAGCAAAGGTCCGCCCTTTCTGGTGCGATCCACCCCGCCCACCTCATCCTAACAACCCTATAATATTCAATGATATTTCTTACAGTCGCCCTTCAAATCACGGCATCAGGAATGCCGCTGGCCTCCACATGGCGGCGCAATACATCCAGCATGGACCCATCCCCCGGTGCCTTCCCGCCCCAATGCGCCATGCCAAACTCCGCCCCGCCGCCAATCCGCCCCGGCCTGCTCATCACCCCGGCCCAGCCATCGAGCACACTACCCAGATCCACCGCCACACCCCCGCGCCGCCGCACCGCCTCGCAATAGGCCTTACCCAACACCCCCGCGCCCACCAGCACCAGCTCCCCCGGCTCCACGCTCTCCAGATCGGCCAGCATCCGCCGATAGCCATCGGGCCAATGCGCCTCCACCACACCACCGGGAAACGCCGCCTCGCCACGCACCAGCCATTGCCGCGCCTCGATCCCGCACCACTGCGCCAGCATCGGCGCCACATCGCGGCATCCGATCACACTCACCCGCCGCGCCGCGCCCACCAGCCTCCCCAGCGCGCCCGACCATTGCAGATAGAAATGCAGCGCCATATCCCCCACCACCGGCCGCGCGCCCCCGCGCAACCGCACCACCGCCGGAAACACCGCCTGATAGCGCGGAGACATCGCCCACTGCCGCGCGCGCGGCAGGCCCAGAATATCGGCCCCCACAATCGCCGCCTCCAGCGCCCCGGCCATCTCCGCCCGCTCATCCGCACTCACCACCTGATCGCCAAACCAGATGCTCATGCTAAACGCCAATTCCTCCGCCATCGCCGGATCGGCATGGGCCAGCACCGCCCCCTCACCATCACCCAGCCGCACCAGAGAAAACCCCCGCCCCTCGGCCAGCGCCGCCTCCAGCGCATACACCACCGGCAACAGCCCTACACGCGGCCAATCCAACCCCGGCACGTTCATTGCCGCCCCCTTCATGGATGCAAGCCCCCCGCCACCACATCCACCGTATCCTTCACCATCGCCTCCACACCGGGCGCGGTGGGGTGGATATGATCGGGCAATTGCAAATCGGCGCGCTGATAAATGGCTTTCAGGAAAAACGGCACCAGCGCCGCATGATGCGCCTTGGCAACCGCTGGAAACACCGCGTTGAAATCGCGCGCATAATCCGGCCCCATATTGGGCGCGGCCAGCATCCCCATCACCACCACCGGCACCTTGCGCTTGTCCAGCCCCGCCAGGATCGCCTCCATATTCGCCCGCGTCCGCGCCACCGGCAGCCCGCGCAACATGTCATTCCCGCCCAGACTGATCACCACCAGATCGACCTTCCCAGCGCCCAGCGTAAAGTCCAGCCGCGCCAGCCCATCCTCGGTCGTATCGCCCGACACGCCCGCATTCACCACCTGCGCATTGATCCCCCGCGCCCGCAACGCCGCCTCCAGCCGCACCGGATAGGCCTGCTCGGCCCGCAAGCCATAGCCCGCAAACAGGCTGTCACCCAAAGCCACAATCCGCACCACCGGCCCCTGCGGCGCCACACTCGCGGCTGCGCTCGCCTGCCCCGCCGGAGCCTCCGGCGCCTTGCCCCCGCAAGCCGATAGCAAGCCCAGCGCCCCGATCATCACCATCCGCCGCATACGAACCTTCCCTTGCATCTTGCCGAAAACCTTCACACTTCCCATAACACTATCGTGACCCAATCCCCCCAAGGCAAGCCTGCCATCATCGCCCGTGCCCTCACCCTCTCGCTTGGCAGCGGCGATGGCGCCACCGCCATCCTCAAGGGGCTGGACCTTGATGTGCCCCAAGGCCAGACGCTGGCGCTGCTCGGCCCCTCCGGCTCGGGCAAATCCAGCCTGATGGCGGTGCTCACCGGGCTGGAGCGCGCCACCTCGGGCAGCCTGATCGTCGGTGATGCAGATTTCTCGGCATTGAGCGAAGATGGCCTCGCGCTCGCCCGCCGGGGCCGCATCGGCGTGGTGCTGCAAGCCTTTCACCTGCTGCCCACCATGACCGCGCTCGAAAACGTGATGACCGCGCTCGAACTGGCCGGCATCCCCGATGCCGAAGCCCGCGCCGCCGCCGAACTCGAAGCCGTGGGCCTCGGCCACCGCCTCCACCATTACCCCACGCAGCTCTCGGGCGGCGAACAACAACGCGTCGCCATTGCCCGCGCGCTCGCCCCCCGCCCCGCGCTGCTGTTTGCCGATGAACCCACCGGCAATCTCGACACCACCACCGGCGCGGCCATCATCGATCTAATCCTCGCCCGCCGCGCCGAAACCGGGGCCACCTTGCTCATCATCACCCATGACGAAGCCCTCGCCCGCCGCGCGCAGCGCCTGATCCGCATCGCCGATGGCCGCATCGCTTCGGACGAATTGCTGTGAATCTCGCATGGTCCACCGCGTGGCGCATCGCCCGCCGCGAGCTCTCCGCGCGTTTCCGGGGCCTGCGCCTGCTGCTGGCCTGCCTGTTCCTCGGCGTGGGCGCCTTGGCCGCGATCGGCTCGCTCACCACCGCCATCTCCCAAGGCCTCACCGCCAAGGGCCGCAGCATTCTGGGCGGTGATATTCAGATCACCGTCTGGCAACGCCCGATCACCGCGCAAGAACGCGTCGCCCTCGCGCCTTTGGGCCACCTCTCCGATGGCCTGCGCCTGCAAGGCATGGCCTCCAACGCAGACACCGCAGCGCCGGTCCAGATCAAAGCGGTAGACGCCGCCTGGCCCCTCGTTGGCCGCCTGACGCTCACCGATGGCCGCACCGTCGGCGCCCCCGCCCCCGGCACCGCCTATATCGCCCCCGGCGCCGCCGCGCGCCTCGGCCTCAAGCCGGGCCAAAGCTTCACCATCGCGGGCAAGCCCCTGCGCGTGGCAGGCATCATCGCCAGCGAACCCGATGGCCTTGGCGAAGGCTTCGCGCTCGGCCCCACCATCATCGTCCCCCTCGCCTTCCCCGCCGAGGCAGGCCTCACCGCGCCCGGCGCCATGTATCGCAGCCGCCTGCGCCTCGCCTGCGCCACCACCTGCAACGCAGAAGCCATCGCCAAAAGCCTCACTACCCGCTTCCCCGACGCCGGGCTAGACATCCGCACCCGCGATCATGCCACCCCCGGCACAGAAAACTTCCTGTCGCGCATGGGTGATTTCCTCGTGCTGGTCGGCCTCTCGGCGCTGCTGATCGCGGGCATTGGCATCGGCGGCGGCACCGCCTCCTATCTCGAAGCCCGCCGCGGCGTCATCGCCACGCTCAAAGTGCTCGGCGCCACCAGCACAGACATCGCCCGGATCTATATCCTGCAACTGGGCGCCGCTGCGCTGGTCGGCTCGCTCGCCGGCCTGCTGGCAGGCGTGGCCGCGCTCCCCCTCATCACACAGGCGCTCTCGGGCGTGCTCCCGGTCGTCGATGGCTTTGTGCTGGCGCCATGGGCGCTCACCCGCGCCGCGCTCTGGGGCTTGCTGGTGGCGCTCGTCTTCGCCGCGCCGCCTCTGGCCGCCGCGCGCAGCTTCCCCGCCATGGCGCTCCTGCGCTCAGGGATCACTCCCATGGCGCGCCGAGGCGGCACACTCTGGGTCGCCCTCGGCCTCGCGGGCATCGTCGCGCTGGCCTTCCTCGGCGGCAGCGACCCCAAAACCACCGCGATCTTCCTCGCAGGCGCCGCTGCCATCCTCGCGCTGCTCTCGGGCCTTGGCTGGCTCATCCGCCGCATCGCGCAGCGCCTGCCCCGCCCCAAATCCCCGCTAGCCCGCATGGCGCTGGCCAATTTCCACCGCCCCGGCTCACAAACCATCCGCCTCGTCACCGCGCTGGGCTTCGGCCTCACCGCCTTCGTCGTCCTCGCGGTGGTGCAAACCAGCCTGGACGCCAATATCCGCGCCCGCGTCCCGCAAAAGGCCCCCGACTATTTCGTGGTAGACCTGCAACCGCGCGATGAAGCCGCCTTCCGCGCCACCACCGCGCAAGCCGTCCCCGCCGCCCGCATC
>Ga0302262_10001177_pt1 | contig 11095 bp, 8 predicted proteins | sample II_Fen_E3_4_FD_194557 | JGI IMG/M metagenome (GOLD analysis project Ga0302262, IMG submission 194557) | Peat permafrost microbial communities from Stordalen Mire near Abisko, Sweden - II_Fen_E3_4 | ecosystem: Environmental > Terrestrial > Soil > Wetlands > Permafrost | place: Sweden: Abisko...
AATTCCGTTCGATGACCGTGAACAAGGTGGGCCGCGATGGTTCGCAATCGGCATCGCGCGATGACAAGCGTATTACGCGCATTGGCAAGATCATTCGTTCGACCAGTATTGATGAGTTGCCGCAGCTTATCAACGTGCTGCGTGGCGATATGAGCCTGGTGGGGCCGCGCCCGCATGCGACGGGTTCGCTGGCGGGTGACAAGCTGTTTTGGGAAGTTGATCCGCGCTATTGGGAGCGGCATGCGCTCAAGCCCGGCCTGACGGGGCTGGCGCAGATTCGCGGCTATCGCGGGGCGACCGATCGCGAGGAGGATCTCTCGCTGCGTCTTTATGCGGATCTTGAGTATCTGCGCGGCTGGTCGCTGTGGCGGGATATCTGGATCATGTTCATGACGGTGCGTGTTTTGGTGCATTCCAAGGCGTTCTGATTAACCATCCATAGGAATCTCAAGGGCTTTTTTAGAAGTGTCTGGGCGTGTGATCAGGCGTTGAATCCTTGGGCTGTGCTGTGCTGCGATTGCGAAGAAACTTTGCTTCGTGGCTGGACTCTGGGGCTGAAACTATGGTAATGCACGTAAGTCTTAACTAAGGATACCTTGCTATGGCTTCCCCTCTGCTTGCACTTATTGCTGCTGCCGCGCTGGCCAATGGCTCGGCTCCGGTTGCTACTCGTCCCGCTGATGCGGCCGTAAAGGCTGTTAAGCTGGTTTCGGCCAAGGCTGCTCCGGCTGTTGGCGCTTGTGTTGCTTCTGACGCCAAGGCGACGCTTGTTCGCGGCCGTGCTGTCAAGGTGAAGTGCCAGGCCAATCCGCAGGCGGCTCCCTTGGCTGCTGGTGCCAGCGCTGGTCTGCTGGGTGGTGCGGGCACCACTGCGGTTGTTGGTGCCGTGGCTGCTGCTGGCATTGTTGCTGGCGCGACCTATACTGCGGTGGACAACAATAACACGTCGGCCAGCCGCGGTTGATTTAACGCGCGGCAAGTATGCCGCGTGTGAAGGTTAAGCGATGGCATTCGAGAATTGAAATTTGGCGCCCGGACTTGGTTCGGGCGCCAAATTTATTAGGCGAAGCTATGGCTCTGTGGAAGGTATCGCGAGCGGGGGCGGCGGCGATTCTTCTTAAAAAAGAAGGTTTTGTGGCGAAGAAATAGTTGTCGCCCAACCTAGTCAGGCTGTGGTGGCTATGATAGTCACCTCGGCGATGTATGCTTGCGTGGTCTAGGCTATTTTTGTGCTTCAGGCGCCAAAATGGTTTCACGACAGCTTTGCGAACATGCGGCGCCGATAGCATTGGGGTAGAGCTACAAGGATAAGCGATGTCGCGTCTGCTGGGTTGGCTTTCTGGACAGGACAGTTCCTTGCGGTTTATCGCTTTGGCGGTGGCTGGCGCTGTGCTGTTGGGGGGCGGTGGAAATCCCGCGCCCTTGGCGGAATTGAGTCTGGAATTGCTCTTGGCGGTATGCCTGGCGGGGTGGTTCTGGACTGCGCCGCAAAGCACCCTCAAGGCTACGCCGCCGCTGGTGTGGGGGCTGGCGATTGCGATGCTGGCATTGCCTTTGGCGCAGATGATCCCCTTGCCTTCGGCTGTGTGGCAAGCTCTGCCGGGGCATGCTGATGAAAAGGCGGCGCTGGATTTGATTGGGCAGGGCCATGGTTGGCGCGCTCTGTCGGTCGCGCCTTATCGAACCTTGAGCGCTTTGCTGGGCATGGTTGGCCCTGTGGCCTTGATGGTCATTGGCGCATCGCTCTCGCGATCGGCGCGGGTCATTCTGTTGGCGGTGATTGGTGTTGCGGCCACGGCTTCTATTCTGGTCGGGGCGGCGCAGTTGGGCGGCGGTATGTGGTCGATGCTGCGCTTCTATTCCGCCGATTCGCTGACGCTGGATGGCTTTTACGCAAATCATAATGCGCAGGCGGATCTGCTGTTGATCGGGATGGTTGCGTTGACGGCTGTGCTGGCCGATTGGGTCGCGCTAGGCGTGTTGCGGCGCCCTGTGCAGGCGCTGGTGGGCGCGGGCGTGCTGGCGATTATGTTTGTTTGCGCGATTGTCCTGACCGCGTCACGCACGGGTATGGTGCTGATCCCGCTGGCTTTGGCTGGGCAGGTGGCGATTCTTTGGCCGTTGCTGGCTTTGTCGCGGCGGGGGATCATGCTGAGCGCTGCGGGTGTGTTGCTGGCTGTGGCTGGAGCGGGGGTGGTGGTTGAGAGCAACACTGCCCTGAGCGGGGCGGTGTCGCGCTTTCGCCAGAGCGATCCGATACGCCCGGAAATTTGGCGCAACACGCTCTATGCCATTGAGGCCCATCTGCCTTGGGGCAGCGGGATGGGCACATTTATGCCGGTTTATACCTCGATTGAAAAACTGGAAACGGTGACGGATCAACTGGTGAACCGTGCGCATGACGATTACCTTGAATTCGCTTTGGAAGGTGGCATTCCGGCCATCGTGATCATGGTCATTGTGGTGGGATGCCTGGCTTGGCGGGCATGGCCATGGCGGAGTGATAACCATTTGGCTTTGCGGTCGCAGCGCATATGTGCCAGCGTGGGGCTGCTGGTAGTTGGGCTACATTCCATCGTTGACTATCCTTTGCGCGCAATGTCATTAGCCTGCATTGCGGGACTATTGGCTGGATTGCTATTTCCAGCGCGTGCCAATCTGGTTCCTGTTTCGCAGGGGCCGCTCGGGGAAGTGAAAGAATCGCTATGAAGACCAGGGTTGCTACCGGCATCGCTGCGCTCCTGATGCTTGGCGCATCGGGATGTAGCGAAAAGCGGCCGATATCGGTTCCGACAGGTGCGGCGGCCTATGCGCTGATTCAGGAGCGGGAAGGTGATGAAGAGGCTGGGGCGATCCAGCCCGGCGACCATTTGTCGGTCAGCGTGCTTGGCGAAGCGGATTTGAGCTCAGACAAGTATTGGGTCGATGGCAGCGGTGTGCTCCAGATGCCGCTTGTGGGCGATATTCAAGCTGGCGGACGCACGATTTCGCAGTTGCGGCAGGAAATTACCCAGCGTCTGGGCGAACGCTACATTCGAAATCCCCAAGTTGCCTTGTCGATTACCGAGCATTCCAAGCAATCGGTGACCGTAGAGGGCGAGGTGCAGCAGGCGGGCCGTTTTGAGGCTGCGCCGGGGCTGACCCTGCTCGGCGCTCTGGCGCTGGCGCATAGCACCAGCAAGGATGCCAAGCTTGATGAGGTTATTGTTTTTCGCGAGGTCAAGGCTCAGCGCCTGGTCGCGCGCTTTGACCTGAGCGATATTCGCACCGGTCGCGCGTTGGACCCCCAGATCCGGGCAGGGGACCGTATCGTGGTTGGCCGCTCCAGCGTGAAGAGCGCATGGCATGATATCTTGCAGACAGCACCGCTTTTCAACATCTTCTATCTCATGGGTGCCCGGTTATAATAATCGAGCGGAAAGAGCCAAACTTGTCTAACCAACTGACCAACGAAGGCGCGAACCTTCACAGTCTGGCCACTGCCCAGCATGGGGACGATGGAGCGCCTGCCGCTGCCGCGGGCGGGGGCCTGAACTTCCTCCATATTGTGGCAACAGCGCGTAGCAATCTCAAGCTGATTGGAATCGTCATCAGCGGGACGCTGGCTGTGGCGATCCTGATTTCCTTGCTGCAAACGCCGCGTTATACGGCTTCTGCCACGATCCAGATCAACAACCAGACCAGCCGGGTGTTGAAAAGCGATCAGAGCACCAATGATGATGAGGCCGCCGCGACAGGCGATACTGATCGCTTTCTGAAAACGCAGGTGGAGGTGTTGCGCAGTCGGGCGATTGCCCAGCGTGTGGCGCAAAAGCTCAATTTGGTGAACAGCCCGCGCCTGTATCTGGCCGAGGGGAGCAAGCCGCCCGTAGCCGGAACGCCGGATAATGCTGTGGCGCAAAATGTTGAACAATTGCTGCGCAAGAATCTGGAAGTGACCTTGCCGCGCGATTCACGCGTGGCCACCATTGCGTTCGAGAGCAATGATGCGGCGCTGTCGGCCGATGTGGTCAACACCTATGCCAGCGAGTTTATCAAGGCGGATTTGCAGCGCAAGTTCAACAGTTCTGCTTATGCGCGCGATTTTCTGGCCAATCAGCTGACCGAGACGAAGCAGCGGTTGGAGGAATCCGAGCGGGCGCTCAACGCCTATTCGCGTGAAGCGGGCTTGATCCACATGGGCAATCCCACCGATCACAGCGCCAATCAGGCCGGAAACGGATCTGTGACAGCCTCCACGCTGTTGCAGCTTAATCAGGCGGCCAATGAAGCCAAGGGCAAGCGTATTAGCGCCGAAAGCCGTTGGCGCGCCATCAATAGCGGGCCTTTGCTGAATTCCACCGAAGTGGTTAGCAATGGCGCCATTACGCAGTTGCTGGTGCAAAAGGCGGGGCTGGAAAGTGCGCTGGCAGAGGATCGCGCGCGGCATCTGGCGGATTATCCGACGGTGAAGGCCAAAACCGACCAGATCGAATCCATCAATCGCCAAATTCAGAATGCCGCAGGGTCAATCCGTAACGCGATCCGCAATGAATATGATGCGGCTGTTAGCGCCGAAAAGCAGCTGAACGAGCAGGTTGTGGCGCTCAAGGGGGAAACCTTGGGCGAGCAGGACCGATCGGTGCGCTATGGCTTGCTGGCGCGGGAAGTGGATACCAACCGGCAGGTCTATGATGGCCTGTTGCAGCGGTTCAAGGAATTGAACGCTTCGGCGGGGATCAGCATTTCGAACATCTCGGTGGTGGATGTTGCGCCGATGCCCTTGCGGCCAACCTCGCCCAATGTGGCCAAGAATTTGGTGGTTGGCTTGCTGGCGGGGGTGGTTTTGGCCATCGTGGTGGTTGCCATCAAGGATCAGTTCGACGATTCCATCCGCATTCCCGAAGATGTCGAGAGCAAGCTGGGCCTTGCTCTGTTGGGCGTGATCCCCAAGTCCACATCTTCGCAGCCGGAAGCGGATCTGGCCGATCCCAAATCCTCGGTGGCGGAGGCTTACAATTCGCTATGCGGATCGCTGCTCTATGCCACGCGCGATGGCTTGCCCGGGGTGATGCTGATTACATCGGCGCAGCCTTCGGAAGGCAAGACCACCACCAGCATCGCCGTGGCGCGAGGGCTGGCCCGTATGGGGAAGAGTGTGATTTTGTTCGATGCGGATTTGCGGCGCCCGACGCTGCACCGCATGATCGATTACGATAATGGCGCGGGCCTTTCGACGCTGCTGACATCACAAGATTCTGTGCTGTCGGTGTCGCATTCGGGGGGGCAGCCCAATCTTTCGGTGGTGACCTCTGGCCCGATCCCGCCCAGCCCGACGGAACTTTTGTCTAACGCGCGGGTGAAAGAGATCATCAGCGAGGCGCGGCAGCATTTCGATGTGGTGGTCATTGATTCACCGCCAGTGCTGGGCTTGGCCGATGCGCCTTTGCTGTCCGCGCTGGTGGATGGGGTGATCTTTGTGGTGGAGGCGGATCGTAGCCGTCGTGGCTCGTTGCGGGGGGCGCTGCGCCGTCTGCGCGGGATGCGTCCGGTGATCTTGGGCGCTGCGCTTACCAAGTTTGATCCGCTGCGTTCGGGCAATCGATATTCGTCTTACTATGGTTATGAATACTATCAGTATCAGTATTCCTATGGCCAGAAAGACGCCTGATGAACCTGCGCGTCGGTAGCCAGCGACTGGGCTTGCCGGCGCGCTTGGCCATTGTGGCGGGGGCGCTGGGTTTTGCGGCTTTGGCGCTTGGCGATGGGCTGGATCGGGCGGCGGTGGGGCGGCATGATCTGATTGCCATGGTGCCCGAAGCCTTTCGCGCCCGCTCGCTGGATGCGGCCGGTGCGGAAGCGGTCAAGGCTGGCCACTATGGCGAAGCCTTGAAGCTGGGCGAAGAGGCGGTGGCGCGAGCGCCGATGGAGGCAAGCAGTACGGCTTTGCTGGGGCTTGGCCGCTTGATGGCTCGTGATGAGATCGGTGCTCAGCAGGCTTTTCTGGTGGCGGGCACGCGGGGGTGGCGGATACCGATCACCCAAACCTATTGGATGCAGATCGCTTATCAGCTTGGCGATTACCCGGTGGCCGCGATGCGCTTGGATGCGCTGTTGCGGCAACAGCCTTATCAGGTGCGTCAGAATGAGCTTTTGGCCCCGTTTGAGAGCAATCCTGAAGCTGGCGCGGCTTTGATCGAGCGGATGCTGACGCGGCCCAACTGGCTGGGCATGTATGCCCGCCATGTTGGTAATCTTGCGGCCTCGCAAATAGCGGGGCGGCGGGTGATGATGGAGGCACTGGCGCGGCGCGGGATGGTGCTGGGGTGTGATCAGATCGGCAGTTTGACGGGCGAACTGGTGCGCTATGGCGATGTGGGGGGCGCGCGCGCGGTGTGGGGCCAGCATTGCCCTGCGGCGGGGCGTGGGCTGGTGGCGGATAGCGCCCTTGACGCAACCGTGAATAGCGATGCCCCATCGGCCCCCTTTGCCTGGCGCTTGTTTGGCTCTGGGGACTTGCGGGTTGTGCCGCACCGGGCTTTGGAAGGGCAGGGGCAGTGGTTGGAGGTGAGCAATGACTCGCCGCTGATCGCGCCGGTGATGCGGCAGATGGTGGTGGCACCGGCAGGGCGCTATCGGCTGAGTTGGCTGGCCCGTGACGGTCAGGGCAAGGGTAGTCAGGCTGTCGAGCCCTATCTGGGCTGTGATGTGAACAATCTGGAGCGGACGGAACCGGGGCGCGACACCGGGCTTGGCAGATGGCAGGCCGATATCGAGATTGACGGCAAGTGCGCCGGGCACTGGTTGCAGTTTACCCTGAAGCCGGGGGCCGAGGCGGTGCAGCTTGGCGCGGTGACGCTGACGCCGTTGGGGCATTGATGGCGCGGCTTATTTTGCTCAACAAGCCGTTTGGTGTGCTCTCGCAATTTACCGATCGCGGGACGGAGGGCGCGCGGGCGACGCTGTCGGATTATGTGGCGGTGCCGGGGGTGTATCCCGCCGGGCGGCTGGATCGCGATAGCGAGGGGTTGCTGTTACTGACCGATGATGGGCGATTGCAGGCGCGGATTGCCGATCCGCGGTTCAAAAGCCCCAAGACCTATCTGGTGCAGGTGGAAGGCGCGCCGGACGAGGCGGCGCTGGCGGCTTTGCGGCGCGGGGTGATGCTGAAGGATGGCATGACGCGCCCGGCGGAGGCCGAGGCGATTGATCCGCCCGCGCTGTGGGAGCGTGATCCGCCGGTGCGCTTTCGCAAGAGTGTGCCCGATAGCTGGATCAGCCTGACCATCCGCGAGGGGCGCAACCGGCAGGTGCGGCGGATGACCGCAGCGGTGGGATTGCCCACGCTGCGGCTGGTGCGCTGGCGGATTGGCGAATGGAGCCTGGATGGGCTGGGGCTGGGGGAATGGCGCGAGGTGAGCGTCTAATCCGCCAGCCAGCCTTGGGCATGGGCCAGCGGATCATAGAGGAAGGTGGTGGTCGGGTCGATTTGGGGCCATGATTTCTTCGGCTTTTCGCCGCAGCGGGCCAGCAGATCGCGGATGACGGCGCGGCGGGCCTTGGGTTTGTCATCCGCGCGCACGATGGTCCATGGGGCGAAGACGCTGTGGGTGCGGGCGAGCATGGCATCGCGCGCGATGGTGTAATCATCCCATTTCTTGAGCGCCTTGCGATCAATGTCGCTGATTTTCCATTGCTTCAGCGGGTCTTTCTCGCGATCCTTCAGGCGGTGTTTTTGCTCACCCTTGGTGATGTCGAGATAATATTTGATCAGTGTGATGCCGGAATGGGCGAGCAATTGCTCGAACAGGGGCACGGTGACCATGAATTCCTCATATTGGGCATCGGTGCAAAAGCCCATCACGCGCTCTACCCCGGCGCGGTTATACCAGCTTCGGTTGAACAGCACGATTTCGCCTTCGGCGGGGAGGTGGGAGCACCAGCGCTGGAAATACCAGCTTTTGGTGTCGCGTTCGCTGGGGGTGCCCAGCGCCACCGCGCGGGTGTCGCGCGGGCTCATATGTTCGATGATGCGCTTGATGGTGCCATCCTTGCCCGCGCCATCGCGGCCTTCGAAGATCACCAGCAGGCGGCGGCCTTCGTCTTGCAGGCGGCGCTGCATGGCGGAGAGGCCGATTTGCAGGGCGCGCAGATCGTCTTCGGCGTGATGATCATCATCATGGGGCATCGTGGGGGACTCCAAGGGCATGGGGATGGTGCAGGGTTTGTTCGCGGCGGGGGAGGGCGAAGCGTTTGAGGCCTTCGGCAAGGAGCAGATAAGAGGCCACTAGCGCGGCAATAGCGGCCATCAACGCGGGCGGCAGCGGGGCGAAGCCGAGATCGGCGGCAAAGGGGAGGAAGGGCAGGACCAGCGCCACGGCGAGGCAGGAGAGCGTGGTGAGCGCGAGGATGGGGTGCGGGCGGTCGCGCCATGCCGGGCCAGAGGTGCGGATGATCAGCACGACGAGCACCTGTGTGGCCATGGATTCGATGAACCAGGCCGCGCGGAAAGTGGCCGGATCGGCATGAAACACCCAGAGCAGCAGGCCAAAGGTGGCAAGATCAAACACCGAGGACAGCGGCCCCATGATCGCGGTGAATTTCATCAGCGCCTTCATGTCCCAGCCATGCGGGCGGCTGAGCAGGCGGGGGTCGGCCTTGTCAAACGGGATGCCGATTTGCGAGACATCATAGAGCAGGTTGTTGAGCAGCACCTGCACGGCGGTGAGCGGCAGGAAGGGCAGGATCAGGCTGGCCAGCGCCATCGAGATCATGTTGCCGAAATTGCTGCTGGTGCCCATGCGCAGGTATTTCATGATATTAGCATAGGTGCGGCGGCCCTCGGTGATGCCATTGGCCAGCACATCGAGATCGGGCGAGAGCATGATCATGTCCGCCGCCTCGCGCGCGACATCGGTGGCGCCATCGACCGAGAGGCCGACATCGGCGGCGTGGATCGCGGGGGCATCATTGATGCCATCGCCCATGAAGCCCACGGTGTGATGGCGTTGCAGCGCGCGCACGATGCGCAGCTTTTGATCGGGGGAAACGCGGGAGAACAGGTCTACGCGCTGGACACGGGCGGCAAGGGCCGGATCGGACAGGGTGTTGATCTCATCGCCGGTCAGCGTGCCGCGGATCGAGAGGCCGACTTCCTTGCACAAATGGCGCGCGACGGCTTCGGCATCGCCCGAGACGAGTTTGACCCGCACGCCCAGTTCCGCAAGGCGGGCGAGGGCATGGTGGGCGCTGGGCTTGGGCGGATCGATGAAGACGCAGAAGCCGGTGAAGATCAGGCCCGCGTCATCATCGGTGTCGATCTGGGTGCGGCCGGGGGCGGGTTTCCACGCGACGGCGAGCAGGCGCAGGCCTTGGGCGGCGTTTTGGTCATGCAGGGCGTTGAGGCTGGCGAGCAGGGGGGCGTCTAGTGCGCGCAGGGTGCCGTCGGATGCCTCGGCCTGGGTGCAGAGGGGGAGGAGGCTTTCGGGGGCGCCTTTGATGATTTCGATGCGGGTGCCCGCCTTTTCGGCCAGCACCGAGACGCGGCGGCGTTCGAAATCGAAGGGGCGCTCATCGAGGCAGGTCCAGCCTTCGGTGACATTGGCGCTGGCATGGGTGAGCAGGGCTTGGTCGAGCGGGCTTTTGAGACCGGTTTCGAAGCGGGCGTTGATCGCGGCGAGATCGGCGACGCGTTCCCAATCCTGCCCATCAATGCCGGGGTGGCCGACGAGGGCGATTTTGGCTTCGGTGAGTGTGCCGGTCTTGTCGGTGCAGAGCACGTCCATCTCGCCAAGATCATGGATGGCAGAGAGGCGTTTGACCACCACTTGCGCGCCGGCCATGCGTTTGGCGCCGCGCGCCAGCGTGATGGTGACGATCATCGGCAGCAGTTCGGGGGTGAGGCCGACCGCCAGCGCCATGGCGAAGAGGAAGCTTTCGAGCGGGGGCTTGCCCAGAGCGAGGCGGGCGAGGAGGACGAACAGGACGAGGAAGATGGTAAGCCGCGCGATCAGCAGGCCGAATTGGCGCAGGCCGCGCTCGAAAGCGGTATGCTCCGCGCGGGCGCCGAGCGAGGCGGCGATGTCGCCAAAGCGGGTGCGGGCGCCGGTTTCGACCACCAGCATTTGCGCGGTGCCGCCCACGACCGAGCTGCCCGAGAGGAGGAGGTTGGGCGCATCGCCCATGGCGGCGGCGGGCGCGGTGGTGGGGGATTTTTCGACCGGGTAAGGCTCGCCGGTCAGCGCGGCCTGGTTGACTTGCGCGGCATTGGCGGCGAGCACCACGCCATCGGCGGGGACCAGATCGCCCGCAGCCACATTGACCACATCGCCGGGGACGAGCTGATCGACGGGCAGGCTGGCCAGTGCGCCATCGCGCCAGACATCGGCCTTGAGCGCGATCGAGCGTTTGAGCGCTTCGGCGGTGGCATTGGCGCGGCGCTCTTGCACCATATCCAGCACGGTGGAGAGCATGACCATCGCTACGATGATGATGAAGCTGGCCATATCGCCTGTGGCGCCCGCGGCGGCGGAGGCGGCGAGCAGGATCAGCGTGAGCGGATTGGCGAGGCGGCGCGCCAGATCGGTGAGCAGATGGCGCTTTTGCCCGGCCAGCATGGTGTTTGGCCCGATGGTGGTCAGGCGTTCGGCGGCTTCGGCGGCGGTGAGGCCGGTGGGCGCGCTGTCGAGCTGCGCGATCAGATCGGGGGTGGGGGTCTGCCAGAAATCGCTGGGGGCGGCGGGTTGGCGAAAGGCCATGGGGCGCTCGATTGCTGATTAGGGTAAAGGATGCTGCATAGCAGAGCGGGGGGAGAGGCGCCTTAATATAGTGAGCGGGCGCCATTCCCTTTGACGCAAATCAGATGCGGCTATTGTCTGGCAATTCGCGGTGGCGCGAGCCTCTTCGCAAAAGCAAAAAAATCTATTTGGCAACGCAGCATAGCCGTCATAAGAATGGGGCAATACGGCTATATGTCAGCCGGTTGAACGCGCCCTATGCGCAGCCTAAAAGGATGGAGCCGATGGAGATACGCGAGCTTGGGCTTTTGGGTTTGCTGGAGATTGTGCCTCGTCGGTTGGGGGATGATCGGGGTTATTTTGCGGAGGTTTGGCGGGAG
>Ga0302262_10001180_pt1 | contig 11081 bp, 8 predicted proteins | sample II_Fen_E3_4_FD_194557 | JGI IMG/M metagenome (GOLD analysis project Ga0302262, IMG submission 194557) | Peat permafrost microbial communities from Stordalen Mire near Abisko, Sweden - II_Fen_E3_4 | ecosystem: Environmental > Terrestrial > Soil > Wetlands > Permafrost | place: Sweden: Abisko...
CGTGGTGGGGGCGACGGGGCGGCCGGCATCGATCCCCTATCGCGCCAACATGACCATTCTGGACGCGATGATCGCGGTGGGCGGCATGAATGAATTTGCCGCGGGCAACCGATCCAAGCTGATCCGTTTCGACAAGAGCACCGGCAAGCAGAAGGAATATTCGCTGCGGCTGGGCGATTTGTTCAAGAAGGGGGATGCCCGTGCCAATGTAATGCTGATGCCGGGCGATGTGATCATCATCCCCGAAAGCATCTTTTAAGAAAGCGGGGAGCCACCCAATGAACACTCTTTTCGATGATTTCAGGGCCTCGCTGCATAGCATTTGGCAAAGGCGCTGGCTGGCGCTGGCGGTGGCATGGCTGGTGTGTGTGCTCGGCTGGCTGGGGGTGACCCTGGTGCCCAATGCCTATGAATCGCGCGCGCGCATCTTTGTGCAATTGTATGACCCGCTGGCCACGCAAGTGGGGATCAATGATGCCGACCGCAAGGCGAGCATGGATAAGCTGCGCGATTCGCTGACGGGGACGCTCAATCTGGAGCGGGTGATCAAGTCCACCCGGCTGGGCGAGACGATCACCACGCGCAAGCAGATGGATGCGGCTGTGGCGGGGCTGGGCAAGGCGATCAAGATCACCGCCGATCAGGATAATCTGTTCACCATCACCGCGCGCTCATCCTCCTTGCGGTTTTCCGAAGGGGATAATGCCCGGCTGTCGCGCGATATTGTGCAAAAGCTGATCGATATTTTCCGCGAGGAAAACCAGAATGGCGGGCAGGGCGAGATGAAGCAGACGCTGCAATTTCTCGACCAGCAACTGGCCAATCGGCAGGGCGAATTGCAGGCCGCCGAGCAGCGCCGGATGGCCTTTGAGACGCAGCATCCCGAGCTGGCGCAGGGGGGGCTTTCGGTGATCCAGCGGCTGGAGCAGGGGCGCGCGGCGATCCGCGGCTTTGATGCCGATATTGCCGCGCAGCAGAGCGCGCTGGCCGCGATCAATGCGCAGATTGGCGCGACGCCGCAGAGCGTGGCGGTGGCGGGGCCGACGGGTGGCCTTCGCGGGCAATTGGCGCAGGTGCAGGCCGATCTGGCGATGATGCGGGCGCGGGGGCTGACCGAGAACCACCCCGATGTGATCGCGGCGCGCAACCAGATTGTCTCGCTGCGCCAGCAGGTGAAGGCGGAGGGCAATGTGGCCAGTGGCAGCGGCACGCCCAACCCGGCCTATAGCTCGCTGGAGGCGACGCGGGCCGAGCGGCAGGCCAATTTGCAATCGCTGATCGCGCGGCGCGCGGCGGCGGATGCGGATCTGAGCCGGATCACGTCGCAGCAGTTTAGCAACCCTGAACTGGTGCAGGAAGCGCAGAACATCAGCCGCGATTATGATGTGCTGAAGAGCCAGTATGACAAGATGCTGACCGATCGCGAGAATCTGCGCCTCAAGGGGCAGGTGGTCTCGGCGCGGGGCACGGCGAAGGTGGATGTGCTTGATCCGCCGGTGTTGCCGCGTGCGCCGGTGGCGCCCAACCGGCCTGTGTTGCTGGTGCTGGTGCTGGTGGGCGGTGTGGTGATGGGCGTGGGCGCGGCCTTTGCCATGGGCGAGGTGCAATCGAGCTTTTCCACCACGGGCAAGCTGGAGCGCGTGATCGGTCTGCCGGTGCTGGGGGCGATTTCGGAATCGCTGACGACGCAGGCGCAGGCCGCGCGGGCCAGCGCATCGCGCAAGTTTTATACCGCATCACTCGCCTTGGGCGGTGTGTTTGTCCTGCTGCTGGCGATGGAATTCATCCAGCGCGGCACGATTGCCTGAGGGAGGGTGTGATGAACGAGCCTTTGAAAAATCCGGAGCAGTTTCAGCCCGAGCCTGAGAGCCATAGCTCGCTGATCCAGCGGGCCATGCAGGCCTTTGACCGGGGGCAATTTGTGCTCCCCGCTGGCCCGGCGGAGATGGTGCCCCCGCAGGTGATGCCGCAATTTGCGCCGGCCTATCCGCCGCCGCCGCAATATGCGCCACAGGCCCAGTATGCTCCACAGGCCCAGTATGCCCCGCAGGCGGCGCATCGCATCAACCATCAGCGTCTGGCGCAGGAAGGCTTTGCCACGCCGGGCAGCGGGCCGAGCGCGCAGGTGGAAGAGTTTCGCATCGTCAAGCGCCAGTTGCTGGAGCAGGCCGAGGATCTGCGGCGGCAGGGCGCGGGGGTGGAGGCGCAGGCGGTGTTGATCACCTCGGCATTGCCGGGCGAGGGCAAGACCTTTGTGGCCATCAATCTGGCGCTGTCGATCGCGGCGGAGAAGGATACCGAAGTGGTGCTGGTCGATCTCGATCTGGCGCGCGCTTCGGTGCTGTCGACGCTGGGCCTGTCCGGTGGGCCGGGGCTGGTGGATGCGATTGCCGATGCGCGGTTGAATGTGCGCGATCTGGTGATCCAGACCGATTTGCCGGGGCTTTCGGTGTTGCCCGGCGGGCGGCCGACCAGTTCGGATGCGGAATATCTCGCCTCGGCGCGGGCGCGGGTGGTGTTGGAGCAATTGGTGCAGGGCAAGCCCAACCGCATCGTATTGTTTGACACGCCGCCGGTGTTGGCGGCCTCGCTGGCGGTGGAAGTGGCCAAGCTGTCGGGGCAGGCGGTGCTGGTGGTGAAGGCGGACAAGACTTCGGGCAGCGCGGTGCAGGATGCCGCCGGGTTGCTGGCCGGGTGCCCCAATGTGCAGGCTTTGCTCAATGGGGTGCAGTTCAGCCTGAGCGGGCGCCGGTTTGGCACCTATCACGACTATCGCGGGTGATGATCATGCGGGCGATGCCATGGCAGGTTTCGGTATGGGCGCTGGGCGCGGCTTTGCTGGGCGGTTTGCCGCAGGCGGCGGCGGCGCAGCGGGCTTCCTCTCCGGTCAAAGGGGTGGGCAATGCCAGTGTGGCCGAGAGCATCGCCCCCGATCTGCAAGGGCTGACGCAGGCCAGTGTGACCAACACGCAGGATAGCTCTGCCCGCGATGTGGTGGGGCAGGATGAGCAGGCCTTGGCCGCCAACCCCTATGGCGCGCAGGCCTATGACGATGATGTGACCTATACCAAGGCCAATGGCCAGCGCACCGGCCTGCGCCATGAAACCCCGGCGGATCGGGCGGGGCGCTATTATGGCGCGGCCTATAGCGGCAATGATCTGACGCAGGCGGCCTATGCCGATGATGAGCGCAGCGCGACCCATGGCAAGACCACGCTCAAGCCGCGCCGCTTGGGCGTGTTTGATCAGGGCAGCGTGGATAAGCGGCGTTTGTCGATCAAGCCCTATATCGAGGCGCAGCAGGTGGTGCAGGTGGTATCATCGGGCACCACCGATGTGTTGACCTATTCCGTGCTGGCCGCGGGGGGGGATGTGACCATCAATGGGCGCAACAATCAGGGGGTGATCTCGGCCCGCTATGAGCGGCGCATCGGGTGGAACCGCAAGAGCGACAGCGATGGGATCACCGGGATTGCCCGTATGTCCAGCTCGGTGGTGGCCGATGCCTTGCGGGTGGATTATGGCGCCTATGCCAATCGCACCGCGATCAGCGCCAATGGTTCGGCGTTTAGCGCGGGCGCGGTGAGTGCGGATTCGCTGACGCAGGTCTATTCGGCCTATGCGGGGCCGACGCTGGCCGCGCAGGCGGGCGATGTGGCGGTGACGGGGCATTACCATGCGGGCTATACCAGCGTGGCATCGACCGCCACGGTGACCACGCCGGGAATTTCGGCCAGCAGCGATGCGCTCAACCATTCCACCGTGCAGGATGCCAAGCTGGCGGTGGGGACGCGCGCGGGCGAGGTGTTGCCGGTGGGGCTGGGGGCGGATGCGGGGTTTTATCAGGAAGACGTTTCGAACCTGACCCAGCGGGTGAATGACAAGCATGTGCGCGGCGAGGTGACCATTCCGGTGGTCGAGGCGCTCGCGGTGGTGGGCGGGGTGGGCTATGAGCATGTCCGCGTGTCGAGCCGCGACGCCTTGCGCGATAGCACCGGGGCGGTGGTGCGCGATGCCAGGGGGCGGATGATCACCGATATGTCGCAGCCGCGCGTGATCGCTTATGATACGCAAGGGTTGATCTGGGATGCTGGCGTGGTGTGGCGGCCGAGCCGGCGCACCAATCTGGAGGCGCATGTGGGCGAGCGCTATGGGCAGATCGGGGCCTATGGGTTTTTCAATTATCAGCCCAATGAGCACAGCAATTTCAACCTGATGGTTTATGAAGGCGTGACCGGCTTTGGCGGGGCGCTGACCAATTCGCTGTTTAACCTGCCCACGCAATTCACCACTGTTCGCGATGCGATTTCGGGCAATCTGTCGAGCTGTGTTTCCTCGCTGGCGGCGGGGAGCTGTTTGGGCGGCTCGCTGACTTCGGTGAATTCCACGGTCTATCGCGGGCGGGGCGTGTCGGCGGGCTATGCGCTGGAACTGGGGCGGGTGCGCGGGGGGCTGGGGCTGGGCTATGACCGGCGGCAGTATATCACCGCGCCGGGCACCGCGCTGGCCGCGATCAATGGGGTGGTGGACCAATATTACTGGGCGGCGGGCTTTTTTGGCTATCGCCTGACGCCGCATTCCACCTTTGAAACCTCGCTGGATGTTTACAAATACCAAAGCGGATTGAGTTCCACTGGCAACGTGAACGCGCTGCGGGCAGTGGCTTTGTATCAATATTATTTGTCGCGCCACATGACAGCCAATGCTTCGCTGGCGCTTGATGGCATCACCCGGCCCGCGCTGGATGATCTGTGGAGCGCCTCGGGATCGCTGGGCATGCGTTACACTTTCTGATCCCCAACCGGGAGAGCATGATGTTTGATAATTTCTATGGTTTGAGCGGGCGCCCGTTTCAGCTCACCCCGGACCCGGCGTTTTATTTCGAGAGCCTGACGCATCGCAAGGCTTTGTCTTATCTGGGCTATGGCTTGGCGCAGGGCGAGGGGTTCATCGTGATCACCGGCGAGGTGGGCGCGGGCAAATCGACGCTGGTGGCGCATTTGATGACCACGATTGATCGCCAGCGGCTGACCGCGGCGCAGATTGTGACCAGCCGTCTGGAGGCGGATGAGGTGGTGCAGGTGGTGGCGCAGGCCTTTGGGCTGAGCGTGCGCGGGCAGGACAAGGCCGGGGCGCTGGGCGCGATCGAGGCGTTTTTGCATGGTGAGGCGCGGGCGGGGCGGCGATGCCTGCTGGTGGTGGATGAATCGCAAAATCTGGCGATTGGCGCGCTGGAGGAATTGCGGATGCTGTCCAATTTCCAGCTTGGCAGCCAGCCTTTGTTGCAGATCCTGTTGCTGGGCCAGCCGGAGTTTCGCGATGCCTTGCAGGGGCATCCGCAATTGGAGCAATTGCGCCAGCGGGTGATCGCGGCGCACCATCTGGAGGCGATGGAGCCGGGCGAGGTTGAGCCTTATATCCTCCATCGGCTGCGGCTGGTGGGGTGGCAGGGCAATCCGGTGTTTGATCAGCGGGTGTTTGCCGAGATGTTTACCGCCACGGGCGGCGTGCCGCGCCGGATCAACCAGATCGCCAACCGCTTGCTGATCCTGGGCGCGGTGGAGCAGCGCAAGCGGATCGATGGGGTGATGCTGGCGCAGGTATTGGCGGAATTGACCAGCGATGGCGCCTTGCAGCAGGGTGTGCCGCAGGGCGCGCCCGCCCCGGTGGCGCCGGTGGTGGGGCCGATGGAAGGGGCGTTGGCCCAGCGCGACGCGCAGATCGCCGAATTGCAGCAAGCAGTGATCGAACTGGCCAATCAGGGCGACACCAGCGGGCTGGATGGCGCGCAATCGCCCCATGGCGCGGCGATTGCCGCCTTGCAGGAGCGGCTGGCCACGCTGGAATCGCGGCTGGTCGAGCAGGATCGCACCATTCGCCACACGCTGACCATGCTGATCGAATGGATCGAGCGGGAAGAGAGCCAGCGGGCCGCCTGAGGGAGAGCAAGACCATGATGGCCGAAGGACCGCTGGCAAAGGCTGGCATCATCAACGGCTTCTCGGTCGATGTTGAGGATTGGTTTCAGGTGGGCGCCTTTGAGGGCGTGATCGATCCGGGCGATTGGGATAGTCTGGCGGTGCGGGTGGATCGCAACACCAACCTTGTGCTGGAGATGTGTGCGCAGCTTGGGGTGAAGGCGACGTTCTTCACGCTGGGCTGGGTGGCGGCGCGGCATCCGGCGCTGATGCGGCGGATTGTGGAGCAGGGGCATGAACTGGCCAGCCATGGCTGGGCGCATGGGCGGGTGTTCACCATGGACGCGGCAGGTTTTGCGCGCGATCTGGGCGATGCGCGCAAGGCGCTGGAGGATGCCAGCGGGATTCGCGTGATCGGCTATCGCGCGCCCAGCTTTTCTATCGATGCGCGCACGCCTTGGGCGCATCGGGTGTTGGCGGAGGCGGGCTATCTCTATTCCAGCAGCGTGGCCCCGATTACGCATGACCATTATGGCTGGCGCGCGGCGCCGCGTTTTGCCTTTCGCCCGGTCAGCGGGGCGGAGCTGGTGGAAATTCCGGTGACGACGGTGGAATGGGCCGGGCGGCGGATGGCGGCGGGCGGGGGCGGGTTTTTCCGCCTGTTGCCCTATGCGTTCAGCCGCTGGGCGATGGAGCGGGTGAACCGGCGGGATGAGCGGCCGGTGGTGTTTTATTTTCACCCTTGGGAGATTGATCCCGGGCAGCCGCGCGTGGCCCATGCGCCGATCCGATCGCGGCTGCGCCATTATACACATCTTGACCGCATGGAGCCTAAGCTGCGCCGCATGTTGAAGGATTTTGCATGGGGGCGGATGGATCAGGTGGCGATGAGCGAGGCGGCGCGGGCGGTGGAGATGGGGCGGTGAATGCGCCATTCCGGATGGATTTGGCGCTGCGGGTTCGGCTTGCCCAGCCGGACGAGATGCGCGCGATCGAAAGCTTTGTGGCGGGGCATCCGTTGGGCACGGTGTTTCACCGCCCGGCTTGGCTGCGCGCGGTGGCGCGGGGCACGGGGCAGGAGGCGCTGGGGCTGGTGATGGAGCGGGGCGGGGCGCTGGTCGGCTGGTTGCCGCTGAGCCTTGTCCATTCGCCGATCTATGGGCGGGTGCTGGCGTCGAGCGGATTTGCTGTGGGGGGCGGGGTGTTGGTGGCGGAAGGGGTGGACCCGGCGCCTTTGTTTGCCGCTTGCGAGGAATTGGCCGCGCGGCGCAGCGCGCCCAGTGCGGAATTGCGCGGGGGGCCGGTGCCGCAGGCGCGCGCGGGATGGACGGTGAAGCGGGAGAGCCATTGCGGGTTTATCCGGGCGCTGGCCGGGGATGATGATGCCGAATTGAGCGCGATCCCGCGCAAGCAGCGGGCCGAGGTGCGCAAGGGGCTGGCGGGGGATTTGACGGTTTCGGTCGGCACCAGCGAGGCGGATCGGGCGGCGCATTATGCGGTCTATGCGGCCAGTGTGCATGCGCTGGGCACGCCGGTGTTTCCGCGCGCTTTGTTTGATGCGGTGATCGAGGAATTGGGCGAGGATGCCGATATTCTGACAGTGTGGAGCGGGGGTGTGGCGGTGGCCAGCGTGCTCTCGCTCTATCATCGCGGGGTGGTGATGCCCTATTGGGGCGGGGGGACGTTTGCGGCGCGCGCGCTGCGGGCCAATGACCGGATGTATTATGCGCTGATGGGCCATGCGCGGCGGCGGGGTTGCAGCCATTTCGATTTCGGGCGCAGCAAGACCGGCAGCGGGCCTTATCATTTCAAGCGCAACTGGGGCTTTGTGCCCGAGCCTCTGGCCTATGGCGTGTGGCATGCGCCGGGCGGGCCGGGGCGCGATGCGGACCCGACCAGCGCGGGCAATGCGCGGCTGGTGGAGCTGTGGAAGAGGCTGCCCGGTGGGGTGGCGCGGGCCATTGGGCCGTGGATTGCGCGGGGGTTGGGATGAAGGGCGAGATCCTGTTTCTGGCGCATCGCATCCCTTTTCCGCCCAACCGGGGGGACAAGATCCGGTCGCACCATATCCTGCGCCATCTGGCGCGCATGGCGCCGGTGCATGTGGCATGCTTTGCCGATGATGAGGGCGATTGCGCCGAGGAGCGGGCGCTGGCCAGCATCAGCCATTCCTATCGCCTGATCCGCCGCAGCAAACCCATGGCGCTGGCCGGGATGCAGGCGATCAAAGGTGGGGAGCCAGTCAGCCGGACGGCGTTTTATGATGCGGGCATGGCGGCTTATGTGGCGCAGGTGTTGGCGCATGTGAACATCGGGGCGATCTATGTGTTTTCCAGCCAGATGGGCCAATATGTGCCCGATGATTTCGCGGGGCGGGTGATCATGGATTTTGTCGATGTGGATTCGGCGAAATTCGAGGCTTATGCGGCCGGGCGGCGCGGGCCGATGGGCTGGGTGTTTGCGCGCGAGGCGCGGATGCTGCGCGCGGAGGAGGCGCATCTGGCGGGGCGGGCGGATGTCAGCCTGTTGGTGAGCGAGAAGGAGGCCGCGCTGTTTCGCGAGCGTTTGCCCGAGGGCGCGCGCGTGCGGGTGGAGGCGCTGGGCAATGGGATTGATGCGGATTTCTTTGATCCGGCGTCGGTGGCGCCCGAGGCGCGCATGGTGGGGGTGCCGCGCCTGATCTTTACCGGGCAGATGGATTACCCGCCCAACATTGCCGCGGTGGAGCGGGCGGCGCGGCGGATCTTGCCGCTGGTGCGCGCGCATTGCCCGGCGGCGAGCCTGCATATCGTGGGGCGCAATCCCAGTGATGCGGTCTTGGCGCTGAATACGGTGCCGGGGGTGCGGGTGTGGGGCCGGGTGGAGGATGTGCGCGGGTGGCTCAAGGGCGCGGATATGGCTTTGTGCCCGCTGGAGATTGCGCGGGGGGTGCAGAACAAGGTGCTCGAAGCCATGGCGATGGAATTGCCGGTGGTCTTGTCAGCCGCGGCGGCGACCGGGATTGAGGCGACGCCGGGCGTGCATTTCGCGGTGGGTGATGAGGATGCGGCGCTGGCCGCGATGATCGTCGATCTGGCGCGCGATGGGGCGGCGGCGGCGCGCATGGGGCGGGCGGCGCGGGCCTTTGTGGTGGAGAAGCAGAGCTGGCAGGGGGTGCTGGCGCCCTTGGCCGATCTGGTTGGCGATGGGGGCTGAATGGCGGGCCGGGCTGCTCCGGCTGGGGGTGGTCTGGGCGGGGCTGGTAGGGCTGTTTTGGCCCGATTGGCGCGCGATGGCGCATCAGTGGTGGGATAGCTCCACCTATCAACACATTCTGTTGGTGCCGGTGATTGTGGGCTGGCTGGTGGCGCAGCGGCTGCCGGATCTGTGGCGGGTGCCGGTGCGGATCTGGGCCGGGGGGCTGGTGCCGATGGGGGCGGCGGTGTTGCTCTGGGCGCTGGGGGCGCTGGCGGGGTTTGCGCAGGTGACGCAGGCGGGCGCGGTGGGGATGGCGATGGCGGCGGTGCCCTTGGTCTTGGGGCTGCGGGCGATGGTGGGGCTGGCGTTTCCGCTGGCCTATATGGGGTTTCTGGTGCCGTTTGGGGATGAGTTGATCCCGGTTCTTCAGACGATCACGGCGCGGATAGTGGTGGCTTTGGTGCATGTCTCCGGCGTGCGGGCGCAGATTGACGGGGTGTTTATCGCCACGCCTGCTGGGCTGTTTGAAGTGGCCGAGGCCTGTTCGGGCGTGAAATTTCTGGTGGCGATGATCGCTTTTGGCGTGCTGGCGGCGCATGTGTGTTTTGTCAGCGCGTGGCGGCGGGCGGGGTTTATGGCGCTGTGTGTGGTGGCGCCGGTGCTGGCCAACGGGGTGCGGGCGTGGGGCACGGTCTATCTGGCGCAGATCTATGGGCGGGCGGCGGCGGGGGGGATCGACCATATCATCTATGGCTGGTTTTTCTTTGCGGCGGTGATCGCGGGGGTGATCGCGGCGGGGTGGCGCTGGTTTGATCGGCCCGCCGGGGCGGCAATGGTGGATATGGAGCGGGTTTTGGCAGTGCCAGAGGGGCGGGAGATGGGGGCGCCTTGGGCGCTTGGCGCGGTGGCGGCGATGGTGGGGTTGGCGCTGGCTTGGGTGGCGGCGGCGGACCGGCTGGTGGCGCCGATGCCGGGGCGGATTGCTTTGCCCGAGGTGGCCGGGTGGCACCGGGTGGATTATGCGCCGCGCCAGTGGTGGGCGCCGCGCGCGGGGGGGGCGGATCATCGCCTGCTGGGGCGCTATGCCGATGGGCGGGGGCATCAGGTCGATGTGTTTTATGCGTTTTATGCGGCGCAGGGGCCGGGGCGCAAGGCGGGCGGCTTTGGCGAGGGGGCTTTGCCCGAGGGGAGCGGTTGGGCTTGGGCGGGGCCGGGGGTGGCGGTGGCGGAGGCCAAGGTGGACCGGCTGCTGGCCGGGGGGCCGACCGAGCGGATCGCGCAGACGACCTATAAGACTGGCACGGTGGTGACGGGGAGCAATCTGGCGCTGAAACTGGCCAATATCGAGGATCGGCTGCTGCTGCGGCGGCGGGCGACGATGATGCTGATCCTGTCTGCCGAGGAGCCGGGGGCGGGGGAGGGCTTGGCGCAATTTCGCGCGGCGATCGGGCCAGCGGAGCCTTGGATGGAGAGGCTTGGCAAGGGTTTGTAAGGCTCTTTGCCGTAAAGGTTTGAGCCATGTGTGGTTTTGCCGGAATCTTTCACCTTGCCACCCCAAAACCGGTTGATCCGGCGCGGGTGGAGCGGATGTGTGACGCTATCGCCCATCGCGGGCCGGATGGCTTTGGGGTGTGGACCGCGCCCGGAATAGGCCTGGGGCACAGGCGCCTGTCGATCATCGACATTGCAGGCTCGCCCCAGCCGATGGCCAGCAGCGATGGGCGGCTGATGCTGGTGTTTAATGGCGAGATTTACAATTATCGCGAGCTGCGCGCGGAATTGGCGGCGCAGGGGGCGCGGTTTCACACCGATGGCGACAGCGAGGTGATCTTGGCCGCCTATCAGCGCTGGGGGGTGGCATGCCTGTCGCGCCTGTCGGGGATGTTTGCCTTTGCGATCTATGATCTGGCGGAGCGGACGCTGTTTCTGGCGCGCGACCGGCTGGGGGTGAAGCCGCTGTTTCTGGCGCGCCTGTCGGATGGCAGC
>Ga0302262_10001182_pt1 | contig 11081 bp, 8 predicted proteins | sample II_Fen_E3_4_FD_194557 | JGI IMG/M metagenome (GOLD analysis project Ga0302262, IMG submission 194557) | Peat permafrost microbial communities from Stordalen Mire near Abisko, Sweden - II_Fen_E3_4 | ecosystem: Environmental > Terrestrial > Soil > Wetlands > Permafrost | place: Sweden: Abisko...
TCAGGTGCCGGTGGCGATGATCACTGCTCATGGCAACCTGGATACCGCGATCCATGCCCTCAAGGCCGGCGCATTCGACTTCCTGACCAAACCGGTCGATCTCGGTCGCTTGCGCGAGCTGGTGAGTAGCGCACTGCGTCTGCACCCCACCAGCAGCGCCGAGCGCAGCATCGACAGCCGCTTGCTGGGCGACTCGCCGCCCATGCGCGCGCTGCGCAAACAGATCGGCAAACTCGCGCGCAGCCAGGCGCCGATCTATATCAGTGGCGAGTCGGGCAGCGGCAAGGAGTTGGTCGCGCGGCTGATCCACGAACAAGGGCCGCGCATCGACCACCTGTTCATCCCGGTCAACTGCGGGGCGATCCCGACCGAACTGATGGAAAGCGAGTTCTTCGGCCATCGCAAAGGCAGCTTCACCGGCGCCCACGAAGACAAACCGGGGCTGTTCCAGGCCGCCGATGGTGGCACGTTGTTTCTCGACGAAGTGGCGGATTTACCACTGGCGATGCAGGTCAAGCTGCTGCGGGCAATTCAGGAGAAATCCGTACGCAGCGTTGGCGGCCAGCAGGAAACCGTGGTCGACGTGCGCATTCTCTGCGCGACCCACAAGGATTTGAGCGCCGAAGTCGCCGCCGGGCGCTTTCGTCAGGACTTGTACTATCGGCTGAATGTCATCGAACTGCGTGTGCCGTCATTGCGCGAACGCCGCGAGGACATTGAGCAACTGTCGAGCAATGTCCTTCAGCGCCTGGCCAGCAGCACCGGGCAACCCTCCGCCAAACTGCACCCGCAAGCGCTGGAAACCCTCAAGGGCTACCGCTTCCCCGGCAACGTGCGCGAACTGGAGAACATGCTCGAACGGGCGTACACCCTTTGCGAAAACGACCAGATCGACGCATCGGATTTGCGCATGGCCGATAGCAACCACTTAACCGAAGTGGGTGATCCGAACCTCGCCGATATCGACAACCTGGAAGACTATCTGGAAAGCATCGAGCGCAAGCTGATCCTGCAGGCCCTGGAAGAAACCCGCTGGAACCGCACCGCCGCCGCGCAGCGGCTGAACCTGACATTTCGCTCGATGCGTTATCGCCTGAAGAAGCTGGGGCTGGATTGAGTCCGGCGGCACCCACCGGGCAGCCTCATTACCTTGTAGGAGCGGATTTATCCGCGAAGGCGGTGGTTCAGACGATGAAAGTCTATCGACTGTACCGGCCTCTTCCCGGCTAAAGCCGGTCCCACAATCCAGTCCCACATTAACAATTTGCGACTACAAGATCCGGTCGCTCGGGCTATACGGCGCCGCATCAATAATCGGCTCACGTCCCAACAGCAAGTCCGCCAACAACTGGCAGGAGGCAGGCGCCAGGACCAGGCCATTGCGGAAGTGCCCGCAGTTCAGCCATAGCCCGGCAAAACCGGCCACCGGACCGATAAAAGGTATGCCATCGGGAGAACCAGGACGCAGGCCCGCCCAATGCCCGACCACCTCGGCATCGGCCAACGCCGGGATCAGCTCGACCGCCGACGCCTTGAGGCTGTCCAGTGCAAGATCCGTCGGGGTCTTGTCGAAGCCTTCATATTCCAGGGTGCTGCCCACCAGAATGTGGCCGTCGCGGCGCGGGATCGCATAACGTCCCTTGGCCAGCACCATGCTCGGCAGAAAATCCGCCGCGCACTTGTACAGGATCATTTGCCCCTTGACCGGCTCGACCGGCAACTCAAGCCCCAAGGCGTGCAGCAACTCGCCGCTCCAGGCACCGGCGGTCAGGATGACCCGGTCGGCCAACACGTCACCGTCAGCCGTGGCGACACCCAGCACGGTTTCGCCATCGCGGATAAAACCGTTCACCTGACAGTGCTCGTGGAGCGTGACGTTGGGCAGCGCCACCAAGGCTGCTTTCAGGGATTTGATCAGCCGCGGGTTTCGTACGTTGGCCACACCAGCCATATAAATAGCCCGCTTATAGCCCTCACCCAACACCGGCACCGCCTGATGCACGGCGTCGATATCGACGACGCTCAGCGGGCGTTGCTCACGCGCCGCCCACTCAAGCGCCTGCTCCTCGTCGTCCAGGTCCAGCCAGTACAGACCGGTGGTGTGGACTTGCGGATCGATCCCGGTGCTCTTGAACAACCGCTCGGCCAGTTGTGGATAGAAGTCCTGCGACCAATGCGCCAATGCCGTCACCGCAGCGCTGTAACGCCAGGGATAGAGCGGTGAAACGATACCGCCACCCGCCCACGAAGACTCTCTCCCGACCTCTGAACGCTCAAGCACCACCACGTGCTCAACGTCCGCAGCCAGGTTGAAGGCCGTCAATAACCCGATGACTCCACCGCCCACGATCACCACTTGCCGAGGATTGGTCATTATTCATCCGACTCAAAAAAGGGAGGGCGCAGTCTAGCCCTTTCGCTGGCTCGCTGGCTCCAAAACCGGGGAAATTTGCGGCAGCGCCTGATGCAAATCAATCGGTCGGTCACGACGGCTTTACCGAGCGCACGAACGCCGTTAGCGTTCAACTAGTGTCCTGTCTGCGAAATAAGCTGTTCCATTTTGACGGCACCTGTGGCTGCCCGACTGCGTTGCCACTCCTCGCCATAGCCCGGCTATGACTCGTCGCGGCGCCTTGCCGAACAACCACAAGCACTCGTCAAAAAGAAACGTATTTCGAAGACAGGACACTAGAGGCAAAATGCCGCCTGTCTGGCCATTTGCCCGGATATCTATTACCCGAGGACTTTCTATCTGGTTAACATCAAGATAATCCTTGCGTGTATTACGGAAAATTCTTACATGGATTTCGACACTTACGTCAGGCAGTTGAAGACGCTTTGTAGCCGCCGAGATTCGCCCCCGCTTACCTTGAAAACGCCTCGTCAGGCGGGTTTTACCTTGGTCGAGCTGATGGTCACCGTGGCGATCGTCGGGATTTTCGTCGCCATTGCGGTGCCGAGCTTTGGCTCGCTGATTCGTCGGCAGAACGTCAACTCGGCGGCCAATGAACTGTATGACCTGTTGCAATATGCCCGTGGCGAAGCGGTGACACAGTCGCGCAGCATCGTCATTTCTGCTGCCAATAAAGCCAATGGTTCCTGGAACGACAACATCAGCGTGACCATGTCAGCGGGTACCACCACGACCACATTGCGCCAAATCGGCAGTTCAGGCCTGGCCCAGGGCGTGACTATCACCACCGCCGTCGGCACGCTGACGTTCTCGCCGATCGGCAATTCATCGGCCGCCGCCTGTTTCAGGTTCACCTCCTCGACGGACGCCACGGTGCCAACCCGGTTTGTCGGCGTGCAAGCCAGCGGCCGTATCACACCACCGAGCACCACGGCGCCGGCTTCAGGGGAGTGCAGCTGATGATCGCGCCATTCAATAAATCGGCGGGCTTCAGCATGATCGAGGTGATGGTCAGCCTGCTGGTGATCGTCATCGGCGTGCTGGGCCTGGCCGGTTTGCAAAGCAAGACCATTCCCTACACCCAGGATTCGGCACAGCGCAACACCGCCATCATGCTCGCCGACGATCTGGTCGACCTGATGCGCAGCAGCACCTATGACTCTAGCCGGAGCAACAGCGACTTTCAGAAAGCGCCCGGCGCCACCTTCCCCTCTGCGCCGAGCAGTTGCGTTCCGACGCCAAGTAGCATCAGCAACCGACTGGGTTGCTGGGCGGCGCAGGCGGCCAAGGTTTTGCCGGGCTCCGGCACTCTGCTGACCAGTGATTCCTACATCTGCCGCAGTAACGCCCCCGGCGATGTAAGTGCCAGCAGTTGTTCCGGATCGGGAACGGAAATCGAAATTCGCCTGGCCTGGGCCGTCGTCAAGGGTGGCGACTGCCTGGATGGCACGACGGGAACAACCTGTACTTACACCATCAGGACGCGCCTGTGATGACGTTAACCGCACCGCGCCAACGCCAACAGCAGGGCCTGTCGCTGATCGAGTTGATGGTGGCCATGCTGATCGGGACGTTCCTGATCCTTGGAATTACCGAAATCTTTATCAATAACCAGAAAAGCTATCTGTTCCAGCAAAGCCAGGTCGGCAATCAGGAGAACGGCCGCTTTGCCCTGACCGTACTGAGCCAGGAATTGGCCAAGGCGGGCTATCGCAGCCTGCCGGTAGATCCTATTGCCGCGAATAGCGGCACGGTGGCCGGTTGCAACTTCGCGGCAGGGGCTGCGGTAGTCGCCGTCTCAGCCACTTCCCTGTGCATTCAATACCAGGCCGCCAACCGAACAGACACCGGCTGCCAAGGCACAGCCTTGGGAAATGCGGGCCTGATCCAGACGCCTTACGGCAAGAGCAACCCGGTGATAGTCGAAAAAATCACCCTGGATACGGCGACCAACTCACTGGTCTGCACCACGGCTGCTGGCGCACAACCATTAGTCACAGGCATCAGTGATATCCGCTTCGACTACGGTTCGGGCAGTGACAAGAACGTAACCACCTATGGCACCAACCCGAGCATGACCATCGGCGCGGTGCGTTATGCAGCCCTGATGCAGAGCATGGGCGGCGCAAGCATCCGCGATAGCTCGGATGTGCCGGCCGCGCTGACTGAATGGAACAGCCGCTACGGTACGACCCTGAATGACACCACCCGGCTTTATCAGATCGTGCAAGGCACGGTCACGCTCAGGAACCAGATGCGATGACTGCGCTCACACGCTTGCAATTCAGGCCCGGCCAAACCGGCGTCACACTGATCGTTGCCCTGGTATTCCTGCTGATCATCACCGTGCTGGGCATTTCCAGCATGCGTGGCGTGGCGCTGGAGTCGCGTATCACTGGCAATCTCAAGCAAGAGCGAATTCTCGAAGAAGCGGCTGAAGCAGGTTTACGTATAGGCGAAAACAGCATCCCGAAAAACAGACCTCCTGACCAGAACACAGCAGACTGCACAAGCACTGACTGCGTGCCGTGGATGCTCTCGGACCTGACGAACGCCACCACTGCCAATATCGACACACCCGCTCGCTTTACTGCTGCCTTTGCCAACAGAGTGGCTACGGTGAGCGGCAGCTATGACACCAAGATCCAATGGTACGTCGTGCAGATCGGCAAATTGGGTATTAGCCAAAACGATTGTGCAACAACCGGCTGCGGGGTCATTTACTTCGAAGTGAACTCATGCGCCTCAACAGTACCCTGCACCAGCGATACCACGACGCGACGGGTCATAAAACGCACGGTGTACGCGCAAAACTATCAATAGCAATGAACAGCATTACTAATGGGCCGACCATGAATCCATCAAAAGCCATCCGCCGTTTTTTCACGGCCCTGCTCATGTTGCTCGGTCTTGCACCTTTGCTCGCCCAGGCCGATGTCAGTCAGATCCCGGCGCAGCTTCCGCTGTTCGTCAACAATGCCGTGCCACCGCTCAATATGTTGGTGGTGGGGCGGGACCATAAGTTGTTTTTCCCGGCCTATAACGATGCCTCTGATCTGGATGGCGATGGCTCTTTCGATATTCACTACAAGCCGTCCATTGATTACCTGGGCTATTTCGACTCCTACAAGTGCTACACCTATAGCAGCGGCAATGGCTACTTCTCGCCGAGCGGAACCACGACGGCGGCCAATCTGAAAAAGTGCCCCGGCAGTTGGAGCGGCGACTATCTCAACTACCTGACCACCTCCCGCGCCGATGCGTTACGTAAAGTACTGTATGGGGGCTATCGCTACGTCGATACGGCCACGCAGACCATTCTCTCCCGCGCCTTTATCACCAACGATGCCCATACCTGGGGCAAGGAATATATAGGCGCCGCAACAGACCCCCTCCGGATAACCGCAAACGGCTATCTTCTGGCCGACTACACGCCTCTGGTCAACCCCACCGCAGGCAATTACACCCTGTTCGCCAACAACAGCAATGTCGACAACAGAACAACTGCCGACGAGTCCAAATACCCGCCGCTGCTGCGCGTACTGAGCAACACCAATATTCGTATTTTCGGCTGGGTTTCTGTGGAAGTGACCGAGGGCAGTACCAGCGCCACCAACACCGCCGGTAAGGGCGTGACGGTTACCCCGAGCGATTACAGAGTCCGGGTCGAAGTCTGCAAGACCGGTTATCTGGAGACCAACTGCAAGATTTATCCAAACGGCCAATACAAGCCCACCGGTATCCTTCACGACTACGGCGAAGGCAACCAGATGTACTTCGGCCTGATGACCGGCACTTATACCAACAACATGCAGGGCGGTGTGTTGCGCAAAGCCATGAGCAGCTTCGCCACGGAGATCGATGCGACCACCGGGATCTTCGGCACAAAGTCAGGCTCGGGCAGCAACGTTACCTACACCAAGGGCGGCCTGATCGGCACCCTGGATGGCCTGCTGCTGGCCAATGCCAAATGCAACGATACCGGCTCCACCGGCATGACCAACGGCAACTGTAATAACTGGGGTAACCCCCTGGCCGAGATGATGTTCGAGACCCTGCGCTATTTCAGCGGTACAACATCACCCACCACAGGTTATGCCACCGGCAGCTTCGACATGGGACTGCCGGGCTTGACTGCCTGGACCAACCCCTACTCCGACAATGCCAATGCCAATGCCACGCCGCCGACCTACCCGTCATGCTCCAAGCCATTCCAGACATTGGTCAGCGATGTTAATCCCAATTATGACTCCGACCTGCCAGGGAGCGCCTTTACCATCACCGGTGCTACTACCGCGACCACAGCGCTGAGCGACTTCAACGCAAAATCTCTGGGCGATACGATCTGGAGCAACGATGTAGGCGGCACCAAAAATATCAACATTGGCCAGACCACGACCCTGAGCGATACCGCACCCACCGCCAAGAGCGCGTCCAGCTTCGGCAACATCCGTGGCCTGCCGGAAGAGCCGACCAAGCAAGGCACCTACAACGCTGCGGCCGTGGCCTATTATGGCAACACCCATCCAATTACAACGCCGGGCAACCAGAAGGTGCAGACCCTGTCCATCGCCCTGTCCTCGACGCTGCCGCGCATCCAGATGCCCGTCAATGGCGGCACAATTACCCTCGTGCCATTCGGCAAAGTGACCAACACCACCTCCACCGAACAGTTGACCGGTTTCTATATCGACTCGATGTACAACATGCCGAACCAGCCCTCGGACTCCACCGTCAATGGCGGCCGCGCCCAGGCGATTTTCCGCGTGGTATTCGATGACTGTGCGCAAAGCTGTGACTACGACATGGATGCCATCGTGCTCTATACCGTATCGGTCACCTCCGCCGGAACCCTGAGTGTGGTGACCCAGACCGTCTATGCGTCAGCAGGTAACGAGTCGCATATGGGCTATACCATTTCCGGCACCACTGCCGATGGCATTTATCTGGAGGTTACCGGTGGTGGCAACAGCAATGTCCATTACGTTCTGGATACCCCCGGCACCCAATTACCGGGCTCCTGTACCAACCCCAGCTCCAACACCAGCAGCACCAGCACAACCTGCACCGGCAGCGGCACCCTGTTGCCCGGCCTGAACTCCAGCCATACCCGCACCTTTACGGCCTCCTCCGCCACCACCATTACCAACCTGCAAAACCCTTTGTGGTATGCAGCGAAGTGGGGGGGATTCGGGGATACCAGCAACGTGACTGGCAGCCTTCCGGTTTCAGGCCAGTGGGACTCGGCCAACTCTGGTACCCCGAACAATTACTTCCTCGTAACCAGCGCCTCGAACCTCAAGAAGCAGCTGGCGGCCGCCTTCAACCAGATCCTGCAAAAGAACAGCTCGGTGGCGGCCCCTGCGGTGTCGCCTGTACTGGGGACCAGCAATGCCAACTCGACCTACGTCAACAGCATGAACGTAGCGTATTGGAGCGGTGACCTGACCAAGACCACCATTACGACGACTACGACATCGACGACATCGACCACCAACTGGGTCGCCAGCCAGCAGATGCCTGCCTGGGGCTCCAGAAAAATCATGATGGCTAATAGCGCTGGCACCGCCCTGCAGGCTTTTAGCTACAGCAACCTTACTGGCAGAACCTATGCCGGTATCGACCTGCATAGCAGCATAAGCTCCGATCAGGTGGACTTTATCCTTGGCGATACCAGCAAGGAGACTTCCAACTTCCGTAAACGCGCCTCGCTGATCGGCGATATCGTCAACTCAAGCCCGGTTGTCGTTACAACGGCCAAATACATCACGTCCATTGCCGAAACTCTGGGTGGTTCGGCCGGGGACTATCAGAAATTCAAGACAACCCAGGCATCGCGCCGCGGCCAGGTTTACGTGGGCGCCAACGATGGCATGCTGCATGGTTTCGACACGACTACCGGGGTCGAGAAATTCGCCTTTATTCCCACCGCAGTCATTGCCAACCTCAATGCCTTGGCCGCCAAGACCTATAACACCGACTCTTCGCTGCATCAATTCTTTGTCGACGGATCGCCGGTCACTTCGGATATCTACTTCGGTGGGGCCTGGCATACCATTCTGGTCGGCACACTGGGTGCCGGCGGACGAGAAATTTTCGCACTGGATGTCACCGACCCGGACAATATCAGCCTGCTTTGGGAGTACACCTCGCAGAAAGATACCGATGTTGGCTACACCTTCTCCAAGCCGCTCATCCTCAAGATGCATTCGGGCGATTGGGGGGTGATCATCGGCAACGGTTATAGCGGCAATAATGGCAATGCCTCGCTACTGGTAATCAATGCCGCGACCGGCGCACTGTTGAAAAAGCTGACGACCTCGGTCATCGGCAATAATGGCCTGTCCTCTCCGGTGGTCCTGGACTCTAACTCGGATGGTATAGCCGACTATGCCTATGCGGGTGATTTGGGGGGCAACCTGTGGCGCTTCGATCTGAACGACACCACTGCCGCCAACTGGGTCGTCTCATTCAGCAACGCTCCGCTATACAAGGCCACCATCAGCGATGCCAGTGGCGCAGCCGTGCAGTCGATTACCGCCGCGCCATTGGTCGTGCGCCACCCTTCATCTACCGGGAACCTGGTGATCTTCGGTACAGGCCGTTACTTTGCCTCTGCAGACAAAACCAGTACCGACCTGCAGACCCTCTACGGTATCTGGGATCAACCGCCCAGTAACATCGCGACAACCTTGAACCGCAGCAATCTGCAAGCACAGACCATCAACTCCCAGAGCACGAGCACCTTCGGCTCGGTGACTCAGACAGTTCGTACGGTTAGCGGCAATAGTGTGGACTGGACCACCAAAAGCGGCTGGTATATGGACCTCGCTGTCGGGACTACCTATCTGGGCGAACGCATGGTCGATCAAATGCTGGTGACTGGCAGCGTGTTGCTGGTCTCGACTCGCACCCCGAGTACAGATATTTGCACACCTGGCATCACAGGCTGGACCTATGGACTGGATCCGAATACCGGCGGCAAGACCACTTTTAGCGTCTTCAACTTCAGCCGCACCGGCACCATAACCGAAGCAGATAAGCTAAACGGTGGCGTAGTAAGCGCTTATGCCTCTGATGCAGGTGGTTTGGCCTATCTGTCTAGCTCAAACAGCAATACACCCGGTGCAGTCAACGGCTCCGCTATCGGTCCCGGCGGTACATCTGGTCCTGGTGGTACTTCCGGTCCCGGCATGAGCAGCGGCTTCCAATTCCAAGACCGGCAATCCTGGCGCGTCATTCCCTGGAGCCAATAATGAGAGTTCATATGCAAAAGCAACGGGGCTTTACCCTGATAGAACTGATGATCGCCGTGGCTATCGTCGGAATCATTGCCGCTATCGCCTATCCCAGCTACACCAAATACGTGCAACGCGGTTACCGCTCTGAAGGCATCGCCATGCTGACCGATGCAACGGCGCGCATGGAGCGTTACTACGCGCAGAACAATAGTTATAAGGCGGCGGACCCGGGAGCCATTGGTATTACGGCCCTGCCCCAGGATCCAGGCTCCACGGACCCGGCCGTGTACCAGTCCTCTAGCGGCAAATACCAACTCAGCTTCGCGACTGCTGCTACGGCGACGACCTATACATTACAGGTCGTTCCACAAGGCGCTCAGGCCAACGACGTCTGCGGCACCCTGAGCGTGGATCAGGCAGGCACCAAGAAGTCGTCAAAAGCTGCCACTGAGTGCTGGACGCAGCCGTAGCAATAGCGCGAATAAGATGGCAGCGCCTGGGGAAACACCATCAGGCGCTAACGCCCCCAACAGCCATCGACGCTGGCGCTGACCTCGCGCCCCGGATTATCCCGGCGCCCAAGGTGATCGAGCGTAAAGCGCCCGCAACGATCACCTTTCATCGCGCCACTGGCCAGCGGCGAGGCCGTCAGTGTGAAACGCTGCCCATCGCCGCGTTCGGCCTCGATGGTATAGACGCCGTTGCCGGGGGGAAGCGCCAGGCTGTACGCCGGCGGCCCGGGCACATCGGCATATTGCCCATGGCGTGAGTAGAAGCGCTCCAGTTGATGAGCGGTATCGCTGAGCACCCCGGCGATCTCCGCGCGATGGGCGCGCCGGACATATTCGCTGTAACCGGGATAAGCGATGCTCGCCAGGATCGCCACAATCGCCATCGCGATCAGCACTTCAATCAGGGTGAACCCACCACTCTTGCGCCGCATCGATTCGCCTCCCTACTGCAACTGCCGCCACATGATCCGGCAACCGCCAAAGATGCTTTCCAGCACACTTCGCGACCGCCCCTGCACCGCCACGGCGGTGATGCGATAAAGCGTCATCGGCGCGGACGTCGGACAATTCGGTGGACGACTGACCGGCACCTCGCTCTGGCCGAGTTTCTGGATCAGGTAATAACCCGAAGACGTTGCGAGCCACGGCAAGCCGGAACCACCCTGCACCCCGGCGCGATTGACCTTGAACGACTCGGGCGGCGGCAAGCAGTAGGTGCAATCGGCCGGGGCAAAACCCGAGCGCAGTGACGACTCGGCGCTGCGCAATACCGCTTCGGCCTTCTGAAAGGACTGATTGCGCTGATGCTGACTGGCGACCATTTTTTCCTGCAAGGTCGCGTTTTGCAGGCTGGCCCCCGTCAGCAAGGCGAGCATCAGCAGGAAGATCAGGCTGACCGGCAAGACCACCGCCCGC
>Ga0302262_10001185_pt1 | contig 11069 bp, 3 predicted proteins | sample II_Fen_E3_4_FD_194557 | JGI IMG/M metagenome (GOLD analysis project Ga0302262, IMG submission 194557) | Peat permafrost microbial communities from Stordalen Mire near Abisko, Sweden - II_Fen_E3_4 | ecosystem: Environmental > Terrestrial > Soil > Wetlands > Permafrost | place: Sweden: Abisko...
CCGCCATCGGGTCATTGCTGCCGGATTCGATTTCCAGGCTGGCGCTGACCCGTTCGTTCAGGCCCTTGCCGCCCAGCAGCGAGAACACTGCCGCAGCGTCCGTCGAGCCGACGATGGCGCCGATCAGCAGGCCCTGAATCAGATTCAGGTCGAACAGCCAGGCGGCGACCAGACCGGTGAGGCCGGTGGTAATCAAGACGCCAATGGTTGCCAGGGACAACGCCGGCCAAAGGGCCACGCGGAAACTGGCGACCCGGGTGCGCAAGCCGCCGTCGAGCAGGATCACCGCCAGGGCGAGGTTACCGACCAGATAGGCCGTCGGGTAGTTGTCGAAAACGATGCCGCCGCCATCCACGCCAGCGGTCATGCCCACGGCGAGAATGATCACCAGAATCGGGATGCCCAGGCGTGACGAAAGCGAGCTGACCAGAATGCTCGCCGCCACCAGCAACGCGCCGATCAGGAACAGGCTGTTGATGGTCGTGGCATCCAAGGGCAGTACTCCAGGTAAAAACGAAGGATGTAAAAACAGACGCATGATGACCATGCAGTCAGCGTGCCAAGGGATTTAACCCGTTGAATTACCTGACTGTAAAGCACTCTCTGTGTCGTCATGGCGCCGAAGGTCTTAATTGGCGCGATTAAATAATTAAGACCCCGATGCATTTTTGATCTGCTCACGTGCATGACATCTTCCACAAGGAACACCTGTCATGTTCAGACCCACCTCACTTTCCACAGCGCTTGCCGAACATCGCGACATCACCGATGAGGCCAGGCTCAAGCAGTTGGCTCTACGGTTCCTCGATGACTATCCCGATGCCCACGGCCTGGCCTATGCAACTGCCTGGACCATTTTGCGCAAGCACAGCACACGCCAACTGGACCCGGCCAAGGTGTACTGGCATCGCTTCAGTACCGCAGTGAGCAGTTCGCGAACCTTTACCGGATGGAAGCATAGCGGCACGCCGAGCGAATCGATGACGCTGGTCGAGTTAGTCATGCACCGCTTCAACGCCAGGGATCAGGATGCCAGTGATGAGTTGCAGGTGTATGGCGGTTTCTACACCGACGGCCCGGACCATGGCGAATTTGACGAGCGCAATGAAGTGGCCATGTTGCCGCAGACGGTGCTGAGCGAGTTCTGGAACCTGGACCTGCGCGCTCAATTCACGACGCGGATCGCCGATTTTTGGCAGCGGCAGAGCGACACTTTCGATGAGCTGGCAACGATGGGTTTTCTCACCGCAGCGGCCGTTGAACTGCGTGCAGGCACGTTGAGCCGCGCCGATTATGAGATGGCGACCACGGCGTTGCATGGCAAAGTGCCCGACATCATGACGTTGCAAGCGTTGCGCGCCCGGCCAGCGCCGCCACCCGGCCTGGTCTTCCATACCTTCGATATAGGTGGCCAGATCGTCAGCGGTGCGATCCGCATGGTTGCTGCCAGCGGGCGCCAGATCATTTACCTACCCACGCAAACCCCGGCATTCCATGCCTTCAATGATGACCGTGCGCTGTATCAGTGGGTGCAGGGCAGGATCGGCGATGAGGCGGCAAAAAAGGCGTTCCAGGCGCTGATCCTGCGCTCCGCCGCCGCCCGAGAGATTCACGGCCCGGCCTTGCTCGACACATTGACGCAGATCCACGACACACCCTGGTCGGCCGCTCAGCGCTGGGTCAATCAGCGTAACGAAGTCATCAGTGGCGATGTGCTGGTATACCTGCGCGGCCTTGCCCGCCGCCATATGGAAGAAGATGCGCAGGTCTTGCTGACGTCCAACGGCGATCTGCGCAAGCGTATGTGGATCGGCTACCTGAATGCGTTCATCAATGTCTTTGGCGGCGTCGCGCCGTTGGGCTGGCCGCTGGCGTTAAGCCTGATCGGCGCGGCGGCAGTGAATGTCGGTTTGAATGTCGATCAGGCGATCAATGCCGCGGATGCACGGCAACGCAAGGCCGGGATCATCGGCGCGGTGCTCAATTCGATTTACCTGTTGTTCAATCTGCCGCTGTTGACCGGCGCCGGTCGTGCCATGCAGTCGCTGTCGAGCGCCGAAATCATTGGCAGTGAGGGCAACAGCCTGGCCTCCGCCTCTGCCGAGCAGATACCCTTGCTCGAACTGTCCAGACCATTGGACGGGCTGGAGGGCAATATTGTCTTCGATGGTCTCGAAGCCTCAACCAGCCCCGGTCACATGCAAGGCGTTTACCGCCTGGCCAATGGTCAGACCTGGATCTCGATGGGCAATCTGCCTTATCGGGTGATCTACCGTCAGGAACTCAATAGCTGGGTGATCATCCGGCCCGACAATCCGTTTTCCTTCTATGGCACAAGGCCGGTGCGCCTGGACGCCAATGGCCACTGGCAATTGGCGCCGTCGCTCGACCTGCCGGGCGGCAGTCCCATGGAGCCGGTTGCCGGCAGCTCCGCAAATACGCTTGTCGGCGAGCCTGCCTTGCCCCGGCTGCGTTCTACATTCTGGGACACCTACATGCAGTTCAATGCCCTTGAAGAAGAGCGCCTGTCGGAGCGGGCGCTGGCCCGCCAGAAAGCGCAGTTGAGTCTGCCTCAGGAGGAACCCGGTGATCGGTTGGTCACCAACAGTGACGGGTTGCAGGTGCTGGTCGACAGTGGCGGTGATGTCTATCGAGTGTTTCAAAAGATCGATGGCACGCCGGTCGCCGGGCGGATCAGCCAGTACACCGTAGACGATGTGGACTTCAACCAGTACTTGCGCACGGGCGTGGCCAGGCATCCGCAACAAGTGCAGGTCATCGAGGAGTTGTTAGAGGAGTTGGATTGCGTCGGCTACGACAACAGCGTGACGCTGTACCGGGGTGGCAGCGGCGCCCGTGGTACGTCCGGCGTGCAGTTTCGCAGTGGCGCGATCAAGCTGGGCGATGTGCTGGTCAATACCGACCTCACCTCGTTCAGTGAAAACCCTTATCTGGCGCGCGCCTTTGCCAGCAGCCAGGCCGGTGCGCCGACCTATGGTTTTTCCGGGCCGATCAGCTTCGATGAAACCTCCGTGGTTTTTGAGTTGCCGGAAAAAAGTTACCTGAACGCTACGCCGATTGCCGCGTTTTCCACCGAGGATGAGGAAGCCGAGTCACTCTTTGCGCCGGGTCATTACTTCCTGATCGAGCACCTCAGCGAGGTGCACGGCAATCACTATCGATTCGTCAACGTGCGTTTGCGCGAGATCGTTCAGCCGCCGCCGGGCCGGCCGCTGTTTGAGCTGCGCACCGGCCTGCCCTTCAGCCGCGAGCAATACGTCACCCGGCTCGGTGAGCAGGGCAAAGACCTGGTGAACCAGATATTCCCGCCGAGCCCGTCGGCCCTGAACAGCTAAAACCAGGCGTCCTGCATCGACAGGCAGGTGTCATCACGGGCTTCGAGAATCGCCAGCTCGTGATGGCAGCCCGGTACTTCCCAGGTCAGGAAGTAGCGGGCGGCCTGGAGTTTGCCCTTATAGAACCCGGCATCGGCGGCGTTGCCCCTGCTCAGCCCTTCTTCGGCACGAATGGCCTGTTCCAGCCAGCGCCAGCCGATCACGGCATGGCCGAACGCCTTGAGGTACAGCGCCGAGTTGGCCAGGGTGGCATTGACCTTGCCCAGGGCGAGGTCGCCGAGCAGGCCAAGGGTGACGGTTTGCAGGCGCGCGACCAGTTGCTCCAGCGGCTGGCGCAGCGCGGTCAGGGTGTCATGGGCCTTGGCTCGTTCACTGGTCTCGGCCATCAGGCGGATCAACTGCTTGAGGCCGGCGCCGCCGTTCTGCGCCAGCTTGCGGCCCAGCAAGTCGAGCGACTGGATACCGTGGGTGCCTTCGTGGATCGGATTCAGGCGATTGTCGCGGTAATACTGCTCGACCGGGTATTCCCGGGTGTAGCCATGGCCGCCAAGAATCTGGATCGCCAGTTCGTTGGCCTTCAGGCAAAACTCTGACGGCCAGGATTTGACGATGGGGGTCAGCAGGTCCAGCAGTTCATGGGCCTGCTTGCGAATGTCTTCGCTCTCGCCAGTGTTGGTGTCGTCAAATAAACGGGCGGCGTACAGGCCCAGATCGAACGCGCCTTCGACGTAGGCTTTCTGGGTCAGCAGCATGCGCTTGACGTCGGCGTGGGCGATGATCGGTACCGGTGCGCTGTCCGGGTTTTTGTTGTCCGGCAGGCGACCTTGCGGACGCTCGCGGGCGTAGTCCAGGGAATACAGGTAACCGGCGTAGCCGAGCATCACCGCGCCCATGCCGACACCGATCCGCGCCTCGTTCATCATTTGGAACATATAGCTCAGGCCCTGATGCGGCTTGCCCACCAGATACCCGACACACGCGCCGTGATCGCCGAAATTCAGCGCCGTGGACGTCGTGCCGCGCCAGCCCATCTTGTGGAACAGCCCGGCCAGCAACACATCATTGCGTTCACCCAGGCTGCCGTCAGCGTTGACCAGGAACTTGGGCACGATAAACAGCGAAATGCCTTTGACCCCGGCAGGCGCATCCGGCAGCTTGGCCAGCACCATATGCACGATGTTCTCCGACAACTGATGGTCGCCGCCGGAGATAAAAATCTTGTTGCCGCGCAGGCGATACGTGCCGTCCGCGGCCGGTTCCGCGCGGGTGCGAATGTCCGACAGGGACGAGCCAGCATGGGGCTCGGTCAGGGCCATGGTGCCGAAGAACCGGCCATCGATCATCGGTTGCAGGAAGCGCTGCTTTTGCGCCTCGCTGGCAAAACTTTCGATCAGGTTCGCCGCGCCCATGGTCAGAAACGGATAGGCCGTGGACCCGGCATTGGCCGCCTGGAAATGCGCAAAGCAGGCCTGCGACAACAGCGTCGGCAACTGCATGCCACCGGCTTCGAAGCTGCGCGCGGCATTAAGAAACCCCGCTGCAAGAAAGGCATCGACGGCAGGCTTGACCTCAGGAATCAGAATCGCCTCGCCGTTTTCATAGCGCGGCTCGTTCTCATCGGCCTTGCGGTTGTGCGGGGCGAAATACTTCTCGGCAATGGTGCGGGCCGTGCCGATGGCCGCGTCGAACGTCTCGCGAGTGTGCTCGGCAAAACGCTCGCGGCGCGTCAGGGCTTCGGCATCCAACACTTCATACAGCTCGAAAGCCAGATTGCGGGAACTGAGCAGCGTCTCGGACATGGCAGCGCACCTTTATTGGAATGCGCCGAGTCTAGAAGGGGGAATGACGAGTGAACAGCAAGATTGATCTGGGTGATGGTTGGGCAGAATGGGAATAGAAGCGAATGGTGGGCGCGAGTTTATTCGCGAAGAAGCCCCCAAAGCCTGTGTATGAACGCAAAACCCTGTAGGAGCGGCCGGGCGGCGCTCCGCTTTAGCCGCGAAGGTGCCAGTCCAATCGATGCAGGTGTATTGCCTGAACCACCGCTTTCGCGGCTTAAGCCGCTCCTACGGTGACTCAGGTAATACCCGAAGCCTGGGAGATCGGGCTTAACCGATCGTCATCAAGCTCGCATTCCCCCCCGCCGCAGCGGTGTTCACGCTTAATGCCCGTTCAATCACCAAGCGTTCCAGGGCCACGTTGGTTTCGCCATGGGACAGGCCGTTGACGCCGACAATCGCGCCAGCGCGCTGGGCAACCTGTTCGCACACCGAACGCAGTTGGTCCGAGTCACCGTGATGCAGCACGGCATCGAAATGCACCTCGTCCTTGGTCCAGTCGGCCACGCGCTGGATGCGTGCCTGCACTTCTTTGGGCAGGCGCGGATACAGGGTTTTGCTCAGCCCGCTTTCCGGCCACACGGCCTTGCTTCCCACGGCCAGTACTGCGGCAAGCTGGATCAGCAGGTCGGCTTCTTCGTCGGCCAGGCACAGCACGTGTTCGCGAGGCAGGATGGCGTAGCTGTTGCGTTCGCCGGTCGGGCCGTTGAGCAGGCGGGTGATGCCGCTTTGCGATTGCTCGGCGAAGGCCAGGGCGACGGCCTTCAGCTCCGCGAGCGACTGGCTGTCGGCCCAGGCTTGCAGGGCGCTCAGCGGTTTGCTCAGGGCGTCGCGCAAACGCACATCCGGGGCACTCAAGGCATCGCCGCGGACGAACGATTGCTCGATGGCATTCACCGGGCGGGTCGACAGCAGGCGGTACAGGTACAGCGGACCGCCCGCTTTCGGCCCCGTGCCGGACAACCCTTCGCCGCCAAACGGTTGCACGCCGACCACGGCGCCGACGATGTTGCGGTTGACGTAGACGTTACCGGCTTTGACGTTGTCGATCACCTTGGCGATGGTCTCGTCGATGCGGGTATGCACGCCGAGGGTCAGGCCGTAGCCGGAGGCATTGATCTGGCCGATCAGGGCGTCCAGTTCCTTGCGCTTGTAGCGCACCACGTGCAGGACCGGGCCGAAGATTTCCCGTTGCAGTTCATCGAAGCTTTCCAGCTCGATCAGGGTCGGCATCACGTAGGTGCCGCGCTTGAGCTCTTCGCTGTCGGCTATCGCCATTTGATAGACCATACGACCTTTATCACGCATGGCCTGGATGTGCTTCTCGATGCCGGCCTTGGCTTCGGCGTCGATCACCGGGCCAATGTCCACCGACAGGCGCTCCGGGTTGCCGAGACGGCTTTCGGCCATGGCGCCCTTGAGCATTTCGATGACGCGATCCGCAGAATCTTCCTGCAAGCACAGTACGCGCAGGGCCGAGCAGCGTTGCCCGGCGCTGTCGAAGGCCGAGGAGACAACGTCGATGACGACTTGTTCGGTCAAGGCCGAGGAGTCGACGATCATGGCGTTCTGGCCGCCGGTTTCGGCGATCAGCGGGATCGGCCGGCCCTGAGCATCAAGGCGGCCAGCGATATTGCGTTGCAGCAGGCGGGCGACTTCGGTGGAGCCGGTGAACATGACGCCTTTGACCCGATCGTCACCGACCAGACGCGCGCCGACGGTTTCACCACGACCCGGCAGCAGTTGCACCACGCCTTCGGGGATACCGGCTTCGAGCAGCAGACGCACGGCCTGAGCGGCGATCAGCGGGGTTTGTTCGGCCGGTTTGGCCAGGACCGGGTTACCGGCTGCCAGTGCTGCCGCGACCTGACCGCTGAAAATCGCCAGGGGGAAGTTCCACGGGCTGATGCAGACCACCGGGCCCAATGGCCGGTGGGCGTCGTTGCTGAAGTCGTTGCGCGCCTGCACGGCGTAGTAGCGCAGGAAGTCCACGGCTTCGCGCACTTCGGCGATGGCGTTGGCGTAGGTCTTGCCGGCTTCCCGGGCCAGCAGGCCCATCAACGGTTGGATCTCGGCTTCCATCAGGTCGGCGGCGCGTTCCAGGAGAGTGGCGCGTTCGTCGGGCGGCGTGGCCTGCCAGATCGGCCCGGCATTGATGGCGCACTGCAAGGCGGTGTCGACGTCGTCCAGAGTGGCTTCTTGCACATGGCCAACGACATCGCGCAGGTCAGACGGGTTAAGTACCGGGGCCGCCGTGCCTTCGCTGACAGCGCCACCGAGCATCGGCATGGCTTTCCATGGCGTGTGGGCCGTGGCCAGCAAGGCCGAGGACAGCGACGCCAGACGGTGTTCGTTGGCCAGGTCGATGCCGCTGGAGTTAGGGCGATCCGGGCCATACAGCTCACGCGGCAACGGAATGCGTGGGTGCGGCAAGCCGAAACCCCCTTCCTGAGTGGCCATGCGCTCGATGCTGCTCACTGGATCGGCCACCAATTCCTGAATGGAGATCGATTGGTCGGCGATGCGGTTGACGAACGAGGTGTTGGCGCCGTTTTCCAGCAGGCGGCGAACCAGATACGCGAGCAGGGTTTCGTGGGTGCCGACCGGTGCGTACACGCGGCACGGTCGATTCAGCTTGCCGTCGGCGACTTTGCCCACGACCTGTTCGTACAGCGGTTCGCCCATGCCATGGAGGCACTGGAACTCGTACTGACCGGGGTAATAGTTCTGACCGGCGATATGGTAGATGGCCGACAGCGTATGGGCGTTGTGAGTGGCGAACTGCGGGTAGATGACTTCCGGCACCGACAGCAGTTTGCGTGCGCAGGCGATGTAGGAGACGTCGGTGTACACCTTGCGGGTGTAGACCGGATAGCCTTCCAGGCCGTCGACCTGAGCGCGTTTGATTTCGCTGTCCCAGTAGGCGCCTTTGACCAAACGGATCATCAGGCGATGACGGCTGCGGCGGGCCAGATCGATCACGTAGTCGATCACATAAGGGCAGCGCTTCTGGTACGCCTGGATGACGAAGCCGATGCCGTTCCAGCCGCTAAGTTGCGGCTCAAAGCACAGGCGTTCGAGCAGGTCCAGCGACAGCTCCAGGCGGTCGGCTTCCTCGGCGTCGATGTTCAGGCCGATGTCGTATTGCTTGGCCAGCAGGGTCAGCGACAGCAGGCGCGGATACAGCTCATCCATCACCCGCTCATATTGCGCGCGGCTGTAGCGCGGGTGCAGGGCGGACAGCTTGATCGAAATGCCGGGGCCTTCGTAAATGCCGCGGCCATGGGACGCCTTGCCGATGGAGTGGATCGCCTGCTCGTAGGACGCGAGGTATTTCTGCGCGTCATGTTCGGTCAGGGCGGCTTCGCCGAGCATGTCGTAGGAGTAGCGGAAGCCCTTGGATTCGAAACGACTGGCGTTGGCCAGGGCTTCGCCGATGGTTTCGCCGGTGACGAACTGTTCGCCCATCAGGCGCATGGCCATGTCCACGCCCTTGCGGATCATGGGTTCGCCGCTCTTGCCGATGATCCGGCTCAGGGATGAGGTCAGCCCGGTTTCGTTATGGGTCGAGACCAGCTTGCCGGTCAGCAACAGGCCCCAGGTCGCGGCGTTGACGAACAGCGACGGGCTGTTGCCCAGGTGCGGCTGCCAGTTGCCGGTGCTGATCTTGTCGCGGATCAGCGCATCGCGGGTGCCCTTGTCGGGAATGCGCAACAAGGCTTCGGCCAGGCACATCAGGGCCACGCCTTCCTGGGACGACAGGGAAAACTCCTGCAACAAGCCTTGCACGATCCCGGCACGGCCGCCGGCACTCTTCTGATTGCGCAGCTTCTCGGCAATGCTTGAAGCAAGCTTGTAGGTCGCTTCGGCCATCGGCGCAGGCAAGCGCGCCTGTTCCAGCAGCATCGGCACCACTTCCGGTTCCGGGCGGCGATAGGCCGAGGTGATGGCGGCGCGCAGCACCGACTGCGGCAGGATGCTTTCAGCAAAATCGAGGAAGCTCTGATGGATGGCGTCGGCAGGCGCATCGGCCACGTCGTCGCTGTCCTTGCCGCCCAGGCCGTTGAGTTCCGACAGGGTTGCACCCGCTTCCAGCTTCTCCAGGTAATTGAAGATCGCTTGCTTGATCAGCCAGTGCGGCGTGCGGTCGATGGAGTGCGCGGCGGCTTTCAAGCGCTCGCGGGTTGGATCGTCGAGTTTCACACCCAGGGTGGTGGTCGCCATGTCTTGTCCTCATTGTCGGCCACGGTGGGTGTGGCTTCGGATTTGCCCAAGATTAGCGGCGCATCAGTCAAGGTGCAACCGGGTGCAACCTGTTTTTGCGGTTTAATTTCACGTCCGGTTTGCTTGCAAACGGGTCTGTAGGTATAGCCGCACGAAGCGAGTGCTTAATCTTCTAAAAAAATCCCTGTTGCTCCGAAAAGGAGCAAGAACGCCGCTCTAATGTTTTTTTCTGCATCGAGGTGCAACTGATTCCAATAAATGGGTTGCACCCTGCCGGGTTTGTTGAATAGCATGCGCCCTTTCGGTGCGCACAACACTTCACGTGTTCATTACCCATTGTTTTGAGTGGGAAATTTCCTGCTGTGATAGCTGAAAGAAGAGCGAAAGACAGGTGGTATCCAGTACCACGGCTCCCCCTCCGGTAGCCAATAAAAACAAGTCAAGGAACCCGTTAATGAGTGTCAGTAACCCCACCTTGATCACCTTTGTGATCTACATTGCTGCCATGGTCCTGATCGGGCTGATGGCCTACCGTTCGACCAATAACCTTTCCGACTACATTCTTGGCGGGCGCAGCCTGGGCAGCGTCGTCACGGCATTGTCGGCCGGTGCGTCGGACATGAGCGGCTGGCTGCTGATGGGCCTGCCGGGCGCTATCTACATGTCGGGGCTGTCGGAAAGCTGGATCGCCATTGGCCTGATTGTCGGCGCCTACCTCAATTGGCTGTTCGTCGCCGGTCGCCTGCGGGTACAGACCGAGCACAACGGTGACGCCCTGACCCTGCCGGATTATTTTTCCAGCCGCTTCGAGGACAGCAGCGGTGTGCTGCGGATCATCTCGGCGGTGGTCATCCTGGTGTTCTTCACCATTTATTGCGCCTCGGGCATCGTCGCCGGTGCGCGGCTGTTCGAAAGCACATTCGGCATGTCCTATGAAACTGCCTTGTGGGCGGGTGCGGCGGCGACTATTGCCTACACCTTCGTTGGCGGCTTCCTGGCTGTCAGCTGGACGGATACCGTGCAGGCCACGCTGATGATCTTCGCGCTGATCCTCACGCCGATCATCGTGCTGATTGCCACCGGTGGCGTTGATACCACCTTCCTGGCCATCGAGGCGAAAGACCCGAACAGCTTCGACATGCTGCGCAATACCAGCTTTATCGGCATCATTTCCCTGCTGGGTTGGGGCTTGGGCTACTTCGGTCAGCCACATATCCTGGCGCGTTTCATGGCGGCGGATTCGGTCAAGTCGATTGCCAATGCCCGTCGTATCTCCATGACCTGGATGATCCTGTGCCTGGGCGGCACCGTGGCCGTGGGTTTCTTCGGCATTGCCTACTTCTCGGCTCACCCTGACGTGGCCGGGCCTGTGACGGAAAACCATGAACGGGTGTTTATCGAGCTGGCCAAGCTGCTGTTCAACCCATGGATTGCCGGTGTGTTGCTGTCGGCGATTCTCGCTGCGGTGATGAGCACCCTGAGCTGCCAGTTGCTGGTGTGCTCCAGTGCCTTGACCGAAGACTTCTACAAAACCTTCCTGCGCCCAAATGCTTCGCAAGTGGAACTGGTCTGGGTCGGTCGCGCCATGGTGCTGCTGGTGGCGGTTATCGCCATTGCCCTGGCGGCGAATCCGCAAAACCGCGTGCTGGGG
>Ga0302262_10001188_pt1 | contig 11053 bp, 9 predicted proteins | sample II_Fen_E3_4_FD_194557 | JGI IMG/M metagenome (GOLD analysis project Ga0302262, IMG submission 194557) | Peat permafrost microbial communities from Stordalen Mire near Abisko, Sweden - II_Fen_E3_4 | ecosystem: Environmental > Terrestrial > Soil > Wetlands > Permafrost | place: Sweden: Abisko...
GCACGTTTGATTATGAGGAAACCATCCAACTGACCACCGGGCATCGCCTGTGGTCCAACCGGTCGCGGGTGATGCTCGAAATCATCGAGGACACGCTCGGCCGCCATGATTTCCTGCTCGCGCCGTGCAGCGAGGCGACCTTCCGCCATTTCTATAAGGACAAGCCACTCCATCGCGGGTGCTTTGGCAATTTGGCGGAGGCACTGGCACCCTTTGGCGTCGAACCGGATGCGATCCCCGTTGCCTTCAACCTGTTCATGAACGTTCCGGTCAATGGCGACAGCGGCCAAATCCGTGTGTTGCCGCCCACGAGCAAGCCGGGCGATTTCATTCGCCTGCGCGCAGCGATGGATTGCATCATCGGTCTGACGGCTTGTTCGGCTTACGATTCGAACGGCGGCAGTTTCAAGCCCATCCATTACGCCATAGCGTGATGCATGGCGCCCTGATCACAGAAACCAAGGTTATCCCTCCGTCGCGATTGGCCAAACTTCGCGTCAATCTGACCTATCTGTGGGGCCACCGCCGTCTGCCCAATCTGGACGACCCGCGTCGGTTCACCGAACTCGTCCAGGTGCGAAAATTGGTTGATCGTTCCCCATCGCAGCGGTTGCTGATGGATAAGCTGGCTGCCAAAGCGCTGGCTGGGCATGTTCTGGGCAACGGCTGGACGATACCCACCAGTTGGGCGGGCTTGTTTCTGCCCGATCAACCACCATTTCCCTTTCCCGCGATCCTGAAGGCGCGGCATGGCTGCAACCAATATGCCGTGCTGCGCGAAGCCCCCGGCGCGCGGCGCTGGCATGGTTTGCAACAGGCATCCGGCCACTGGCTGCAAAAACCTTATGGCTTGTGGCTGGACGAATGGGCCTATCGCGATATTCCACGCGGCCTGCTGGCCGAACCCTTGCTAGGCGACGGGGTTGATCTGCCACTTGATTATAAAATCTATGTTTTTGGTGGTCAGGCGACCCATGTGCAAGTCCATCTGGGCCGCGCGCACAACCACCGCTGGATTTTGCACGACCGCGATTGGCGGCAGTTGGTGCCCATGCCTGACCGCCCATCACCGCCGCGCTCGCTTCGGGCGATGCTTGATGCAGCGGAAGCGCTGGCTGCGGGCATGGATTTCTTGCGCGTCGATTTTTACGAGATTGCTGGCAAGCCGCTGTTCGGCGAATTCTGCCTCTATCCGGGGTCTGGTCTTGATCCTTTTGCGGCGGACTGGATCGACTTTGAACTGGGTGACCTGTGGCGTCTGGCCCATAGCCGCGTGTGGGGCAACACATCGGCCAGCCCGAGCCGCGCGGCGGTCTCCGCATCGACATGGCGCAGTTGATACGGCTGGTGATTTCGCCCAGAAACCTCTCCTCGCTCATGTCGGAGCTGGCAAAGGCGATGTAGCTCGACGGGTTCTCGATCCGTATCTTGCGCCCCAACGCCCTCGCCATGCCCAAGGGAATGGTTCATAGAAATGCGATTACGTCATAATCGCCGGGCTCCTTATCGAGGCCCGGTGTTACGGTTCGCCTGCCAAGTCCTGAGCCTATTCCCGCCGGGATACCGGCGCAAGCGGATCACGCCGTCAGCACGGTGTCGCGGCTCTGGCGCCATACGCCCATGCTGCTCCACGGGCGCTGCGGCGGGCGCGCGGTTTCGAACCATTGCGACAGGCGCAGGACGCCCATGTCATCAAACCGCCGCCCCACGATCTGGAGGCCGATCGGCAGACCATCGCTGGTATAGCCGCAATTGATCGAACTGGCGGGCTGCTCGGTCATGTTGAAGGGCATGGTATAGCCGATATGGTCAAAGGGCCGGGCGGGATCATTGTTGGGGCTGGGCAGTTCGGCGGGGAAGGCGGCCATGGGCGAGACCGGCGAGAGCACATAGTCATAGGCGTCGCAGGCCCGGACCCCGTCCTCGCGGATCGCCATCAACTGGCTATAGCCGCCATAGACGGTCTGGGCATCATAAGCGGCGGCGCCTTCCACCCACTCGCGGATATAGGGCAGGATCCTTGCATAGCGCTCGCGCGGCAGGTCCTTGGTCTCCATCCAGAAACGCATCCGGAAGAAATGGTCGAAACCATCCAGCTTGTCGGGCGTCATGAAGGGCTGCATCGGCTCGACAAGGGCGCCGGCGGCCTCGAACAGGCGGGCGGCCTGCGCCACGGCCCCGGTCACCTGCGGATCGGTGGGTGTGCCGCAACCGCCATCCAGCATCAGCCCGATGCGCAGCCCTGCCACATCGCAGGCCAGATCCTGCCACGGCAGATCAACGGGGGGCAGGCTCATGAAATCGCGCCGGTCGGGGCGGCTGATCACGGTCATCATCAGCGCGGAATCCGCCACTGTGCGCGTCATCGGCCCGGCTGATCGGCCCATATAGGGCGGATCAATCGGGATGCGCCCATTGCTGGGCTTGAAACCGAACACGCCGCACCAGCCTGCGGGCAGGCGCACCGATCCGCCGATGTCGGTGCCCACATGCAGCGGGCCATAGCCTGCCGCCGCCGCCGATCCCGCGCCCGCGCTTGATCCGCCCGGATTGCGCGACAGGTCCCAAGGGTTGCGCGTCAGCGGGTGAAAGCTGGACAGGCCCGAGGAGAGCATCCCGTAATCGGGCACGGTGGTCTTGGCGAAGATGATGGCGCCTGCCTCGCGCAGGCGGGCGGCGATGGGGGCATCGGCGGGCTGGGGCACCAGATCGACGGCGGCGGTGCCCATCGGCTTGGGCACGCCGCGCGTGGCGATCAATTCCTTCAGCGTGACGGGCACGCCATCGAGCGGCCCCAGCGGCGCGCCCTGGCGCCAGCGGGCCTCGCTGGCGACGGCCTCCGCCAGCGCGCCCGGCGCGTCCAGAGCATAGGTGGCGTGCAGCATCGGCTCCAGCCGTTCGACCCGGTCCAGCACCGCGCGCATGGCCTCCACCGGCGATAGCGCGCCCGAGGCAAAAGCGCCGGACAGGGCCGTGGCGGTCAGGTCGGGAATATCGGTCATGGCTTTATCTTCCTGCGTGGTGTGCTGCGGGCGCGTTGGCCTTTTTGATGGCATGCAGGATAAAGTCCCGGCATAGGGAAAAAATGCAGATTATCGCGGAACACTTGTGCATTTTTGCATAGACTGATCCGCCGGGAGAACGCGATGCCCAACTGGGATGATCTCTACCTGTTTCTGATCGTTGCGCGCCACGGACGCTTCATTGCGGCGGGGCGGGCGACCGGGCTGGACCATACCACCATCGCGCGGCGGATTGGCGCGCTGGAAACCACGCTGAAGGTGCGGTTGCTCGACCGCTCGCCGCGCGGGGTCACGCTGACGGCGGCGGGTCTGGCGCTGTTGCCCTATGCCGAAAGGATCGAGGCGGAGATGCAGGGCGCCTGTGCCCGGCTGGAGCCGCAGGGCGTATCGCTGACCGGGGTGGTGCGACTGGCCACGCCCGAAGGCTTTGGCACGGCGATCGTGGCACCCGCGATGACCGAGTTTCATCGCCGCCACCCGGATCTGCACATTGAACTGACCCCGGAGCCATGGCCGATCAGCCTGACCAACCACGAGGCGGATATTGCCATCGTGCTCAACCGCCCGCCCAAGGGGCGCGTGTTTGCCCGCAGGCTGGTGGATTTCCGGCTGGGCCTCTATGCCGCGCCCGCCTATCTGGCCGAGCACGCGCCTTTGCTGGCCCGCGCCGATCTCCAGGGCCATGCGATGGTGTGGTATATCGACGACAGGATCGGCGATGGCGAACATGCGCCGCTGAGCGAGGTTTTGCCCAAGGCGCGGGTGGCGTTTCGCTCCAGTTCGCTGGCGGCGCAGATGGTGGCGGCCAATTCGGGGCTGGGGGTGGCGTTGCTGCCCACCTATATCGGCGATGCCGAGGCGGGGCTGGTGCGCGTGCTGGGTGAGGTGGAGATGCGGCGCAGCTATTGGCTGGTGTTTCACGCCGATCACCAGCATCAGCCCCGGCTGCGCGCGGTGGTGGATTTCATCGACGAATTGGTGGAGGCCGCGCGGGGGCGGTTCTGACCCCCCCCGGCGGATCAGGCGCGCAGGCGCGCCATCACGCTGCGCGCCCCGCGCCGGGGCCAGACCGCCGCCAAGCCCAGCATCACCGCCGCGTTCAGCATCAGCCCCACCAGTCCCACATTAATCCCATACACATCCACCCCGGCAAAATAGAGCCCGAAGGCCAGCGCCCAGCCCGCCGCCAACCCACCGATAATCGCCCCCGCGCCCACCCGCGCCAGGCACAGCGCCGCGACAAAGCCGGGAATGAATTGCACAATGCCGAAATAGAACAGATTGTTGAGCGTAACGATCAGCTTGCCCGCCAACGTCATGCCGATGATGGACAGCAGCAGATAGAGGCCGGTGACCACATTGGCCCAGCGCTGCTGGGCAGGCTCGTCCAGCCCGACCACCACATTGCGTGTGACCAGCGGGCTGATCGCCAGACAAACACTGGCCAGCAGTACCAGCCCGGACAGGGTGATCGCGGCCAGCACCACCCCCACCAGCCATGGCGGCAACAGCGCCTGCGCGGTGGTGATGAACACGAAATCAGGCGCGGGCGGGTGCAGCCCATGCAGCCGCGCGAAATAGGCCACGCACATCAGCAGCGGAAACAGCAGCAGATACAGCGGCGAGACCACCTGCGCCTGCCGGATCGCGCCGGGATGGCTGGCGGAAAACACAAAGGCCCAGGTCTGCGGGATCATCGCAAAGCCGATCGCCTGCACGATCATGGTGGAAATGGAAAATACCTTGTCATGCAGCAGGGCCGGCTCTGGCGCAGCGGTGGTGACGATCGGCGTGCCCCCCTCGCGCCAATGGGCAATGGCCACCGCGCTGACCAGCAGGATGGCGCCCAGCATCAGCCCATCCTTGAGAATGGCTACAAAAGCCGAGGCCCGCAGCCCCGCGATCACCACATAGAGAAAGGCCATCACCCCCGCCAGCGCCACCAGCACCATCGGCGATACCGGCAGGTCCAGCGAGGACAGCACAATCCGCAAGCCCAGAAACTGCGTCGTGCCCACCGGCACCAGCAGCACAATCGCCGAGCAGGCCATGGTCAGTTCCAGCGCGCGGCTGCCAAAATGCCGTCCGAAGAAATCGGGAATGGTGGCCGAACCATAGAGCGCGCCCGCCCGCCAGATCAGTGGCCCGACAAAATACAGCACGGGCGCCGCCAGCAGGATATAGCCAAAGAACCAGGTGATAAAGCCGCCGCCTTTGGCATAGACCCCGCCGGGAAAGCCCAACATGCTGGCCACGCTATAGGTTTCGCCCACGGACAGAAAGAAGAACAATACCGGCCCGAACTGGCCGGAGGCGGTGAAGAACTCCTTGGCGCCCTGATGATCGTGGCCCCGGCGCGAGGCGAGCGCGAGCACCAGCGAGGCCGCGATGATCGCCAGAAAGGTGTAGATCATGGCGTCTCATCCTGCTGCTGGCGGTTGCAGGCCAGCAGACACAGGCTGGTGATTGGCGCGCAGGCGAACAGGCACCAGATCGCCCCGCTGATCCCCAGAAAGCGCAGATGCGTCCAGGGCGGCGCCAGCGTCAGCCCCACCAGCAAGACCAGCGGCACCCCCAGCCCAAGCAGCAGGACGCGGATCGACGGGCGCGCGCTCATGACGTGCGCCGGGGGTGAGGGGGCGATGGGGGAAGGCTCATCGGTGCACCATGCCGCAGGCTATCGGGTGCGCCTACTGCTATTCTGGCGGTCAGGGCGTTGCAAAAATGGCGTCACCGCCGCAGGTGATCCTGAAAATGCGACGGGGTGACCATCTTAATTCTCTTCTCCCTATCAGGCATTTGCCACAGTATCGGGGGGCAGGCGACCGGAGGACCCCATAGCGGAAATCCTCGTTCTCGAGAAACGGGGCCTGCCCATCAGTCATCCATGAGGGATACAGTAATGAACAGGCATAGGCTGAAAAGTGGATTCATGTCTGCGATGCGCGGCGACAGGATGGGCAAGGCAGGCCTTGGGTATGCCGACACTGCGCTGGCCCTGGTGGGCGCGCTTGGGGCGCTGGGGCTGGCGATGCCGGTCTGGGCCGCCGATGCGCCGCCCGCTGCCGATGGCGACAGCGGCGTGATCATGGTGACGGCCAACCGCCGTTCGGAAAATGTCCAGAAGGTGGGCACGTCCATCGCGGTGCTGAGCGCGACCGAACTGGCGAGCCGCAATGTGCAGAACGTCTATGGGTTGCAATATCTGACCCCGTCCTTGCAGGTCACGCCCCAGTTCGGCAGCGGCCAGCCCGCCTATCAGATCCGCGGCGTGGGCTTTAACGACTATGCCAGCAACAATGCGCCCGCCGTGGGCATCTATGTCGATGAAGTGGCCTATCCCATCCCCTTTGCCAGCAATGGCGCCATGTTCGACGTGTCGCGGGTGGAGGTGCTGCGCGGGCCGCAGGGCACGCTGTATGGGCGCAACACTACCGGCGGCGCCATCAATTACATCATGAACAAGCCTACGCAAGAACTGGCCGCCAGCGCGGCGGTGCAATATGGCAGCTTTGACGCGGTGCAGGGCGATGCCTTTATCTCCGGTCCGCTGGCGCAGGGTCTGCGTTTCCGCGTGGCGGGGCAGGTGCAATCGGGCGGCGCGTGGCAGCATAACCGCGACACCGGCGAGGCGCTGGGCGATTCGCGCAAGGCTGCCCTGCGCGCCCTGCTCGACTGGGATGCGGCCTCGAACCTGACACTGCATTTCAACCTACACTGGAGCCGCGACCGTTCGGATGCGGCGGGCACCTATCTGTTGGCGCCGCTGACCGCGCTCAACACCAAATATCCCGGCCAGTATCCGGTCTATGCCGCCGATACGCAGCGCGACGCTACCGGATGGGGCACCACGCCGCAATTCGCCTCGGAAATCGGCATTGCGACCACGACCAAGCCGTTTTCCCACATCGACACCATCGGCACCAGCGTTCGGGCCGACTGGAATCTGGGCTTTGCCACGCTGACCGATCTGGCCAGTTATGACCATGCCACGCGCGAGGAATATGACAATTTCGACGGTTCGGCGCAAAGCGTGGGCGACGTCTATTTCAACAGCCACGCGCGGGTGATCGCCAATGAACTGCGGCTGACCTCTGCCGAGGGCGGGCGTTTGCACTGGGTGGGGGGGCTGTATTACGCCAACCAGATCCTGCATGACCGCTATGCGACCGGCTATCTGCAACTCAACGGGTTTGACCGCAACGTCACCTATTCGCAAACGGTCAACACCGGCAGCCTGTTCGGGCAGGCAACCTATGACATCACCAAAAAGCTCAGCTTTACCGGCGGTTTCCGTCTGGAATATGAAAACCGCGAGCTGAATGATTTTGGCGCCTATTATGTGGCCAATGGCGCCGTCACCAACCCCGGCAACTTTGTCCCCCATCGCAGCACCGATTTCCTGGAGCCTTCGGGCAAGGCGGAAATCCAGTATCGCCCGGTGGATAATGACATGATCTATGCCTCTTTCAGCCGGGGCCTGAAATCGGGCGGCTTCACCGCCTACAACTCCAACGTGGCCCAGACATCCACCACGCCGTTCAAGCCCGAGACAATCTTCGCCTATGAAATCGGCAACAAGCTCTCGCTGCCGCAATATCATCTGCGTTTCAACCTGTCGGCCTTCTATTACGATTATCGCGATCAACAGGTGCAATCGGCGGTGGTCAATCCGCTGACGGGTCTGGTCGGCTCGATCGTCAATGCGCCGCGTTCGCATATCTATGGCGGCGAGGGCGAAGTGGTGTGGGAACCGGTCCCACATCTGCGCATCAGCGAATCCATGGCCCTGGCGATCGGCTCGTTCGACCGCTTTTCCACCATTGGATCGGCGGTGAGTGTCAATGGCGTCTATCAGGGCGTGCCGACCGACCGCGCGGGCGAGACCGAATTCGCGCCCAAGTTCACCACCAATGGTTCGGTGTCCTATCAGTGGCAGATCGGCGACTATCGGCTGGATACTGGCATGTCCTATGCCAGCCGCAGCCGCTATAACTCGATCTTTGGCCCACTGTATGATGTGGCGGGCTATACGCTGGTGGATGCCAATGTCACGCTCAGCCCGAAGAATGATCACTGGAACGTGAAGCTGTTCGGGCAGAATATTTTCAACCAGCGTTATGATGTGACGCGCAACTACTTTGTGGCCGGGAACAATATCGCGCTGGCGGGGCGCCCGGCCACCTGGGGCGTGCGGTTTCAGGTAAATTACTGAAACCCATGGGGCCGGGGGATGGTCGCTCCCCCGGTCTTCACGCCATTTCCAGCGCCTGCCCTAATGCCACTGACAGTTTGCGCGCGGCAAAGGACAGGCGGCGTCCAGGGGCACAGCAGACGTCGATCGTGGTGATCAGGGCATCGCGCTCCTCAAAGGGCAGCGCCAGCAACTGGCCGGTTTCCACTTCCCGGCGGCAACACATCACCGGCAACACCAGCGCCGCCGCGCCGCGCAGCGCCAGTTCCTTGTGGATTTCCACCGATCCGGTCTCAAAGATCGGATCCAGCATCACCCGCGCATCGCGCGCCAGTTGCTCCAGCCGGTTGCGCGAACCGTGGCTCATGCCGGCCAGCACCAGCGGGCAATTTTCCAGATCGCGCAGGGACACCCTTTCCGCCGAGGCCAGACGATGGCCGGGCTGCACGATAATGCGATGCTCGACATAGCTGCTCAGGCGGATTTCCACCTTGCTGGTTTCGGGCGAAAACATGGTCAGGCCCAGATCGGCCTTGCCGCTTTCCACCGCGTCGAACACATCGGTCGCGCTGGCGATTTCGATGCAGAAGCGCAGGCCCGGATGGGTGGCGTGCAGATCGGCCACCACCCCGGCCAGAATGCCCGCCGCTGGCGCGCCCGCCGCGTAAACGGTCACGCGCCCACGCTCCAACCCGCGCAATTCATCCACCACCGCGCGCGCATCGCGCAGGTTGGTCAGGATCTGGCGCGCAGGGCCCAGCAGCAGGCGGCCCGATTCCGTGAGCGTGATGCCCTCGGTATTGCGATCGAACAGTTCGGTGCGGAAATAATATTCCAGCCCCTCGATCTGGCGGCTGATCGCGCTGGCCTTCACGCCATGCGCGCGCGCCAACTGGCGAAAGGACTCAGCCTCGCTCAGTTCAAGGAAAGTTTCCAACGCATTGAGCCGCATGACCCATTTCCCGCCTTACTATACCCATTGCGGATAAGGGTGGCAGCACGGCATGGGGTGTCAATTCGCCCTTTTACGCTAAAGTCGGTTTCCTCGAATGCCCGTCGTCGAAACATTTGGCGCAAAGGAAGTGGCGCGATAACGGCATCTGGCACTACTTTGTCAGATTGAGATTTTTGGGATTCCCTCGGCGAGGTTTCGTTGATTCATAGGGAGCCAGCTTTGACAAGGAGCTGGTGATGGATACAGACTGGACCGAGGATCTCGATCGCTGGCTTGAGCCTTTTCTCGCCGGGCTGGGCCCATTTCCTGCGGCCGATGGTCACGATGTGCCACGGCTGATCGACGAGTTTGTTCCAAGCCTGGCAGCAATGGTCGATGATGTTGTCATAGGATGTGAAGACCCGGTTTGAGAGCCAGTTCTGGCGCATGAATTGCCAAATATTTTCGACCGGGTTCAATTCGGGGCATTTGGGCGGCAAGGGGATGATGGAGATGTTGGCAGGGACTTCGAGCTTGTCCGTGGATGTGCCATCTGGCCTGATCCATCAGCACGACGGCATGGCTGCGCGGCGCGACCGCCTGCGATATTTCTGCCAGATGCAGCGTCATGGTTTCGGTATTGCAGAAAGGCAGCACCAGACCGGCGGCCTTGCCGTGTTCCGCGCAGCGCCCAGCGCCGGGTGATCTTGTATTTCTGACCGATCCGGGCCTCATCCTGGAACCATATCTCTATGGGTATGCCCGATGCTGCACGCGCCAAGCTTCGCGTCATGACCGACATGCTTGCCTAACTCGGCCAGTGGATTGCCGCCCTGGACAAGGAGATCGCCCGACGCGACCGTGAGGTTGCGCGCCGCCTCATGATGATACCTGGCAGACGAGAGCACCTGACTACGCGCCAGACCTCATTTGCCGCTTGCTTCATTCGGGGCGTTCACAGAGCGCTCGACGCGCTCTGAATAGCGATCGACCAATTGATCGGCATGCGGGCGCAGCAACACCGTGAAGCGCACCAGTTCCTCGCAGACATCGACGATGCGGTCGTAATAGGACGAGGGCTTCATGCGACCAGCCTCGTCGAACTCCTCATAGGCCCTGGCCACCGATGACTGGTTGGGGATGGTGAACATCCGCATCCAACGGCCCAGGATGCGTAGTGTGTTGACCGAGTTGAAGGATTGCGAACCGGCGCAGACCTGCATCACCGCCAAGGTCCGCCCTTGCGTTGGGCGCAGACCCTTCATGGCCAGTGGCAGATGGTCGATCTGGGTCTTCATGATGCCGGTGATCTGGCCGTGGCGCTCGGGGCTGCACCAGACCTGACCGTCGGACCACAGGGAAAGCTGGCGCAGGTCCGCCACCGCCGGATGGTCATCGCCCTTGACCTGATCGGGCAAGGGCAGATCGCAGGGATCGAAAATCCGCGTTTCGCAGCCAAAATAGCGCAGCAGGCGTGCGGCTTCCTCGACGACAAGGCGCGAATAGGACCGCTCGCGCAACGAGCCATAGAGCAGCAGGATGCGCGGCGGCGGGTCCATAGCCCCCAACCCCAGCGCGGGGCGACGATGCGCATAGTCCGGCTTGAGCGCGGGCAGATGGTCGGGATCGGGCAGATCGCGCAGGCGGGTGCAGGGTATCCCGGTCATGCTCGTTCCTCCACAGGGACAGTATCGGGAAACCAGCGGCGACCGAACCAGAAGGCGACATTGACCAGCAGGATCAGCACCGGCACCTCGACCAGCGGGCCAATCACCGCGGCAAAGGCCACGGGCGAGGCAAGGCCGAAGGCGGCGATGGCCACCGCGATCGCCAGTTCGAAATTGTTGCCCGCCGCCGTGAAGGCCACCGCCGTGGTGCGCGGATAGTCGGCCCCGATCAGGC
>Ga0302262_10001189_pt1 | contig 11042 bp, 11 predicted proteins | sample II_Fen_E3_4_FD_194557 | JGI IMG/M metagenome (GOLD analysis project Ga0302262, IMG submission 194557) | Peat permafrost microbial communities from Stordalen Mire near Abisko, Sweden - II_Fen_E3_4 | ecosystem: Environmental > Terrestrial > Soil > Wetlands > Permafrost | place: Sweden: Abisko...
TCATAATGCAAAATCGTTATGTGAAGCGCGGGGAAAATTGTAAGTGATTAATATTCTGAGCTTCATATCGCGCAATCCAGATATTATTTCAACAGACATCCACAATGAAACCGTAGCCATAAGCATAGCAAGTGGAAACTACTATACGTTTACCGCCACGAGTTACGAGATTTGGCGGAAAATCATCGATCCTGTTCGGGTGGGTGATTTGATCGCTTTCTTGGAGGAATCCTATGCGTCCGATCAAGCGGTGATTAAAGAGGACACATTGAAATTTCTGGCCCATATGCACGATGCTGGGCTGATCCGAGTGTCCTGACGTTGGGGTGGGTTAGGCGGCGCGATTGCAATAATCTGCGTTTCCCACTTGGGGCGACCGCCTAACTTTGTCTATGCGGATAATTTCCTGTATAGCAAATGCAGTAATTGAGTGACAAATAAGGTTGGTTATTTGGATGAGGCTCGAAACCACCTGTTGAACCGATCATATTCTTATTGAAATATCCATCGCTTTTTTGATTTGACCACAGATCATACGTATCGCTGTTACTGCGTAACAAGCTGAGATAGACGGTATGATCCGGATTGTTGATTAAGGAAACGCCACTCTTGCTTCCATAGCTATGGGCTTCATGCGTATGGGCGGGCATCTCAGCAGGGCTAAGAGTAACGCTGCTTTCCCCCCAGACGGACCCAACCGCTTGGCCAAGCCCGGAATAATTGCCTCCGTCGCCTTGGGAAGCTATCGCACGAGCTCCTAAATCAGGCAGGTTAAAAAGGGTCGAGCCGTTCCCTCCGAACTGGAAGCCAATTATAGAAAAAAGGGCTATATAATTTGATACGGGTAGCATATCTCCATTACACTGAAGCCAGCCATTTGGTGTAAAATGAAATGAAAATGGCCGAATTTCTCCAACAAATGCATCACTCATTTTAAAATCCTTCTCTACAGCAAATTTTAAAAATCAGGAAAAATGCCATCTACGCAGATGATATAATTCAGAACAATTGTTGGCATGGTGTTCATGTGTGGTAAAGAGATGCCGGTAAAACTAACGGCTTTATCGGACAAGGCTGGCGGGGTGGTCATTGCCTCCGGATTGTCGGGCCTGGCATACATCGTGAACGGTGATGGCGGCGTGGCTGGCAGAAGTTTTTCTGTGGGCATGGTTGTCGTGGCATTAGCGGCGCTGACGTTGAGGGAATGCGTATGGGAGGGAAGCTGTGCCTGAGTCAGAGTCACCTGTAAACTGCCGCCTTTCTTAGCGATTGGGTAGTTTTCACCCATGCCCGGGGGGGCGGAATTTGACATGCCAACCGCTACGGCCATTGTGAGGTTTGGCAGCTTGAAAGTGGTTGTGGTGCTGCCATATGTTGTGCCGATTAGTGCGAAGAGCGCCTCGTTGCCGATTATCGGCAGGGACTGGCCATGGCAAAAGGCCCAACCAGCAGGGGAAAAGGTTCCGGCGAACAGCCGGATTTGGCCGATATAAGAATCCATTCTGCGTTTCCTTGGCGAATGTTTGTGCGATGAATATTATGAGCGGGGTGGGTAGAGGCCTTCCACACAAATGCAGGCTAGTAATACCAAGTAAGGCTGCCGGTTTTCATGGGGTGCATTTTTGCCGGCGCTACTAAGCGAAGCGGGATTGATCGCGATGGTGCTGTCAGGCGGGCCATAGGTGTTGCCCGGGTCGATTGCCGTTACGGGCGTTGACGATGCGCGCTGCGCCATCGACAGTAGTGCGCCAGAGAGCGCGCCGCTTACAGGGGGATTGGTGGTTGTATAGGACATATAATGTGTGTGCCCGGGGATATGTTTTTCGGTAATGACGACAGTTTCTTTCCCGCCAGAGATGCCTAATTCGGTAATAATTTGACCATTATCATCGACTACGCGATTATCTTTAATTGTGGAATAATCATTAAATAATCCAATTGGGGTTCTTCCACACAAGTCGGGAAGCTTGAATTTCCCAACTGTTGGCTTTCCGTCAAAAGCGTTGCCGATCAAGGAATATAGGGCGGTGTATTTTGATATATCCAAGGCTCTACCATCGCAGGGCAGCCAGCCTTTAGGTATGCGATCGAAGGCGAAAAAGCTGATTTCACCCAAAAATGAATCACACATAGTACCATTCCTCCATCTCATAAATTTCTATCATATTTATATCCAAAAATCGACACTAGCGTGGCCTTGTCTGACGCCAGTCAGGTGTTTGACAGTAGCTTTGCAGAGATTTTCAGCAGGCTGCCGTGGGCGAGGTATGCCGGAAGGCTGCTTACTTTGTCTATGAAGCGATGGTTTTCCGGTCAGGGTGGGGGACATCTGCTTGGTCTGCGCTGAGTAATACATAGTATGGCTGAGTATTGACGCGAGCGCGAATTTTAAATCGCCGGGTATTGGTCTTGACGATCAGATTTGGTGGGGGGCATTGCAAATGCTGGGGCAAAAGCCCCTCTGAGCCCTCGCTCTACCCCAGTCGCGCCGATTTGAGCGCGGTGCCGTGAGGGATGGAAGGCGCGTATGGACAAGCGGGCATTGGCATGATATTGTAACTCTTACAAATTAAACATTGTGCCATCTTGTGGCGGTTTCAGATAGAGATATAGTTATGGCGAGCATTACCCCTGACGGCTCTTTACAGACCACTGTCGCAAAGCCCGTTTGGGTTCCGCCATTGGAGACACTGGATACCAAGACTGTCGCAGAATTCACCCGCGCCCATCTCCAGACAGGCGATGATGGTGTCGGCACAGATACTGCGTCCTGAGGCGATTCCGTTTTACGCGGAATGATTCTAGCGTTTTTGCGGAAAGACTGTTCTTCATAGATGGGATGCTTGGCTGATCTCACAGGTTCGGTCAGCTTTGGTGCGGAACCGCTAGACGCGGATTTGGTTGAGCGCCTCTATCGGCCAGCGCGCCGAAAGAATGCCGATGCGGCATCGGGTGATCGGGCCTGTTTTCTATCATCCTCGCGATCTCGCATGGATAGAGCCCCCTTGGTGATCGACCCTAGTGGGCGCGTGACTTTGTTCACCGGCTATCTCTTTGACCGTGAAGATTTGGCCCGGGATCTGGACGCCGATAGCGTTTGGCCAGACGCCCGATTGGCGGCGACCTGGATTGCTCGTCATGGGTTGGAACGTCTGGCCGATTTGGCTGGCGACTATGCCCTGTCGCATTGGGTTCCTGATACGCGGCAATTGTTTTTGGCCATTTCGCCCATGGGGGGGCGCCTGCTTTATTGGCATCGTGCGGGGGCTGTCTGTCATTTCGCGACGACAGTGGCAGGGCTGCACCGTATCCCCAATGTTCCCCGCATCCTTGATCCGCTGCAATTGACCGCTCGCTTCTCGGCAACGATCGGAGACCAGACGCGAACCGTCTACAAGGATATTCGTCAGGTGCTGCCTGGCGAGATGCTGGTCGTTGATACTGCCGGGGTTAGATATGTGCCGCTTTGGCAGCCCAATCCCGAGCGGCGCATGCGGCTAGCCCGCGATGAAGATTATCTGGATGCGGCGCAGGAACTGATCGATCGTTCCGTGGCGCGTCGCCTTCAGGCGAGCCGGTCGCCCGCCTTTCTGGCCAGTGGTGGATTGGATAGCGCGGCTATGCTGGGGAGCGCGGCGCGCCAAGCGGATGGCGGCACGGTTCAGGCCTATACGATCGTTCCGCCGCCCGACTTGCCCGTAACCGCAGACCGAGGCTGGTATAGCGATGAAACGCCCAAGGTGGCGGCTCTCTCGGAGCATTATCCGAACCTGAACATTACGCTGTGCCATGGGCTTGGCCTATCGCCGCTGGAAACAGAGCCTGCACAGCTTTTCATGGCCACTGGGCTGCCCTGCCTGAACGCCCACCATATCGGCTGGCTGGATAATGCCTTCAAGCCGATGCAGCAAGCCGGGCATGATGCTATCCTGACCGGGCAGACCGGCAATTTTACATTCAGTAACGATGGACAACTCTGTTTTGCCGATTTGATACGGGAATGGCGACCTTTTACCGCGCTTCGGCTTCTGAGGCAGGTTGGGCGTTATCAGGGGCATTCTTTCTTCACCATGGTGCAGCACCGTATTCTTGCCCCGTTTATGCCGGATGCTTTCTATTACCACCAGCGGCGCTGGCGCGGCCTTTCTCACCCTTTGAGCAAACGCGGCCTGTTTAAGGCGGGCTGGCGGGAAAGGGTTGGCCTTGAAGACTATCTGGCGGACAATGGCGAGCAAGTCTTATCGCAACGCGATAGTAGATCACGAGAGCAGACGATCACCTATGCGATAAGGCGGCGCGCCATGGCATTGCCCAATATGCATGCGCTGGAAATAGCGCGGGGCATCCACTATCGGGATGTCTTCGCTGATCGCGATCTCTTGGAATTCATTCTGGCCATTCCGCGCGAGCAGTTCATCTTGGATGGGCGCCACCGCAGCTTGGCGCGGCGCATGCTTGCGGCACAGGGGGTTCCAGAGCTTATCACGCAGGAGAGACGGGTCGGGCAACAGCGGGTGGAGTGGAACCATCGTCACTCAAGGCAGCTTGAAGTGTTTCGCGCCGATATTGACAGCTTCAGCCGCGACCCGTTGATTGCCGAAATGTTAGACTTGCAGAAAATGCGCCGGATGCTCGCCGAGTGGCCCGCAACAAGCCAGCCGCATGAAGCCATGCGGCTTTCTCACGGGTTCACGTTCACGAACACGATCCAGATGGGGCGTTTCATCCGATGGGTTGGTGGCAGCAACCAGTAGCAGAGCGTCCATCAGTCTAGGTAGCCCAGTTGCCGCATGACAGGCTCATGATCGCGGCAGATACGCGCGGCCTGAGCGGGGGTGAGTTTGGACCGCCAGCCAGCAATCTGCCCTGTTCCAAAGAATCGATTCGGGCCGGAGCGCTCGATAAATCCTTTCGCATCTTCTTGATCGCGCAAGATATCGAGCGAGGTTTCCGTCACGGCGGCATGGACCTTACCCCGATCCACCGCATATCCGAGAAAAGGCAGAATGCCGGCCAGAGCGGAAACGGGATCGCGCCGCATATCCTCATATTTGACAACATGGACAGCGAAGGGGGTTGGCGAAAGCCAGCTGGCCACATTTGCGCTCCAGCTGCCCAGAATGTTGACGAGTTGGACGCTTTGTCGCGACTGTGATCTTGCGAGCATATGGTTGGGTTCGGCCATCATGCAGATCGCCTCATCAATCGAGAAATTCAGGAATTTGGCCAGCGATAGAACGACATCTCGGGGGTCGCGAACCAGATAAACGCCACCTAGGCTGACGTCTGCTGGAAGCTGCCATTCGCCGGATGGAAGCTGGAAACGCATGTCATGGGTTTTCAATGTCACCGGCGTCTTGGATTGATCGCGCACGGCCCGCATCACGGTTGGCCGCAGGGCCAACACTTCAGACGGCATCAAATCTCCCATCGCCTGACCCAAGATGCTGTCGGCGAAGCGCCGACTATACATCAGGCTTGGTAGCGGAACGTCGTTGATGTCGACTGCCGCACCTCCTCGGTCATAGCTGTTCAGCATCAGGCGCAACCAAGTATTGCCAGAGCGCGGGTAGGAGGCCAGCCAGTAGATGCCTTGCATTGTTATAACCATTTCGAGGAAGCATGAGGCATAGATTTTGTGGGTTTGATATAAGGTAAGCGCTGTTTTTTGAAATGGCGTGATTGGCGGTTTTTGACGTTCAATCAATTTGCATACGTGGGATTTTAGTGCAATATCATGATTCTTGCCAAGCGAATTGCAGACGGGTGGCTATGCCTGCCAGTATTTTAGGTTCCCTGATTTGCGCGTCTCCCAAGACCATGTTGCGACTTGCAACTCCCGCAGATCAGCCCTTTCTGCACAAGCTGTTTGTCGACGACCGCGCGCCGCTATTCGCAGCATTTGGGGCGGATATGGCGGCCATGCTGCTGGAGCAGCAATATCGCGCGCAATGCGCCACTTATGCTGTGATCGCGCCCAATGCGGCCAATTTCATCATTTTGCGCGATGGCGCTCCGGCAGGTCGATTGCTTGTTGATTGGCAAGCGCAGGATAAGCTTCGAATCGTCGATGTTGTGCTGACGCCTGCTGTGCGCCGTCAAGGCATCGGCTTGGATACGTTAACCGCTTTAGCCAAGGCCGCGCGTGTGGCAGGTGCGTCTCGTTTGACGCTCTCTGTCTCGTTTAGCAATGAAGGTGCGCAAAAGCTCTATGCTAAATTGGGCTTTGTTGCGACCGGGCAGCAAGATTCGGGCATAGATATCGCGATGGAGCAATATTTATAGAACGGCCAATCAGGCTGGATATAATCCAGCGTTTGAAGCGTGTTCGGCCATCGATTCTTGAGCAGAGAACGCTAAGCCGGCCGACAGTGTGGTTTTGTCAGGCCGAAGGGGAGTGGATGCCCTGCAAGGATTCGAACCTCGATAGACGGAATCAGAATCCGTAGTCTTACCATTAGACGACAGGGCAGCGTGTCTCGGTGTGGAGGCGGCGTTTAGTGAGAGGGCTGATTCGCGTCAACCCCTTTTGATGAAGCTTTTGCGCCCTTGCGATTTTCCCGCAATATCAAGGAAAATAGCATGTAGACCGTGCAAGCCGAGGCTCTATGCCCGCCCCCTTGCCCATCTGGCCCGGCATCGCTAGCATAGACGCCAATGCTAGGCCGCGAGCTGCGCGGCCCTTATGAATTTGAGTAGAACACCGATGGCGGAACCCACTCCGCCGGATGCGCAGCCAAAGGTTCGGCGGCGCGGGAAGACTTCGCGACGCGGCCCTCGCCGCCCCGCTTCCCCCACGGACCAGCAACCGCGCGAGCCCGGCGGCCAGCCGCAAGACGCGAAACCGTCTACGGCGGAGAAAACTTCAGGGGCGGAATCCGCCCAGCGCAAGCCCGCGCCCCGTCGCCGCCGGAGCAAGAGCCGGGTTGTGCATGGCAAGCCTGCGCATGGTAAGAGCGCCAAGGGCAAGGTGACGCCTACCAAGGCGGCGCCAGCGCCTGAAGCTGCGCCACGCGGGCCTCTCGCCCCTCCGCCCCATCCCGGCGGGCATCAGGCTTATGCGGCGATCGATTTGGGCACCAACAATTGCCGCTTGTTGATTGCGCGGCCTGCCGGCGACAGCTTTGTGGTGGTGGATGCCTTTAGCCGCGTGGTGCGGCTGGGCGAGGGGCTGGCGCAGACTGGGCGGCTGTCTGATGCGGCGATGGAGCGCACGCTGGGGGCGCTGCGCATCTGTGCGGACAAGTTGCGGCGGCGCGGGGTCTATCTGGCACGATCTGTGGCGACGGAGGCTTGTCGGCGCGCGAGCAATGGGCCGGAGTTTATCGCCCGCGTTCGGCGCGAGACGGGCATTGCGCTCGATATCATCTCTGCGCGCGAGGAGGCCCGGCTTGCGGTGCTCGGCTGCCATATCCTGCTGGAGCCTGGCCCAGGGCCAGCGCTGGTGTTTGATATTGGCGGCGGATCGACCGAACTGGTGCTGATCGAGCAGGATGGCCCGGGTGTGCCGCGTATCGTGGATTTCGTGTCGATCCCTTATGGGGTCGTCTCGCTGACAGAGAGTTGCCGGGCCGAGGTTGATTCGCCCGGGGAGCGTGCGGCGCGTTATGCGGAAATGCGCGGCAAGGTGGATACGGGCTTTGCCGAATTTGCGGGCCGGTTGGCGCCTTTGCGCGACTCGCTGTCGGCGCATCATGATGCGCTGCGCCTGATGGGGACGAGCGGCACAGTGACCACGCTGGCCAGTGTGCATCTTGATTTGCCGCATTATGACCGGAGCGCGGTGGATGGCTGTATTGTGCCTGCGCCGCGTATGCGGGATATTTGCACCCGCCTGTCCACGCTGAGCATTGCCGGGCGGCGCGAGGTGGCCTGTATTGGGCGCGAGCGCGCCGATCTGGTGGTGGCGGGCTGCGCCATTCTGGAATCCATCCTTGATCTATGGCCCGCCAGCCGACTGGGCGTGGCCGATCGCGGCATTCGCGAGGGCATTTTGCGCAGCCTGATTGGTATTCACCCCGCCTCATTGGGAGATAACGCATGACCCGCTCTATTCGCGACCCCAATACACGCATCAAGACCGCCAAGGGGCGCACCGCCAGTCAGGTGCGGTGGCTTCAGCGGCAGTTGAACGACCCCTATGTGAAAAAGGCCAAGGCAGACGGCTATCGCAGCCGGGCGGCCTATAAGTTGATGGAGCTGGACGATAAGTTCGGGCTGGTGAAGGGCGCGCGTCGGGTGGTGGACCTTGGTGTGGCGCCGGGCGGGTGGACGCAGGTGGTGCGCCAGCGCAGCCCGCAGGCCGCTGTGGTGGGCATCGATTTGCTGCCTACGGACCCTATCGAGGGGGCGATCCTGTTTGAGATGGATTTCATGGCTGACGAGGCGCCCGATGTGTTGATGGAGGCGCTGGGGGGCGAGCCGGATCTGGTGGTGTGCGATATGGCGGCCAATACGGTGGGGCATAAGCAGACCGACCATTTGCGCACCATGGGGCTGGTGGAAACGGCGGTGGATTTCGCGGTGCAGAATTTGGCCAAGGGCGGGGCTTTTGTCGCCAAGGTGTTTGCCGGCGGCACCGATCACGGCTTGCTGCTGATCCTCAAGCGCCATTTCACCACGGTCAAGCATGCCAAGCCGCCTGCCAGCCGCAAGGATTCATCCGAATGGTATGTGATCGCGCAGGGGTTTAAGGGGCGCGCGGAGGATCCGGCCTGAGCGCGGGATCAGGCGGGGGTGGCCAGCATTGGGCTGAACACCCCGTGATGGCCGTTAATCGTCGCGGCTGACGCGTTCGCGGCGTTCGTGGGCTTCTTGCGCCTCGACGGTCATGGTGGCGATGGGGCGGGCGATCAGGCGGCCAAGGCCGATGGGTTCGCCCGAGACTTCGCAGAAGCCATATTCGCCTTCCTCGATGCGGCGCAGGGCCGAATCGATCTTGGTGATCAGCTTGCGCTGGCGATCGCGGGTGCGGAGTTCGATGCCCCAGTCGGTCTCGCTGCTGGCGCGATCATTGAGATCGGGCTCGCGCAGGGGGCCTTCCTGAAGCTGGCTGAGCGTGTCAGCCGAGGCGCTGAGGATGAGCTTTTTCCATTGTTGCAGCAGGCGGCGGAAATAGTCCTGCTGCTCGGCGTTCATGTAAACATCGGTTTCCGAGGGCACATAATCGCCAGCCAGCGAGCGCCGCGCCTTGACGAGGACATCGATTTCGTCTGCCAGACCACTCGCCATCACACTTCTCCAGGCTATGCCTACGCTCTGTGGCGGATATGATCTGGCCTGGGACAGGCCAAACCAGCCACGAGCTTGGTCGCCCTATAGAGGCGGCCCGATGGGTCCACAAGCAGCAATGGCGGGGGGAAGGCGATTTTACCACCGCAATTTTGCGCATCGAACCAGATAGGAGCGCCGATTTTGATCGGATTTTGGCGCGGGCGATCCGGCAATCGCTTGCCGCTCTTAACCTTTTATTGAGCATGATCGCTCAGCTTGCGCCTTATGACCAAGCTTGAGGACAAGAGATCATGGGTATTGCGCAGGTGTATTCAGGAAAAGATCCTATAGACTTTAGCGGGATGTCGGCGGGAGATAATGCCCAAGGGGGGCTGGCGGAGTGGCTGCTGCGCGCGGGGCGTGGGGATATTGAGGCCTATTTTGATCTGGGCGTGGCCTATTCTACGGCAAGCCATGGGGCGGTATGCGATCTGATTGAGGCGCATCGCTGGTTTAATCTGGCGGCGGTGGCCGGGCATGAGGAGGCGCAGATGTGTCGCGCCGAGGTGGCCGGGGAGATGAGTGCGCGCGAGATTGCCGAAGCGCAGCGGCGGGCGCGGGCTTGGCTGGCGGAGATTCGGCGGATGGCGGCGTAAAGGCGCCTGCGCTTTTAGCCTTCGCGGCGAAAGGGGGTGCGGGTTTGCAGGAAGTTTTGATCGGCTGCGATGCCTTCGCGTTCGCGAGTGAGAAAATCGGCTACGGCTTCGCGGAAGCCGGGGTGGGCGATATAGTGGGCTGAGGTGGTTTTGACCGGGGCATAGCCGCGCGCCAGCTTGTGGCCGCCTTGGGCGCCGGCTTCGACGCGGGGGAGGCCAAGGGCGATGGCGGCGTCGATGGCTTGATAATAGCACAGTTCGAAATGGAGGAAGGGCTTGTCGATCTCGGCGCCCCAGTAGCGGCCATAGAGCGCATCATCGCCGATGAAATTGAGCGCGCCAGCCACCGGGCGATCATCGATGAAGGCCATGATCAGCAGGATTTTATCCGCCATACGTTCGCCCAGCAGGGTGAAGGCGGCGCGGGTGAGATAGGGGGTGCCCCATTTGCGGCTGCCGGTATCTTGATAGAAGCGCCAGAAGGCATCCCAATGCTCGGGCTGAATATCGGCACCGGTGAGGTGGCGGATGGTGACGCCCTCTTGGGCTGCGCGGCGCTCTTTGCGCAGGTTTTTGCGTTTGTCGGACGAGAGGGCGGCGAGGAAGGCTTCGAAGCTGGTGTAGCCATCATTCGCCCAGTGGAATTGCAGGTCGTGCCGGATCAGCCAGCCGGCGGCCTCGAACAGGGACACCTGATCCGGGGCGATGAAGGTGGCGTGGGCGGAGGAGAGGCCGGCGTCTTGGCAGACTTGTTCGGCGGCGCGCAGCAGCAAGGGGGCGTGGGCCGGATCGCGGGTGAGAATGCGCGGGCCGGTGGCGGGGGTGAAGGGGACCGCGATTTGCAGTTTGGGGTAATAGTCGCCGCCTGCGCGGTGCCATGCGTCGGCCCAGGCATGATCGAAGACATATTCGCCTTGGCTGTGGGTCTTGATGTAGGCCGGGAGGGCGGCGAGCAGGGCGCCTTCCGGGGTGTGGAGCGTGAGGGGGGCGGGTTGCCAGCCGGTGGCCCCATGCTCGCTGGCGCCAACGCTGTGGGAATCTTCGAGCGCGGTGAGGAAGGCGTGGGAGGTGAAGGGGTTGGCGCCGGGGATGAGCGCATGTGTCGTAAGCGCGTCCCAGGCCTCGGCGGGCACGGTGCCCACCGAGGGGAGCAGGCGGATGACGGGTTCGCTC
>Ga0302262_10001190_pt1 | contig 11034 bp, 6 predicted proteins | sample II_Fen_E3_4_FD_194557 | JGI IMG/M metagenome (GOLD analysis project Ga0302262, IMG submission 194557) | Peat permafrost microbial communities from Stordalen Mire near Abisko, Sweden - II_Fen_E3_4 | ecosystem: Environmental > Terrestrial > Soil > Wetlands > Permafrost | place: Sweden: Abisko...
GGCATGGATTTCAGGAGCACGCCCTCGGGCGTCTCCTCGACGATCAGCTTGGTGCCGGCAGGCCAATGCCTTTGGTCGCGGATCGCCTTGGGCAGGATAACCTGCCCTTTGGTCGACACGGTGGTCGTGACCCTTTCCTGTATGCCCATGGCCCGCTCCGTAAGTAAGACGAAGGTAAGATACACCGACCTGTAGCTTTGGGCAAATGATTTGCGATGTCTGGCCTAACGCCTCAAACCGCGTCTGTTGGTCGGTTCTTGATCGCTTGTCTATTTATCCTTCTGAGCCCTCTGATTCAGGAGAGATAGCGCCCGGCGCCCAGATGTTCCTCATCTCTGTGTCAGAAGCGGACGTTTTGAATGCCTTGGAGTTTGCTTGGGAAATATCGGAGATGCTGCCAGAAGGCATGAGCCTTGATGTGCTGGGAAAGCTGACGATCGGATGGATGCAGCTCCAAGAGAACCTCAGAAACTCGGCATGACCATTCGAAGCCGATGGCATGATGAATAGAGCTCAAAGCGAGCAATTTAGGCGGGGCGTTGGCAGCAGTCGGGTTCGGCTATGTCGCAAAATTCCAAATCCAGACATCCATTGACCTGAATGGGGGCAAGACGTCAGTCGGTCGCAGGTACGAACCGGGCATGTGCTGGTTCATACCTGTATTGCGTCACCGTTCCATCGCTGATCCTGGTGACTAGTTCGTCAATGGCGCCCAGTGGTACCAGAAACCACTCGCGCGGCTGAACAGTCTTGCCGAAACGATCGCCGGCCGAAAGGTCAAGTCTGGCTGGGGCAAGTGCCCGATGGATCAGGTTCTCCAGTTTGGTCCTGTTGATGTTATAAAGCCGGTACTCGGCCACAACATCAACATCGGCTAGCAGGAAAGTTGCGTCATTGCGGGCATTGGCAATCCGGCTTGCTACGGGTTGGCTGGTTACGCCGATTTTGTGGATCAGTTCGCGATGTTCATCCACATAGGGATGCGACGACTTGCTGCGCAGGACGTAAATGGTCCCGCTGGCGAGATCATCCGGCTCGGCGGTATCGCCGAACAGCGGTCCAGCGCTCTGTTCGGTAATCCGGCGTGCCGTTTCGTCGCGATATAGCGCCTTCTGGAAAGAGCGTGACAGGATGCTTGTCTCGGTCGCATTATCGTAGATCACCCGAACCCGGCGATCCTTGCGCTCATATTGCGTTACGAACTCTTCGGCCAAGGCCGCGACATAGGCCAACTGCCCACCGACGATGAAGAAATTGCCGGGCTGGATTTCGGCAATCGTGACTTCGGTCTGATCAAGCACCTTGGTCTGGCGGCTCCCGGCCTTGAGATCAGCCTGCACCCGCTCGAAAATGGCCTTGAAGCTGTCAAAATCCTCGCACCGTTCCCGGTTGGCGATTTCCTCGGCGGCCCGCTTTTCGGCGCGCGACGATACATGGCGAAGCTGGGAAATGTCGCTGACAGTACCGGCATCGATGCCGAGTTCGGCCAGAAGGGCAACGTCGTCGAGGTTTTCGGGCGTTTGGCCTATCGAGGCGTCGCTGTTGAGAATTCCGCTCGTGTCGATATTGGCCAGAAGGTCGCTGGCCTCAGGCAGACCGCGCAAGCGATCCAGGCGGACGGCATAGAGGCGTTCAAAGACATCGCGATCTTCGCCGTGCTGCGGAAGGTGGCCATTCTCGGCGACGAAGCGTTGGATATCCTCGAAACCGGCAATGATGCGTTCCTGAAGCGGGGTGAGGGAGCGCACGGGCTCAGGTGCCGTTTCGACCCCCAGCTCTGCCAGCAGTTCAAGATCGGAAAGCTCAGCCATTGGTCGCGGCCTTGGTCGCGTGGCGCTGGAGGAAGGCCACGCCTTCGGCCATCTTGCGCTCCCAGGCGTCCTGCGAGGTCAGCGAGGGCAGGCGTCCGCGCTCGCGCTTGAACTCGAGGGCGCGCTCGGTGAGGGCGCGGGCATCCTCGTAAGTCAGCTTGTCCTTCTTGGCATTGATCACCGCCTGGACCTGCAACAGGGTTTTTTCGTCCATTGCCTTGGCAAGCACGGCATAGGTCGCGCTGAACGGATTAACCCGATCGATAAGGTCGATGTCGAGGTCGGTGACGCTCAATGCGAATTTGCGCACACCGTCGATAAAAGCGGTGCTGGCCTTGAGATCGCCATCGGCACCGTCGCCAATCATGGCCAACTTGGCCTGTTGGGTCAGCGCCAAGGCGGCGACTGCATGTTGGCGCACTGCCTCCTGATCGGTTTCGCTGAGTTCAGGGTACTTCTCGCGGATGATCTTGCCCATTTTGAGCTGGGTCAGTTCCTCGGGCACCACCTCAGTGTCGAACATGCCGCGCTCCAGCGTGGCCTTATCCTGCACGAAGCTGGCGATCACCTCGTTGAGATCCTCGCGGCAAATGCGTGTGGCCTCTATGCTGGTTGGCAGCTTCAGTCCCTTGATCTCGAAATGCATCTGCCCTTGCGGATTGACGCCGACGTTGAGTTCGCCCTTCTTGTAGCCAGCCTCGCCGTAGTCGTAGCCCTCCTTGGCGCCAGCATCCTTCGGCGTGAAATCAAAGCGCGGTGCCAGCACCTGTTCCATCAACAGGCTAGCGGCGATGGCCTTCAAATAATCGTTGATCGCATCGACCACCAATGGATCATCGGCGGCAGGTTCAGCGATTAGGTTGGTGAAGCGGGTGCGGGTCTTGCCCGGAGCATCACGCGTGGCACGGCCGATGATCTGGATGATCTCGGTCAGGCTGGAGCGATAGCCAACCGTCAGCGCGTGTTCGCACCAGATCCAGTCGAAGCCTTCCTTGGCCATGCCCAGTGCAATGATGATATCGACAAAGTCGCGATCCTCGCGCGCTCTGGGCGATTTGAGTGCGCTTGCGACCCGGTCCCGCTTGGCCGCGTCATCGTCCACCAGATCGGCCACCTTGATCACCTTTCCCGCAGCTGTGCGGATCAGATGGAAGCCGGTCTCGGGATCGATACCCTGCCAGTCCCCCAGGTGGTGCATAATATCCTCGGCCTCGCGATGCTTGCCGGTGCGGGTGCTTTCGCGCGAATTGACCGAGGGGATATGGATGATGGTCTTCACCGTCGGGTCGAGCAGCGCCTCGATCTTCTCGGTATAGGGGCCAGTGTAGAAGCTATAGCCGATATCCAGCACCTTGAGGAACTGATAGCCATTGAGCTGCTGATAGTAGGTGTAGGTGACGGTCTCGAACTTGGCCTCGTCCTCAGGCGCCAGCACGGGGATGGCATCACCCCGGAAATAGCTGCCAGTCATGGCGACGATATGGGCCTTGTCATGCCCGATCAGCTGCGCCAGCTGGGCGCCAAGGCGATTGCCAGCATCGGCGGAGACATGGTGGAATTCGTCGATGGCGACGAGCATATTGTCGAAGGCCTCGACCCCCAGTTCGTCAAAGGCAAAACGGAAGGTCGCATGGGTGCAGACCAGCACCTTTTCATCGCTTGTCAGAAACTCGCCCACGGCCTTTACCTTAGACTTGGCCACCTTGGGGTCATCGGCCCCCGGCGTGTTGCAAAGGTTCCATTGCGGGGCGACATCCCAATCGGCGAAGAAGCCATATTTGGTCAGCGGCTCGCTGGCGAAGCTGGCGCCGATGGACCGCTCCGGCACGCAGATAATCGCCTTCTTGACGCCCTGATTGATCAGCTTGTCGAGCGCGATGAACATCAGTGCCCGCGATTTGCCCGAGGCGGGCGGCGATTTGATCAGCAGATATTGCTCGCCGCGCTTGTCAAAGGCCTGCGCCTGCATCGGGCGCATGCCCAGTTCATTCGCCTTGGCGCTTACGCCAGTGCCAGCGGGACGGAAGGTGACGGCGGGGATGATGTTGGCATTCTGGGTCATTGAAAAAGCTCGCTATGCGTTCCGGCGCGGGCGAAAACGACTGAGCCACTTGGGCCAGCATCCTCGTCGAGCAGATAAATCAGCAGAAAGTCGCCCCCGACATGGCATTCCCGATATCCGGCCCAATCGCCTTTCAGCATATGGTCCTTCCATTCGGGGCCAAGCGGTGCGTCATTGGCGACGAGCAATAGCATGACCTGTTTCAGCTTGGTCATGTCATAGCGGCCTGACCGCGACAAACGCTCCCAATCCTTGGCAAAGCTCTTGGCGTAATCGGCGCGGCGGAGCAGGCTGGCCCGCTTACTGGCTGCTGTCTTTTTCAAGTTCAGCAAACATTTCGTCAGCATTGGCAAAACGGCTCTTGCCGCTAGCCATGATCTCTTGCGCTTCGGCCATTGCCGCGCGGGTTTCGGCGTTGGGCACCTTCAGTTCCAGCGGGAAGGCCTGATCGGCGACGATGCGGTGGAACAGCAGGCGTACGGCGTCGGAGGCTGTCAGCCCCATGGCCGCCAGTGCTTCCGTGGCTTTCGCCTTCAAATCATCATCCATGCGGACATGGATCATGGAGCTATGCGCGTTCATATCGCCTCCTGTATCTCACATGATATACATAGGGCAGTCCCGCACAAAGTCAATTGCCGCGCCGCTCAGGCAGCCGCCTTCGCGCCGGTCATCTTGGTGTAGAGTTCGAACAGCTTTTCGAGACGTTCGGTGTCGTTTTTGAAGCGGCGGCCGATGTAGATGCGCTCCAGCACCTCGTCGTTGCGCTCATGCGCGTGGCGCAGGTTTTCGGGCATCTTCTCGGGATCATAGAGTTCGGCGATGGTCTTCGGAAAATGCGCCTCGCGGGCGAGAAGTATGTTCTCGGCGCAGCGAGTGAGGTCGGCCTTGTTCTGCTCGGTCAGCTTGGAGATGGGGAAGGTGTTCCAGCCAAGGGTATTCGAGTAGCGGAAATCGGTTTTCAGCTTTCCACAAACTGTGGCGATCCAAACAAGGTGGAGGCGCGAAGCGATAAGTGCCATGTTCCACAGCGGAGCGTCATAAAGAGCAAACGCGAGGTTACTGACTACCGAGCGGCTATCAAGAAGGCCAACCGGGAGATATTCGCGGCCTTCCGATGATACGCCTGGCAGAATAAGCGTATGCCGCTTTCCAGCATACATTTCCCGGAATTGATGAGGGCTGCGGGCCATTTCCCGTGTCCCTGCATCTTTGCTAGCAAGCCGCATGGCTTCGACCCCCTCGATGCGGTCTCGGATCGCGTCGACCTTCACTGCATCGGCAAGACGATCATCCGAGATCCAAAGGCAGTACCGTGCAATGCCTCGGATAAATTCGGCTGAACCGTAGATTCGTCTTACGAACGCGCCTTTATCGTTCGCAGTCAGTCCCAGCCCTGCGAGTTCGTCGGCTGTCATAAGCAGGTTTCCGCCATCAATGGGCATGTTGCCAAACGACATGTTTGGTAGATCTGCGACGCTGGTTCGCTGACCGGATATGATGACATTGTCGCCGATGGTCAGGTATGGGGTAATGTTAGCAGCATCTCTGACCGTCGTTTCACCATCAGCACCGAGGTCAAAAAGGCGCCGTTTGCCCGAATCTGATTGTGAAATGCCAACAATGGCGACGGTTACGCCGGCGTTGTGGCTGGCGAGGTTCGCCCACTTGAACGACGTGTGAGCAAAATGAATATGCGCGCCCGTCTCAAAAATCTGGGGCCATAACAAAGGCACAATACGGCCTTGGCATACAGAGTTGGTGCTGACGAATGCCGCGTCGGCAGCGGTATGCTGAGCGAACGCGGCTGCCTTCATGAACCATCCGCCTACATAATCTATTTGTTTGGAGGATATGCCATAAGGATCAAAGACTTTGGCAAGGTCGTCCTTCTGTTCTGACGTTTGGGTTTGGCTACCCTTGTAAGGCGGATTTCCGCAAATATAGGTCTCCCCTCCCGCATTCTCAAAATCGATCTCGGCCTGATTCAGTGGGGTGCCAAACAGATCATCAGCCTGCATCCGCACCCCTGTCCCGGTTGGCGGGCAGATGCTCAGCCAGTCGAGCCGCAGGGCGTTGCCGCATGTGATCCAGTTCTGGCTGTCGAGCGGCAGGAATTCGGCCAGCGCCTCCTGCTGCCCGCGATAGAGTACGTCGCACTGATATTCGGCGATGATCAGCGCCAGGCGGGCAATCTCCGCCGGAAAATCGCGCAGTTCGATGCCGCGAAAATTGGTGAGGGGAATGTCGCTGCGCCGGTCCGGCTCGCCACGCCGCCGGTTGATCTCGGCCTCGATCTCCCGCATCTGCTTATAGGCGATGACGAGGAAATTGCCCGATCCACAGGCCGGATCGAACACGCGGATCTTCGCCATGCGCTGGCGCAGGTTGAGCAGCTTGCGCGCATTGTCCTCGGCCTCGGCCAGCTTCTCGCGCAGATCGTCGAGAAACAGCGGGTTCAGCACCTTCAGGATATTCGGCACGCTGGTGTAATGCATGCCCAGCGCGCCGCGCTCTTCATCGTCGGCCACCGCCTGGATCATGCTGCCGAAGATGTCGGGGTTGATCTTCTGCCAGTTCAGATTGCCGATATGCACCAGATAGGATCGCGCAATCCGGCTGAAGCGCGGCGTCTCCACGCTGCCCGAAAACAACTGCCCGTTCACATAGGGAAAGCCATTGGCATAGCGCGGAATATTGGCCGTGGTACGGTCGGCGATCTTGGTATCCATCGCCCGGAAAATCTCGCCGATCACATGGTCGGTGTCCGAGGAATCCCGCGCGCTGATTTGCTCCACCGTCTTGGTGAACAGGCCATCGCCGTGAAAAATGTCGGTATCCTCGGCGAAGAAGCAGAAGATCAGCCGTGCCATGAAGTGGTTCATGTCGGGCCGCCGCTCAGCCGAGGCCCATTCGGGATTGTCCTTTAGCAGCTCGACATAGAGCTTGTTGAGGCGGCTCGTCGCCCGGATGTCAAAGGTGCTCTCGCGGATCTGCTTGACGGTGGTGATGCCCGCCAGCGGCAGAAACAGCCCGAAGTGATCGGGGAATTCGGCATAGGCGCTGGAAACAGTCTCACCGGTGGCCAGATCCTCAGCCTGAAACAGCTCGCCATCGGTTGCGAGGATGAATTTGGCTTTGGCTGCGGTGGTCTTTGGACTGTCGCGTAGTGCCTTGAGCGTCTCGTCGACCACGCCAGCATCGCAGGTCGCAATGTGGATGTTGCTGCGCTGGAGAACGCCGCCCGCCACGTCTGACCCATTGGACGAGCCTTGGCGCAGTTTCTTGATCGTAGTAGCTTTGTTCCCGAACGCTTCAAGGAAGGCATAGGGGAACTCCGCGCGGTCAAACGGCTGCGCGGCGAGGTCGGAAATGGCTTGTTCGATTTCAACGGCGTTCATGGCACATCAGTAGGCTGATTGTCGCATCTGTCGCAAGCGGAAGGGAGTCCGATCGAGCATAGATCCTAGTGTATTATTCGTACAAGTCGGCTGGGTCGTAACCGAATTGGTACTGCGGATGTTGCCGGAAATAGCATGAGCGCACGCGTTGCCCCACTTGCGACATGCCCCATGCTAGCTATTGTGTCTGAGCATTCATCAAAGGAATTGCACTTTGAGATTTCTGAAGGGGGCATTGACTTACATTCTGGCATTCATTGCCTGCATGTTTGTTGTCGCGACGGCATTGCGAAATTGGCCCGACGGCTTTCAGATGCTGTTTGCATTTGGCGCACCAGCAATCGTTGTGTGGTGGCGTTCTCGTCGAAGAGACCCTGCGCATTCACGGGGCGATGACATATCGCACGCCACGATCATGCAGAGCACTGGCGCCACCGCGGGTGTGCGGGCCGAATATGTGTCTCCTCCGCGCGGAGGAAGAAATGTACCAAATGTCAGTTTGCCGGCTGGCGTCCAAGGGTGGGTTCCCAAGGCGCGCGCCGTCACAATTGCCGGCCGTACGCTGGGTGGCATGGTCTATGTTGGGACAGCGCCCGGTGTGAATGGCAGCGGTTATGGTGAGCGGTGCCGTGCCTATATCGATCCGAAGCAGCCTGTGTCGTCTGCCGGTGCAGATAAGAGCGGGGAATCCATGCCGTACTGGCCTGGATATTCAAGCATTCCACCTGCTTGTCGGGCGACTTATCTCGACTGGCTGGCGGATGGGGCCAAAGATTCCACCGTTAATCCCGGTTATATGTTCCTCTATTTTTACGGCTTGGAGCGGCGTTTCCTGGTCGACAATCCGTCTGATGACGAAAAACGAGAGATTCTCGCAGAGGTCCAGCGCCTGCGAGAGGTGTTTGGCTCGAACCATTCGGTCCAGCGCTATCTTGGCGATTTCATCGACCTTGCCAGCCTTGTTCTCAATGACGATGATTCCAAAAAGCCGGTGTACAAGAGCTGGACCTGGGATCTTCCGCTGCCATTAAAGGTCACTCTTGGCGGCATGATCGCCAACGATATCCCCTTGAGTGCCGACTGGCTGCTCAGTTGGTTCCAATGCCACAGTGAAAAGCGCCTTCGCACGGCGGCGCACCGCTGCGAGGATGAGTTCAGGGCGCTCTTCTGCTTCAAATTCGACCAGCGGTTTCCCAAGGGGCTGAAGGTTGCAAAATCCAAGAAGCGCCTGAAATGCAGCTATCGCGCCGCCTCCGGAGAGTTCAGCAAAGATCTGCCGATATCGGCAAACGGTCGGCCCGTGCTCGACATTTCGGGCCTGACCAAGCCTGTCATGATGGCTCAAGCCATAGCCGATGAGGCGATGGACGAGCTCGACAAGCTCAGCCGCTACCTTGGCCGAAATCCGGAGCGTAAAGGGAGCTTTGAGGCGCACGCCTTGTTGCCGACATGCCTTTGGGACCAGTTTCCATCTGAGCAGCGGCAAGATCTGATCAACTGGGTTAAGGCGAGCATCGACGCCGGAGGCCTTGTGCCTGTGGGTGAGGTTTTTCGCCGGCTTGGGAATGAATCCGCAGGAAAGATCAGCAAGCGCCAACTAACCGATGTGGCCGATGCGTTGGGCAGCCTTGGGTTTGGATTGGCACCAGATCCCCGATATGGGCTCCGCATGCCGAAGGAGGGTGAACCTGTAGTTCTTTTCGAATGTGATGAAACGGGTGACGCTGAGAACGCCTCCGGCGCTTATCGTAAGGCATTGATCGAACTTGCTCTTGGCGTATTCATCGCTCAGGCCGATGGCCGTGTGAGCGAGAGCGAAGAGCGTTTGCTTGCCAATCGGGTTGTACAGGTCACTGATGTTTCCGATTTTGAGCGTCGGCTCTTGAAGGCCAATCTTGATTGGTTTCTTGCCGTTCCTGCGGACATGTCGACCTTGCGCAGTCGCCTCAAAGATGTCGATAGCGACCAGCAGACCGCATTGCGCGCGGCCATGATAGCAGTCGCCCATGCCGACGGGATCATCCAGACTGAAGAGGTTGCCGGCATTGAAAAGATCTATCGAATCCTCGGGCTCGACCCCTCTACAGTTTACTCTGATCTGCATGCTGGCGAGGTGTCTGACGCCCCCGTGCGGGTGAAGGCGGCAGAGCTAGGGGCGCCGGGAGAAGCCATTCCAGAGGAGATTTCGACTTCACAGTCGCGGCTCGATCCAAGCCGGATTGCCGCCATACGCTCTGACACAGCGCGGGTTTCTTCCGTGCTTGGGCAAATCTTCCAGAGTGAACCGGATCCGGAGCCTGAGCCTGAGCCGAGCACTTTGGTCTCTCCGATCGCCGGCCTTGATGCAAAGTGCGCCGCTTTGGTTCGCGATGTCATCACGAAGGGCAACTGGGGTGAGGATGAATTTGCAGAACTTGCCAAGCGACACGGCTTGATGCCTTTGGGGGCGCTTGAGGCCATTAACGAATGGTCGTTTGCGGCTTATGACGAAGCCTTGCTGGATGAACATGACGGATACGACGTCACGGATGACATCGCGCAAGCGTTGAAAACGCAATTTGAGAAAGAGGTAGCCTGATGTCGAAGCTGAAGCCCCGCGAACGTGACGCCATTGTTCAGGCGCTCCGCGCAGGCGTCGTCCCGAAGCTGGGCTTGAGGCATCTACAGGTCGGCCGGGCGCACGAGATCGAGGAACTCGTCAAGGATATTGATCGGATAGCCGATGGCGGATCTGCCATTCGGTTTATCATCGGCGAATATGGGTCAGGCAAGACCTTCTTTATGAACCTTATCCGACTGGTGGCGCTGGAAAAGGGGCTGGTAGTAATGTTTGCCGATCTCGCGCCCGACCGCCGATTGCATGCAACGAGCGGGCAGGCCCGCGGCCTCTATGCGGAAATGGCTCGCAATCTCTCCACGCGCACCAAGCCCGATGGTGGTGCCTTGGCCAGCGTGGTTGAGCGTTTCGTCAGTCAGGTTCAACAGGAGGCGGAAGCCAAGGATCAGTTGACTGGAAGCGTGATCCGGGAACGGCTTTCCCACTTCGAAGAGATGACGGGTGGCTTCGATTTCGCGGAAGTGATCCGGCGCTATTGGGAGGGGCATGAAGCAGGCGATGAGGATCTGAAATCCGCCGCCCTGCGCTGGCTGCGCGGTGAATTCTCAACCAAAACCGACGCGCGCAAAGCGCTCGGGGTCCGCACGATCGTTGATGATGCGAGCGTTTATGATCATCTGAAGCTTATGTCGTCCTTCGTTTGTGAAGCCGGATACAAGGGCTTGCTCGTCGGTCTTGATGAAATGGTCAATCTCTTCAAGCTTAGTTCGGCGCAGGCTCGGAACGCAAATTATGAGCAGATTCTGCGCATTCTCAATGACGTGCTCCAGGGTAGCGCTGAAAACCTTGGCTTCTTGCTGGGGGGGACACCGGAGTTCCTCATGAATACCCGTCGCGGGTTGTATAGCTATGAGGCGCTGCAATCCCGCCTGGCGGAAAACACGTTCGCCCGTGATGGCCTGATCGATTTATCAGGGCCAGTCATTCGCCTTTCCAGTCTGACGCCGGAAGATCTGTTTGTCCTTCTCTCCAACATTCGCGCCATCATGCAAGATGAACATGACGCTCTGCCTGATGCCAGTTTGGAGGCATTCATGGCGCATTGCTCTTCCCGCATCGGCGAAGCGTATTTCCGCACGCCCAGAAACACCGTGACGGCCTTCGTCAACATGGTGGCGGTCTTGCAGCAAAACCCAGGCATTG
>Ga0302262_10001193_pt1 | contig 11028 bp, 9 predicted proteins | sample II_Fen_E3_4_FD_194557 | JGI IMG/M metagenome (GOLD analysis project Ga0302262, IMG submission 194557) | Peat permafrost microbial communities from Stordalen Mire near Abisko, Sweden - II_Fen_E3_4 | ecosystem: Environmental > Terrestrial > Soil > Wetlands > Permafrost | place: Sweden: Abisko...
GTCAGCCGCCCCAAAGCGCGCGTCACCTTTAAATCGCGATCCCGGGTGGCGATATCGGGAAAGCCGCGCAGCACACGTAGCCCCAGCACCGCCCGCACAGCCTCCTCGGTGGCGTAGAGCATGCCCATCGCCGGTATCCCTCACCGCTGGTGGAGGACGGCCGCGCCAGGGCCGTCGTTGCCCCCACATAGACGAGATAGGCCGCGCCGATGATCTTCACGATGCCGAGGAGATGGGGAAACAGGCGCTCCATGACAGTCAGGCCGAACACCGCGTAAAACACGTGGAACCAGCAGGAAAGGGCAATGCCCAGCGCGGCCAGCATCCCCGCGCGGCGGCCATGCAGAAAGCTGTTGCGCGAGATCATCGCGAAATCTGTGCCGGGGCTGATGACCGCAAGCCAGGTGATGCCGAAAATGAGCGGAAGCCCGTTCATGACCGGCCCCCGTCCGCCACGGTGCCGAAGGGCTTGAGCCCATGCTTCCTGCCATGCGTCGCGCTTTCTTCCAACACCGTGCCCTCCTGTGGCGATGAGGCCCGCGCCTTTTTGCGGAGCCGGGGCGATGTGTGCCGGGCGGGCAGTGCCTTGAAAATCGATCTCTTCTGACCTAATCCCGTGAGAAATAATCACAGATTGGTCCATGGCCTCCCGCACCCGCCTCCTTCCCCCGCTCGGCACACTCAGGGCCTTCGAGGCGGCAGCGCGCCATCAAAGCCTTGTGCGCGCGGCAGAAGAACTGCATGTCACGCACGGCACGGTGAGCCGCCAAATCCAGGCGCTGGAAGATCATCTGGGCGAGCGCCTGTTCGAGCGCCGCAATCGCGGGATCTTTCTGACCGACCGCGGCAAGTGGCTCAGCCTCAGGTTAACTGATCTGTTCGCCGAGTTGACGGGCACGTTTCAGGATTTCCACGCGCAGGGGCAGCCAAGGCCTCTGATCGTCTCGTGCGAGCCGACATTGTGCCTCAGGCTGATGATCCCCGCGCTTGCCGACCTTCGGCGCGAGACCAGGCTGGTTGTCCGCTTTCTGGCGGCGGGCGGCCTGATCGATTTCTGGCGCGATCATGTCGATCTTGCGATCCGGGGTGACGGCCACTATGGTCGGCCCGAAGTGATGGATTTTTGTGAGGCGAACGGCGTCGATTACATCCTTGGCCTTCCCACCAACAAGGTGCTCCGCGCCGATCCCATCATCACCACCCAGTTTTCGGAATCCTCCTGCTCCAGAAAGCCCGCCGGGCCAAAGGCGCGGGCGTGGCTCTGCTTCAGCGCCTCCTTCACCTCGGGCGAGGCGGCCTTATCCGCGATGCAGAACACCCAGGCCTCGATCTCGTTCGGCCCGCGCGGGTGCCACACGCGCAGGGTTTGCGTGCCATTCAGCCATGACAGCGTGGGAAACATGGTGTTGTGCCCGGCAAGCCGCAGCGCTCGCACCTTGCCGAGCCGCTCCTCGGCCTCGGGATAGGTGTCGCGGAAATAGTGCGATACCTCGCCGCCAACCCACACATTAGCATCGGCATTTTCGGTGAAGAAGAAAGCGCTGCCATGCCCCTTGTCGCCATATTGCACGCCGCCCAGACCATTGGCCCAGGCCGAACGCTGCGTCTGCCCCTCGCCCAGCGGGCTGCCATCGGCCTTGTTTCGGGGCGTGGGCGCCAACACCTGAATGGCCGAAGCACGGGTGTAGGGCGCGTGATACTGGTCGGAACAGAATTGCTCCGCCGCGAATTTCCAATTGCACCCGATCACCCATTTGTGGATGCCGCCCACCACTTCCGTGCCGCCCTCGCGGCGATCAAGGAAGCCATCGAGATACCACGCCATATCGCCCAGATAATCGACCAGACCGGGCGCGGTTTCATCCCAGTTGCCGAAAATGAGGCCTTTGTAATTCTCCACGCGCGGCACTTTCACCAGGCCCCACTTCGCCTTGTCGAGCTTGCCGCGATAGGCTTCCTTTTCCAGCGGTACCGAGGCCGGCGCGCCATCCATCCCATAGGCCCAGCCGTGATAGGGGCAGGCAAAGGCGCGGGCATTGCCGCTGTCGGCGTGGCACACTTTCATGCCGCGATGGCGGTAGTGATTCATCATCGCGGTGATCGCACCATCCTTCTGGCGCACCACCAGCACGGGGTCTTCGCCCATGTAGGTGTTAAAGAAATCGCCCGGATCGGGGATCTGGCTTTCATGCGCCAGAAATATCCAGGTGCGGCCGAACACGCGTTCCAGTTCCAGATCATACAGGTCGGCATCGGTATAGATCGACGGTTTCACCGTGCCATTGCGGGCATCGACCAGCGCAAGGATCTGCTCCTCGGTCATGCGGATGTTCTCCCTTGTGGGCCGTACCATGCCGGCTCTCATGGGGGCCGGATTAACCGGACTGGCTGGCGGATGGCCAATAGTTTGTTATTACCAACTCATCGCTCAAACCTATAAGTCCCGGCGATGGAACTGCGCCACCTCCGCTATTTCGTTGCCGTGGCCGAAGCGCTCAGCTTCACCCGCGCGGCACAGACGCTGCGCACGGCGCAACCTTCTCTCAGCCAGCAGATCCGCGATCTGGAATATGAAATCGGCACCCCGCTGCTCAAACGCGACAAGCGCAATGTGGCGCTGACGCCTGCGGGCAAGGTGTTCCTGGACGAGGCACGGCTGGTGCTGACCCAGGCCGATCGCGCCAAGACTCTGGCCCGCCGCGCCGCAGAGAGCGAAACGCCCAGCCTGACCATCGGCTTCGTCCCCGCCGCCGAGGTCAAGATTTTCCCCCACACGCTGACCATGCTGCGCGCGCAATTCCCCGCCACGCGCATCGTGCTGCAATCCCTCACCACTTTCGAGCAGCATCAAGCGCTGCTTTCGGGCGAGATCGACGTCGGATTTCTGCGCCCGCCGGTGGAAGACCCGCGAATCGAAAGCATGGTGGTCCTGCGCGAACCCTTGGTGGCATTGCTGCCCGCCGACCACCCGGCCTGTTGTCAGACGGAGATCGCGCTGCCCGATCTGGCCGACACGCCCTTTCTACGCATCGCCCGCCGCCACGCGGGCGATCTGGCGCGGGCCATCGGCGATCTGGCCCTGCGCGACGGCGTGCAGTTGAAGGCTGCGCAGGAAGTGGAGAATGTGCTGACCCTGCTGACTCTGCTGACGCTGGTCGGGCTGGGCGTGGGCTTTGGCATCATGCCCAATTATGTCGGGCAACTCAGCTTTCGCAATCTGGTCGCCCGCCCGCTGGACGGGCCGGTGGCGGAGGTTGATCTGGTGGCGGCCTGGCGACGCGATCACGCCAAGCCCGAGGTCGCCGCGCTGGCGCAGCGCCTGCGGGAGGCTTTCGCGGATTATCAATAAGACATTTTGAGTATGGATTGAGAGCAATTTCCTATGCGACGATCGGTACCAATAAAGCTCAGGCGTCAGGCAGGCGATGAAAGGCACCATTGAGATAGGCCAGCGCCTCTCCGCCGTCGCGCTCCCGCGTTGCCAGGATTTCGCACAGATAGGCATGGTGGGTGCTCTCATCGAACACATTGACCACGCGGCAGTCGATATTGACCAGGGCATCGCGCAGAACGGGCGCGCCGGTGATCAACTGGTCCCATACGCCATGGCCAAAGCGGGCAGGCCCGACAACCTCTGGCACCATGCTGGCGAACACCCGCGCGATCTCCTCCTGATCGCCCGCCAGCACGTTGACGCACAGGCGCCCATGCTCCAGGATGACCGGGCTGGCGGCCGTGCGCTTGTTGACAAACACCACCAGACGAGGCGGATCGGCGGTGACGGAACAGACGGCGGTCGCCGTCAGGCCGATGGGCTGCTCATCACTGCGACTGGTGATGATCGTCACCGCAGCCGCCAGATGCCGCATCGCGCCGCGGTGCAGATCGGGCGAGACATGCGGCACATCGGCCAGTGTCTCGTTGGGCTGCCATTGCGCGATATTGCCTTGATGCGGGGTGACAGGGCTGGAGGTCTGAACCTGATTCACGCGAGCGCTCCTTGTGCAAACTTGATCGTTTGAGGCGTCCGCCATGCGCGCTGACGATAGCATGGCGGGCGATCCAGATGGGGCGGGAGAAGTCCCGAATAAAGCAGCGCCTGCGGGGTTAGGGCTGATGAGAGCTTGTCCGCAGGCGCCGCCCATTCCGGTCAGATCACGAAATCACGGATTTCGTCGGCCAAAAGAAAAGCACCATGGTTCGATAGGCCCCGGTCGGGGTTGATGAAGGCATGGTTGCTGCCAGTGTGGATGTCGCGGAACATGCGCTGCAACTGATTGGAAAGCGCGAAAGCATTGCCGCCCGCCGCCTTGACGACCTTGGTCAGCGCGTCGGTTGCCATGCGCGCGGCAAATGCTGCGTTGCTTTTATAGGCAATGCGCGCCGCTTTGGGGATGGCGCCGTCCCGATGGATGTACTCCATCATTTCCGCGAAATCCTTGCGCTGCGTCGCCAAAGCCGCATTGGCCATCGCCACCGCTTCGCCCAGCTTGAGCTGGGTATGCGGATCAAGCGCCACCGGCTTGCCATCATAGGCATGGCGCCGCTTGCGCATGGCGCCAACATAGAGGTCGATCGCGCCCTCGGCCATGCCGATGCACAAGGTGGCCAGCGACCAGGCAAACAGGGCGCCGAAGGGCACCTTGTAGATCGGCGCGTCAAAGGTGGCATTGCCGGGATTGTGGCCCTCAAAGGACTCCATCACATTATGCACCCGCCATTCGGGCACAAAGGCATCCTTGATCACCACCGTCTTGGAACCAGACCCCTGCATACCCGCCATCTGCCAGCTTCCCTGGTCAATGGTGTAATCCGTGCGCGGTACTATCATCACCTTCTGCTCGACGCCAAAGCTGTTGTCGGCAGGAAAAATCACGCCGACCACCACCCAGCCACACAGGTCACAGCCCGACGACCATGCCCAGGCGCCATTGACGATATAGCCGCCGTCCACCTTTTCAGCCTTGCCGAACGGGGCATAGGAGGAGGAAATCAACGCATCGGGCTGCTGCCCCCAGATTTCTTCGGCTACGCGCGTATCCACCAGGGCGATTTCCCAATTGTGGATCACCATCAGGGCAACCACCCAAGCGATCGACGGAGAGGCGCCCGCCATCAGGCGAACAGCTTCCAGCGCGGTGTTGATCGACATTTCCCAGCCGCCCCATGCCTTGGGCTTGAGGATATTGAAAAAGCCTTCCGCATGGAATCGCGCTGCGATCTCCTCTGGGCAGCGGCCCTGTTTCTCGGCTTCAGCGTCCATCTCGCGGATCCAGGGGAGCAAGGCCTGAACCTTGTCCAGCACCTGTTGCTCGCTCGGGATCGCGTGTGCTGTGCGCTGCGGTGCGATCGTTGCCATCATGCATCTCCCTTGTTGTCTGTCGCCGCTTGCAAAAACACAGCGACCTGTTTGTTGAAGTCTTCGGCATGTTCCCACTGCACCCAATGGCCGCATTGCGGCATCACCAGCAGGCGCGCGCGCGGGATCTGCTTCATAAAGGTAAAGCCGGTGTCGAGCGGCAGGATGCGGTCCTCCCGCCCCCACAGGATCAACACGTCATGCGGCAGGCGGGCGAGCCGCGCGTCGCGCCACAATTCCTCGGGCGGGCCCGCGGGGCCGGGGCGCATCGGCGGCTGGGCGACAATGCGCGGATCGAGCGCGGCCTCCAGCCGTTCGGCCAGGAGTTCTGGCGTAATGGCCGAACGGTCAAACACCGCCTGCTCGATAAAGAAGCGCACCTTGTCGAGCGTCGGCCCCTCGCCCTCGTAAAAGGTGATGAGGCTGAGGATGCCGGGCGAGGGCCATTGCGCCGTCACGGGAAAGCCGCCGCCGGGGCCCATCAAGACCATGCGCCCGACGCGCTCCGGGTGTTCCAGGGCGATTTTCAGCGTGATCATGCCGCCCATGGAATTGCCTACGAAATGCGCTTTGGCGATCCCGAGCGCATCCAGAAGCGCAACGATAGTGTCGGCCCAAAAGCCGGGGATCGCGCCCGCCACCGGCTTGACATCAGAGGCGCCGAACCCCGGCAAGTCGGGGCAGATCACCCGGAAATGCTGCGCAAGTTCAGGGATGTTGCGGCTGTAATTCGACCAACCGGTCGCCCCCGGCCCCGAGCCGTGAAGCATCACCAGCACCGGCCCCTTGCCCTCGTCGTGATAGGCCACGCGAACGCCGTTGGCCTCGATGAAGCGTTGATCAACCATGGGCCGCTGGCCCCCCGACCATCTTGTGCCCCCATGCGCTGATCACATCGTGGCGAACGACCCGCCAGCCCGGTTCGATCGCCCGCGCGCCCCAGCCATATTCGAACTCAAATCCCGAGGGCGTCGCGAAATACACCGACAGCATCTGGTCGTTGCTGTGGCGGCCCAGCGTCATCGCGATCGGCGTGCCCTGCTGCTCCGAACGGTCAATGGCCAGGCCGACATCATCCAAAACCTGCGTTTGCAACATCAGGTGGATGCACTTCTTGGTGAACACGGCCGGGGCCGGCGCGAAGGCCAGCGTGTGGTGGCGCGAGTTGCAGTGCATAAACGTCACCGGTAACACCAGATCCGGGCCGATCGCCATGTCGATATAGTCGCTGACCGAAAAGCCGAGATCCTTGTAGAACGCCTCATACCCCGCCGGATCGGCCGCCACGATCACCACATGGCCAAGCCCCTGCTCGCCCGTGACAAAGCCGCCGACGCCCGTGGGAGAGGCGAAAGGCAAATGTGGCGAGTCTGTCGGCCCCCAGTGGAGTTCACAGACCATACCGGCCGGATCGGTAAACAGCGCAAGACCCCGTACCCCGCGCAAGGCCGCGAGTGCGGGATTGATCACGGCACGATCACCCAGCTTGGCCAGTGTGGCCAGATACTCGGCCTCGCTGGAACACTCCCAGCCGATGGAGGTCACATCATCCTCATCGCCCTGTTCAATGTGAAAGCGCCAACCACGGCTGTCAGCGCGAAGCAGCAGCGCGCCGTCTGCGTCAAAATGTGCTTGCAGCCCCAGCACCATGGTCGCAAAACGCTCCCACGCCGCCAGGTCTTGGGCACGCACGCACACGTATCCCAATGCGGATATCGCCATTTCTATGCATCCTTCCTCACCATTCGGCCTCTTGAGTCCCGGCCGATTATCCCCCAAGCTTGTCGTGATGGCAGAGGTGAGTCATTGACTTAAAATATGGGATAATTGATCTTGTGTCTGGTGATTATGCCCGGTTGTTGCGAGTGCCCGATCTGCGCCTGATCGGCCTGTCATGGGATCGTTTCGAGATAAACCGCCCGTTCGCGCTGGATTTTCCAGAAACCCGGCGCGCTTGTTTTTATTACGTGAAACGCGGCGGCGCCTTCTTCCGTAACGGCCCGGGCCAATTGCATTATGTCACCCAGGGCACCACGGTAGGGGTCGAAGGGCATCCGCACCAATGGCTGGACCGCAGCCACCTGCATCGCGCCGATCTCCAGCGCGTGGCCGGTGGCCAGGGGGGACCCAGTGACATGCCGCTCGAATTGATCATGAGCAGCATCGACCGAAGCGCCGCCGTGCTGCAACGCCTGCCGCATGGCGCGGTCATCATTCCCGCGGATGCCGATCCCTTTGCAACGATGATTCGCGGCTGCGTGGAATTGATTGAGCTGGATCAGGCCACCGCCGGGCCGGACAGCGGCGTGTCGCGGCGGCTTGCGGAAGTGATCATGCTGCAATTGGTCGCGTTTGTACGTTCACAGCTTTGGCAGAACTCTCTGCCCGCCAATGGCGTGTTGCACGACGAATTCGTGCTGCGCGCGATGAGCGCGTTCTTTGCGCGGCCAGCCGATGCCTGGACTGTCGAAACGCTGGCTGTGGTGGCAGGCCTTAGCCGTGCGGCGTTTTTCGAGCGGTTTCGCAAGGCCTTCAATGATACGCCGCTCAGGACAATCAACCGCCTGCGCCTGCAAATGGCCGCCGACATGCTAGGGCAATCCAATGCCTTGCTGAGCGATATCGCGCAGGAGGTCGGCTTTGGCTCCGCACCGGCCCTGGTGCGCGCCTTTGCGCGCCAGTTCGGTAAAACGCCGGGCCAATGGCGCGCGCAAAGTCGCAACGCGCCGGGCTGAGAGAAGCGCCCCTCCAAAGTGTCGCGCGACACGCGAGAGGGGCGCCCGCGCCGCCCTTACGAATGATCAATTTTCCCATACTTACGATCAATGACAGGCCTTCAATACCGGGGCCATCATCCCCCTGACCGTGAAAGCAATCCGGTCCTGCCAATTTGCAAAGTCAGATGGCGCGTAGGGAGGGGGAATACCAACAAGCGCCTCGTATCAGTGCTCGCCATCGCGAGTGTTTTATAGCCGAAAAACCAACGACACAACAACGGGCGCGGCACGAAAGATGACACGCGTCCGGATAAGGGAGAATACAGGATGCGTGGAGCGTATGGAGCGCTCGCCGTAACGGCGGGCCTGATGATGGCGTCCCCGGTACAGGCCAGCGAGGCCGGTGGCGGTGTTTACCCCAATGGCGCCGAAGGAATGTTTGCTGGCGTCCTGCCCCCCAAAGGGCTCTACTATCTGGGCTATCTGCAATATTACGAAGCGGGCCGCTTTAACGACGGCGATGGCAAGGCCGGTATGCTCCCTGACTTCAAGGTCAAGGTGGATGCCGTCGCCAACCGCATCGTCTGGGTTACGGATAAGAAGGTGCTGGGCGCCGATTACGCCATGCATCTGATCGTGCCGCTGATCAATGTGGATACGCGCATCGCGGGGATGATGGGCAATCGGTCCGGCGTGTCGGATGTTACCTTCGATCCGATCATTCTGGGCTGGCATTTTCGCAACGGGCTGCATGTGGGCACCGGGATGGACATCAATCTGCCGGTGGGCAGCTATGACCGCACCAGCATCGCCAATTTCAGCCGGCATTACTGGAACGTCGAACCCGTGCTTGGGCTGGCCTATTACAAGAAGCACCTGCGGCTGGATGTGAAGATGATGTATGACATCAACTTCAAGAACACCGACGCGCAGATCAACGGTTTCAACCCCACCGGGGCAGGCTATCGCACCGGCAATGAATTCCACGCCGATTATGCGGCGACCTATGAACTGAATCCAAAGCTGCAAATCGGCGTCTCGGGCTATTATTACAAGCAAACCACGGGCGACAAGGTGGACAGCCCCGCCGCCCAGCAGGTGATCGACGTCCTGCGCGGTTTTAAGGGCGAGACGTTTGCCGCAGGCCCCAGCCTGCGGGTGGGGCTGGGCAAGGTGCAGGTCATCGGCACCTGGCAGCATGAATTCTACGCCGATTACCGCCCGCAGGGGGACAAGGTGTGGCTCAAGGTGATCGTTCCGGTCGGCGGTAAATAAATGCTGGATGCCAAGACCGCCATGGCGCGCGACGCCATGGCGGTCTTGATCGGCTTTGTTGCATAACAAGATGGCGGATTCCCTTGAGGAATTGGATGTCATAGATGGTCCGGATGCCCAGACCGACACCGCCGAAGTATCGCACGACCAATTGGCCCGAGTATAATGCCGCGCTGAGGCGGCGAGGCTCGCTGGATGTGTGGTTTGCCCCAGAGATGGACTGGTTTGCGGCGCCTGATGGTCGGCCTTGTCGGCCGCTGCGTTTTTCTACCTAAGCGATCGATTTCTGCCTGACACTGAAAGGGCTGTTCCAACTTGCGCTGCGGCAGGTGACGGGGCTGGCGCAGAGCCTGCTCAAGCTGGCGGGTCTGGACTGGCCGACACCGGATTATACGACGCTGTGCCGGCGCCAGAAGAACCTGTCGGTCGATCTGGGCGGTAGACCCAGCGCGGGAGGTCTGCACCTGCTGGTCGACAGCACCGGGATCAAGATGATCGGCGAGGGCGAGTGGAAGGCTCGCAAACACGGCGTTTCTTACCGCCGCCAGTGGCGCAAAGTGCATATCGGCATCGATGCGGACACCTTCGATATCCGAGCGATCGAGGTCACGAGCAATGCCGTTGGCGATGGCCAGACGCTGCCCGGTCTGTTGGCGCAGATCCCCGGGGACGAGACCATTGTCACCGTTGGCGGCGACGGTGCCTATGATACCAGAGGCTGCCACGCGGCCATCAATGCGCGTTGCGCCGATCCGATCATCCCGGTTCGCCGCAACGGCAAGGCCTGGACCAAGGACGGTCCCGGCGTTTATGCCCGCAACGAAACGCTGCGGGTGATGAAACGACTGGGCAGGACGATCTGGAAGAAGTGGAGTGGCTATCATCACCGTAGCCTGGTCGAGACCAAGATGCACTGCTTCAAGCTACTCGGCTCACGCGTCGCCGCCCGCACCTTCGAGCGTCAGATAACCGAGCTCAAAGTTCGTGCTGCAATCCTCAATCGCTTCTCTCAAATCGGCACGACAAACACCATCCGCATCGCATAATAATTACAAGTAATCATCAATTTGAGGCCGTCAGGCGTTATGCAACAAAGCCGCTGGCGCAGTAGATGTCGATCATCGCGGCCAGCTCGCGCGTGGTCGGTGCATTCTCCCAGCGGCTCATCGTCGGTTGGGCGCGGGCGCGATCTTTGCGGCATGGCCGTTTGTCTATGCGGTCAGCTTCTCGGGCTTTTATCTGGCGATGTTCCTGCTGCTGGCCTCGTTGATCCTGCGGCCGGTGGCGTTCAAATATCGTTCCAAGAAGCCCGATGCCGCCTGGCGTGCGCGGTGGGACTGGGCGCTGTTTGTCGGCGGCTTTGTGCCCGCGCTGGTGTTTGGCGTGGCGGTGGGCAATGTGCTGGTGGGCGCGCCCTTCCGTTTGGACAGCGATTTGCGCATGACCTATGAAGGCACGCTGCTGGGGCTGTTTACGCCGTTCACCTTGCTGGCCGGGTTGCTCTCGGTGGCGATGCTGGCGCTGCATGGCGCGGGCTGGCTGGCGGTGAAGGTGGAGGAAGGGGCGGTTCTGGTCCGCGCCCGCCGCATCGGTTCCTTTGCCGCGATTGCCAGCATCGTGCTGTTCCTGCTGGGCGGCCTGATGGTGGCCAAGGGCGGCATGGGGATGCGCCTGACG
>Ga0302262_10001195_pt1 | contig 11026 bp, 7 predicted proteins | sample II_Fen_E3_4_FD_194557 | JGI IMG/M metagenome (GOLD analysis project Ga0302262, IMG submission 194557) | Peat permafrost microbial communities from Stordalen Mire near Abisko, Sweden - II_Fen_E3_4 | ecosystem: Environmental > Terrestrial > Soil > Wetlands > Permafrost | place: Sweden: Abisko...
GACCTGCCCGCCGGCGGCGCCCGACGTCGCGCTCACGGTGCGGCCCTGGTCCAGCACACCGGCCCACAGCACGGTACGGGTCACCACACTGACGGCGCCCACGACGACCGGGCCGCGGGCCGCCCTGATGACGACGGTCGTCGGCGCCTGGCCCCCCATGTCCGGCGGAGAGGCTGATGCCCGCGGCGCAGAGGCCGGCGGCGCCGAGGTTGACGGCGCCGAGGCCGGCGGCGCAGAGGTTGACGCGTGTGGCCCAGGGGCCCGCGGCGCAGACGTCCCCGCCATTTGGGGCCGCGACGCGTGTGTCGTAGCCGCCGGCGTGATGGCCGGCGGCTGAGAGCCGCTGCGCTCCCCAGATTCGGGTCCCACCAGGAAGAAGGCGCCGGCACCGACGGCGATGAGCGCGAGGCCTGCCAGCGCGGCCGGCGCCGCTCGCGACCGCGGCGCGGCGCGGGAAGCCCGGTGACGACCCGACACACGCGCCATCGTGTCCTGCCCGGTCCCTGCCTCGCCACCGCCGCACCAAAGCCTGCCCCGTCGTTGCGCCACGGGGCCGGGTCGAAACAAGCGATACGACCGTAGTCCCGCTCTGCCAAGCGGGCGTTCTTAGACTCGGCAGATGTGAGCGTCGTCGAGCCAGCGAGCCCTGTGCCCGGCGAACCTGCGCCCGGCGAACCAGTGACCGTCCGGCCGGCGCCTGACCAGCCCGAGCCCGGTTCCCAGCCCCACCGGGCGCTCCCGACGACGTACTCTCCGGCAGCTGTCGAGTCGTCGCGTTACGAGCAGTGGGTGGCCGCCGGCGTCTTCACGGCCGACCCGGCGGGCGGCAAGACGCCCTACGCGATCGTCATCCCGCCGCCGAACGTCACCGGCAGCCTCCATATGGGCCACGCCTTCCAGCACACGCTGATGGATGCCCTGGTGCGCCGGCGCCGGATGCAGGGTTATGACGCGCTGTGGCTGCCCGGCATGGATCATGCCGGGATCGCCACCCAGAATGTCGTGGAGCGCGAGCTGGCGGGCGAGGGCCGCTCCCGCCACGATCTCGGCCGGGAGGGATTCGTCGATCGCGTCTGGCAATGGCGCGCGGAGTACGGCGGCAAGATCTTGGGCCAGATGCGGCGCCTGGGGGACGGCGTCGACTGGACGCGTGAGCGCTTCACGATGGACGAGGGCCTGTCCCGGGCTGTGCGTACCATCTTCAAGCGCCTCTACGACGACGACCTCATCTACCGGGCCGAGCGCATCATCAACTGGTGCCCGCGCTGCCACACGGCGCTGTCCGACATCGAGGTGGAGCACCGGGAGATCGATGGCGAGCTGATCTCGATCTCCTACGGTCCGATCACGGTCGCCACCACCCGGGCGGAGACCATGCTCGGGGACACTGCGGTCGCGGTGCATCCCGACGACGAGCGCTACCGCCACCTCGTCGGGCAGGAAGTGGCGCTCCCGCTGACCAACCGTCGCATCCCGGTCATCGCCGACGATCACGTCGACGCGTCCTTCGGGACGGGCGCGGTGAAGGTCACCCCGGCCCATGACCCCAACGACTTCGAGATCGCGCAGCGGCACGGCCTGCCTGCCGTCGTCATGATGGACGAGCGGGCGAACATCACGGTCCCCGGGCCGTTCCAGGGACTCGACCGCTTCGAGGCCCGGCCGGCCGTCGTGGCCGCGCTTCGTGCGCAGGGGCTCCTCGTCGCCGAGCGCCGCCCGTATGTGCACTCGGTGGGTCACTGCTCCCGGTGCGCGACGATCGTCGAGCCGCGGCTGTCACTGCAGTGGTTCGTTCGGGTCGGTCCGCTGGCCAAGCGTGCTGGCGACGCCGTTCGGCGGGGCGAGACCACCTTCTCCCCGCCGGAGATGGCCCAGCGCTACTTCGACTGGGTCGACTCGATGCACGACTGGTGCATCAGCCGGCAGTTGTGGTGGGGCCACCGAATCCCCGTCTGGTACGGCCCGGACGGGCAGACGGTCGTCCCCGGGCCCGACGAGGCTGGCCCCGCGGGCGAGGGCTGGCGGCAGGACGAGGACGTCCTCGACACCTGGTTTTCCTCGGCGCTGTGGCCGGTGTCCACGCTCGGCTGGCCGGACGACACGCAGGACCTGCGCCGGTACTACCCGACGGACGTCCTGCTCACCGGATACGACATCATCTTCTTCTGGGTCGTCCGGATGATGATGTTCTGCACGTACGTGCAGAACGAGGTTCCCTTCCGCACGGTGTCGATCACAGGTCTCATCCGGGACGCCCGCGGCCGCAAGATGAGCAAGTCGGCGGGCAACGTCGTCGACCCGCTGGACTGGATCGAGCGGTTCGGCGCGGACGCCCTGCGCTGGTCGCTGGCCCGCGGCGCCAACCCAGGGGTGGACGTCCCGGTCAGCTCCGAGTGGGTCGAAGGCAGCCGCAACTTCATCAACAAGATCTGGAATGCGGCCCGGTTCGCCCTGCTGCACGGGGCGGAGCCGCATGCGGAGCTGCCGGCCGACCCGACGGCGGCCGACCGCTGGATCCTGTCTCGGCTCGCTGAGGTCACCGCCCAGGTGGACGAGCTGTACGAGCAGTTCGAGTGGGCCAAGATCTGTGACCTTCTCCACCACTTCGCCTGGGACGACCTCTGCGACTGGTACCTGGAGCTGTCGAAACTGCCGCTGCGGGCCGGCGGTTCCGACGCCGCGCGAGTGCAGGCTGTGCTGGGGCACCTGTTCGATGTCCTGCTGCGGATGCTGCATCCGATCATCCCGTTCGTCACCGAGGAGTTGTGGACTTCGCTCACCGGCAAGCCCACAGTCACGACCGCGGCGTGGCCGGCTCCCGCGGGCGGGCGCGACGGCGCAGCCGAGTCGGAGATCGCCCGGGTCCAGGAGCTTGTGCGGGAGGTCCGGCGATTCCGCGCCGAACAGGGGCTGCGCCCAGGTCAGACGGTCCCCGCCGTGCTCGTCGCCGACCCCGCGCTCACCTCGTACGCGCAGACCGTCGGCGGGCTCTGCGACCTGCGGGTGTCCGCGGTCGTGACGGTGCCCGACGGCTGGCCGGCGCTGCACGCCGCCGGCGCGCACCTGGGGCTGGATCTGTCCGGTGCCATCGACGTGGCGGCGGAGCGGGCCCGCCTGTCCCGCGCGCTGGAGGCTTCCCGGCGCGAGCTCGGCCAGGTCACGGCGAAGCTGTCCAACGCGGGCTTCCTGGACAAGGCGCCCGCGGCGGTGGTGGAGCGCCACCGTCAGCGCAAGGCCGACGCAGAGGCCGAGAGCGACCGGGTCACCGCGCTGCTCAACAGGCTGCCGTCGGAATGACCAGCGGGCCCCTGCGGGGACGCGATCCGAATGAGCGTGACCCTGCCGGAGAGGATGCTCTCGCGCGGGTGGAGCGCGCTCTGGCCGGGCGCCAGCCGCACCGGATGATCCCGGACCTGACGCGTATCAACGCGCTCGTCGATCTGCTGGGGCAGCCGCAGCGCAGCTTCCCGTCGATCCACATCACCGGCACGAACGGCAAGACCAGCACCGCACGAATGATTGATTCACTGCTGCACAGCTTCGGCCTGCGGGCGGGCCGCTACACCTCCCCCCACCTGGAGTCGGTACAGGAACGGATTTGCGTGGGCGGCGTGCCGCTGGCCGCGGAGCAGTTCGTCGGGACCTACGACGAGGTGATTCCCTACGTCGAGATCGTGGACTCCCGGTCGGCGGAGCCGGTGACCTACTTCGAGCTGCTGACCGCGATGGGGTTCGCCGCCTTCGCGGACGCCCCGGTCGACGCCGGCATCATCGAAGTCGGGCTCGGTGGCAGTTGGGACGCGACCAACGTCCTCGATGCCCGCGTCGCCGTGGTGACCCCCATCGCCTACGACCACACCGAGCTGCTGGGCACGTCCCTGGAAGACATCGCTGCCGAGAAGGCCGGCATCATCGCCCCCGGTGCCACGGTGGTGCTCGCCCAGCAGGATCTCTCGGCGGCGCAGGCCCTGCTGCACCGAGCCGTCGAGGTGGACGCGCGGGTCGCCCGCGAGGGCATCGAGTTCGGCGTCGTCAACCGCCGGGTCGGCGTCGGCGGCCAGGCGGTGTCGCTGCAAGGGCTGGCGGCCAGGTACGACGAGGTGGTGCTGCCGCTGTACGGGCAGCACATGGCGCACAACGCGGCCTGCGCGCTGGCAGCCGTCGAGGCGTTCCTGGGCGCGGAGCGTGGCCCGCTCGATGACGGGCTCGTGCGCGAGGGCTTCGCCAGGGCGGACTCGCCGGGACGGCTGGAGGTGGTGCGCCGCTCGCCCACCATCCTCGTGGACGCGGCCCACAATCCGGCGGGCGCGCAGGCACTCGCCAGCGGGGTGGACGAGGCCTTCTCGTTCACTGCGCTCGTCGCGGTGGTGGGGGTGCTCGCGGACAAGGACGCGGAGGGCCTGCTCGCGGCCCTCGAGCCGATTGTCGACAACTTCGTGACGACGCAGAACTCCTCGCCCCGGTGCCTTCCGGCGGTCGAACTCGGCGAGATCGCGGCCGCGGTCGCCGGGCAGGAGCGGGTATTGGTCCGGCCTGGGCTCGCCGACGCGCTCGACACCGCCGTCGGCTTGGCAGACGAGTTCGGGCCGGGCGCCGGGGTGCTCGTCACCGGCTCCATCGTGACGGTCGGGGAGGCGCGGCGCATGCTGCGGGCGGGTGCCAGTAACCCCGGCGCCGCAACGAGTTAGGGTCGCGTCGCCGGGGCTCGGGGAACGGGGGCCGGCCGAACTATTAGGGTCGAGACAGACCGACCGGTCGCCCGTGCTGGCAAGGAGATGAAGCGTGGCTGCTGAGCGCACCTTGGTGCTGGTCAAACCGGACGGGGTCCGCCGCGGCCTCGTCGGCGAAGTGCTCTCCCGTCTGGAGCGCAAGGGCTTGGTCCTCGCGGCGGTTCAGCTGCGCACGCTCGACCGCGGGACGGCGGAGCAGCACTACGCCGAGCATGCGAGCAAGCCGTTCTTCGGGGAGTTGGTCGACTTCATCACCAGCGGTCCGCTCGTGGCGGTCGTGGCCGAGGGGCCCCGCGCCGTGGCCTCGGTCCGGAACCTGATGGGGGCCACCGACCCGCTCGCGTCGCCTCCAGGCTCGCTCCGCGGCGATTTCGCGCTCTTGCTCGAGGAGAACCTCGTCCACGGATCCGACTCCGTGGAGTCCGCGGTGCGGGAAATCTCCCTCTTCTTCCCCGGCCTAACCTGACCGTCAAGTACCCATTCGCCCCTTACGATGGCGGCGTTTCGCTCCCACCAAACGAGAGGTCCCGCACTACATGGCCCGATCCCTTGCTTTCCTGGGTCGCGACATGGCTGTCGACCTTGGCACTGCCAACACGCTCGTCTACGTCCGCGGGAAGGGCATCGTGCTCAACGAGCCCTCCGTGGTGGCCATCAACAAGGCGACGACCGGCATTGTGGCTGTGGGGACCGAGGCCAAACGGATGATCGGGCGCACGCCCGGCAATATCGTCGCGGTCCGTCCCCTCAAGGACGGCGTGATCGCTGACTTCGACACCACGGAGCGCATGCTGCGCTTCTTCATCCAGCAGGTGCACCGCCGGCGCCACTTCGCCAAGCCCCGCCTGGTCGTATGCGTCCCGAGCGGGATCACCGCGGTGGAACAGCGCGCCGTGAAGCAGGCCGGGTACGCGGCCGGCGCGCGCCGGGTCTACATCGTCGAGGAGCCGATGGCCGCGGCCATCGGCGCGGGGATGCCCGTCCACGAGCCGACCGGCAACATGATCGTTGACGTCGGTGGCGGGACCACGGAGGTCGCGATCATCTCGCTGGGCGGGATTGTCGCGAGCCAGTCGATCCGCACCGCCGGCGACGAACTGGACGGGGCGATCATTTCTTACGTCAAGAAGGAGTACAGCTTGATGCTCGGCGAGCGGACCGCCGAGGAAATCAAGATGTCCATTGGCTCGGCGTTCCCCATGCCCGACGAACCCCCAGCGGAGATTCGCGGGCGGGATCTGGTCAGCGGGCTTCCAAAGACGATCATTGTCAGCGCCGAGGAGATTCGCAAGGCCATCGAGGAACCGATCAACGCCATCATCGACGCAGTCAAGTCGACCCTCGACAAATGCCCACCTGAGCTGTCCGGCGATGTCATGGACCGCGGAATTGTGCTCACCGGCGGTGGCGCCCTGTTACGCGGCCTCGACGAGCGGCTGCGTCATGAGACCGCGATGCCCATCAACATCGCTGAAAATCCGCTCTATTCCGTGGCCCTGGGCGCCGGCCGCTGCGTAGAGGAGTTCGAGGCGCTGCAGCAGGTGCTCAACTCCGAGACAAGACGGTAGCCATCCCGTGACCTTTGGGGGGTCGGCAGCCTAGAGCGGCCATCGGGTGCCGAGGACACGCAAGGAGGCGGTGAAACCGTGCGTGACACGCGCCGCAGCCGGCTGCTGCTCGTCGTCCTGGTGGCTGTCGCCTTCCTGCTGATCACGCTGGACTACCGCAGTGACGGCGGGATTCTCTCGGGCCTGCGTTCCGGCGTCAGTTCGCTCGCCGGCCGCGTCGAGAGGGGCGTGTCGACGATCACCTCGCCCATCTCGAATGCGCTGTCGTCGATACAGGATTCCGGTCGCGACCGCCGGCGCGCCGAGCAACTGTCCCAGCAGCTCGCGGACGCCAACCAACAGCTCGCCCAGCTGCAGGATGCGCGACGCCAGGCGGCGGCCCTGTCCCGACTGCGCCTCGTGGCCGACAAGGGCGGTTACACGATCGTCCCGGCCCGGATCATGGCCACCGACGACCAACTGGGCCTGGAGTGGACCGTGACCGTCGACGCCGGCAGCGACACCGGCGTGCGGCCGGGCATGCTCGTCATCAACTCCGACGGGCTGGTCGGGTCCACGGTGCGCGTCGGCGCCACGACCTCGGTCGTGCGGCTCGCCTGTGACCCGACAAGTCACATCGGCGCCCGGCTGGAGGGCAGCCAGGCGCTGGGCAAGGTGGATGGGGAGCGCCCTGGCGAGCTGCTGTTCACGCTCTACGACGCGGGTCAGCGGGTTAAGCCGGGCGACCGCCTCGTGACCTTCGGCAGCGCCGACTACGCGGCGGGGGTCCCGATCGGCACGGTCACGCGGCTGCGGGACGGCGGTTCGGGGCTGGCTCGGCTCGCGGAAGTCCGGCCGTTCGTCTCGTTCGGCAGCGTGGACCTCGTCAGCATTGTCGTGGCGAAACCTGCCACCAATCCTGGCGACCGCCTGCTGACACCCCGGCCGGTCGCGCCCCCCACGCCGCCCCCCGCTCCGGCGCCGCAGCCCCTGCCGACCCTGCCGACCCAGCAGACCCTGCCGACCCAGCCGGCCCAGGCGGCCCCTGCCGCGGGGGCGGTGCCGAGTCGGTGAGAGCCTTCGCGGTGGTCATCAGCGGGATGCTGCTCGTGCTGGCGCTGCTCCTGCAGCTGACCCTGGTCGGACAGCTGGATCTGCCGCTCGGCCGGCCGGATCTGGTGGTCATCACGCTGGCCTGCGTCGCCGTCCTGCAAGGCCCGATGTGGGGCGCGTCGTTCGGTTTCGGCATCGGACTGCTCGCCGACCTGCTGTCCGACCACACCCTCGGGCGCCTGGCCCTCGTCCTGTGCCTGGTCGGCTACGCGGCGGGGATGCTCAGCCGCGATGTCGATCGGTCCGTGCTGGTTCCGCTGGCGACCGCGGCCGCCGCGTGCGGGGCTGCAGTCGGGATGTTCGCCCTGTGCGGTGCCCTGATGGGCGACCCCCGGGTCGCGCCCGACGACGTGGCAGGCCGGGCTGTGTCCATGGCCCTCTATTCTCTCGTGCTGACGCCGCTCCTGTTCCCGGTGATCGCAGCCTTGTTCCGCAGGCTGGATCCCGCGCGGGCCGAGCGGCGTTAGGGCAGGGGGGCCAGGGTGCTTTCCAGCAAAGAGCAGCTCTTCCAACCGAAGCGGCCGGAGGCCGGCCTGCCCAGTGTCGCCCGACCGCCGGTCCGCCGCAGGCGCCGGCTGCGCATCGGCGTGCTGCGAGTTCTGGTTCTCTCGATGCTGATCACCCTGGGTGCGCGCTTGTGGTTCCTCCAGGTCATGGAGGGCAGCCACTACAACGAGGTCGCGGCGGGCAACTCGATCCGGGAGGTCGTCACGCCTGCGGTACGCGGCCTGATCGTCGACGACGTGGGCCGTCCCCTCGTCGAGAACCGCACCACGCTGGTCATCACGGTCGACCGGTCGGCGCTGGCGCGCCAGCGCGACTCAGGGCGCGCAGTGCTGGCGCGGGTCGGGGCGCTGCTCGGACAGAAGCCGCAGGATCTCGCCCAGCGCATCCGGCTGTGTACCGCCACGGTCGGGCAGCCCTGCTGGAACGGCTCCCCGTATCAGCCGGTGCTTATCGCCAACGACGTTTCCTCCCAGCGGGCGCTCACGGTGATCGAGCATCCGGAGGACTACCCGGGCGTGGCGGCGGAAGTCAGGGCCGTTCGGACCTACCCGTTCGGGTCGCTCGCCTCCCACACGGTCGGGTACTTGTCCCCGGCGTCCCAGGACGAGGTTGCCAAGAACCCGGATCTGAACGGCGTGCTGGTGGGCCGGTCAGGGTTGGAGGCGTCCTACGACACCGTTGTGCGCGGTCACGACGGCGTCAAGCGCGTGTCGGTGGACCGGTTCGGGCGCCTGTCCAAGGTGATGAGCGAGAAGCCCCCGGTCGGGGGCTCCACCCTCGTCCTGTCGATGGATGCGAAGGTGCAGAAGGTGCTCGAGGACGCCCTTCAGCACGGCATCGACCGGGCGCGTGCCGAGCAGAAACCCGCCGACAACGCCGCAGGTGTCGTCCTGGACGCACAGACGGGCCAGGTCGTCGCGCTGGCCAGCGTTCCCGGGTACGACCCGTCGCAATTCGTCGGCGGGATCTCAGCGGCCAACTACCAGCACCTGCTCGACCCCGCGGCCGGGACGCCGCTGATCTCCCGGGCCCTGGAGGGGGCGTACCCTCCAGGCTCCACCTTCAAGATTGTGTCTGCCGCGACCGCCATGACGAACATGGGCGCGACCGGCGACGCCCTCTACAACTGCCCCTCTGACCTGCAGGTCGGCAACACGTCGTTCCACAACTTCGACAGCGAGGCGCTCGGGAGCATCACGCTGCACCAGGCGCTCGTCGCGTCCTGCGACACCGTCTTCTACAAGTTCGCCTACGACGCGTGGCTGCAGGACGGCGGCCTCCGGCGCGGCCAGGGGCCCAGCGCGCCGCCCAACGAGTGGTTCTCCAAGATGGCGCGGGCCTTCGGTCTGGGCCGGCCCACCGGCATCGACCTGCCGGGTGAGACGTCCGGGCTGGTCACGGACCGGGGGTCGCGGCAGGCGCTGTGGGATCAGATGAAGGACACCTACTGCCGGCGGGCCAAGACCGGCTACCCGGAGGAGCGTGACCCGGGGCGGGCGGCCTACCTGACCAAGCTCGCGAGCGAGAACTGTGCTGACGGGTACCTCTACCGCGGTGGTGACGCCACCCAGTTCGCGATCGGGCAGAACGTCGTCGACGTGTCGCCCCTGCAGCTTGCCGTCGCCTACGCCGCCATCGCGAACGGCGGGACGGTGCTGTCGCCCCGGCTGGTCAAGGCGGTCATCGGGCCGGATGGGAAGGTCACGCAGCAGACCAAGCCGGTGGTCATGGGGCACCTGCCGGTGGCCCCGGAGACGCTGTCCTACATCCGGGATGCGCTGGCCGGGGTCGTCACGTCGGGCACAGCGTCCGGGACCTTCGGCGGGTTCCCCCTCAACGTGCTCCCTCTCGGGGGCAAGACGGGAACCGCCGAAACCTTCTCTGACGGCGACATCTCCTGGTTCGCCTCCTTCGGCCCGGTGAACAACCCCCGGTACGTCGTGCTGGTCGTCATCCCCAAGTCGGGGCAGGGCGCGAAGTTCGCCGCCCCTGCCGTCCGCGAGGTCTGGGAAGGGATCTACGGCATCAACAGGGACGCCGCGCTGCCCGCGGGACAGGAACCCGCCAGCCTGCCGTGCCAGCGTCCGGACGGCTCGGTAGCCCCCCCACCCGCGCCCGGCGGGCGGTGCGAGCGATGAGGCGGTGCTGTCGATGAGTCTGGGCATGATTCGCGCCCTGCCCGCCCCGCGCGGTGACTTCGCCCGGATCAACTCGCGGCGCTCCCGCCACCAGTCCTGGCTGCTGCGGGTCGACTGGGTGCTGCTGCTCGCCGTCCTGGCGCTGTCGGTGCTCGGCGCGCTGCTGGTGTGGTCGGCAACCAAGCAGCGCCAGGAGGACGTGAGCGCCGACCCACAGCTCTACCTCAAGCGCCACCTCGTCAACCTCGTGATCGGGATCGGTCTCGCGATCGTGGTGGCGATGATCGATTATAGGTACCTACGGGCGTATGCGCCGATCGTCTACGTCGCCTCGCTCGTCGGCCTGGCCGCGGTCCTGTTCGTCGGCACCACGATCAACGGTGCCAAGGCCTGGATCGTCGTCGGGTTCGGCTTCCAGCTGCAGCCCTCGGAGTTCGTGAAGGTCGCCCTAGTCGTCCTGATGGCGATGATCCTCGGGGAGAAACGCGACGACCGGCGGGTTGGGGTCGTGAACACGCCCTCGCACGGCGACGTGCTACTCGTGCTCGGCGTGGCCGCACTGCCCGGTGTGCTGATCCTCGCCGAACCCGACTTCGGCATGGCCATCGACGTCGGCATCATCGTTCTGGGTGTGTTGGCGGTATCCGGCGCGCCGCTGCGCTGGGTGGCCGGGCTCATCCTGGCCGGCGCTCTCGTGGCGTTCTTCGTGCTTCAGTTCGGGTTGCTCAAGCCCTACCAGCTCGACCGGCTCACCTCGTTCGCCAAGTCCGACAGCAACGTCAGCTCCAGCGGCTACAACGTCGACCAGGCGAAGACGGCGATCGCCTCCGGGGGCGTGCTCGGCAAGGGGCTGTTCCACGGCCCGCTCACACACGGCGAGTTCGTCCCCGAGCAGCAGACCGACTTCGTCTTCACCGTCGCCGGTGAGGAGCTGGGGTTCGCCGGCGGTGCCGCGATCATCGGATTGTTCGGGATCATCCTGTGGCGGGGG
>Ga0302262_10001199_pt1 | contig 10980 bp, 7 predicted proteins | sample II_Fen_E3_4_FD_194557 | JGI IMG/M metagenome (GOLD analysis project Ga0302262, IMG submission 194557) | Peat permafrost microbial communities from Stordalen Mire near Abisko, Sweden - II_Fen_E3_4 | ecosystem: Environmental > Terrestrial > Soil > Wetlands > Permafrost | place: Sweden: Abisko...
GCTGTTCGCATTCGGCGATCAGCATGCGGATCGGCGTGTCGGCATCAATATGGTGCAAGATCTGCGCCATGGTGAGAAACAGGCGGACGGCGGTGCTGTTTTCAATCGCCAGCGCGGCGAAATTGGTGCGCAGAACCTTGGCATGGGCCAATAGCTCGCGCATTTTGACCAGCGCGGCCTGGCTGGCGAGATCGAGCTTGCCATCGGGATCGATGCGGCGGCGGATGGCGTTTTGCAGCTGCGACGAGTTTACGCGGAAATGCACCCAGCCCATGCCCAGCCCATCGGCGCGCATCGCGGCGGCGGTGGTCAACAGGGCGGCGGCGGTGTCATCATCCGACTTGGCGGCCAGCGTCTCGATCTCCGCGATCACCCCCGACAGGCTGGTGAGCTTGGCGGGATGATCGGCGGTCAGCGCGTTGGCGGCGGCGGAGAGGGCTTCGGGGTCCTTGATGTCGCCCGCAAACAGCGCGGCCATTTCCTCGGCGCGTTCGGAGGCCGCGATCAGGCGTGTGGCGATATCGGGCGCGACATTGGCCAGATCGGCGGCATAGGCGGAGAGGCGCTGTGCCTTTTCCGACAGGCGATAGCGGATGCAGGTGTTCCAGCCGATATCCGTGCGGCCATCCATGTCATAGCCCACCCATGTGGCGAAGCGGATCGGCTGGGGCTTGAGGGCGCGCCATTGATCGGGCCAGCGGGCGCGGGCGGTCTGGAACAGGGCGGTGGTGATGGCGGCGCGGGCGGTGTGGCCGCGCGCGATGGCGGCCAGCGCGGCGTCATGCTCGGTATCGAGCGTGATCGTGTCGCGCGCGGGATCGGCGGCGCAGGTGCTGGCGAAATCGCCGGTGGTGGCCGCTTGGGCCACGGTGGCGCTTTGCGCCTTGTTGAGCACGAAGGTGGGGTGTGCGGTGAACACGATATGCGCCACCGGGCGCGCCCAGCGGGCGGCAAACGTGCTGAAATCGCCGCTTTCGGCATGGCCCTTGATGCGGGCAAGATTGGCTTCTGGCTCGACCGGGGTCAGCAGGCGGTTCAGGCGGCGGGCGCGCGCTTGCAGCCCTTCGCATTCCAGCTCGGCCACCATGGATTCAACTGTGTCGAGGCTGAGCGCGCCGCTTTCGATCTGGCGCGAGATTTCGAGGCTGAGCTGAAACACCGGATTGAACATCGGCGTATCGGCGGTCTTGAGGTGCAGCTCGTGCAGGCGCTGGCTGAGGGCGGCAATTTCGCTCATCGGATCGGACACTCCCTGTTTCGTCGCGCGGGGAGGCTCTTGCCCTCCTGCTGGCCGGTTTTCGGCTATCGGGCGATAGGGTAGCCGATGTGGGCATGGGGGGGAAAGGCAAAGCTGGGCTTGCGCAAACGAATGTGCGGTCAATATGGGGCTGGTGGGGTGTCTGCCCGCGCCGATGGCTAGCGCGGGCAGGGAGAGGGTTCTAGCGGGCGAGCGCGGCGGCTTCGCGGGCCAGCGCGGTGATTTGCTCAAAGCTGGCGCCCTTGGGCACCATCCAGCTGCCGCCGACGCAGAGCACGGCATCAAGGCCCAGATAACCCGGCGCGGTGGCGGGCGTGATCCCGCCGGTGGGGCAGAAGCGGACCGCGCCAAACGGGGCGGCGATGGCCTTGAGCGCGGCGGTGCCGCCGCTGGCTTCGGCGGGGAAGAACTTGAAGCGGTTTAGCCCCAGATCAAGGCCGAGCATGATGTCGCCCGCATTGGCGGTGCCGGGCAGGAAGGGGATGCCAGCGGCAATGGCGGCTTCGCCAAGGCTGCGGGTCAGGCCGGGGGAGACGATGAATTCGGACCCAGCGTCAATCGCGGCGGCCAGATCGGCGGGGTTGAGCACGGTGCCCGCGCCGACGATGGCACCCGGCACGGTCTTCATCGCGCGGATGGCATCGAGCGCGACCGGCGTGCGCAGGGTAACTTCGAGCACGGTAAGGCCGCCGGCGACGAGGGCTTGCGCCAGCGGGATGGCTTGGGCCAGATCATCAATCACCAGCACCGGGATGACCGGCGCGGTGCGCATGATGGTGTCGATACCGGCGGAGGCGGGGGTGGGGGTGGACATTAGACGTGTTCCTTCTGGAAGGCGGCGGCGGCGCCGAGCAGGCCCGGCTGGGGATGGATGATGAGCTTGACCGGCAATGCGGCCATCAGGCTTTCAAAGCGGCCCTTGGCGCGGAAACGGTCGGCAAAGCCCGAGGCGAGCAGCACATCCTTGATGCGCAGGCCGAGGCCGCCCGCGATCACCACCGCGCTGGCACCATGGGCGAGGGCGAAATCGCCCGCCGCCGAGCCGAGGCTGAGGCAGAAGCGGTCAATCGCGGTGGCCATCAGCGTGTCTTCGCCTGCCGCGCCCTTAGTCCAGATTGTGCGATCATCGGTGGCGGTGATGGCGCGGTGTTCCAGCGCGGCGAGCGTTTCGTAAATATCCACGATGGCCGGGCCGGAGACGACGCGCTCGACGCTGACGCGGCGGTGGCGTTGGCGCAGGCGGGCGAGAATGGCATCCTCGATCGCGTCGAGCGGGGCGAAATCGATATGGCCGCCCTCGGTGGCCTGCACATGGTGAAAGCCCGCGCCATCGCGCCAGACATGGGCGACGCCAAGGCCGGTGCCGGGGCCAACCACGCTGATCGTGCCGCTGGTGGGCAGGGGCGTGTCGGGGCCGGTGAGGTGGAGGAAATGCTCTTCGCTCGCGCGGGCGACGGCATGGCCCACGGCGCCGAAATCATTGACAATGGTCACCGCATCCACGCCCAGCCGCTCGGGAAGGAGAGCGGGCTGGATCACCCAGGGGTTGTTGGTGAAATGGATCACTTCGCCGCCCACCGGCCCGGCCACGGCCAGCGCCACCGCGTGGGGGAGCTCGCGCGCGGCAATCTGCGCGAAATGTTCCCATGCGGTTTCGAAGCTGGCGTGGTCCTTGGTGTGCAGCGTGGCGGGTTCGCCAAGCGTGATGGCGCCATCCGCCTCGATCCGCGCAATCGCGAAGCGGGCGTGGGTGCCACCGATATCAACCGCCACGAGTTCCATAAATCCCCTCCGTTTTTCTGTGCCTTAGCCTTAGAGGCCTGCGAGCGCCAGCATTGCCGATCCGCCCTTTTCCGCGCCATCGGCGCCCGCGCGCAGCATGGCGAACAATTCGCGGCCCGTGCCTTGCGCGGCGGGGGGCGCGCTGGCCGGGCTGCGGGTCGAGAGATCGGCCTTGATCTCCAAGGTGCCATCCACTGCGCACAGTTTGATGACATCGCCATCCTGCACATAGGCCAGCGGGCCGGATTGGCCGGAGGCATCTGCCAGGGCTTCGGGGGTGACATGGATCGCGGCGGGGACCTTGCCGCTGGCGCCGGACATGCGGCCATCGGTGACCAGTGCCACCTTGAAACCCTTGTCTTGCAGGATGCCGAGCGGCGGGGTCAGCTTGTGCAGCTCGGGCATGCCATTGGCGCGGGGGCCTTGGAAGCGGACCACGACGATCACATCTTGGTTCAGCTCGCCAGCCTTGAAGGCGGCCTGCACGGCTTCTTGCGTGTCAAACACGCGGGCGGGGGCTTCGATGGTCCAGCGTGCCTGATCGACGGCGCTGGTCTTGAAGGTGGCGCGGCCAAGGTTGCCCTTGACCAGACGCATGCCGCCATCGGGCAGGAAGGGCTGTTCGACAGTGGCGAGCATGACGGGGTCATGCGAGACTTTGGGGGCGGGGCGGAAGGCCAGCGCGCTATCGTCGAGATAAGGCTCGGTCGCATAGGCCGCGAAGCCGCCTTCGGCCACGGTCAGGATGTCGGCATGGGCGAGGCCTGCCGATAGCAATTCGCCGATGACATAGCCCATGCCGCCCGCCGCGTGGAAATGGTTCACATCGCCATTGCCATTGGGATAGACGCGGGCGATGAGCGGGACGGCGGAGGACAGTTCATCCAGATCCTGCCAATCGATCAGCACGCCAGCGGCGCGAGCCATGGCGGGCAGGTGGATCGCGTGATTCGTACTGCCGCCGGTGGCCAGCAGGCCGATGCAGGCGTTCAAGATCGCCTTTTCATCGACCACATGGCCCATCGGGCGCGGGTCGGTGCCCTTGCGGCTGATCTGTGTCAGGCGGTGCACGGCGGCGCGGGTCAGCGCGCTGCGCAGGGGGGTGTTGGGCGGCACGAAGGATGAGCCGGGCAATTGCAGGCCCATCATTTCCATCATCATCTGGTTGGAATTGGCGGTGCCATAGAAGGTGCAGGTGCCGGGCGAGTGATAGCTGCCCATTTCGGATTTGAGCAATTCCTCGCGGCCCACTTTGCCTTCGGCGTAGAGCTGCCGGGTCTTTTGCTTATCCTTGTTGGCGATGCCGCTGGGCATGGGGCCGCTGGGGATGAAGACGGCGGGCAGATGGCCAAAGCGCAGCGCGCCGATGACGAGGCCGGGCACTATCTTGTCGCAAATGCCCAGCAGGCTCATGCTGTCATAGGTGGCATGAGAAAGGCCGATGGCGGTGGAGAGGGCAATCGTGTCGCGGCTGAACAGCGACAGTTCCATCCCATCCATGCCCTGCGTCACGCCATCGCACATCGCGGGCACGCCGCCTGCGACTTGAGCGGTGGCGCCGACTTCGCGGGCATAGAGCTTCATCGCATCGGGGTAGCGCGCATAGGGCTGATGCGCGGAGAGCATGTCATTATAGGCGGTGATGATCGCGATATTTTGCGCGCGGGTGAAGGCCATGGTCGGCTGATCACCCTCTGCGCCCGCATAGGCATGGGCGAGGTTCGAGCAGCCATAGGCCGAGCGGTCGCCATGGCGATCTGTCTCGCGGGCGATCAGGTCGAGATAGGCCGCGCGGCTCGCCTTGGAGCGGGCGATGACGCGATCGGTGACGCGGGCGATGGTGGGGTGGAGCTGGGTCATCGGGGGGATCCTATTCGTGCCAATCCACGCCATCCTTCGCGGCGAGCGCGATGGCGGCGGTGGGGCCCCAGCTGCCGGCGGAGTAGGGCTGGGGGGTGATGCCGGTGTCGGTCCAGATTTTGCGGATGCCGTCGATCCAGGCCCATTGCGCCTCGACCTCGTCACGGCGGACGAACAGGGTCTGGTCGCCTTCGATCAGGTCGAGCAGCAGGCGCTCATAGGCGATGCGCTTGGTCGGGCCAGCGAAGGCGTCTTCCATGCTGATATCCAGCGCGACTTCGCGCAGGCGCACGCCGCCACGATCGAGGCCGGGGACCTTGGCATTGGTGGTGAAGGTGATGTTTTCTTCGGGCTGGATGCCGATAATCAGGCGGTTGGCGGTGGCCACCGCGCCGCGCTGGGCAAAGAGCGAGTGGGGCACCTGACGGAACTGCACCACGATCTCGGTGGTGCGCTTGGGCAGGCGCTTGCCGGTGCGCAGGTAGAAGGGCACGCCTTTCCAGCGCCAGTTGTCGATATGGGCCTTGAGTGCCACGAAAGTTTCGGTGCCCGAGGGCTTGCCCAGTTCCTCGTCATAGCCGGGGACGGCGCGGCCATCGATGGCGCCCTTGCGATATTGGCCGGTGACGGTGTCGGCGGCGGTGATGGCGCGCAAGCTGCGCAGCACCTTGGTCTTTTCGCCACGGATCGCGGCGGGGTCAAACCGGCTGGGCGGCTCCATGGCGACAAGGGCGAGCAGCTGGAGCATATGATTTTGCACCATGTCGCGCAGGGCGCCCGCGCCATCATAAAAGCCGACGCGGCCTTCGAGACCTACGGTTTCGGCCACGGTGATCTGCACATGGTCGATGTAATGCGCGTTCCAGATCGGCTCGAACATGATGTTGGCAAAGCGCAGGGCGAGGAGGTTTTGCACCGTTTCCTTGCCCAGATAATGGTCGATGCGGAAGATGCGGTCTTCGCTGAAGGCATGGCCCACGGCATCGTTGATGTGGCGGCTGGAATCCAGATCGGTGCCCAGCGGCTTTTCGAGGCCGATACGGCTGGTCTCGCCCGCAAGCCCGCTGGCGGCCAGGCCAGCGATGGTCGGCTCGAACAGGCTGGGCGCGGTGGAGAGGAAGATGGCGAGGCCCTTTTCGGGCTTGCCCACTTTCTTGGCCAGATCGACGAACTGGTCGGTCTGGTTTGCATCCAGCGTCTGATAGGACAGGCGCGGGAGGAAGCTGGCAATCGCGCTCTTGCGATGATCGGGCAGGAATTTGCCCAACGCATCCTCGGCGAAATTGCGGAAGGCGGTGTCATCCATATCGGAACGGGCGGTGCCGATGATCGACAGGTTCGCGGGCACGAGATGATCGGCATGCAGCGCGCAGAGCGAGGGCAGCAGCATGCGTTGCGACAGATCGCCGGTAGCGCCGAACAACAGCAGCTTGTCCGCGATAAAGCTCATCGGTGGGGTCCCCTCAGGTGTCACGTCGGGCATCGATTTCTCCTTGGCCGGGGTGAACCGGGCGGGCGAAACGGGCCGGATTATTCTGGGGCGGATGTATCAACACCCGCGCCGCAGGGCCAGTTTCGCAGGCCGGTTCAGGCCTGAATTGCATGGGTTCGCATACGAATGATCGAGATGAATACGAGTGCGAATGAAGGTGGGGCTCAGGGCGCGCGGCGGATCGGCACAGGGATGTTGCAGATGTCCGCGCTGCCGGCAGCATAGATGTAGAAGGAGTCGCGGCGGTTAATGCGGGCCTGAACATAATCGCGGAAGGTCTGGCTTTGCGTCGAGAGATACTGGAAACGGGGCTGATCGGCTTGCGGCAATTGGCTGGCAAGGCGGATGGTCTGAATCGGGGTGTTCTTCGCTTTGTCATTATACATGCCATTGCCGGGCGCGCGGGGGAGTGAGGAGAGATGCTCGATCCCCTCGATCACGCGGCCGACGACGGCGATGTTGCGGTCGAGCTGGCGCGGGGGCGTGCCGATGACGGCGTAAAGCTCGGCGCCGGTGCCGGTGTCGGGGGAGTTGTTGCGGCCTACGCCGATGGTGGCGTAGCAGTGGGTTGGCCAGTAACCTTCGGAATTGGAGGCGATCGGCCAGCCTTCGAAAAAGCCTGTCTCGGGAGCGTAGCCGTCGCCCCGGCCATCATTGTCTGAGCTATGTCCAAGTTCCTCCAATGGAATGTGCTCTATTCCACCGTAGAGTTTCGCTTTCGCTTGCCATGCGCGCTTGGCATAAAATTTTTGCCATACGGCTGGAGAATATACTTTCTCGCGCGCGACATAGAGATCTATGTCGCTGACATACTCACTCTCCGGCACGGTGGCGAGGCCGGCTGGCAGGGGTTTGGCCTGCGGCGTATCCTCATCCGGATCGCCGAATTGCGCCACCCAATTGTCCTGCACGCGATAGATCGCCCCGCCATCCCACCAATGGGCGGTGGCGAGCTTCTTCATGTTGCCGATCCAGCCTTGGCTGAAGGGCGGGGGGAGGAGTTGGAGGATGACTTGGCGTGGTTTGCCTTGCGCATCGGGGGCCAGTGTCATCACCAGTAGATCATCGGGGGAGATGCTCACCCAGTCGGTGGCGGGGGCGGATTTTACGATCTCGGGCGCGCTGCGCGGGCGGGCGGGTTGTTGCGCAGAGAGGGGGAGGGCGATGGCCGCCAGCGCGGCGCCGAGGAAAATCTTTCGCATCCCGGCAATGTGGCCGCGCTCTATGGCTTGCGCAAGACGCAATCACTCGCTAGGGCGCGCTCTTCCAGGCGGATCGAGAGATCCTCTGATTCCGGCGCGGGCCTTGGCCCTGCCGCATCAGACCCTAGTGCGGAGCGGTGGCCGAGTGGTCGAAGGCGCTCGCCTGGAAAGTGAGTATACGTCAAAAGCGTATCCAGGGTTCGAATCCCTGCCGCTCCGCCACATTTTCTCCAAAGATATATTTGATAGCGTCAAGTCAGGATGGATGACTTGGCTATGTTTGTGAAAAAAGAATTTACTGGAATGAAGTTTTAATTATTTGTGTCCAGACTGTTTTTTGATAATAACTGTAATCTCATTATGGTGTTTGCTAAGCCGTTATGCGGCATAATGCGCTTACTTGGTAAACTGAGCTGGTTTTTCTGACTTCACCTCTGCCAAAAGGTCGTCTGACATGCCAAATTCCCCGATGCTTCGCTCCTTGATGCTCCCACTCGCGCTCAGCCTCAGTCTTGGCGGGTGCGGGCATGTTCGCCAACCGCAATCGCCGGGTATGGCGGTGCCGGCCACGCGATTGATCGCCACGCCCTTTGCTGCCAGCGCTGCCCCGCCGCCCAGCCTTTCGGGGGCATCGGGCGCACCAGCAGAGAACAGTGTTCAGAGTGCCTTTGCTCACGAAATCCTGACGACCCCCGTGGGGGCGCTCAAGAATTGCGATGCGCTGGCCGCGGTTCATTCTTACACGCCGATTGCCGATGCCTCGCATTATGTGGTGCTCTCGGGTGGCGGGCCACATGGCGCGTTTGGCGCGGGGTTCTTTCTGGGATTGCAGGAAGCGAACCTGTTGCCTGCCGAACCGGCTGTGGTGACCGGGGTTAGCACCGGATCGCTGCAATCGACCTTTGTGTTCCTCGCGCGGCAAGCGGTGCCTGCTGATCGCAAGCCTTATAGTTGGGCGGATGGTATGGCGGTGGCGCGGGGGGATCTAAAGCCCGGGCAATCCAATCTGGAAGATCTGGCCGTGGCCTATTCCATCGCCCGCGAGGGAGACATCCTCAAGCCCAGCTTCACCTTTCTGGGCGTTGCCCTGCCGCTGGGCGGATCGGTGGGCACGCTGGCGCCTTTGCATGATCGCCTGCTCAAGCTGATCACGCCGCAGACGATCGAGGCGATCGCTGTGGAGGCTTGCCGTGGGCGCAAGCTCTATGTGGGGGCGGTGAGCGTGGATGATGGCAATGCCTATGCTTTCAACCTCACCGCGCTGGCGCTGGGCGTGTATGACAATGGCTATCCCGCCGCGCAAAATCGCATGACCTTGGCGCGTGAGAGCTATGTCAACGCGCTGCTGGCGTCTTCCTCGGTGCCGATTGGGGCCTTGCCGGTGCAATTGCGCATGCGCGATGTTGATCCCGGCACGATCGGGCATCGCACCAATCTGTTCATCGATGGCGGCGCGCGCAATGGCGTGTTTTTCAGCGGAGCCAATGAAGCGCGGCACACCATGGCGGGCATGACCAAGGGCGGGGAAACCGACATTTCTCTGGTGGTCAATACGGTGCTGGGCACGGGGCCGTGGAGCCTTGACAATGGCAATGTGAAGAACCCCACCACGCGCTGGAAGCTGCTCTCGCTGATCACGCGCTCGGTCGATATTCTCACCGATCAGGCCTATCAGACCTCCGTGGCCGGTGTGACCGACAAGGCGGATAAATTGCGCGTGGCCTTGCTCGATGGCTGGCATTTGCCGGGGCAAAACCCCGATGATCATGAGTATGCAGGCCAGACTTGCGCGCAATGGCATGATGCGGATGCCAAGGCCAAGCCGATTGAGTTCTATCCCCAATACATGGCCTGCCTGATCGATTATGGGCGCGAGCGCGGGCGCAAGGGGCTGTGGAACAAGCAGGACCAATAAGCGCAGATGGCGCCGCGCGGATAGGAGCGCGGCGCCAGTTTGCCGGGGCGCTCAGCAATCGAGCGTGGTGGCGCGCTCCCACTCGGTGAGGTGGCGCGAGAAATCGTTCCACTCGGCATATTTCAGCTTGGTATAGGCGGGGACCAGTTCGCCCAGCGCCTCGCCCAGCACCTCGCTTGCCTCCAGCGCGCGAATGGCATCGAGCAGGTTAAGCGGCAGCTTGGGCACATCCTTCAGGCTGGCGCCTTCGGTATACATGTTGATATCGAGGCGCGGGCCGGGATCGCGGGCGTTGATGATGCCATCCAGCCCAGCGGCCAGCGCCACGGCAGGCAACAGATAGGGGTTCACCGCGCCATCGGCCAGGCGCAGCTCCAGCCGGTTGGGTTCGGGCACGCGGATCATGTGGGTGCGGTTGTTGCCGGTCCATGTGACGGAATTGGGCGACCATGTGGCGCCCGAGGTGGTGCGCGGGGCGTTGATGCGCTTGTAGCTGTTGATGGTGGGATTGGTGATCGCGGCCAGCGCGGGGGCCGAATGCAGCAGGCCGCCGATGAAATTCTTGGCCAGCGGGCTGATGTCCTCGCCCGCCTCGAACACATTCTCCTCGCCCTTCCACAGCGAGAGATGCACATGGCAGCCATTGCCGGTCAGGTTGATGAAGGGCTTGGGCATGAAGGTCGCGCGCAGCCCGTGCTTTTCGGCCACGGATTTCACGAGAAACTTGAAAAAAGCCATGCGGTCGGCGGTGATCAGCGCGTCATCATAGTGCCAGTTCATTTCAAACTGGCCATTCGCGTCCTCGTGATCGTTCTGATAGGGCTTCCAGCCCAGCTCGATCATCGCGTCGCAAATTTCGGTGATCACATCATAGCGCCGCATCAGCGCCTGTTCGTCATAGCAAGGCTTCACCTGCGTATCGGCGGGGTCGGAGATGGTCTTGCCATCGGGGGTGATCAGGAAGAATTCGCATTCCACCCCGGATTTGAGTTGATACCCCAGCTCCGCCGCGCGGGCGATCTGGGCCTTGAGCGCATTGCGGGGGCTGGCCGCCACCGGCTTGCCACCCATCCACAGATCCGCCGCCAGCCAGCCCAGTTCCTTTTTCCACGGCACCTGAATGAAGCTGGCCGGATCGGGCACGGCGAACAGGTCTGGGTCGGCGGGGGTCATATCCAGCCATGTCGCGAAACCGGCAAAGCCCGCGCCATTTTTCTGCATCTCGGCGATCGCCTGCGCGGGGACCAGCTTGGCGCGCTGGTTGCCGAAAAGGTCGGTATAGGAAATCAGGAAGTATTTTATGCCCTTTTGCTGGGCGATTTCGGCAAGGTCGATGGTCATGGGTGATCTCCCTGTGGGCGGGGCCGCCTGTTGCCGCTCCCGCCCTTTTTGCTCAGAAGCGCTGGCCGGGGATCCAATCCGTGCCTGCCAGCGGAACCTTGGCCATGGCGGCGGCCTCGATGGTGAGGGC
>Ga0302262_10001202_pt1 | contig 10968 bp, 9 predicted proteins | sample II_Fen_E3_4_FD_194557 | JGI IMG/M metagenome (GOLD analysis project Ga0302262, IMG submission 194557) | Peat permafrost microbial communities from Stordalen Mire near Abisko, Sweden - II_Fen_E3_4 | ecosystem: Environmental > Terrestrial > Soil > Wetlands > Permafrost | place: Sweden: Abisko...
AAAAGATGGCTGCCGTGCAGCGTGCGACGCTGCGTCTGAAAAGCCTGCAAAAAAAGAACGCTTGAATCTTTATACGCATCAATACCGAGCAACACCGATTGGGCTTGTTGTCGGAAAGTCAGCGTCCGGCGAAGACACCTGCCCTGATGTCACATTCAGGGCATTGGCGTGCTCTGCGGCATTAGCTCAACACTATTCCTGACGCTGAAACCGGGCAACGGGGAGCCCGGGCGGGTATCTTCAGGCTGCACCCGGGGCATTGTGGAGAGGCGCCCAACCACGGCTGGGCGCCATTTGACTCAGCCAGTGTGGTGGCTTTCGGCAAGGCCGTAGACGGATGTGTCGATGCCTTCGAAGCGTGCTTTTAACTGCAGTGCCAGATACAGCGAATAATGCCGTGACTGGTGCAGGTTGCCACCGTGGAACCAGAGGTTTTGCTGCTGTGTTGGCTTCCACATGTTGCGCAGTTCGCCCTCGTACGGGCCAGGATCATTCGTGGTTCCAGAACCCAGGCCCCAGCAGCGGCCGACCTTGTCAGCGACTTCCTGGGAAATCAGCTTCGCCGCCCAACCGTTCATTTAGCCATAGCCCGTGGCGTAGACGATCAGATCTGCCGGTAATCGGCTGCCATCGTTGAGTACGACGGCATCGGCTTCGATGCGTTCTACACCCAGGCCGGGCGCGCTCTTGAGCTTGATCGTGCCATTAGCGATCAGTTCGGAGGCGCCGACGTCGATGTAGTAACCAGAACCACGGCGTACGTACTTCATGAAAAGGCCAGACTCGTCGTCACCGAAATCGAGCATGAAGCCGGCCTTGGTCAAGCGCTCGTAGAAGTCCTTGTCACGCTCCTTGATCGCGTCAAAGATGGGTCGATGAAAGTCTGGCATGACCTTGTAGGGGATCGAGGCGAACAGCATGTCGGCCTTGTCCGTGGTCAACCCCGTCTCCAGGGCGTCTTCAGAGTAGAGCCCGCCGAAGACGAGATCCATTAAGCTGTCGGAACGCACGATGTGGGTGCTGGAGCGTTGCACCATGGTCACCTCGGCACCGTTCTCCACCAGGTCGGCGCAGATATCGTGAGCCGAATTGTTCGCACCGATGACCACCGCACGCTTGCCGCTCCAGGCATCTCCGCCGGGATGGCGGCTGGAATGATGCTGTTGTCCATTGAACACCTCGGCACCCGGATAACGGGGAACATTGGGTACGCCAGACATGCCGGTGGCGAGGATCAACTGGGTAGGTTGTAACGTCACACGCTCGCCATCGCGCTGCACTTCAACCTTCCAGGCGCCACTTTGCTCGTCAAAACTGGCGCTCAGGCATTCCGTACGCGGCCAATAATTGAGCTCCATCACTTTGGTGTACATTTCCAGCCAGTCGCCAATCTGGTCTTTTGGGGTAAACACTGGCCAGTGATCGGGGAAGGGCAGGTAAGGCATGTGGTCGTACCAGACAGGGTCGTGCAGGCACAGCGACTTGTAGCGGCCACGCCACTGATCGCCAGGGCGCTCGGCCTTGTCGACGATGAGGGTGGGTACGCCCATTCGCTTGAGCCGCGCAGCGAGCCCCAGCCCACCCTGGCCGCCGCCCACGATCAGGCAGTAAGGTTGTGCGGTGAAGCCGAGCGAAGCTTCTTCATCACGACGGCGTTCCAGCCAGTTGCGTTTGTCGGCATGGGTGTGACCATGATTGGCACCCATTGGACGACGGCGGCCGCTGGGCTCTTCAAAGCCTTTGAGTTCACGCATGGCCGTCAGCAGCGTCCAGCACAGTCCCTCCTTTAGACGCACGTAGCCTTTACCTCGCGCCGTATCGGTTTCCAGGCTGATCCAGCCTTCGAGCACGCCGTTACTCAGCGTCGCCTCACCTTCCAGCTTCCATCGCTCAGGACGCGTCTGGTCGAGGCGTGTTTCGAGCATGTCCCGGATGGCAGGCTTGCCTTCCAGGGTCACCAGATTCCAGCTGAAAAGTAGCAGGTCACGCCAGTGACACTCTTCGCCAAACAGTTCCAGTGCGCCATCCAAATCACGTTGGGCGAGACGCTCGCCGAGGTGTTCGACCCAAGCCGCGAGCTGAGCAGTCGGCGTTTGCAGAGGTGTTTCGACAGCGATGTTCATGGGGTGTCTCCCGATCTTGTTGTTTTTGTACAACTTGCCCCACAGCAAGGCTCGGGCCACCTTCGTGAAAGCACCATTGCAGAGCCGCTGCAGCCATATTGCCCAGGCTTGGATCCGGAGATCTGTCACGATTCTGGAAAGGGTGGGTGACAGAGTGTCACTTGGTACAAAAAACGCTCGTTGCGGTCTTTTCATATAAGCTGCGAACAGACCCGTGTCCTGACCGTAACGGAGAACAAGAATAATGAAGCCGGCCTTGATCAACGCCCATGCACAACAAGTGCTGCAAGCCGTCCAGGGCGCTCACGCCACCCATGGCCCTCTTGCTGACCTGGCCATCACACGATCCTGGCGCCGGTGCCTGGATCAGTATCAGCTCGATCCTGCCAGCCGCCGCGCGACAAATGTCGTGGAGCACCCACGCTTGCAGGATCACCGCGCGCCACTGGAACACATCATCTGCGCGGCGCACTGGCAGATGAGCAACTTGCACCAACAACTCGGGCGTGACGGCCACGTGGTGCTACTCACCGATGCTCGCGGTGTGGCGATTGACAGTGTGTTCAACGAATCCGAACGGGCCGAGTTCCAGCGCTCCGGGCTGTGGCTCGGTTCGGTATGGAGCGAGGATTGCGAGGGTACCAACGGTGTCGGCACCTGCCTGGTCGAGCGTCAGGACGTCACCATCCGTCGTGATGAACATTTCCGTGGCAAGCACGTTGGTTTGACGTGTTCGGCCAGCCCGATATTTGATGCGAGCGGAGAGTTGCTTGCCGTGCTCAACCTCTCCTCTGTGGGGGAAGAACACAGTCTTCAGCAACACTTCAAGGCCATGGCGTTGACCAACCTGTCAGCCAAGTTGATCGAGAGCTGTTTTTTCCTGGGGCATGATCCGCAACGATATTTGCTGCGCTTCCACCCTGAGGCAGGCTTCGTCGGGTTACTGGGTGAAGGTCTGCTCAGTTTCGACGAGAGTGCCCGTATCTGTTCAGTCAACCATGCAGCGCTGGGTCTGCTGGGCCTGCGCCGTGACCAGGTGGTTGGGCAGTCTCTGACGATGCTGCTGGAGACACCGATCGATCAAGTGATGAGTCAGGCCAGCGCTCAGCCGAGTGTCTGTTGGCCAATGCGGCTGGTCGACGGGCGCCTGCTCTACGGACAGTTGCGAGAACCCTTGCGCCGAGTGCCTTTGGTCACGCCTGCAATCCCCCAAATCAACGATGTGCACGTGTGCCTGGAAGACCCGCGCCTGCAACGCGGCTTTACTCGCGCATTGCGTGTTTTGGAGCGTGACGTTCCGGTGTTTTTGCAGGGCGAAACCGGTACCGGCAAAGAAGCTTTTGCTGCGGCGCTGCACCGCGCCAGCTCCAGGGCGAGCCAGCCGTTTGTGGCGATCAATTGCGCAGCCATTCCAGAAACGCTGATCGAGAGCGAGCTGTTCGGCTATCGCGGCGGCAGCTTCACCGGCGCACGCAAGGACGGGATGATCGGCAAGTTGGAACAGGCCCATGGCGGCATTCTGTTTCTCGATGAGATCGCCGATATGCCACTGGCGTTACAGACTCGCTTGCTGCGTGTGCTGGAGGAGCGTCAGGTGGTGCCGCTGGGCGGCGCGACGGCACGTGCGCTCGACGTACGCCTTATCAGTGCCAGCCACCAGGATTTGAACGTCTGTGTGGCCGAGGGGCGTTTTCGCGAAGATCTGTTTTATCGCATTGCCGGGTTCGCTGTGCAGCTCCCGCCGTTGCGTGAGCGTTCAGACAAAGGCCGTTTGCTTGACCTGTTGCTGCGCGAGGAGGCAGCAGGGGCCAGAGTTCGGCTGGACGCGGGTGTCAGAGAGCGCTTGCTGACGCAGCCTTGGCCAGGCAATGTCCGGCAGCTGCGTACGTGTCTGCGCACACTGGTAGCGTTGGCATTGGAGGGGCGTGTCACTCTCGACGACTTGGCGGAGTTGCTGCCGGCAGCACCCGCGACAGCCGCGCTGGCCGACAATCCGCTGGGAGTATCCGAACGGCAGACGTTGCTAACGTTGATTGAGGCGGAACACTGGCATATCGCCCATGTTGCCGCCCGCCTGGGAATCAGCCGCAATACGCTCTATCGCAAACTGCGTCATCACGGTATTTCACGACCCGGTTGAATGCGGCGCGGAGCTTCGCTGTAGTAGGGGGGGGCGCGATTGTCAGCCTCAGTCGCCCACCGCCCACCACCATTCGTTCAGTCGATAGTTATCATCAAGGAATGCAAGTTTTGTTTTGCCGGAAAAAGAGGAGACTGGCGATACACCAAAGCGGTTTCTGAAGGAGCAAACGCGATGAGAACTTCCACCCTGCTGACGCTTGTCGCCTTTTTAAGCTGTGGTGTCGCAGCCATGACGCCAGCCTTCGGCGCTGATCAGGAGTCCTGCCACTTCTTGCCGATGGCTGATAGCGCTGCTGGCCTGCGGCACGCGCAATCGGTGGCGGTGCTCTACAGCGAAAACACCGTCAACACCCAGCAATACCTTGAGAGCTACCACGCCGTGGCGGTCAATGGCGCGAAGAACCCGCAGATGAATCCGCAAATCGCCAAGGCGTTCGTCGACAGTTCCGATCCGCAACGTGCGCTCAACGGGTTGATGGGGTCGCTGCAGAAACAGTTCGCCTCGGTGACTGTCTACGACAACCTCGACGCCGCCGTACAGGCGCATCCCGATGTGGTGGTGATGCTCGACACCTTCAGCCGCCTGGTGTCCAAGCGCAACGACCAGGTCGAAGCGCGGTTTGTCGCCAAGTTCTACGATGCGAACCTGCAATACATCGGCCAGGCTGAAGGTTCACGCGCCAAGCAAATGCCCTCGGTGTGGGTGCATGGCAAAGCCGCTCCGCAGATCGCCGCGCAAATCAACGAGCAAACCGAGTTGCAGGTGAATGCGCTGAAACAGTTCGATGCGTCGCTCAAGGCGCTGGTGATGACGGGCAACGTGGATCACGTTGCCAGCAACTGACGGCCGGTTGATCGGCCGTCAAGGCATGCTCAGTTGCTGACGCGCAACCACAACGACACACACAAGCCGCTTCTGGCCCGCTCATCCGTGAAACCCAATTTCACCCGCGCCCCGTTTCGGTCCATGATCGCCTTGACGATCGACAGCCCCAGCCCCGAGCCGGATTCATCGGTGCCCAGGCTGCGATAGAACGGATCGAACACCCGCTCCTGTTCCTCCACGACAATACCTGGCCCCGAGTCCCTGATCTGCAACAGGGCCTGGCCGCTCTCCCTCTTCAGCGTCAGATCGACGCGGCCGTGCGCCGGCGTGTAGCGGATAGCGTTGTCCACCAGGTTTTTCACCACGGCCGTCAGGTCGATTTCGTTGATGCACACCCGCGCGTCTTGTTCGATCTCGACTCCAATGTCGAGGTGCTTGCGTTCGGCCAGCGGCAATAGATCTTCCAGCACGCGGCGATAGACCTCATGCACGGAGGTCGTTGATGCCCCGCAGGTCGCAGTGGACTGTGCCTTGGCCAGTGTCAGCAACTGGTCAATCAATTGTCTGCCGCGCTCGATGCCCCGTCGCAAGGGCACCAGCCGCTCTCGCGCCGGCGCCGGCATGTCGACGGCGGCCAGTCGCTCGGCTTGCAGGGACAGGGCCGTCAGCGGCGAGCGCAGTTCGTGGGCGGCGTCGGCGACGAAGCGGCGCTGGCTCTCCATGGACTGCGCGACACGGTTGAGCAATCGATTGATCGCCACCACGAAGGGGCGGATTTCGAGGGGCAGGTGGTGTTCGTCGATCGGATGCAGTTCCTGCTCGTCGCGGCGGTCGATTTCGGACGAAAGCATGGCAATGGGGCGGAACAGTTTGCGCACCAGGTCGCTGACCACCAGCAGCAGGATGGGCAGCAGAACCAGGAACGGCAGGACACTGCGCCAGGCACTGGCGCGGGCGTCCTTGTCGCGGGCGCCGGTTTCCTGGGCGACGGCGATGCGCTCGCCCTGGGCAGTGGTCTTGACCAGGACACGAAAGGCTTCGCCGGCAATGGGCACGGTCGACAGGCCGTCGGGCAGGGTCGTGGGGAAGGGCAGCGGGGTGCCGGCATCATCGTCTCCCGAGGCTTTGCTGCCGTCGGCCAGGTACTGAAGAATGATGCGCGCCTCGTCGTCATCCGCCGCGCCATTTTCCGGGTACTGGAGTGTCATGTGCTGGCGGTCGAAGAGCTTGGCCATCTGGCGCAAGGTGTCGTCCTGCATGTCGTGGGCTTCATCGAAGGCCGAAACGTAGGCGAAGACCCCGGCCACGATGGCGACCGTCAGGATGGCCAGCGACAGGGCCACGCTCAGCCTGAGCTGGACCGACTCGCCTAAACGTTTTTTGAAACCATCCATCCCATACCCCTGACATTTTTGATGACATGGCTTCCCAGCTTGCGGCGCAGCGCATGAATCAGGAACTCCACCGCATTGCTTTCCACTTCATTGCCCCAGCCGTAGAGACGGTCTTCGAGTTCGCTGCGCGACAGGATGGCCCCCGGCCGGATCAACAGCGCCTGGAGCAAGGCGAACTCGCGACTGGAGAGCAGAACGCCGGGATTTTCTTCCGTGCTGGCTTCCTTGGAAATCAGGTCCAGGGCCACGACGCCGTTGTCGAGTCGCGACAGGGCGCTGCCACCGTGACGGCGCAGTACCGCACGCATGCGCGCCAGCAGTTCGGCCATCTCGAAGGGTTTGAGCAGGTAATCGTCGGCGCCGCCATCGAGCCCGCGCAAGCGATCATCGAGGTTGTCCCGGGCGGTGATGATGAGCAGCGGCACGGGGTTGTTCTGGCCACGAATACTGTCGAGTACATCGAGCCCGTCCTTGCCGGGCAGACCGAGGTCCAGCAACACCAGATCGTAGTGCTGGGTCTGCAACGCAGCCAGGGCCAACAGGCCGTTCTTGACCCAGTCGGCGGCGTAACTGGCATCCGTGAGGGCGCTCTGGATCACGTCGCCGATCATCGGGTCGTCTTCGACCAGCAGTATCCGCATGTTCGGCTCCGGTAAGAAAAGACGCGACGGTGATGGCCGTCGCGCCTGTATTGAAGCACCTGTGTCCGGGTTTGTCCGCTGTCGCCTCACGGAGGTGGCGGCCATCGGTCAGGGGGTGGCTTTCATGGCGTCGAAGGCCTTGAGCAGGTCATCCATGGCGATTTTGCAGTCGCTCTGGACCGGGCTGCTCTTGCGCAGCGCAGACAGTGCGCGGTCGATGGCCTTGTCCACCACATGCCAGTCGCTGGCGGCACGGGGCTTGATGCCGGCTTCGGCTTCATCCCAGGAGGTTTCCAGGTCCTTGATCCGGGCTTTCGCCGCAGGCAGGTCATTTTTCTCGACCCGCCCGGCGACGTCGGCGGCAATGCTGCGGAACGCTGACAAGTCGCCCAGTCTGGAGCCCGCGACGGCCTGGTTGCTGACCGCGCCCGAAGCGGCACCGGCATTGGGTTTGTCCGCCGGTTTCGAGCAGCCGGTCGCGACGCCGAGCAGGGCAATGGCGCCAACAATGGCAAGGTGGCGAATGGCGTTTTGAACGTAGCGCATGAAGTGTCCCTGAATGGCTGTTGAAGGATTACGCAGTGGTGTGTTTGCGGCTGCCGACGCTTATTTGCGCGACGGCCACCAGAATGACGATGACGCACAGGAACAGCGCGCTGGTCCAGCTCGCGCCCATGCCCAGGCCACCGTAGGTTTTGGCTTGCGTCAGCAGGTCGCCGAGGGAGGCGCCGAAGGGGCGGGTCAGGATGTAGGCGATCCAGAAGGTCAGCACGACGTTGCCGCCCAGGCGCCAGGCGACGAGGGTGGCGGCAATCAATACGCCGAATATCACCGCGCCGAGGGTGAAGCCCAGGCCCAGCGCTTCTGTGGCCAGGTCGCCCGCAGCGGTGCCCAGGGCAAAGGTGCAGAGCACGGTCGTCCAATAGAACCACTCGCGCCGTGGGGTGACGATTTCGCGGATGGAGAGGTTGTGTTCGGTCCGGTACCAGACCAGAAAATTGACCGCCAGCAGTACGGAGAAGACAGCCGTGCTGGTGTACAGGCTGACGTCCAGCATGTCGGTGAGGATGTCGGTGATCTGCGTGCCGACGATGCTCACCAGCACAACGGTGAGCCAATAGATCCAGGGGGTGTAGGCCTTGGTGCGCAGTTGGCCGGTCAGCGCGATGGCCAGCAGGGCCGCCATGCCGATACTGGTCCAGCCCGCGCCGAGGCCTGCGTTGACGGCCAGAAAGTCGGCGCCGGTTTCACCGACCGTGGTGGACATGATCTTGATGACCCAAAATGACAGCGTCACTTCGGGCACCTTGTTGAGCCAGCCGGCGGGTGTCGGGTTCATGTCGATCGATTCTCCTGGGCAGCGCTGTTAGTGGCGCAGGAGAAAGGCTACCGACTGAAACTTAGCTGGGACTGAGCAAGGCAGGATCGAGCAATGCCGGGCACTTTGAATCAGGCGTGGCCCAGCGCGATGGCAAACGAGACCACGATCATGCAGGCGAAGGCGAAATTGAGATTCATGAGATGTCCATCCGGTGCTTTTTGTGATGGCGCTCATCTTGAACAGGTCACGCGCAAATAAAAAATTCGCCTTCGTGATTTGAAAGATCGAAACAATTGATATCTGGCCTCGTCCTGTTTGTGTTTATGGCACGGTTTGACTAATCTCGCAAAAACACGCATCTAAACGCATAAACAGGCAAAAACATGCATGATCAACATTCTGCGGCCGAACTCCCTCATGTGCGCCGGCAGAAAATCCTCCTGATCCTCGAGCGCGACGGCAAGGTCATGGCCTCCGGGTTGAGCCAGCATTTCGCCGTATCCGAAGACACCATCCGCCGCGATCTTGCCGAGCTGGACAGCGCCGGCCTGGTTCAGCGGGTGCACGGCGGGGCGCTGCCGCGACCCAAGGACACCGGCAAGGATTACTTCACCCGCATCAGCGAAACCGATGAGGTGAAAACCCGACTGGCACAGCTCGCCGCTGAAAGGGTGGAGGACGGCCAGATCGTGATGTTCGATTCGGGCACGACCACGCTGCAGATCGCGCGTTCGCTGCCCTCGGACATTTCCATCACCGCCATCACCACTTCGCCGATGACTGCCATCACCCTGGCTGAATACAAAGGCATCAAGGTCATCCTCGCGGGCGGGCAACTCAACCTGGCGACCCTGTCCGTCAGTGGCCACGAGACCCTTCGCTTGCTGCAGGGAATCAAGGCTGACCTGCTGTTCACCGGGGTTTGCGCGATTCATCCCGAGGTGGGCATCAGCTCGCTGCATTTCGATGAGGTGCCGGTGAAACAGGCACTGATCGACAGTGCCTCGCAGGTGATCGCCGTCACCACGGCGGACAAACTGGGCGCGGTCGAACCGTTCGTGGTGGCGCCCTGTTCGCGCCTGCATACCCTGATCACCGAGCGTCATGTGGCGACGGGCAACATCGATGATTACCGCAAGCTGGGTATCGAGGTGGTTCAGGTGGAGGCTTGAGCAAACTATGGGAGCAAGCTGGCTCCCATAGCTCATTCAGGTGTATTCCGTGGCTGCCTCAGCGCAGGCGTTCAAGCATTTGGTAGTACCACATGCCGGCGGCGAGCATCGGGTTGCCGAGCAGGTCGCCCATGGGGACGCGGATGTGCTGGCAGGCGGCGAAGGTGTCGAAGTGCTCCAGTTGTCCGGTGATCGCGCGGCCCATGATTTCGCCCATGATGTGCGTGGTGGCGATGCCGTGCCCGGAGTAGCCCTGGCAGTACCAGACGTTGTCCGAGAGCTTGCCCAATTGCGGGATGCGGTTGATCACGATGCCCATCGCGCAGCTCCACTGGTAATCGATGGCCACGCCCTTGAGTGCCGGGAACGTTTGCTCGATGCAGGGGCGCAACTCGGCGGCGATGTCGCGGGAATCCTTGCCGCTGTAATTGGCGCCGCCACCGAACAGCAAACGACCGTCCGCAGTCAGGCGGTAGTAATCGAGCACGAAGCGGCAGTCGTAGACGGCCAGGTCTTCGGGGTTGATCTGTCTGGCCAGGTCGCCCAGCGGCGCGGTGGTGACGATGCCGCCCATGGCCGGGAAGATCTTGCCCTTGAGTTGGCCCGGTTCCAGTTTGTGGTAGACGTCGCCGGCCAGCAGCACCTGGTTGGCGTCGATGCGACCGTGGGCGGTGCGTACGCCAGGGCGCTTGTGCGGGCCATCACCGTGAATGATCTCCAGCACTTCGCTGTTTTCGAAGATCAACGCGCCCAGGCTCTCGGCCGCGCGGGCTTCGCCGATGCACAGGTTCAGCGGGTGCAGGTGCATGTTGCGGGTGTTCTTGATCGCCCCGTGGTAGAGGTCGCTTTGCAGCAGGTCGCGCACCTGGCTGCGGTCGAGCAGGCTGACCTCGTCGCCCATGCCACGGCGCACGGCTTCGTCGTAATCCTTGCGCAAGCCCTCCATGTGGCTTGGCTTGTAGGCCGCGTGCAGGTGGCCGTGCTTGAGGTCGCAGGCGATGCCGTATTTTTCCACCCGTTGCCGGATGATCTGGTGTCCGCGCCAGCGCAGGTGCCAGATGAAGTCGTCGACGTCTTCGCCGAGGGTACGGCGCATTTGCTTGCGCATGGCCTCGTCGCCCGAGAGGCTGCCGGTGACCTGGCCACCGTTGCGTCCGGTCGCGCCCCAGCCGATCTTGTGGCTTTCGACGATGGCGACTTTCAGGCCTTTTTCAGCCAGTTCGACGGCGGTGGCGACGCCGGTGAAGCCGCCGCCGATGATCACCACGTCAACCCGGTGTTGGCCTTGCAGGGTCGGGTAATCGGTGTCCTGGTTGAGGGTGGCGGTGTAGTAGGAATTGCAGCGTTGG
>Ga0302262_10001206_pt1 | contig 10947 bp, 8 predicted proteins | sample II_Fen_E3_4_FD_194557 | JGI IMG/M metagenome (GOLD analysis project Ga0302262, IMG submission 194557) | Peat permafrost microbial communities from Stordalen Mire near Abisko, Sweden - II_Fen_E3_4 | ecosystem: Environmental > Terrestrial > Soil > Wetlands > Permafrost | place: Sweden: Abisko...
TGTTTTTTGGTTTATATTAATTCCTTCTGTTGTAATGATATCACATTTTTTTAATTCATCAACATGTTTTTTCCAGGAATCTAAAGTTTTGAAATTATTTACATAATCAGTTATTTTATATTTTTGTGCATTTTTTGGGTCAATTCCCAATCGTTCACTGGCTGTTCTATTGACATAAAAAAGTTGACCGGATTCAAGTGTAACCTGCACAGCATCCGATGAATTATCCAATAAATTCAAAAATAATAATGTCTGATCCTTTGACTTCTTTTGTTCGGTAAAGTCGACACTTATACCTACCATTCCGGTTATGGAACCATCTTCCTCTTTTATCGGTAGTTTTGAAACCAATGCCCAGCGGTCGTTGGTAACATATCTTTCTTCAGCCAGTATTGATTCTCCATCAATCAACACTTTTTTATCCTCTATAAGGGTGTTTTTCCCAATAATCTTTCCGTAAAGTTCACTATCAGTTTTACCGGTCACCTCGGACTCAGTACTTTTACCTAAATGTTTAACTTCTGATGCATTAGCCAGCGTTTTACGGTACTCTAAATCCTTGGTGTATATATTTATGGGAATATTGTCAATAATGGTTCTCAATAATCTCCGTTCATCAACAAGTTTTTTCTCAGCTTGTTGTCTACGTTCATCTTCTATGGATTGTGAAAGTTTTTTGCTCAATAAGTTAACTACCAGACGAAATTCGTTTATGAAAATATTATCAAAAAAGTATTTTCTTCCAATTATTAGATAACCGTAATTTGTCAAATGATAAATGTAATAATAGAAGTCTTCATGAAGCACTTCGAATAATTCTTTATTGTTTCTGTTTTCAGATTCTTTAATGTAGTCTTTTATAAACTGCCAGGCAGGATCTTTTTTAAAAGTGAATGGTAGCAATTGTTTTTCGATAAAATGAGAGTCACTTTTCTTTAAAATACAGACCATAAAACAATTAAGTTTTCGCAAATAAGCATGCAAAACCTTATCAATAATTTCATCCTCTCTTTCTTTATTTTCGGCACAAAATATCAGTTCTAATAAAATTTCAGATTTTAAAAGTTGTGTTTCCATCCGGCTACTATTATTGTTTTGTTATATATTTCTAAGAAAGAATCACCTGCATTCGCAATTTCACCAAAAGAAACCACTCCATACACAGGTTTATTTCCTTCAATAGCTTTTAATTCTTTGGAATAATTTTTTTCTAAAAAATTGACCCTAGAAAAACAATCCACACAAAAAGTAAACTCTGAAATAATATCTTTGTCTTTATTACCAGTTTCGCATTTCTCAGCTGCTTTTGCAGCACCTTCTATCAAGGAGGCAGCATTTCCATTCATTACAGTGATATACTGTCCAGAATCAACATTGTCCAGGCAATATAATGCTCCATCCAGAGTAGTATATGGATCACGAATTACCTGTTCGCCATCAATTTTTATCAAGCCTATAGGATAACATTTTGCAATTTCAGAAAAATTGTTGTTGTAAAATACTAAGCCTGAATGGTTTTCAACAATTTTTTTATACACATCATAGGCAGGTTCCCAATTTATAGACAAAATTTTATTCTTATCCGATTCGGTTACTTTCAATGGCTCTGAAACGGAAGTCCACCCATGGGCTACACCCAATGAAATGTGCTCTTTAGTATAACCTAAAGCAGCAGCATTTTCAAAAACACCCGAATTGTGTATTATGCATGGAAATGAAACAAAAGAATCAGAACCACAACCTGCACCAAAAAACGAGTATTTAAAACCAAAAAAATTAAACAAGTCTTCAATAAATGTACTTTTTCGTGGCACAAATGCATCAACAAAAATGAAAATACCCCCAGTATCATTTAATTTAGTAGAGAATGCTGAATCTAATTTTTCAAAAACATTCAGGTTGCTGTCTGCAAAGCTGAAAATTTCAGTTTCTAATTTAAATGACAAAGGAACCAATAAAACCCCCTTGCCTTTTTGTTCGCTGTTGTAAATGATTTCATGAAAAACTCCACCAATAATTGGTTTTGTAAATGATTTAAGGAGTGGATTCAAAAACACAACTGAAAATGTATTATCATTTGTCATCAATAACAAAACAGACTTAACTTCATTTGAAACCTCCATCTGTTTGAGATTTTCCTTAAAATTATTCTGATTGTCAGAGTATAAAACTTCCATAGTTTTAATCTTTAAAAATTAAATATATTTCAAACTTTAAACTGTTAATCTATTTATTTTCTTGATTTAAGCTCGTCTTCAAAATAATTAATTGTTTTGATTAAACCTTCCTGAAGTTGAATGTTTGGATTCCAGTTGTCAAGAAATTCTTTAGCTTTCGTAATGTTTGGTTGCCGTTGTTTTGGATCATCTGAAGGAAGAGGTTGAAATATCAGTTTTGATTTTGAACCGATCATGTTAATGACTTTTGTTGCTAACTCAATCATGGTGAACTCATTCGGATTACCGATATTTATTGGTCCGATGACTGTGTCAGGTGTATTCATCATGCGGATCATACCTTCAAGTAAGTCATCAACATACTGGAAACTTCGTGTTTGTTTACCGGTTCCGAAAATAGTAATGTCCTGACCGCGTAATGCCTGTACAATGAAATTTGAAACAACCCGGCCATCGTTTGGATTCATGCGTGGTCCGTAAGTATTGAATATCCTGATAATCTTTATTCTCACTCCATTCTGACGATGATAATCCATAAACAGGGTTTCAGCACATCGCTTTCCTTCGTCATAGCACGAACGGCTACCAATTGGATTAACATTTCCCCAATATTCCTCTGTCTGTGGGTGTATATTCGGATCCCCATACACTTCACTGGTTGAAGCCTGAAGTATTTTAGCTTTTACGCGTTTTGCCAATCCGAGCATATTGATTGCACCCATAACTGATGTCTTCACTGTTTTTATCGGGTTATACTGGTAATGAATGGGCGAGGCAGGACAAGCCAGGTTGTAAATTTCGTCCACTTCTGCCATGTAGGGCGAAGTAACATCATGCCGGACAAATTCAAAATTACCATTAGAAAGATTATGCTTTATATTTAATCTTCGACCTGTAAAAAAGTTATCCAAACAAATCACTTCATTACCTTCACTTAAAAGTCTGTCGCAAAGGTGTGAGCCAATAAAGCCAGCACCGCCTGTTATTAATATTCTACTCATAGCACTCTGTTTTAATAATTATTTGTGTTGATTTAAGTCCGTTTTGCCCGTTCCCAGTTTACGCTCTGAGTTTTATATATATACCTTCCAAAGCCCATAAATACTGCATAATTCATTATAAAAAAATAGTATGGTATGAAAAATATTTTCACTTTTAATCTTTTGTTTTCAAGTATCCACCCTGTGAAAGCAGAAAAATAGAAAAGTAGCTGCATTGCAATTATTACTATATAAAAGTTTGAAATAGGAATCAGGAATATGTTTATCAGTAATACTAACAATAACGCAACCGGAGTGATTGTCCAACGCAAAACACGATGTGAAATGTATTGAAACGATAATATGCCGTATTTGAAGATATTAAGCAATGGATAAAGCCTTACCACAGATTGAATGCCACCGGCTGCAATTCGTATTTTTCGTTTCAGTTCTTCTTTTACATTCGCCGATGCAGTTTCAATAGCATATGCTTCGGGGTCATAATCAATTTTATAGCCTTTCATGGCCACTCGTAGTGAAATGATAAAATCGTCGAGCAAAGTGTCTGGTTCTACTTCGTTGAATAGTTCTGTGCGAATTGCAAAAAGCTCTCCGGCTGCACCTACGGCAGAATTTAATTCTGCATCCCACTTTTTAAGTTTCGATTCATATTTCCAGTAAATGCCTTCACCGGCAGCCGAAGCAGCTTCTTTATCATCATTCATAATTCGCTTTTCTCCCGACACACAACCGGTATTTAAATTACTGAACATTCCTGCAATTTTAATGATCGATTCTTTGCCCAATAGTGTATTCGCATCCGAAAAAACAACAATCGGTGTTTTTACAAACTTTATTCCACGGTTTATAGCTGCAATTTTACCATTACGTTCAGGTTTATGCAACACATCTATTTCAGGATAAGCAGCTAATAAATCCGGCGTTTTATCAGTTGAACCATCCGTAACCCAAATCTGATGGAGCTTTTTGGCAGGATAGTTTAATTGAAGTGTGTTTTCAACCTTCGCTTTTACATAATCCTGCTCGTTATAAGCCGCAATTAGCAATGTTACTTCAGGTAAATCTTTTTCGTTAAGTTGAACAGTTTCTTTTCTGTTGAAAAAACGTTTTATTTTTATCATTAAAAATAAAACAATTCCATAGCCAAGATAAGTATAAAAAATGATTCCTATCAGAATCCAAAAAATGATCTCAAGAATATTCATAATAATTCCCTGTTTTATATTTAAATTTCAAGATAGTTTAGTTGTAAATCTTTTTCTGTTTTCTTATTTTATCTCGGATTTTTAGAGCGAAACTTCTAAGCCATGGAAAATGTTTTCCACTTTTTAAATTGTAAGCAAACGACTGTGCATTGAAAATCATTTCGAAATTTTCGGTACATAAGACCGGTTTTTTTGTTATTTTGTTAATCTCAAGTGCCTGACTCATAGAACTTTCAAAAAACAGAATATACTCATTATGCTTATAAGTATCGGCTTTAAAAGCAGCATGATTGTTTGCTTTTTGACGTGCTTTCATATCCGGTAAATTCAGCATGACCAGTTTATCATATCTGACATTGTTTTTCTCAAGCCATTTCTCTGTTTCTTTTCTATATTTTTCGAGTCTCGAAGTAACAAGTGTTCCAACTTTACTGCTTGGGATATACAGTGGAGCGGCATTTAAAATAAAATCCCTGTATTTTGGACCGTCATCATTCTGATCATTATCAGGATCAACACAAAGCACTCCATCAATATCAAAACAGGCTTTTCCCAACGATGTATGATGCAGAATATTCCACTGAAAATAACGGGGTAACGGTACTAGTTCAAAATAATAATCCACTGCTTTTTCTTTCCCCGGAACTACATAAATGGCACAAAAACTGATATCAAAATCTGGATGTACAGACCTAATCAAATCTTTTGATTTTTGCATTGCAGAACCGGAAGCTATGCTGTCATCAACTATTAGAATTTTTTTAAAAGAGGTCACATCGATAAATTGCCCACGTTCACCGGATTTATAAATATGACCATTGACAAAAGAATGTATATCGGTAAATGGTTTGCTGAGATACAGAGCTAATAAGTTTGCCGGCAACATTCCACTCCTTGGAATTCCAACAATTAAATCAAAATCACGAGGCAAAATACTAAGCCTTTTCAGGATGAGTTGATTCATGTCTGAAATGTTTCTGTAATACATAATCTGAAATTTTTAGTGTTATTAAATTCTATTTAAATAGGGTCTGCTGAAAAACTCAGGCTATATCTATATTCAATAATTGACTAGAGTGGTCTATTCGATTGAAAGAAGATATTTGATTAAAAATATTCATTAGATTTTGAAATGCATTTTTTAGCAAGCGTGCTGAAAAACTCAACCAACTTTTGACTAAAGGGTACAGGAGTACTACTCCCGCCAATTTGACTAAGTTCAACACCAATAAAATGGTGGCAATCCAGCTTTCACTAGTTCTTTTAAGCCTTGCTTTAATACAATCTAAACCGTATGCTGTTTTAGCTTGACCGAACTTACCTTCAATTGGATTTCGCTCCCCCGGACTTACATGAATTGACATTGCCGAAGGTCTGCCTAGTGGCTTGGCTAAGAGTTTAATCCCTAGCTTTGTTAGCTCAGAACGATTATTGCGGGTGCAATATATTTGATCGGCAAGTACTTCTCTGGGATAGCAGCCAAAACGTTTGCGGAACATTTCTACGTAATTTATCATGTGGCTTCCTTCGTTAAATGCATCCCATGAAAGTTCATCCAGAAAGGAGATTCCATTAATGATAGAAACATGAATCTTTGCTCCAAATTCCACTTTTGCTTGAGCTTTTCCGCGCACAATTGGACGAACATGTGGTTGATGTATGCTTACGATACGGTAATCAACACTATGGGTTTTGCTGTCATACATTTGTTTCTGTTGCTCGTAAAGATTCTGAACTACAAAAAGGTATTTCTGCTCTAAGTGCTTTAACGGGAAAGGCAGTCCTTCATAGGCATCCAACAGTGTATGTATTGAATTAATATCCCGACGGACATAATTGAGCTGATCGCGAATTGCTTTACGGATTACTTTTTGACCCGGTCTCTTTTTCTGCGCTGTGTGCAGATAAGTTTTACGAGCTACCTCACGATAAGTTCTTGGTTTGCTACTATGCAAGGTTGGATTGTAAACTATATCAATCAGTTCTTCCAGTTTTTCCCTGGCATCATTCAATAGGTTCAAATCGGTAGGATAAGCAATATCTTGTGGGCAAGCCGTAGCATCGAATATTACTCGCCCTTTGTGCTCTATTTTAGTTGGATCACTTGGCTGGGAATCATCTGAATGTTCATTATTTGTTGATTCATTAGGTTGATTAACTTCCGTTTGTTTGGTTTCTATCTTGGTTTTTAAAGCTATAATCTTTTCATTGATGGCATTTAAATTTTTCATACCAAGCCGCTTACGAAACTCTACAAATAAAGAGGAATCAAACGGTGTTTCATTTGTAAAGCTTGGATAGCCAAGAAAGTATTGCATGTAGATGTTCTCTGAAATCTGGTCTACCGTCTCTCTGTCATCAAGATTGCACATATGTTTAATAACAAGTGAGCCTAAAACAATTCGAGGATTTAAAGGTGGTCGTCCAGTTTGACCTAAAGGTACGAATTTAAGATAAAGATTGCAGATTTCATCCCAGGGAATAAGATGGGCTAAAATAACCCACCGGTTTGTCGGATTAAGTTTTTGATCAAATGGAGACTCAAAACCAGCCAAAACTAATTGATTTGGACTGACATAAACGGGTGCTTGTGCACGCTTTTTAGGGGGTCTATTCATATATCCTTGCATTTAGTTATACAAAAATAACGATAAAATATTAAATAACAAATGGTTTATGCTTTTTCAGCAGACCCTATATAAGTACGGACATGTAACGGACTATGTATGGACATGTAACGGAGTATATACGGACCTATGTAAAAGGGGACTAAAAGGGGAGTAAAAGATTAATCGAAGAGAAGGAATTCAATAACCGGGTAGAATCCTAATTATATTACATTTTTTTAATCATACCTATCATTAAAAATGATTGTAACTTGCCGGTTTTACAACCTGGCAATTGATTATTTTTATAGTTTTGATGTACTTAAAATTTTAATTGAAAAGGGTGTCCTGTTATTTCATCTCCACATTTTTTTTATTTCAGAAAAACAGGTGGGTGAAATTTGTTTTTGTTGACTTATCCCGATCGCTAATCCATAATTATAAAGAGTTTTATCAAATTATCGGTGCTGTTGTTTTTAGTTATTGCTCTTAAAATTAAAATTCAGTACCTTTGTCAGGTTTATTTTCATCCAATCCCTATAGTAATAAGATAAATAAACGCGAAGTCAGATTTAAATTAATCAAAAACTCTTTTATACAAAATGAATTTTATTGAAGAATTACAGTGGAGAGGCATGATTCATACCGTAATGCCGGGTACTGAAGAACAATTGGCTAAAGAAATGACATCAGCTTATGTGGGCATTGACCCAACGGCTGATTCGCTTCATATCGGTCATCTGGTAGGTGTCATGATGTTGAAACATTTTCAACGTGCCGGGCACAAACCCATTGCTTTGATTGGTGGTGCAACCGGTATGATCGGTGATCCGTCAGGGAAATCGGCTGAACGGAATTTATTGGATGAAGTAGCCCTACGTCATAATCAGGACTGTTTACAGGCCCAGCTGGAAAAATTTCTTGATTTTACGAGCAATTCGCCCAATGCTGCCGAACTGGTAAATAATTACGATTGGATGAAAGGGTATTCTTTTCTGAATTTCATTCGTGACATTGGAAAACACATCACCGTCAACTACATGATGGCGAAAGAATCGGTAAAAAAGCGATTGAGCAACGAATCAAACGTAGGCATGTCGTTTACAGAATTTTCTTACCAGCTGTTACAAGGTTACGATTTCCTTCATTTGTATCAGGAGAAGAACTGTAAACTGCAAATGGGAGGCTCTGATCAATGGGGGAACATTACCACCGGGACAGAATTGATTCGCCGTAAAACCGGAGGTGAAGCGTTTGCACTGGTTTGTCCGCTAATCACCAAAGCAGATGGAGGGAAGTTTGGCAAGACCGAAAGCGGCAATGTCTGGCTCGACAGACGATACACTTCACCCTATAAGTTTTACCAGTTCTGGTTGAATGTAAGCGATGCAGATGCAGAGAAATACATCAAGATCTTCACGTTCATTGGAAAAGAAGAAATTGAAGCATTGATTGCCGAACATACACAGGCACCTCATCTTCGGACACTTCAAAAAAGACTGGCACAGGAAGTCACCGTCATGGTCCATTCGGAAGAAGATTACCTGGCTGCTGTGGAAGCATCAAACATTCTGTTTGGCAATTCAACTTCCGAAGCCCTGAAGAAACTGGATGAAGAAACCTTGCTCGCGGTGTTTGACGGTGTCCCACAATTCAAAATTTCGAAAGAAATACTCGAGGCAGGTGTGAAAGCCATCGACTTATTAACAGAAACCGCCGCTGTATTCCCGTCAAAAGGGGAAATGCGCAAGCTGGTTCAGTCGGGTGGCGTCAGTATCAACAAAGAAAAACTTGAAAACCAGGATGAAGTACTTGATGGTACAAAACTGCTCAATAACAAATATTTATTGATTCAGAAAGGCAAAAAAAACTACTATTTACTCACCGCAGAGTAAAGATTGCGGAACTATTTCGGAATAAATTATCAAAAACATTTTGACGAAAAGAAAAAATTCGTATCTTTGCACCGCTTTAGAAATGAAGCATACCGATTGTCTCATGGTGTAATGGTAGCACTGCAGTTTTTGGTTCTGCCTGACCAAGTTCGAGTCTTGGTGAGACAACGATTAAGGGAATCGGTTGAATTTCAATTTTGGAGTTCAACCGTTTTTTTGTTTTCATAATTGCTTTGTAATCTGAATTATTTTTGTAATTTTGCACCTTGAATCGTGGAGGTTCAAGGTATACAATAAAAAAAAGTGTCTATTCCGCACTATAAAAATGGAATCTAAATATTGTCTCATGGTGTAATGGTAGCACTGTAGTTTCTGGATCTGCCTGTCAAGGTTCGAATCCTTGTGAGACAACACAAATGGAAGTAACCGGTTTAAATTCGTAAAAGAATTTTAACCGGTTACTTTTTTTGTTTATGCTTTAATCAAAAAAAAAAAATTCGTATATTTGACACATCAAACAGTAGGTTTACTTTTCTCAGGATAGAGAAAAACAGACTCAGTAAACAACGTAAGTTTCAACAAATCAGCAAATAATTATGACAACGATATTCAAACACAAACAGTTGTTTTTAAAGGTAGCGCTGGCAATCACCCTGACAGGATTGCTGACGAACTGTTCCAATCCGTCAAAGAAGACAAACGCGTCAACAACCGGACCGGCAGAAAAAGAATTGACAAAAGGAGAAACGACAGTTGAGTCAACAACCCCTATGCCAACCGACACAGCAAAATACAACAAGACCATTTTGGCCCTTGCAAACGGAGATACCACCCTTCGCTGGCCGGTTAAGAAACAGCCCTATCCACAGGCAGGCGCTATATTGCCCTATAACCGGATTGTGGCGTATTACGGAAATCTGTTTTCGAAAAAAATGGGGATACTGGGACAACTGCCCCCGAAAGAGATGTTAGCCAAAATGGACCTCGAAATCAAAAAATGGGAAAAGGCAGATCCTAAGACACCGGTTCAACCCGCACTTCATTATATTGCTGTCGTGGCTTCAGGAACAAAAGGGAAAGACGGGAAATTCCGCACCCGGATGCCGGATAAACAAATCGATTCGGTGTTGACCATTGCCAGAATGAGGAAGCATATGATTGTTTTTCTGGACATACAAGTGGGATTAAGCACCATTGAGCAAGAATTACCCCGCCTGGAGAAATATCTGAAACTACCCTACGTACATTTAGGCATTGACCCTGAGTTTTCTATGAAAAACGGCAAAAGACCCAGCACCAGCATAGGCACTTTTGATGCAAGCGATGTTAACTATTGCTCGAATTACCTGGCAAAACTGGTAAGGGACAATCATCTTACCCCAAAGGTATTCATCGTACACCGGTTTACACAACGAATGATCACCAGTTACAGAAATATCAAACTTCATCCGGAAGTTCAGATAGTCATGAATATGGACGGATGGGGCGAACCTTCATTAAAGAAAGGATCGTACTATTTCTTTATCTATAAGGAACCTGTCCAATTTACAGGGTTTAAATTATTCTATATAAACGATCTGAAGAAAGCACCCAACCACATGATGACACCGGATGAAATAATGAAACTAAAACCTGTACCGGTTTATATTCAATACCAGTAGTAGTAAAAGAAAGAGTTTTAGAACCAAGAGCCAAGACAAAAGATTAAAGATTAAAGATTAAAGATTAAAGAGCTAAGATACAAGACATAAAAAACCAGACATTAGAGGAATGACAGATTACTTATAATAGTTAGTCTTAGGTTCTTTAAAAAATAAGAGAGAAAAAGAATTATTAAGTTCTTTATCTCTCTTCTTTTTTAAAATTGACTTTTGACTTTTAATCAACAATCTTTTGTCTTTAATCTTTGATCTATTGTCTTTGCTCTTTTATCTTTAATCTTTTGTCCTTTGTCTTGGCTCTTGGTTCTTTGATCTTTTGTCTTGGTTCTTGGCTCTTAATTCTTGATTCTTGATTCTTGATTCTTAACCCAACTTGCAGCAGTATTGGCATATAAAGTTAAA
>Ga0302262_10001212_pt1 | contig 10928 bp, 9 predicted proteins | sample II_Fen_E3_4_FD_194557 | JGI IMG/M metagenome (GOLD analysis project Ga0302262, IMG submission 194557) | Peat permafrost microbial communities from Stordalen Mire near Abisko, Sweden - II_Fen_E3_4 | ecosystem: Environmental > Terrestrial > Soil > Wetlands > Permafrost | place: Sweden: Abisko...
TCCGGCGATCCTCAAGCCCGGCTCGGTGCCCAAGGCCCGCAGCCAGGCCAACGACGTCATCGTCCAGCGACTGACCGAAGTCCTGCGCCAGTTCGAGATCGACGCGACCGTCACCGGCTACACGCGTGGACCGACCGTGACCCGCTACGAGGTGGAGCTGGGCAACGCCGTCAAGGTCGAGAAGGTCACAGCCCTGAGCAAGAACATCTCCTACGCCGTGGCATCAGCTGACGTCCGGATCCTCTCCCCGATCCCGGGCAAGTCCGCGATCGGCATCGAGATCCCCAACGCCGACAAGGAGATCGTCTCCCTCGGCGACGTGCTGCGCTCCAACCGTGCGCGCAACGACCACCACCCGATGACGGTCGGCCTCGGCAAGGACGTGGAGGGCGGCTACGTCGTCGCCAACATGGCCAAGATGCCGCACCTCCTCGTTGCCGGTGCCACCGGCTCGGGCAAGTCGAGCTTCGTGAACTCGCTGATCACCTCGGTGCTGATGCGGGCAACGCCCGAAGAGGTCCGGATGCTCCTTGTCGACCCCAAGCGGGTCGAGCTCACCCACTACGAGGGCATCCCGCACCTGGTCACGCCGATCATCACCAGCGCGAAGAAGGCTGCCGAGGCCCTGCAATGGGTCGTGCGCGAGATGGACGCGCGCTACGACGACCTCGCGGCCTTCGGCTTCCGGCACGTCGACGACTTCAACAAGGCAGTCCGTGGTGGCCAGGTGAAGCTGCCGCCCGGCTCCGAGCGTGTGCTGGCGCCCTACCCGTACCTGCTGGTGATCGTCGACGAGCTGGCCGACCTGATGATGGTGGCCCCCCGCGACGTCGAGGACTCGATCGTCCGCATCACCCAGCTCGCCCGGGCGGCAGGCATCCACCTCGTGCTCGCAACGCAGCGTCCATCGACCGACGTCGTCACCGGCCTGATCAAGGCCAACGTGCCCTCTCGGCTGGCCTTCGCCACCAGCTCCATGGTCGACTCCCGCGTCATCCTCGACACCCCCGGTGCGGAGAAGCTCGTCGGCCAGGGCGACGCCCTGTTCCTGCCGATGGGCCAGTCCAAGCCACTGCGCGTGCAGGGCTCGTGGGTGACCGAGGCCGAGATCCGCGCTGTGGTCAAGCAGGTCACAGAGCAGATGGCGCCGGAGTACCGCGAGGACCTCGTCGTCCACACCGATTCCGGCCGCTCGGTTGCGGAGGACATCGGCGACGACCTGGAACTCGTCCTCGAGGCTGCGCAGCTCATCATCAACCTGCAACTGGGCTCCACGTCGATGCTGCAGCGGAAGCTGCGGGTCGGTTTCGCCAAGGCTGGACGCCTGATGGACATCCTCGAGACAAGGGGAGTTGTCGGTCCCTCCGAAGGTTCGAAGCCTCGCGAGGTGCTTGTCAAGCCCGATGACCTGGACGAGGTATTGGCAGCGTTACGCGCTGGCTGAGGTAGCGTGGCCCGGGTGAGTTCAGGGGCGAAGGGCACAACGCCAGTGCACGTGGTGAGCCTCGGCTGTGCCCGGAACGAGGTGGACTCGGAGGAATTGGCGGGGCGGCTCGCCGCCGGCGGGTTCACCCTGGTCTCCGATCCGGACGCAGCAGCTGCCATCGTCGTCAACACCTGCGGGTTCATCGATGCAGCCAAGAAGGACTCGATCGACACCCTGCTCGACGCCGCTGACCACAAGGGCAACGGCACGACAAGGGCCGTCATCGCCGTCGGGTGCCTTGCCGAGCGGTACGGCGACGAGCTGGCGGCTTCGCTGCCCGAGGCCGACGCCGTCCTCGGCTTCGACGACTACCCCGACATCGCTGAACGCCTGACCTGGATCCTGGCCGGTGGGCACCACGAGGCCCACGCGCCGAAGGACCGGCGCAGCCTTCTGCCGGTGACGCCCGTTGCCCGTCATGCCGGCGCGGTGGGGCTCTCCGTCCCCGGCCACGGCCACGGTGACCTGCCGGACGGACTGGCCCCGGCCAGCGGTCCGCGTGTGCTGCGCCACCGTCTTGGTGGCGGCGCAACGGCATCGCTGAAGATCGCCTCCGGTTGTGACCGGCGGTGCGCGTTCTGTGCCATCCCTTCCTTCCGCGGCTCCTACCTTTCCCGGCCGGTGGCGGAGGTCGTCGCAGAGGCGCAGTGGCTCGTCGAGAGCGGCGTCCGTGAGGTCGTGCTGGTCAGCGAGAACTCCAGCGCCTACGGCAAGGACCTGGGGACGAACCTCGAACGCCTGCTGGCAGGCCTTGCGAAGGTCGACGGCCTTGACTGGATCCGGGTGTCCTACCTGCAGCCGGCCGAGGTCCGCCCGACGCTGCTGGACGCCATGCTGTCACTCGAAAACGTCGTCCCGTACTTCGACCTGCCCTTCCAGCACGCCTCCGCTGCAGTCCTGCGACGGATGCGACGCTTCGGCGACGCGGACTCGTTCCTCGACCTGCTCGGGCGGATCCGCGCGGTCCGACCGGAAGCCGGCGTCCGCAGCAATGTCATCGTGGGCTTCCCTGGGGAGACGGAGGAGGACGTCGTTATCCTCGCCGACTTCCTCGCAGCCGCACGGCTGGACGCCGTCGGGGTCTTCGGCTACTCCGATGAGGAGGGGACGGAGGGCGCGACGCTCGACGGCAAGCTGACCGATGACGTGATCGGCGACCGCGTCGACCGTCTTGCAAGCCTGTGCGACGAGACCTCTGCGCAACGCGCGGAGGAGCGCACCGGCGAACGCGTCCGCGTGCTCGTCGAGGGTTCCACCGACGACGGTGCACCGCTGGGACGCGCAGCGCACCAGGGGCCGGAGACCGACGGCAGTACAACCATCAGCAGTGTCGGTGACCCTTTGGCTCCGGGCGTCATGGTCTGGGGTAATGTCACGGCCACGGACGGGGTTGATCTCGTCGTAGAGCTGGAGGGGCAATGACGCAGCGGCCGATCGGCTCGGGGGTGCCCCACTGGCTCCCCAACGCGCTGACCGTCCTCCGTCTCGTGCTGGTGCCGGTCTTCCTCTTCCTGCTCTTCCTGCATCCCACGGAATTCACCTGGCGCCTGGGCGCCACAGCGGCCTTCATCGTCGCCATCCTCACTGATCTCTTCGACGGCAAGATCGCCCGGCGGTACGGGCTGGTCAGCGACTTCGGCAAGATCTGGGACCCGATCGCAGACAAGGCACTCACCGGTGCGGCGTTCATCTCGCTCAGCATCCTCGGGGAACTGCCCTGGTGGGTGACGATCATCATCCTCGTCCGCGAGTGGGGGATCACCTGGATGCGGGTGGCCATGCTCAAGTACGAGGTGATGGCTGCGGCCGCGGGCGGGAAGCTCAAGACGGTGCTGCAGGCGATCGCCCTCATCATGTTCCTGCCGTATCCCATGCCGCCCCTGCAGACGATCCTGCCGTTCTGGTTCGTGCTGTCCTGGCTCGTGATGGGAGCTGCCTTCGTGCTCACGGTGGTCACCGGCGGCATGTACGTGCGTGACGCGTGGCGCCTGCGTGCCGAGGCGATCAAGGCAAAGAGTGGTCAGGCCTGACCCTGCTGCGGAGGTGGTCGCGGCGCTCACGGCGCGGGGCCAGTTGCTGGCAACCGCCGAATCGCTGACCGGAGGACTTCTCGGGGCGGCCATCACCGCCGTCCCCGGCGCCTCCGCAGCCTACGTCGGCGGTGTCGTCGCCTACGCAACGCCCATGAAGCAGCGGCTCGCCGGCGTGGACGCCGAACTCCTTGCGACGCAAGGACCGGTCTCCGAGCGGACGGCGATGGCGCTTGCAGCTGGGGTGCGGGACGCGACCGGCGCCGACTGGGCCGTCGCGACGACCGGCGTCGCAGGACCCACCTCGCAGGACGGCCACGAGCCGGGCGAGGTCTGGGTAGGGATCGTGGGACCCGGGGTGGCTGCCAGGGCCGTCCGCCACGACTTCGCCGGCGACCGGGCGGAAGTGCGGGCAGCCACCGTGCAGGCTGCGCTCGCGCTGCTGGCCGGTGCGCTCGCCGCCGACTGACCCCGCGGGAACAACGACTTCCCGCGTGGCGTTGAGGGAGCGTCAGTGAGCTACGAGGATGGAACAGGTAGAGTCAAGTCCATGATCCAGGAAGTGCGTGAGCGACCGCTGTTGATGCGGGAGCTCCTCGGCGAGTCCCTCAGGGAGTTGCGCACGTCCTCGAGCCTTACCCTTCGCGAGGTGTCAGGGCGGGCAAGGGTGAGCCTCGGCTACCTCTCCGAGATCGAACGCGGCCAGAAGGAAGCGTCCTCGGAACTGCTGAACGCCATTTGTGGCGCCCTCGACGTGCCGCTGTCCAACGTCCTGCGGACGGTCTCCGACAAGGTCGACGCGCACTCCGGCGTCACCCAGCTCCCGGTGCGCAGCCACCGCGTGGCGGCCTGAGCCGGACGGAATGCGCGAGGCTGACCTGCGCGCCCGGCTGGAGACCCACCTTGGTAGCGGCTACTCCCTGATGTGGTCAGACACCGTCGTGCTCGGCGCACTCGGGCAACAGACGGTGAGCCAGGCGCTCGCCACCGGGGTGCCGTGCAAGCAGATCTGGCTCGCGGCCTGGGAGGCCCTCGAACTACCCCTGCGGGAACGCTGACCGCCCCGGTGTGTCGTTGTTCATTTCGAACACCTGTTCGCCTAGGCTGTGGATCAACACCCGGCAAGCCGTGGCTTTTCCACAGCCCCTTAGCTCTCTGATCGTTTGTCAGAGGCGGTGCCTAGGGTGTTGGTGACGGGTAGGTAAATCCAGGATGGGAAGGACGCAGCAGATGGCGATTGCGGACCGGGAGAAGGCCCTCGCTGCGGCGTTGGCGCAGATCGAGAAGCAGCACGGCAAGGGTTCGGTGATGCGGCTCGGTGACGAGATCCGGCTGCCGATGGAGGTCATCCCCACGGGATCGATCGCCCTCGACGTGGCACTGGGGATCGGCGGACTGCCGCGCGGCCGGGTTGTGGAGATCTATGGGCCGGAGTCCAGCGGCAAGACGACGGTGGCCCTGCACGCCATCGCCAACGCCCAGGCGCTCGGCGGCATCTGTGCCTTCATCGACGCGGAGCACGCGCTCGACCCCGACTACGCGGCCAAGCTGGGGGTCGACACCGATTCGCTGCTGGTCAGCCAGCCGGACAACGGTGAGCAGGCCCTCGAGATCGCCGACACCCTTGTGCGCTCGGGTGCGATCGCGCTCGTCGTCATCGACTCGGTGGCAGCGCTCACCCCGCGGGCAGAGATCGAGGGCGAGATGGGCGACAGCCACGTGGGCCTCCAGGCCCGCCTGATGAGCCAGGCCCTGCGGAAGATGACCGGCGCCCTGTCCACGTCGAACACCACGGCCATCTTCATCAACCAGTTGCGCGAGAAGATCGGCGTCATGTTCGGCTCGCCCGAGACCACCACCGGTGGCCGGGCCCTGAAGTTCTACTCCTCGATCCGGCTCGACGTGCGCCGCATCGAGACCCTGAAGGACGGCGCCGAGATGGTCGGCAACCGCACCCGGGTGAAGGTCGTGAAGAACAAGGTGGCCCCGCCGTTCAAGCAGGCGGAGTTCGACATCATCTACGGCCAGGGCATCAGCCGTGAGGGCAGCCTGATCGACATGGGTGTCGAGAACGGCATCGTCCGCAAGGCCGGCGCCTGGTTCACCTACGAGGCCGACCAGCTGGGCCAGGGCAAGGAGAACGCCCGCACCTACCTGAAGAACAATCCGAAGATGGCCGACGAGATCGAGAAGCGGATCCTCACCAAGCTCGGCGTCGGCGTGGTCGCAGAGGCCGTGCCGGACGGGATCGACCCGGTGACCGGCGAGGTCGAGTTCTGAGCCCAGGCATGGAGGACGACGAGGTCGATGCCCCCGACGGGCCCGGCTCTGATCCCTACAAGGTGGCGCGCGAGATTGCGCTGCGGCAACTGACGGTGCGAGCCCGCACCCGGGTCGAACTGGCTCGGGCGCTGGCCCGCAAGCAGGTGCCGGACGACGTCGCCGAGAGCGTGCTCGACCGGTTCACCGAGGTGGGCCTGATCGATGACGCCGTGTTCGCCCGCGACTGGCTCGCCGCCGGCGGGCGACGGCAGAAGAGCCGCCGCGTGTTGCTCGGGGAGTTGGCGGAGAAGGGTGTCGACTCCGACGTGATCGACGAGGCCGCCGGCGAACTCGAGGCCGAACGCGACTACGAAGTTGCCAGGGGTTTCGCAGCACGCAAGGCCACAGCCCTTGCGGGACTTGAGCCCGCAGTGAGGTACCGCCGGCTGGCCGGGGCGCTTGCCCGCCGGGGCTTTCCCGCCTCGGTCGTCGCTCAGGTGACACGGGAGGCGTTGGCCGATCTTCGGGACTCCGAGGACTTCGACTGACGTCGGTGGACGGAATGCTTGCGATTGGCCGTGGGTAGCCCTAGCCTGCCCTTGGGTACGCCTGCGGACCCGACTCTTGAGCGATTTGACTATTCCCTGGGGCTGAAACCCCGCTGATAACTGATCCGGCTTGGCCGGTTGTGCTTGGCAGTGCCATCGGCACTGCTGCGTTCGCTTGAGTTCCGGGCCCTCGGCGTCCCCGCACCCGCCAAAGGAGGACGCCATGGATACGACGGCCATGTTGGGGATCGCTGTAGGTGTTCTCGCGCTGGTAACCCTTGCTGTTGTGGCCCTGTTGGTGGTCCTGGTCCGGGGCCAGCAAGTGGGCAAGGGCAGGACACCGGCCCGCCGTGGCCCACAGGCCCCGCAACAGGCCGGGCGCCCCGATCGAGGCTCGCGCCGGCCCGCTCCGGCCTCCGCCGCCAGCGTCCCCCCGGCAGCACTGGACGAGGAACTCCGGTCCCGACGCCAGGCTGCCGACCGCCGCGAGGAACTCCTTGCCGAGCGCGAGGACCGGCTGAACCGCTACCTCACCGAGTTGCACAACCGCGAGGCCCATCTCGACACGATCGCGGAAGGACTCGACCGGCGCGAAGCCTTGCTGGACGAGGCGGAGGCGCAGCAGACGGAGGCGCTGTCCACGGTGGCCGGACTCTCCGCCGAGGAAGCGCGTGTCGAGCTGATGGCCCATGTGGAAAAGGACGCCCGGCTCCATGCCGCGCAGCTGACCCGTGAGATCGAGACCGAGGCTAAGCAGAACGCCGAAGCGAAGGCGCGGGCGATCATCGTCACCAGCATTCAGCGGATCGCTGCAGAGCAGACCACCGAATCGGTCGTGGCAGCCGTGCCGTTGCCCGGCGACGAGATGAAGGGCCGGATCATCGGCAGGGAGGGCCGCAACATCCGGGCCTTCGAGCAGATCACCGGCGTGAACGTGCTCATCGACGACACCCCGGAAAGCGTCCTGCTGTCCTGTTTCGACCCGGTCCGGCGCGAGACCGCGCGACTGACCCTCACCGAACTCGTCGCCGACGGCCGGATCCACCCCGCCCGCATCGAGGAGGTGCACGAGCGCAGCCAGCGTCGCGTCGAGGAGCTCTGCATCCGCGCAGCAGAGGACGCCCTCATCGAGATGGGCATCACGGACCTCGCCCCCGGCCTGCTGCCCATCCTTGGCGCCCTGCAGTACCGCACCTCCTACGGGCAGAACGTGCTCAAGCACCTGATCGAGTGCGGGCACATCGCCGCCATGCTGGCATCGGAACTGGGGCTCGACCCGGAGCTCTGCCGCCGCGCGGCGTTCCTGCATGACATCGGCAAGGCCCTCACCCACGAGGCGGAGGGCTCGCACGCCAAGGTGGGTGCCGACCTCGCCCGTCGCCACGGCGAGCACCCCGACATCGTCCATGCGATCGAGGCCCACCACAACGAGGTCGAGCCGCGCACGGTGGAGGCCGTCCTCACCCAGGCTGCGGACGCCATCAGCGGCAGCCGTCCCGGAGCGCGCAGGGAGAGCCTCGAGATGTACGTGAAGCGCCTGCAGCGGCTCGAGGACATCGCCAAGGAGCACGAGGGCGTCGACAAGGTGTTCGCCATGCAGGCCGGTCGCGAGATCCGGGTGATGGTGGTTCCGGAACTGGTCAACGACGCCCAGTCGGCGGTGATCGCCCGTGAGATCGCGAAGCGGGTGGAGGAGGAGCTCACCTACCCCGGCAACATCAAGGTGACCGTCGTGCGCGAGTCCCGGGCCATCGCCTTGGCCAAATGACCGATCCTCGCAGTTCGTTCCTCACTGTTCCTCGCAGTTCGTTCCTCACTGCTCGTCAAGACTCCTTCCTTCCCGGCCGCTGGCGCGTCCGTGGCGGTCGTCGTCTGCTCGTCAAGACCTCTCCCTTCGCGGTCGCTGACGCGACCGCGGCGGTCGGGGTCTAGGTAAGATACGCCTTCATGCGCACCTATGAAGTGATCACCTACGGGTGCCAGATGAACGTGCACGACTCCGAGCGCATCTCCGGGGTACTCAGCGACGCCGGCTACGCGCCGGCGGAACCGGGCGCCCAGGCCGACGTCGTGGTGTTCAACACCTGTGCCGTGCGCGAGAACGCCGACAACCGCCTGTACGGCAATCTCGGCCACCTCGCCCCGGTGAAGCTGTCCCACCCGGGCATGCAGATCGCTGTCGGCGGCTGCATGGCGCAGAAGGATCGCCAGGTCGTCGTGGACAAGGCGCCGTGGGTGGACGTGGTGTTCGGCACCAACAACCTGGGCTCCCTGCCGGTCCTGCTGGAGCGTGCCCGGGTCGAGTCAGAGGCGCAGGTGGAGATCCTGGAATCCCTCGAGCGCTTCCCCTCCACCCTCCCGACCCGGCGTGAGTCCGCCTACGCGGCCTGGGTGTCGGTGAGCGTCGGCTGCAACAACACCTGCACGTTCTGTATCGTGCCCGCCCTGCGCGGCAAGGAGTCCGACCGCAGGCCCGGCGACATCCTCGCCGAGGTGCGCGCCCTCGTCGACGAAGGCGTGCAGGAGATCACCCTGCTGGGCCAGAACGTGAACAGCTACGGCGTCGAGTTCGGCGACCGTGGCGCCTTCGCGAAGCTGCTGCGTGCCTGCGGCAACGTTGACGGCCTCGAGCGGGTGCGGTTCACCTCACCCCATCCCGCATCGTTCACCGACGACGTGATCGCAGCGATGGCGGAGACCCCGAACGTGATGCCGTCCCTGCACATGCCGTTGCAGTCCGGTTCCGACACCGTCCTCAAGGCCATGCGACGCTCCTACCGCAGCGAGAAGTTCCTCGGCATCATCGACCGGGTGCGGGCTGCGATCCCGCACGCCGCCATCACCACCGACATCATCGTCGGCTTCCCCGGCGAGACCGAGGACGACTTCGTGGCGACCCTCGACGTGGTACGCGCCTCCCGCTTCGCTGCCGCCTTCACCTTCCAGTACTCGATCCGTCCCGGCACGCCGGCAGCAACAATGCCGGACCAGGTGCCGAAGGAGGTCGTGCAGGAGCGGTACGAGCGCCTCGTCGACCTCGTGGGTGAGCTCGCATGGGCCGAGAACCAGAAGCTCGAGGGCCAGCGGGTCGAGGTGCTCTTCGCGAACGGTGAGGGCCGCAAGGACGCCGCGACCCACCGGATGTCGGGTCGGGCACGGGACAACCGACTGGTGCACGTCGCCGTCCCCGAGGCTGCGGAGGACCGCCCGCGCCCCGGTGACCTTGCCGATGTGGTGATCAGCTACGCCGCGCCGCACCACCTGAACGCAGACGGCGGCCTGTTCGACCTGCGCCGCACCCGTGGGGGCGACGCCTGGGCTTCGCGCCAGTCCGCGCCTGCTTCAGCTCCGGTGGGCACGATCCTCGGACTGCCGAAACTCGTTCGAACATGACCGAGGGGCCGGTCCTTGCGGACCGACCCCTCGGGTTCGTCGTAGCTGCAGGACGACCGTCCTGCGCCAGATCAGTGGAAATCAGATTTCTGGGCTGTGTCAGCAGCTCCACCCAGTCGGTCCGTGGACCGTTGGGCCTGACCCCACCTGGGCCGTGTGCTGGCCTCCGGTCTTCTCGTCAATCAGGTTTCGACGTGGTCGATTCCCTGGTTGATGTCAGCTTCGTGGTCAGTCACGGCACCTTCGATCTGTTCGACGATATCCATGCGACCTCCTTTCGCTCCGGGGCCGAGCACGTCTCGGCGTCGCTGTCCATTGTGTGCCTCCGGTCAAGCCCTGCCAAGGACCCGGTCCAATCCCCGGTCCAGATCCGGAGCACAATGGCTGCCGTGACGACTCCGGTGCTGGCCATCAATGGGCAGACGGCCAGCGGCAAGACCGCCGTGGCCGTTGCCGTTGCCCGGTTGCTCGAGCGGGACGGGATACGGGCGGAGATCGTGAACGCCGACTCGATGCTTGTCTACCGCGGCATGGACATCGGCACAGCCAAGCCGACGCTCGCCGAGCGCGGGGGAGTGCCGCACCACCTCGTCGACATCATGGAGGTCACCCAGGGCGCTACGGTCGCCGACTTCCAGGCCCTCGCCCGTGCAACGATCGCAGGGCTCAGGGCTGCCGGGGTGGTGCCGATCCTCGCCGGTGGATCAGCGCTCTACGTGCACGCCATCCTCGACGAGATCGACTTCCCCGGCACGGACGCCGCCCTGCGGGCCCGGCTCGAGGCAGAACTCGCCGAGATCGGCCCTGCTGCGCTGCACGAGCGGCTCACGGCGCTGGACCCGCAGGCCGCCGCCGGCATCCTGCCGGGCAATGCGCGTCGCACCGTCCGCGCCCTCGAGGTCATCGAACTGACCGGCAGCTACACCTCCAGCCTCCCCGGGTGGGACTACGCCCTTGGTGACGTGCTCCAGTACGGGCTCGAAGTCCCGCGGGACGTGCTGGACGCCCGCATCGAGGCACGGGTGCACCAGATGTGGGATGACGGCTTCGTCGACGAGGTCCGTGGGCTGGTCGGCCGCGGCCTCCGCGAGGGTCGGACGGCCTGGCGCGCGCTGGGCTACCGGCAGGTGCTGGCCTTCCTCGACGGCGAGCTCACCGAGGCCGAGGCACTGCAGGCCACGATCGCGGGCACCCGCCGGTTCTCCCGCA
>Ga0302262_10001214_pt1 | contig 10923 bp, 10 predicted proteins | sample II_Fen_E3_4_FD_194557 | JGI IMG/M metagenome (GOLD analysis project Ga0302262, IMG submission 194557) | Peat permafrost microbial communities from Stordalen Mire near Abisko, Sweden - II_Fen_E3_4 | ecosystem: Environmental > Terrestrial > Soil > Wetlands > Permafrost | place: Sweden: Abisko...
GCTGTTATCCTCGTGTTGACCGCTAAGGGGGTGCTAACCGGGCCTTATGTGGGCGAATTGCATGTGATCGCGGGGCTGATCATCCTGCTGCGCGAGATTGCCGTATCGGGCCTGCGCGAATTTCTGGGTGGGATTCAGGTCTCGGTGCCAGTGTCAAAGCTGGCCAAGTGGAAGACCACGTTTCAGATCATCTGCCTTGGCGCACTGATTTTGGGCAAGGCCACGCCGTGGTGGGTGGTCGATCTGGGCGGTTTGACGGTGAATGTGCCGCACACGGTGGGGCTGACCACGCTATGGGCGGCGGCGGCGTTGACGCTGATCACCGGTTGGGATTATCTGCGCGTGGGCCTCAAACACATGGATTAAGCCTCGGCCCGATACCTGTCGGGCCGGTGCCATACCAGCACCACGGCATTCATCACCAGCGCGGCGACCAGCGACCAGAAGCCGCGGCTCCAGCCCAGCACGGCAAAGGCGCTGCCCACGATAAAGGCGTCAATCACCATGCAGATCGCGCCAAAGCGCCAGCCTTTCCACTGGCTGAGCCAGCGCGCAACCACCGCCAGTCCGCCCACGCCTGTGGCATGTCGCGTGACAGCCAGCACGCCAATACCCAGCACCGTGCCGCCGACCAAGGCCGCGATAGGCATCGATATATGGCTGATCGTCAATCCATCGGCCACCACATCGACCAGCAGCATGATCGCCACCGTGGCCACGCTGGTGCGCAAAATATAGGGCGTGCCCAAGCGGCGCCAGAACAGCGCGAAGATCGGCAGGTTGATCGCGGTGAACAAAGTGCCCGGACTATAGGGCAGCAGATAGGACAGCATCAGCGCCAGCCCCGCCACGCCCCCGGTGATCAGCCGCGCCATGTGCAGCAGATGCAGCCCCAGCGCCAACAGCAGGCAGCCATTGGCAATGCCAAACACGTCCTCCACCAGCGTGTGGGGGACGATTCGCGGGTCTTGGGGATCGGTCAGAGGTTGGGACATGATGTTGCCAGTATCTGACATATTATTGCGCGATCTGCAAGATCACCCGGCGCGCAATTCCTCGGCCAGCAAGCGGAATTCTTCGGCGCGGGGGCTGTTGCGTCGCCAGATCAGCGCGATTTCGCGGTTGGCATTATCAGATTTCAGCGGGCGGGCGACCACATCTGTGCCGTTGAGGATGCCCGCATCCAGCGCCATCTCGGGCAGCATGGTCAGGCCCAGCCCATTATCCACCATCTGCACCAGCGTGTGCAGGCTGGTGCCGATCATCGTGGCGCTGGCGCGCAATTCGGGGCGGTTGCAGGCGGCCAGCGCGTGATCCTTCAGGCAATGGCCATCTTCGAGCAGCAGCAGGCGGCTTTCCTCGATCATGCTGGGCAGGATCTCGTCGGGCGGATCACGGGGGTCATCCTTGGGAAAAGCCACGAAGAGCGCGTCCAGTTCGATCGTCTCTTTCTCCACATCCCCCGCCGCAAAAGGCAGCGCCAGCAGCACGCAATCGGCGCGGCCATGGTGGAGCGATTCGACGGCCTGCGCGCTCGGCTCCTCGCGCAGAAACAGCTTGAGATTGGGGCGTTCCCGCCGCAGCCGGGGCAGCATGCGGGGCAACAAAAACGGCGCGATGGTGGGGATGACGCTCATCCGCACCTCGCCCGACAGCGGCTGGGATGAGGAATGGATGAGGTCCGACAGTTCCTCCGCCTCGCGCAGGATGCGATGCGCCTTGGCCACCACCGCATTGCCCAGCGGGGTAAAGCGCATCGCGCGCTTGGTGCGCTCTACCAGCACCACGCCCAACAGCGTTTCCAGATCGCGCAAGCCTGCCGAGAGGGTGGATTGCGAGACGAAGCATGCCTCTGCCGCACGGCCAAAATGGCCATGCTCATGCAGCGCGACGAGATACTGGAGCTGTTTCAGCGTGGGCTGGTAGACGCTCATGCACTATCCTCGGCGCTATGAGCTTCTTCGGCCAAGCCATTGTCGCGCAGGCCATCCATAATCTCGTCGACATGGGTCATCTTGAGGCGGCCATCGACCACCGCAAAGGCCAGTTTGCCCTCTACCAATTCGAGCGCATCCTTGCCGAACACTTCAAAGCGCCAGCCTTCGAGGATATCGATCCCCTTGCGCACTCCGGCGGCGAGCAGTTCCAGATCATCGCTGCGGGCCAGCAGGCGGGCGGCGACGTCGATCTCTCTCGCGCGGATCTTGAGCAGCAGCTTGAGCAGATCGGCCACCAGCGCGCCTTCCTTGCCCAGTGGGGCGCCGCGCGGGGTCTTGGGGGGCAGCTCTTCCTCGGAAAGCGGTTCGGCTTCGGCGATGGTCTGCATCAGGCGCTTGCCGATGTCATTATCCTTCCAGCCGGGCGAAAGGCCGCGCACCTTGGCCAGATCACCTTGGGTTTTGGGCGGGTGGCTGGCGATATCGGCCAGTGTTTCATCGCGGGCGATGCGACCGCGCGGGATATTCTTGTCCTGGGCTTCCAGTTCGCGCCATGCGGCAATCGCCTTCAGCCGGCCCAGCATTGCGTGGTTGCGCCCCGCAGCCTTGATTTTCAGCCAAGCGAGGCTGGCATCATTGCGATAGTGTTCTGGATCGGCCAGCTTTTCCATCTCGGCATTGAGCCAGACGCCGCGCCCGGTCTTGATCAGGCGCTTGAGGATCTTGGGGAAGATCTTGGCCAGATGGGTCACATCGCCGATGGCATATTCGATCTGCCGCTCGGTCAGCGGGCGGCGGCTCCAATCGGTGAAGCGCGCGCCTTTGTCGATCACCAGGCCCAGCCAGCTTTCGACCAGATTGGAATAGCCGATCTGCTCGCTCTGGCTGATCGCCATCATCGCGATTTGCGTGTCAAAGATCGGGTGAGGGGTCTTGCCGGTCAGGTTGTAGATGATTTCCACATCCTGTCCGCCCGCGTGGAAGATTTTGAGCACATCTTCATTATTCACCATCAGATCGAGCAGGGGCCCAAGATCCAGTCCGGGCGCTTTGGGATCGATCGCGGCGGCTTCGTGCTCGTCGGCAACCTGAATCAGGCACAATTCTGGCCAATAGGTGCTCTCGCGCATGAATTCGGTGTCAACGCAGATGAAATCAGACTTGGCCCAGCGCTCACAGAGGTCGGACAGCGCCTCGGTGGTGGTAATCAGCTTGTGAATCTTCATTACCGTCTTTTCTTTGCGCGCCAGCGGGGGGCTAGCTAGTGGGTGGCCCGTTTGCGGACCGGGGCCTTCCAAGCGCCACATCTGTGGGCCGGTTGGCAGGGTGGGAGCCGTTTTCGCGGGTCCTTGGCTTGACAAATGCGCGTCCATCGCCTGTTAGCCGCGCATGCGGGCGCTTTGATCGGGCGTCCACCGGCTATCCCTGCCTTAATGGCGGAAGAATGGAAAGAGTTCTCATGCATCCGTATCGTTCGCATAATTGCGGCGCGCTCAATCTGGACCATGTTGGCGCCGATGTGCGCCTGTCGGGCTGGGTTCATCGCAAGCGCGACCATGGCGGCGTGCTGTTTGTGGATCTGCGCGACCATTATGGCATCACCCAGATCGTGGCCGATAGCGATAGCCCGGCGCTGGCGGTGCTCGATTCGCTGCGCGTGGAAAGCGTGGTGACGATCAATGGCGGGGTGAAGGCGCGCAGCGACTCGACCGTGAACCCCAATCTGCCCACCGGCGCGATCGAGATTTATGCGCGCGAGGCGATCGTGCTCTCGGCCGCTGCCGAATTGCCGATGCCGGTGGCGGGTGAGCAGGAATATCCCGAGGATATTCGCCTGCGTTACCGCTTCCTCGATCTGCGCCGCGAGACGCTGCACGCCAATATCGTGACGCGCACCAAGGTGATCCGCGCGATGCGCGAGGCGATGGAAGATGTCGGCTTTACCGAATATTCCACCCCGATCCTGACCGCCAGCAGCCCCGAGGGCGCGCGCGACTTCCTCGTGCCCAGCCGCATCCATCCGGGCAAGTTCTATGCCCTGCCGCAGGCCCCGCAGCAGTATAAGCAACTGTTGATGGTCGCCGGGTTTGACCGCTATTTCCAGATCGCGCCCTGCTTCCGCGACGAAGACCCCCGCGCGGATCGCCTGCCGGGCGAATTCTATCAACTCGACCTCGAAATGAGCTTTGTGACTCAGGAAGAGATCTGGGCAACGATGGAGCCGGTGATCGGCGGCATCTTTGAAAAGTTTGCTGGCGAGCGGACCGTGACGCCCTCGGGCAGCTTCCCGCGCATCGCCTATGATGATGCGATCCTGAAGTATGGCAGCGACAAGCCTGATCTACGCAACCCGCTGATCATCTCGGATGTTGGCCACCACTTTACCCAAAGCGGCTTTGGTCTGTTCGAGAAGATCGTGGGCACGGGCGGCGTGGTCCGCGCGATTCCGGCGCCCAAGACTGCCGAAAAGAGCCGCAAGTTCTTTGACGAGATGAACGACTGGGCGCGTGGCGAAGGCTATGCGGGCCTCGGTTATGTCACCCGCAAGGGTGGCGAGTTTGGCGGCCCGATCGCCAAGAATCACGGCACGGAAGGCATGGAAAAGCTCTATGCCGAGCTGGGTCTGGGCGCCGACGATGGCTTGTTCTTCGCTGCTGGCAAGGCCGATGCCGCCGCCAAGCTGGCGGGTGCCGCGCGCACCCGCGTGGGGCAATTGCTGGGCCTGATCGACGAGAGCCGGTTCGATCTGTGCTGGATCGTCGATTTCCCGTTCTATGAGGCGGGCGAAGAGCCGGGCAGCATCGATTTTGCCCACAACCCCTTCAGCATGCCGCAGGGCGGGCTGGAGGCGCTGACCGATGGGCGCGATCCGCTGAGCATCAAGGCGTTCCAGTATGACCTCGTTTGCAATGGCTTCGAGATCGCTTCTGGCTCGATCCGTAACCAGCACCCTGATCTGATGGTCAAGGCGTTTGAGCTGGTTGGTCTCTCGAAGCAGGATGTGGAGGAGCGCTTTGGTGGCCTCTATCGCGCTTTCCAGTATGGCGCACCGCCGCATGGTGGTATGGCTGCTGGTGTGGATCGCATCATCATGTTGATTTGCGGCGCGCAGAATCTGCGCGAGATCAGCCTGTTTCCGATGAATCAGCGCGCTGAGGACTTGCTGATGGGTGCGCCGTCGCCCGCCAGCCTGAAGCAGGTGCGCGAATTGTCGATTCGCGTGATCGAACCGCAGAAAAGTTAAGGTTTCCGGTCCACTGGGCGCGTTTTCTTGTCTAGTGGGCCGGTAGTATGATGCGTTGCCGCTTGCCAGTCCCCGGGTTGGGCATTAGGGCGCGCATTTGAGTTTAGTTTTGCCGATTTCCAGAGGGGAATATCATGAGCACCATCGCAGAACAGGTTAGCAAGATCGTCGTCGAGCACCTCGGCGTCGAAGAGGAAAAGGTGACCCCCGAGGCCAGCTTTATTGACGATCTGGGCGCTGACTCGCTCGACATCGTCGAACTGGTGATGGCCTTCGAGGAAGAGTTCGGCGTTGAAATTCCGGACGATGCCGCTGAAAAGATCGTGACCGTCAAGGATGCGATCACGTTCATCGAAGCGAACAAGGGCTAAGCTGGGATCCCTGCCCGCCGCCGCTCTGGTGGTGTCGGGCAGAGCATCCGGGCCGCTGTTTCCCCTAGGGGGGCGGGGGTCTGCTCGCTCAAGAGTTTGTCGGCAGGCTCGGTCCTTTTTGGGGCTGGGCCTGTTTCGGCTCCGGCAAGAGGCCGGGGCAGGGTGCTCCCTAGTGGGGTCGAGAAGTTTGGAGTAGTCGAGAATGCGTCGTGTCGTAGTCACCGGCCTTGGTCTGGTTACCCCGCTGGGGGCGGACGTCGAAACCGTTTGGGCGAATATTCTCGCCAGCAAATCGGGCGCAACCCGCATCACCAAGTTCGATACCACCGGGCAAAAGTGCCTTATCGCCTGCGAAGTGAAGCCGGCGGACCATGAATATGGGTTCGACGCCAGCAAGCGGGTGGATCACAAGATTCAGCGTCAGGTGGATCCCTTCATCGTGTTTGGCATCGATGCCGCAGGTCAGGCGTTGGAAGACGCGGGCCTCGTTGATGCCCCGGAAGAGATGCGCTTGCGCATGGGCTGCTCGATTGGCAGCGGCATCGGCGGCCTGCCGGGCATTGAGAGCGAATCGCTGGTGCTGGCCAACAAGGGCCCGGCGCGCGTTTCGCCGCATTTCGTGCATGGGCGCCTTATCAACCTGATCTCGGGTCAGGTTTCGATCAAATATGGCCTGATGGGCCCGAATCACGCGGTTGTCACCGCTTGCTCGACCGGCGCGCATTCGATCGGCGATGCCGCGCGCATGATCCGCGATGATGATGCGGATATCATGCTGGCGGGCGGCGCCGAATCCACGATTTGCCCCATCGGCATCGCTGGTTTCGCGCAGGCCAAGGCGCTCAATTGCAGCTATAATGATCGCCCCGAAGAGGCCAGCCGCCCCTATGACAAGGATCGCGATGGCTTTGTGATGGGCGAAGGCGCGGGTGTGGTGGTGCTCGAAGAGTATGAGCATGCCAAGGCGCGCGGTGCGAAGATTTATGCCGAAGTGGTGGGCTATGGCCTGTCGGGCGATGCCTATCACGTGACGGCGCCGCACCCCGATGGTTCGGGGGCGTTCCGCTCGATGCAGATGGCGCTCAAGAAGGCGGGGCTGACTCCGGCCGACATCGATTATGTCAACGCGCATGGCACCTCGACCATGGCCGACACTATCGAACTGGCCTCGGTCAAGCGCCTGTTTGGTGATGCGATCAGCAATGTTTCGATGTCTTCCACCAAGAGCGCCATCGGCCACTTGCTGGGCGGCGCGGGCGCGGTGGAGACGATCTTCTGCATTCTGGCGCTGCGCGATCAGATTGTGCCGCCCACGCTGAACCTGCATAACCCCGATGAGGGCACCGAAGGCGTCGATCTGGTGCCGCTGGTGGCCAAGAAGCGCAAGGTGCGCGCGGCGCTCAACAACAGCTTCGGCTTTGGTGGCACCAATGCCAGCGTGGTTGTGAAGCTGATCGAGGATTGATCCTGCCGGGTTGCCGGGGCCTGCCCGATAAGGGTGGTGAGGCCTTGGCAACCCCTTGGCGGTAAACAGGTGCGATGAAGAAGAAGCCACTCAGACTCGCCCTTTCTGCCTTGCTGCTGGCCGCTGGGCTGGCAGGGGGCAGTGTGTTGCATGGCTGGTATGGCGCGGGGCCTTTGCCCAGTGATCGCGCCTTTGTGGTGCCCGATGGCGCCAGCCTGCCGCAGGTGGCCACCAAGCTGCAATCTTCGGGCGCGATCTATTCCGCGCGGGCTTTCCGCTTTCATGCGCGCCTGCTCAGCAGTGGCGCGGCGGTGAAGGCGGGGGAGTTCCTGTTGCCCAAGGGCGCGAGCGAGCGTCAGATTCTGGCGATCATTTCCGGCTCGGAGGCGATTCGCCGGTTTGTGACCATCCCCGAGGGCCTGCCCAGCATTCTGGTGAGCGAGCGCCTTGCCGCACAGCCTTTCCTGACCGGCAAGGTGGATACGCCCGCCGAGGGCAGCCTCTTGCCCGATACGTATGAGATCAAAGCGGGCGAGCCGCGCGAGGCGGTGCTGGCGCGAATGCGGGCGGCGATGAGCAAGACTCTGGCCGAGCTATGGGCGAAGCGCGGGCCGGATACCGTGGCCAAGACGCCCGAGGAGGCGATCGTGCTGGCCTCTATCGTGGAAAAGGAGACCGGCAAGCCATCCGAGCGCGCGATGGTGGCAGGCCTCTATTCGAACCGGGTGCGCCAGCATATCATGCTGCAAGCCGATCCCACGATCATCTACCCGATCACCAAGGGCAAACCGCTGGGCCGCCGCATCCTGCAAAGCGAGATCCGGGCCAAGAACGATTATAACACCTATTCGATGGTGGGCCTGCCCAAGGGGCCGATCACCAATCCGGGCCGCGATTCGATCGAGGCGGTGCTGCATCCAGCCAAGACCAAAGCACTGTATATGGTGGCCGATGGCACTGGCGGGCATGCCTTTGCTGATACTTTGCCCGAGCATAATCGCAATGTTCAGCACTGGTTTGCTATCCGCCGCGCGCGCGGCGAAATCTGATCCGCGCCACAAACTGGGGCTTAAAGAGAAATTTTCTTGGCTTTGATGCAATTAGCCGGTTGACCGAACCACCACCCTTAGGTATGCGCGCCGCCTGCACCGGGGAATACCGGATCTCGATATGGTGCAGTGCCCATGGGGCGGAGTAGCTCAGCTGGTTAGAGCAGCGGAATCATAATCCGCGTGTCGGGGGTTCGAGTCCCTCCTCCGCTACCATAAAAACAAGCACTTAAGATCCATCACGGTCCCTCCAGATCAAGGCCGGTTTACAAACTCTGTAAATCGCTAGGCGCTGAGGCGCTCCACCATCGACACAATAACACGTGCTTCATCGACGTATTGGCTACGAATTTCGCTGATCCGTTTGGCCGTCCAGCCAATGGTTCGAGCGATCTCTTCATCGGTCATGCCGCGCATGGCGAGCCAGGTTGCATAGGTCCCGCGCAGGTCGTGCATGGTCCTGTCGAAGCCTGTTGGCTTGGCCTTCTGGAAGACGCTTCCCAATCCGCTTTCGGTCCACGGCTCACCCCGGCTGTTCCTCAGGATTGGGCCTGTCCCAGCGCCAATCGAGTCGAGCAGAGCTCGAAGGTCGGGGAGGATCGGAATGATGGCCCGCCCTTTGCGCTTGCGGGTGGTCAGGATGATGGCCTTATCGCCAACGTCTTCCCATGTGACACGAACCAGATCGCCCAATCTCAAACCGGTAAGACTGGCAAGGCGCAGGGCGCGGTCCAAGTGATCTGAGTAGAGCGACCGGCCATTTTTGTCCTTGCTGGATTTCATGGCATCCCAGTGCCCGTCTTCCCAGATTTGGTCAGCCTTGTTGACGTGATGGAGTTGATGGATCCCAGTTGCGATGTTGACGGGCAGGATGCCTTCCCCTTGCGCCCAACCAAGGACGATCGCCATTGTGACGCTGGCTTTGTCGGCGGTGCGCGGCTGATCTGCCCATGTGTTACGCCAATCGATGATCTCTGTGCGCATGTGCTGATCCTCAAAGGCGGCAATTGGGGCTTGGCCGAACTTTTCGCTAATGCGATCTAGCCAAAGCCGGTAATCTCTTTTGGTGCTCTCGGCCAATTTCGTAAATTCGGGGCTTTGGCGATAGCGATCCAAGACATCGTCAAGGGTTTCAAGCGTCCCCTTGGATGGGGAGCGGGCCTTCTCGGCCTTCAAGATGAGGGCCAGATCGACCACTGGTCGTTCGCCAAACGCCTTGTGGATGCAGGGACCGCCACGCCACGCATAGACGTACCAAATGTAGCCTTTGGCCGATCGCTTACCGACTATGTGCAGTCCGGTCACGACTCTGGTCTTTTGCCTTCCATGCATCGAATGCACTTCCAACTTGTTGTGTGGCAGGGGGAATGAAGGTGACGCCATCGGCGCGAATATCGACGCCGGCCGCCGTGTGGCCCAAGCTAGTCCACCAATCATAGGCCTACTGAATTTCTGCCAATGGCACCAATCTGCGGCGTGATGTCATTTCAGGGCTCCGTGTGAAATCGTTGCAGCCCGTATTCCAACGCTCGATGAGCGCGAGGCATCGCACCCATTTCATCACCAAGCACACGCAAAAGCATTGTTTGCATGGGCGCGTCTCCTGTTCTATTTTACAGCCTATAATCTGCAAAAAGTTCATATTAGTGTGTTAACTCACATATGTGAAATTCGTCAAGGCCCTTGGAAGGGAAATTTTGGATGAGCATCGGAGGGCGAATTCTGGAGATCCGAAAGGCTCTCGGCCTGAATCAAACCGACGTCGCCTCGGAGCTCGGGATCTCGCATGGCGCTCTAGTGAATTATGAAAAGGGCCTGCGAGAGCCGCCAGCCAGTGTCATTCTGGGGTTCGCGGAGCGCTACAAGGTAAGCGCTGCGTGGGTTCTGACCGGTGAGGGGCGACCCGATCAAGCGGGGCTGGATGAGACATATGCTCGTTCCATTGCAACCGCATGGGCCTATCTCAGCCGTGGCGGTGATGAAGTGGAAAGAGATGCGCTCATCAAACTCGGGAGCGCATTGTTCCAGTACCTGTTGGAGCATGGTGAAATCAGCGAGACTATGTCTCAGAAAATTCTATCTTTGAGTGCGTGATATGAACGACAATAGCGAACCACCGATTGTGGACACTCGGGTTCTGGCCGCCATGCGCGCCGTCAATCCGCCGGTAGAGAAATTGATGACCGATCGGCTATCGCTGAAGCTTGAGGTTCGTCGCAGCCAGCAGAAATTGGCTGAAGCGGAGCGTCGGATGGAAGAGTTGCGATACTTCCATGAAGTGCAAATCCCGCACTACATCGCCATGGCAAAGCTGGCCTCATTGGTGGCGGCTAGCCTTCTGCTTGTTATGATCGTCGTTGCCCTTTTCTCTGGCCTCGTCGAGGTCAAAACCACAGCCTCCCTCTTTGCTTCTCTGATCCTGCCTTTGTGGATTGTGGACCTAGCGGAGCAGAGATTCGGAAAGTGGCGCTTTCGCGCTGACACCGGGTTTAAGTTCATTCCTCGCCACCCGGCATCATCCTTGCAGTTTAGAAAAGCTTGATCGCCTCACACTGATTTAATCTACGCCAAGTGCTTTGAACACGGCATCCACTGGATACGAATAAAACGACGTCTGGAATTTGGCGAAAAGCTCGCCGGGTATCGTCGGAATATCGGTCACGCTCGACATCGGCAGTGACGTTCTCCCCTGATTGTTACCATTCAGAGGTAGAGTCTCGCTCCTTCATGATGGTTGTTTGATGGGATGGCAACGTGTCTGGGGTCTTCCCGCCCAGTTTCGAGTGTGGCCTGACCGTGTTGTAATCGTGCCGCTAGGCGGCCAGCACGGACCGGGCATGGGCCAGCGAGGTGAACA
>Ga0302262_10001216_pt1 | contig 10908 bp, 6 predicted proteins | sample II_Fen_E3_4_FD_194557 | JGI IMG/M metagenome (GOLD analysis project Ga0302262, IMG submission 194557) | Peat permafrost microbial communities from Stordalen Mire near Abisko, Sweden - II_Fen_E3_4 | ecosystem: Environmental > Terrestrial > Soil > Wetlands > Permafrost | place: Sweden: Abisko...
CTATACGCGGGTGGAAAAGGGCGAACATCCCTTCAATGTCCACCGCTATTTCATGACCAACCCCTCGCTGTCGGGCCGTGGCGCCTCGCTGGGCGAGGGCACACAGGTGCCCAAACTCGCGCTGCGGCGTGGGCGGGCATAAGGCAGAATAATGCTACGATTCTTCACGTCCACGCCAGAGGCGGATCACCAGCCGGACCCCCAGCGCGCGATTATCGATATTGGTTCGAACACGGTCCGCTTGGTCATTTATGGCGGGCCGGTGCGCGCGCCGGTGGTGCTGTTTAACGAGAAAGTGACCGCGCGTCTGGGCAAGGGCGTGGCCGAAACGGGCAAGCTGGGCAACAAGGGCATGACCATCGCCCATGCCGCGCTGGCCCGCTTTGCAACGCTGTTGCGGTTGCGCGGGGTCGAAGATGTGGAAACGGTGGCCACCGCCGCCGCGCGCGATGCCAGCAATGGCCCGGCCTTTCTGGCGCGGATCGCGGCGCTGGGGCTAAACCCGCGCCTGCTCTCGGGCGAGGAAGAAGCGGTGGCCAGCGCGCATGGCGTGCTCTCGGCCTTTCCGGGCGCCAAGGGCATCGTGGGGGATCTGGGTGGAGGTAGCCTAGAACTCATTGATATTGCTGATGATTCATGCAAACATGGCGTCAGCCTGCCGCTGGGCACCTTGCGCCTGCCGGCCCTGCGCGCGGAAGGCCCGGCCAAATTTGGCCGCCGTATCGCCAAGATGCTGGAAAGCGCCGATTGGGCCGCGCACCATGGGCAGACGCTCTATCTGGTCGGCGGCTCGCTGCGCGCCTTCGCCCGCTATGCCATGGTGCAACAAGGCTGGCCGATCGATGATCCCCACGGGTTCGAACTCTCGCCCAGCGCGGCGCTCAAGGCGGCGCGCGAACTGGCGGCCAAGCCTGCCGGGGCGCTCACCCCCGTGCTGGCGCCGATCCCCGGCGTCTCGGCCTCGCGCTTGGCCAGCCTGCCCGATGCAGGCGCGCTTTTGGGGCAATTGTTGCGCGATTTGCGCCCTTCGCGGCTGGTTTTCTCCGGCTGGGGCCTGCGCGAAGGCATTCTGGCGCGCGGTATGCCCGCGCCGGTGGCGGCGCAAGATCCCCTGATCGCAGGTGTCTCTGCGTTTGTAGATCATCAACAAAAGGGTCTGGCCGCCTCGGCCGAACTGGTTGCACGCTGGACCGCGCGCGCCGTGCCCGGCGGCGAGCGCGAGCCTTTGCGGCAGGCGGCCACCATGCTGGCGCTGGCCTCCATGCTGACCGAGCCGAACCTGCGCGCCGAACAGGCCGCGCAATGGGCCTTGCGCAAGCGCTGGATCGGGCTGGATGCGCCGGGCCGCGCGATGCTGGCCATGGCGGTGCTGGCCAATAGCGCGCAGGTGGCGGTGCCCATCGATCTGGCCCGGCTGGCCAGCGCGGCGCAAATCCGCGAGGCAACCGCCTGGGGTCTGGCCACGCGGCTGACGCGGCGGATTACCGGCGGGGCGGGCGATGTGCTCTCGCATGCCTCGCTGGCGGTGGTGGGGCGCAATCTGGTGCTGTCGCTGGGGGCGGATATGTCCGCGCTCTATACCGATGCCCTTGCCAAGGATCTGCGCATCTTGGCCGATTGGCTGGGCCTTGTGCCGCAATTCGTGGCCTTGGCGCCGGGGGAGCCGCTGCCCTAACGCCGCTTATCCGCGTATAACTGCGCCCTGTCACAGAACTGACGCCGCCCCGTCATGCCGGTGCAACCAAGTCCCCCTAACCGCCGAGAGCGACGGAATTCAGGGGACATTCCATGGCGCGCCCAGCTCAAGCCGACCTTGCCAGCCACATTCGCGCCAAAGGGGGGATTGCCGCCTGGCTAGACCTGCCCGAACCGCCCGATCCCAAGGGTTTCCGCCCCAAGCGGAAATACCGCACGGTGTGGATTTCCGACGTGCATCTGGGCACGCGCGGCTGCAACGCCGAAATGCTGGTCAGCTTCCTGCGCTCGATCGAGACGGAAACGCTCTATCTGGTGGGCGACATCATCGATGGCTGGCGGCTGAAAAAGGGCTGGTATTGGCCCGATGCGCATAATGAGGTGCTGCGCCGCATCCTGAAGATGGCGCATCGCGGCACCCGCGTGGTGTTTATCTGCGGCAATCATGACGAGATGTTGCGCCCCTATGCTGGCCTCACCTTTGGCGGGGTGGAACTGTTGCTCGACGCGATCCACACCACCGCCGATGGCCGCCGCCTGCTGGTGGTGCATGGCGATGCGTTTGACGCGGTGGTGCTGTATCACCGCTGGTTGGCGGTTCTGGGCGATAAAGCCTATGAGATGATGATGCGGGTCAATGTGGGCTTTAACGCTGTCCGCCGCCGCATGAAGCTGCCTTATTGGTCGCTGTCAGCCTATCTGAAAAAGCGTGTGAAAAACGCGGTGCAATATATCGGCAAGTATGAGGAGGCGGTGGCGCAGGCCGCGATCGACCGCAAGATGGATGGCATCGTGTGTGGTCACATCCATTCCGCCGAAATCCGCGAGTTGAACGGCGTGACCTATTATAACGATGGCGACTGGGTGGAAAGCTGCACCGCGCTGGTCGAGGATCAGCAAGGCGCGATCAGCATTGTCGATTGGGTGGTGGAAACCCGCGCCCACGCCGCGCGTCTGGAAGCCGAAAGATTGGAGGCCGAAGGCGCCGCTGGGGCCGAGGCCAAGCGCGAACCGGAGTTGGCATGATGGCGGGGGCTTCTTTGCGGATCGCTTTGGCCAGTGATGCTTGGCTGCCGCAGGTCAATGGTGTGGTGCGCACGCTCTGCGCCACGGTGGAGGGGCTGGAGCAGCGCGGGCATCAGGTGGATCTGATCACGCCGGATCGTTTCCTGACCATGCCGATGCCCGGCTATGCGCAGATCCGTCTGGCGGTGGCGCCGCGCTTTACCGCGCGGAGGATGCTCGATGCCTTTGCGCCCGATATTGTGCATATTGCCACCGAAGGCCCGATTGGCTGGGCCGCGCGCGGCTGGTGCCGGGCGCGGGGCATTCCTTATACCACCGCTTTCCACACGCGCTTCCCGGAATATCTGGCGGTGCGCACCGGGGTTTCGGCCGAAGTGTTCTGGCCGATCATGCAGCGCTTTCACGCGCATAGCCGCGCGATCATGGTGGCCACGCCCAGCCTTGATGCCGAATTGGCCGCGCGCGGCATGCCGCAAACGCGCCGCTGGAGCCGGGGCATCGATCATGCGCAGTTTCGCCCGGAAGGCCCGGTCCTGCCCGCCATGGCCGATCTGCCGCGCCCGATCCTGCTGAATGTGGGCCGTGTAGCGCCCGAGAAGAATCTGGAAGCCTTTTGCGAGCTGGATACGCCGGGCAGCCGGGTGGTGGTGGGCGATGGCCCGGCGCTGGCCGAGATGAAGCGGCGCTATCCACATGTGCATTTTCTGGGCGCGCTCTCGGGCGAGGCGCTGGCCAGTGCCTATCGCGCGGCGGATTGCTTTGTGTTTCCCAGCAAGACCGACACGTTTGGTTTGGTGATCATCGAGGCCTTGGCTTGCGGTGTGCCGGTGGCGGCTTATCCGGTGGCGGGGCCGCTGGATATTCTGGGCGCCGATGGCCGGGGTGAGGGGCAAATCGCGCCAGAACCCATCGCGGCGCTCGATGAAGACCTTGGCGCGGCGGTGGCGCGCGCCTTGACCTTGAACCGGGCGCAGGCGGCGGAATTTGGCGCCACCTTCTCGTGGGGCCGGGCGACGGATCAGTTTTTGGCCGCGATTAGCCATGCGCTGGATCTGGATTGGGCGGCTGTGGCCTGAAGGGGCCTGTCCGAAAATTGCCTGTCGCGCTGGGTCGAGTCGTAAATAATTTCTCGGACTTTGCGTCTTTAATACGAATGCGCTAGGGAAACTCACGGGGCATGCGGCCCCGGGAGCAGGTTTGACGCAATGGGACTGGGATCTGCGGCGCTGTTTGCGCTGATCTGGATCGGGGTGCTGTTTACCGTGGCGGCATGGGCAGAGGCCCATTCGGCCAAGCCGGGTGGATCGCGCCGCCTGCCGCGTTTGCGCCATGGCGCCTATACGCTGGCGCTGGGCGTCTATTGCTCAAGCTGGACCGTGTATGGCGCGGTGGGCAGCGTGGTGCGCGAAGGGTGGAATTATCTGCCCATTTATGTTGCGCCGATGCTGCTTTTGATGCTCGCCCCCCGCTTCTTACGCCGTTTGGCCGAGGCTGTGGCCGAAGAGCAGGCGACGACCCCATCGGATTTCATCGCGGCGCGCTTTGGCCATGATGTGGTGGTGGCACGGCTGGTGACGGTGATCGCGCTGGCCGGGTCTGTGCCTTATATGGCGCTGCAATTGCGCTCAATCGGCAATGCGCTTTCGATTGTGACCGGGCGGGGCGTGGTGGCGCCGGCAATGGTGGCTTCGGCGGTGTTGCTGGCGGTGTTTGCCATTCTGTTTGGCGCGCGCCGGTTTGAGCGGTCGGGCCGGTCGGAAGGCATGGTTTATGCCATTGGCATCGAATCGGCGATCAAGCTGGTGGCGATGGTGGTGGTGGGGGTGCTCAGCCTGACCATGCTGACCAAGGTTGGCCCGGTGCGGCTGGCGCAGGGCCTGTCCACGCTGGGGCAGCGGTTTCATCCTTCGCAGCTTTCGCTCGAAACATGGATCATCTCGCTGATCTCGGCGATGGCGGTGCTGGTTTTGCCGCGCCAGTTCTACATGGCACTGGTGGAGGCGCGCGATCCGGGCGATCTGCCGCGCGCGCGCTGGGGAATGGTGGCCTATATTGGCACGCTGGTGCTCACGGTCTTGCCCATCGCGCTGGCGGGGGTGATCGTGCTGGGGCCGGGGGTGGCGCCGGATTTTTACGTGCTGCATCTGCCGCTGGCTTCGGGGCAGCCGTGGATTGCCGCTGTGGCGCTGATCGGCGGGATCAGCGCGGCGGCGGCCATGGTGATCACCGATGCCACCGCGCTGGCCACGATGATGTCGAACGACCTGATCTTCCCCACGCTGTTGCGCGGGGCAGGGCCGGGGGAAAATTCTGAAAAGGCGGCGGGGCGCTTGGGGCGCTGGATGTTGCTGGTGCGCCGCGCCGCTATTGTGGGGGTGATCGCGCTGGCGCTGGCCTGGGCGCTGTTGCTTTCGCCGCGCCAGTCTTTGGCCTCGATCGGGCTGGTGGCCTTTGCCGCCATGGCGCAATTCACGCCGCACATGATTTTGGCCGTGACCGGGCGGCAGCGCGATTCCATGGCGGCTCGGGCCAGTCTGGGCACCGGCTTTGTGCTGTGGCTTTACACGCTGGCGCTGCCCCCGATCATGCCGCAGGCATGGCGCGAGGCGCTGGCGATGGGGCCGTTTGATCCGTTGCGCCTGTTTGGCATCGGCCATGGCACACCGCTGGTGCATGGTGTGGTGTGGAGCCTTGGGGTCAATCTGGTGGTTTATATGGCGGTGGCCGCGCGCAAGGTGCCGTCCAAGCCGCTGCCTTCGTTGATGGGCTGGCAAAAGCAAGTGTCGGACCTGTCGGGCCTGCGCGATCTATGCGCCAGCTTTATTGGCAAAGAGCGGGCGGAGATGGAATTCCCCGGCGCGCTGCGAGGGCTGAGCATTGATCGCCGATCGGCCCAGCGCGCGCGCAAATTGATCGCGGCGGTGGTGGGCACATCCTCGGCGCGGGCCTTGGTGGCGACAGCGCTGGCGGGGGGCAAGATGAGCCTTGCCGATGTGACGCGGCTGCTTGATGAGCGCGGCCATTCGCTGTCTTTCTCGCGCCAATTGCTGGCGGCCACGTTCGAGAATATCGAGGCGGGGATCAGCGTGGTGGATGCCGATCTCAATCTGGTGGCGTGGAACACGCGCTATGAGCAATTGTTCTCCTATCCCACCGGCCTGCTTTATGTGGGCGCGCCGGTGGCCAATCTGATCCGCCATAATGCCACGCGGGGCGATTTCGGGCCGGGCGATATTGAGCATCATGTGGCCAAGCGCCTCGCCCATTTGCGCCGCGCGCAGGAATACACCTATGAGCGCCACCGCCCCGATGGGCAGGTGATCAAGATGGTGGGCGGGCCGATGCCGGGCGGCGGCTATGTCACCAGCTTCATCGACATCACCGAGGAAGCCCATGTGCGCGATGAGCTACAGCGCACGCTGGCGGGCATGGAAAGCCGCGTGGCCGAGCGCACGCGCGAATTGTCGGAGGCCAACGCCCGGCTAGCGGCGGCCGATCGCGACAAGACGCGCTTTCTGGCGGCGGCGAGCCATGATCTGTTGCAGCCGCTGCATGCCGCGCGCCTGTTCACGGCAGCTCTGGCGCGCGAGGTGCCCGATCGTGCGCGCGGGCTGGTGGGCCGGGTAGACAATGCGATCATCGCGGCGGAGGATCTGCTGCGCGCTTTGCTCGATATTTCCAAATTCGATGCGGGTGGGGTGCAGGCGCGGCCAGAGCCTTTGCTGTTGGGGCCGTTTCTGGCCGATCTGGCCGAAAGCTTTCGCCCGATGGCCGAGGCCAAGGGGTTGGCGCTGCGGCTTGGGCCTTTGGGCGATTCGCGCAGCCCGCGCCCGATGATGGTGCATACCGATCCGGGGCTGCTGCGTTCCCTGCTCCAGAATTTCATCGCCAATGCGCTGCGCTATACGCTCGAAGGCGGGGTTCTGGTGGGGGTGCGCTGGCGGCGCGGGGTGGGCTGCGATGAATTGCGCATCGATGTGGTGGATACCGGCGTTGGCATTGCGCCCGACAAGCGCGAGGCGATCTTCGAGGAATTCATGCGGCTGGGCGAGGTGGAGGCCGAGGGGCTGGGGCTGGGGCTGGCCCTGTCGCGGCGCATCGCCCGCCTGCTGGGCGCGCGGATCGAGGTATTTTCCAACCCCGGCCGGGGCAGCCGTTTCAGCCTGTTTTTGACCGCTATGGCGGATGCGGGCGGGGCGATGCCCTTGTTTGTGCCCGATAGCGATGTCAACGCGGCCAAACCTGTCTGGGCGGTGCGCGTGCTGGATGTGTTGGTGCTCGACAATGATCCGCTTACGGTAGAGGCTACCTGCGCGCTGCTCACCGCGCTGGGCCATCATCCGCATGGGGCGGAGGATGGCGATGCCGCGCGGGCGGTGTGGCGCAAGGGGCCGATTGATGCGGTGCTGGTCGATTTCCGGCTGGAAACGCATGAGGATGGGCTGAGCGTGGTGTCGGGCTTGCGCAAGGACGCGCCAGATCTTCCCGCGATGCTGATCACCGCCGAGACGAACCCGGCGATCCGTGAGCGCGCGCTGGTGATGGGGGTGCCCATGCAGGCCAAGCCCGCCAATGCGGCGGGGATCGAGGCGTTTCTGGCCGCTGTCGGCTCGAAACTGGCGGTGCGCGATGCGGAACTGGCGCTCGCGCAATCAGTGTCGCAGATCTAGCCCCAGCGAGCGGGCGACCAGCGCGGCCTGAGTTCGGTTTTTCACATCCAGCTTGCGCATGATCGCGGTCATATGCGCCTTCACGGTCGCTTCGGCGATGCCCAGCCCATGCGCGATCTGTTTGTTGAGCTGACCATCGAGCACGGCCAGCAACACTTTGAGCTGGGTGGGGGTGAGCCCGGCCACTTCGCGGCGGATGGATTCCAGCTCTGGCGATTCATCGAGCGAGGGCGGCTGGGGCGCGGGCGGGGCCTTGGCGCCCACCACTTTGGCAATGGTCGCCTCGATCACCGATAGATCGCTGTCTTTCGAGAGGAAGCCGATGGCGCCAAACGCGCGGGCTTCTTGCGGCGCGGCGGCGCCTTCCGCGCTGGAAACGACCAGAATGGGCACCCGCGGCCTTTCGGCATGCAGCAGCGCGATGCCCGAATAGCCCACCGCGCCGGGCATTTTGAGATCGAGCATGATCAGCACCAGATCGCTGGCCTCTGCGGCGGCGCGGGCGGCGGCGGCCAGTGTGCCAGCCTCGATAATGCGGGCGTTGGGAAGCACCCGTGCTACCGCGAGGCTAAGCGCCTGACGAAACAGCGGATGATCATCGGCAATCAGAACGGTGGCAGTCACGGCTCTCCGGTCATCGCCCGGGATAGGGGACTGCCACGATCCGATTCATGCCATGGTCAGTTGCGGACGATTGGCTTGCAAATGGTCTACAATTGCGCGGTCTGCAAGTGGTGACGTGCGCTCATGGGATTCTCTTTGCCTGAAGGAAGCGCATGGGACTGTGTTTTGGCCCGATCTTGCCAGTTTTAGGGCAATTGGTGATGTTTGGCGTAGGTTGGGAAAACTTTCATAGGTTTTACAAACATTTCCAGTTGCCTCCAAAAGTCGGACAAATGGTCTTACGCCTGCGACGTTGGTCGGGCTGGCGGGGAATCATCCCACAGGCGATGATCTGCCTTGCCCAAATTGCGCAAAGCACAGGGTTTAGGAGAGGATAGTATGTTTCAAGGCAAGAAGCCCGTGGTGTGTCTGCTGTTGGCAGCTACGGCGCTGGTAACCCCGCAAGTCGCCATGGCCGCTGCCGCACCCAGCGCTCGCGAAGCCGCGTTGACGGATCGTTTGAGCAAGCTGGAGGCTGAACTGGCCCAATTGCGCGCAGATCTTGGCGCGGCCAAGACGCAGCAGGCCGATACCGCAAAGACCGCCCAAGCCGCTGATGCCCATGCCGCCACCGCCGCGCAGGTCGCCCAGACCGCCGCCAAGGAGGCCAAGGACACCAGCACCCGTGTCGCTGCTGTCGAAAAGAAGGCCGCGCCCGACGGTTTCCGCTCTGGTGCCACCACGATCAAGATCGGCGGTTTCCTGAAGCTGCAGGCCGCCAGCAGCCATACCGACAATGGCGCTGTTGCCACCAACACATTGGGTCGCGATTTCTATCTGCCTCAGTCGAGCATCCCTGTGGGCGGCGGGCGTAGCCAGACCACGACTGATTTTTCGGCCAAGCAGACCCGCTTGTGGTTGAACCTCGACACGCAGGTCGCTGGTCATACTGTGCGCGGCTATCTCGAAACCGATTTCCAGACCACGGCCAGCCCTGTGCAGAGCGTGACCGGTGGTGGCAGCCAGCGCACCACCAATGGCTACACGCTTGCCCTGCGTCGCGCTTTTGTGACGCTCGACAAGTGGACGTTTGGTCAGGATTGGACGACCTTCCAGTATACCGGCGCTCTGCCTGAATCGACGGACTTCTTGGGTGCGACCGAAGGCACCGTGTTTGTGCGTCAGCCGCTGGTGCGTTATTCGACGCCACTGAGCAAGGCTGTGACCCTGCATGTTTCGGCTGAAAACCCCGAAAGCGCTACGGCCAATGCTGGCTCGGCCGCGTTGATCGAAAACGGCACCGATCGTCTGCCTGATTTCGCCGCCCGTCTGGTGGTGACCGGCAAGAAGAGCGAGCTTTCGCTGGCCGCGCTGGGCCGTCAGGTTCGCACTGAAGTGACCGGCCTTGGCGTTACCACCACCGGCTTTGGTGGTTCGGTGGGCGGCAAGCTGTTTCTGAACAATGCCAAGAGCAGCGATCTGCGCTTTTTGGCGACCTATGGTCAGAACATCAGCCGCTACGTCGGTGTGAATTTTGCTCCCGATGCGGTCTATATCGCTTCGACCAACAGCTTGGCTAACGTCAATGTCTTCGCCGCTCTGGCTGCCGCCCGCGTGGCAATCACGCCCACGGTGCGTGTCAATCTGATCGGCTCTTACCAGTCGGTGGATTATGACTCCGCGCTGGCCCCCGCCACGATCGCGGCCTTTAACAAGTCGTCATGGAGCGGCGCAGCCAACCTGTTTTATTCGCCTGTCCGTGCGATCGACCTTGGCATCGAATATCGCCACGGCACGCGTGAATTGGTCAGTGGTGCCAAAGGCTCGCTTGACCGAATCGAATTCGCCGCCAAATATAACTTTTAATAACGCGTAGTTCCTACGGGAGAGAGAAAGATGCATTTTCACGAGACGGAGGCGGATGTTGCCGCCCTGCCCAAGCATCACCAGGCCACCCAAGACGAGAGGCTGGTCATTGCGGCCAGCTCGCTCGGCACGGTGTTCGAGTGGTATGACTTTTACCTCTATGGCCTGCTGGCCACCTTCATCGCGAAGGTGTTCTTTGCTGGCGTGAACGAAACCACCGGTTTCATCCTCGCGCTGGCGGCGTTCGCTGCGGGCTTCGTGGTGCGTCCCTTCGGCGCGCTGGTGTTCGGCCGTATTGGCGACATGGTTGGTCGTAAGAACACCTTCCTGGTCACCATGGGCTTGATGGGTCTGTCGACCTTCACCGTGGGTCTGCTGCCCGGCTATGAAACGTTGGGTGTGGCTTCGCCGGTGATCCTCGTGCTGCTGCGTATTGTTCAGGGCTTGGCTCTGGGCGGTGAATATGGCGGTGCGGCCACCTATGTGGCTGAGCATGCCCCTGAAGGTAAGCGCGGCCTTTACACCAGCTTCATCCAGATCACGGCCACCTTTGGTCTGTTCGCGGCGTTGCTGGTGGTGATCGGCATCCGCACCGGCGTTGGCGAAGAAACCTTCGCGGCGTGGGGCTGGCGTCTGCCGTTCATCGTCTCGATCTTCCTGCTGGGTGTTTCGATGTGGATCCGTCTGCAGCTTAACGAAAGCCCCGTGTATCAGAAGATGAAGGACGAAGGCACCACCTCGAAGGCTCCGCTGACTGAAGCCTTCGGCCAGTGGAAGAACCTGAAGTTCGTGCTGATCTGCCTGTTCGGTGCGGCTATGGGTCAGGCTGTGGTGTGGTACACCGGCCAGTTCTATGCGATGTTCTACCTTGAAAAGATCTTGAAGGTTGATGGTGCATCCACCAACATCCTGATCGCCATCGCTCTGGCTCTGGGCACCCCGCTGTTCGTGTTCTTTGGCTGGCTGTCGGACAAGATCGGTCGCAAGTATATCCTGCTCACCGGTTGCGCTCTGGCCGCTCTCACCTATCAGCCCACCTTCCACAAGC
>Ga0302262_10001220_pt1 | contig 10890 bp, 13 predicted proteins | sample II_Fen_E3_4_FD_194557 | JGI IMG/M metagenome (GOLD analysis project Ga0302262, IMG submission 194557) | Peat permafrost microbial communities from Stordalen Mire near Abisko, Sweden - II_Fen_E3_4 | ecosystem: Environmental > Terrestrial > Soil > Wetlands > Permafrost | place: Sweden: Abisko...
GACCCAGCCGCGCAAGTGCAGGGTTTGACCACTGAGTGTGTAAAAGTCCAGATCCAGGGCCTGGCCCTGCCAATCGGCGGGGGAGCCTTCGACGACGAGGCCGCAGTGCGGCAGCAAAAAGTCGAGCAGATGCGGGGCCTGGGCGCCGGGTACCTGCTGGGCCAGCACGTGTCGCAGCGGCCCGGTCAGGTGCAACACGCGACCTTCGGTGTCCAGATGCATCTGTAAACCGACACCGGGCATGCTCGGCGCTTGCAGGGCCTCCAGGGGCGGAGGCGGGTGGCGGTTGAGCAAACGCCCGAAGAGTTTATCCCCGGCACTCAAAATTGCAGGCTCGAACTGGCGGTGAGGGTCGCGGGCAAATCAGGCACTTGACCTATTCCCGGCAGGTTCAGAAACGGAATGACTGCATTCAATTTACTGGTGGGGTAGTTGATGCTCACCTTCAGGACTCCGCCGACATAGGTGGTGGTTGCGTCAGTGGCAACGTTGAAGTTCAGACCCGCAGGAATCCACGCCAGTTGCCGGGTCAGTTCCTGCGTGGCGGTGGACTTCAACTGGGCTTCGTAACCGGGAGTATTCGGGTCCAGTGCCACGCTCCGGCGCACGGCTTCGGCCGTCGACTGGTTGAACGACTGCATCAGCAGCAGCGGCAGGCTGTACGTGACAATCGCGTAAAACACGCCGAAAAAAATGACGAAGACCAAGGCGAACTCAATCGCTGCGGCACCTTTTTGCTTGCGCGGGAAGCTGGTTTTCATGAGTGCGTCTACCCTGACATCACTAGGTAATGTCAGCATAGAATCATTCAGCCAAAACGGACGTTTTTTACCGGATGCAGAGCTTTGTCCTACTGATCTGGCTGACGCTATGCGCAGCGCAGGATGCCCGGCAACGGCACATCGCCAATGGCTTGACCCTTGGCGCAGGGGCGTTGGCCCTGGCATGGATGCTGTGGAGCGGAACCACCTGGGTGGGCGCACCCGCAGAACAGGGCGGCTGGGCAGCCCTGTTGGCGCTGGCGTTCACCCTGCCCGGTTATGCGATACGACGCCTGGGCGCGGGGGATGTGAAACTCATGACCGCCCTGGGTCTGGCGACCGATGGTCGGCATGTGCTGGGCGTGTTCATCGGTGCCGGATTGGCCAGTGTGTGCTGGCTGCTGCTGGCGCCAAGCGTCTGGCTCCATATCGGTCAAAGGCTTAGAGGACGCCTTCGCTATCTGCAGCCTGGAATGTCAAAGAAACAACCCTTCGCGCCGTTTTTGCTCGTGGGCTTGTTGCTGACATTGGCTGTATTTCGTTTTTTTACAGAGTCGGAAAGTGCGACTACTTTCATTCAGTAGTTGTACAGCCCTGAGCTGTGATTGGAAGAACGGTCAGCCTTTGACCTGGCAGGGAGTTGCACGTGAGCAAGCGTAACTCGGCAGTAAAAGTCCTTGTGGTCGACGATCAGCCATTCATCGTTGAAGAACTCTGCGAATTTCTTGAGAGCCGCGGCTACCGTTCCGTTGCCTGCGGGTCCAGCCATCAAGCCATTGAGCGGTTCAACGAAGACCCTGATATCGGCTTGGTGCTCTGTGATTTGCACATGCCGGGTCTGGACGGCATTCAACTGGTTCTGGAGCTGCAACGGCTGTCCGGAAAACACCGCGCGTTCGAGGCGATCATGCTGACCGGGCATGCGGACAAGCAGGATGTGATCAAGGCATTGCGTGCCGGTTTTGCCGATTACTACCAAAAGCCGATTGATCTGAGGGAGCTGCTCGAAGGCTTGCAGCGGCAGGAGCTGGTCTTGCAGGAACGGCACAAGGCGCTGCAACTGGGACACCTGGATCAGAAGCTGCAGTACCTGTCCGAGTCGATCGAGGACCTGTATCAGGACCTGGACAAGGTTCGCCGGACTCCGCTTTCGTCGGTTTCGGGGGAATCGGGCGATGAGGCCGTCAGCGAAGCGGATCGGGTAGAGATCCCGGCGATTTTCAATCAGTTGTCACCCAGGCAACTGGATGTGGCGCGGCTGGTGGGCAAGGGGCTGACCAATTATCAGATTGCCTGTGAGTTGGGGATCACCGAGAACACGGTGAAGCTGTATGTGTCCCAGGTGCTGCGCTTGACCCATATGCATAATCGGACGCAGTTGGCGTTGGCGCTTTCGCCGAGCGGTTCCGGGTTGCGGCAGCGGGTGACGGCGCACTGAATATGCCATCGGTTTTTTGGATGGTGGACCTATCCGTTTCCGCGGTAACCGCGACTTATGGCTTCGCCCTTACGGCGACCCTACAGGATTGCGTCCACCCCATGGCCGCAAACCACCAACGCTAATTCCCCGACCCACTGTCCACCTTCCCGCCCGCATCCTGATCAAAGAACTGCGGGATCTCGTGCTGATAAGTCTTCAACCAGCGCTGCATGGTCAGTTCGCGTTCGGTTGCGGTAGCGGTTTGCAGTTTTTGCGAAGCGGCGTTCTTGCTGCTTTGCAGTTGCAGCCAGCCTTCGGTTTCCTGTTGTTGTGGCGAGGCCGGGCCGGGGTCGATGGCGTGGCTGGTGAGGGGCAGGGCCAGCAGGCCGAGGCAGCAGAGGGTGGTCGGTTTCATCCTGGGTTCTCCCTACTGAAGGGCGGGTGCGGTGGCGACGGCGACTTGCGCGGCGACGGTCGGGGCGGACTTGGCTGGCGCCTTGAGTCTTTCCGCTCGGGCCTGGGCCTCGGTGACTTGGGCGGGGCTCAGGCCGAGGCGGCTGACCAGTTCGGCGGCGCGGCTCCAGTCGTCCTGATAGATCAGCAACGTCACCAGATTCAGTCCTGCCAATGTGTTGTTTTGCTTGAGTTCAAGGGCGGTCAGGAATTCGAATCGGGCGTCTTCGACACGCAATTGATTGAGGTACACCACACCGAGGTCGTTGCGGATTTTTTCGTCGGTGGGCGCCAGGCGTGCCGCCCGTTGCAGGTGCGACTGGGCCTGGCCGTTGTCGCCCCGTGCGGCAGCAAGTTGACCCAGGCCATGTTCGGCCTCGGCCGCCTTGCAGCCGCCGAGCAGGCTGCGGTACAGCGGCTCGGCTTCGTTGCGGCCCAGCAGTCGATAGACCTTGGCCTTGCGCAAGCGCACATCGGCCAGGTTGTCCGGCAGGTTCTGCAGATTGGCCAGGCTGGCGTGCAGCTTGCCGTCATTGGCCATGTCGTCCGCAAGGTTCAGCGACAGCTGTTCTTCGGAACTCAACTTGCCGCAACTGGCGGAGTCGGTCAGGGCGTTCCAGGGTGTCTGGCCGTTGCTCGCGCAGCCGCCCAGCAACAGCAGACTCAAACCGGCAATCACTACTTTCATCACGATCCCTCTAAGAAGCAAAGGCCCGGCTCAGGGCGGTGAGGCCCGGGCCGGCCAGTACGATCAATAACGCCGGGAAGAGGAACAGCATCATCACGACGGACATTTTGGCGGACATCTTGGAAATGTATTCCTGCAGGCGCGTCAGGCGCCGGTCATCGAGCAACAGCTTGAGTGCCAGCAGCGACTTCATCGCACCGCCGCCCTGATGGATCAGCTGTTGCAGAATCACGCAGGTGTCGGTGAACTCATCCACCGCCAGCAAGCGGCTCGCCTTGTTCAGTTCATCGCCCAGTTCCAGGCCGGAATCGACCCGGGCCAACACCAGGCGCAGTTCATGGGTGAGCGTGGGCATCAGCTGTTTGCCGTCGTTGCTCAACACGCGCAGCGATTGCTCCACGGCCATGCCTGATTCGAACAGGATGCGCAGCAACGGAATGAAGGTGGAAATCTCGATCGCCAGCTTTTTTTTGCGATGCTGTACAGCCATCGCCAGCAGGCGTTTGGGCAGCAGATAGCCCATGCCGGTGGCAAACGTCGGCGCGACCCAGCGATGGGTGACGTGCGCAAAGAACAGCTCCTGAATCAGCACACTCAGGGCCAGTGCCAGCACTGGCACGCCGACCTGGAACGCCGCATACAGGGCGCGTTTGCGCGCGGTGCGCCAGCCGAGGCCGTTGAGCAGTGTCTGGGTTTCGTTGTCGAGTTTGACCGACTGCTGCCCCAGCCGACTGGTGCCCAGGGCCAGCAGCCATTGACTCAAGCGGGCCTCGCTCGGCGCTTTGCCGTCCAGTCGTCGCACCACTTGCCGCGCACGCCGACGCAGTTCCAGCACGACGCTCAACAGCAGCAGTGATGCCAACAGAAACAGCAATGAGCTCAGCAACATGGACAGGTTCATAGGCTACGCAACATCCGCCACAGTGCCAGACAGCCGAACACCTGCAAGAGGAGGGCGCTCACCAGCATCCATTGCCCGGAGCCGTCGTTCCACATGCTGAGCAGGTACTTAGGATTGGAGATCAGAAAGTAGCCGGCGACGGTGACCGGCAGCAGGGCCAGGACCAGCGCCGTGACGCGGGTTTCGCCTGTCATGGCACTCAATTGGCGAGCCGCTTGCTCGCGTTCGCGGATCAGTTTGATCAGGTTCTCCAGCAGCTCGCTGGCGTTGCCGCCATAGCGATGGTTGACCTTCAAACCGAGGGCGAACAGGCGCAGTTCGTCTTTGTCGTACAGCTCGGCAAAGTCCGAGGCGGCGTCGGGCAGACTGACGCCCAACTGCACACTGCGTTGCACCCGGCCCAGGGCGTTTTTCAGCGGGTCTTCGGCAACGTTGATGGCGCCCAGTACCGCATCGGCCAGGGTGCGTCCGGACTTCAGGCTGCGCACCGCATGGTCAAGCAGCGACGGCAATTGCTCGATCATGCGCTTGAGCCGGCGTTGATAGCGCCAACCGATGTACAAGTGTAGAAACAGCGGCGGCAGCAGCAACAGAATGAAAAGACCGACCCAGCCGCCCGCCGCGACCCCGAGCAAGACAGCCAGCCCCCAAAGTGTCAGCCATAGCCCCAGGCGCTCCGTGGGCCGCCCGAGGCCTGCACGCAAAAAGGCTCGATCCAGTGCCACCCAGGACGATTTCTGCACCACCCGTTCGGGTTGCCCCTGGGTCAGGCGCTCCAGCACGCGCTGGGTGCCGGGCTGGCGCAACCCGCGGTAAAGCAGGCGGGCCGACAGGCCGAGCAAGGCCAGGCAAACGAGGATGAGCAGCAGCGATTTGAGCATGCTGTAACCTTCAGTACGCCGAGGGAGAGAGCGCCGATTCGCGCCGCAGTTTGTCACCGGCAGGGTTGACCGCTTCGCGCATGAAGCCGAAGCCGCTGCGACGGTCGAGGCGGAACAGCGTATTGGTCACATACACATCTTCACGGATGCCGATCACCTCCACGACCTCGCTGACGCAGCGACGGCCATCGGGCAAGCGCGTCAACTGGATCACCACGTCCAGCGCCGCGCAGATCATTTGCCGCAAGGTGCGTTCGGCGATGCTGCGGCCCGTCAGGCCGACCAGGGTTTCCAGGCGCAGCAGCGCATCCTGTGCATTGTTGGCGTGCACGGTGCTCATTGAACCGTCGTGGCCGGTGTTCATGGCGGTGAGCACATCGACCACTTCGACACCGCGGATCTCGCCGAGGATGATGCGGTCCGGGCGCATCCGCAGGGCGTTGCGAATCAGGTCGCTGGACTTCACTTCGCCGTGGCCCTCGGCATTCGGCGGACGGGTCTCCAGGCGCACCACATGAGGGTGGCCCAGTTGCAGTTCGGCAATGTCCTCGATGGTCACCAGCCGTTCTTGGGGATTGATCAGTTGGCTGAGAATGTTCAACAGCGTGGTCTTGCCGGTGCCGGTGCCGCCGCTGATCAGAATGTTGCAGCGCTTGCCCACGGCTTCCTTGAGGAAGTCGTAGATCGCCTGGTCGATGGTCTGCATGGTCATCAGGTCGGTGCTGTTGAGCATGTCCTGGCGGAACTTGCGGATCGACAGGCACGGGCCATCGAGGGCAATCGGCGGAATGATCGCGTTGACCCGGCTGCCGTCCGGCAAGCGCGCATCGACCATCGGCGACGACTCATCGAGCCGCCGGCCGAGGGGCGCGAGAATGCGCTGGATAACGCGTTCGACGTGGTGCGCATCGATGAAGCGCAAATCACTCTGGTGCAGCAAACCGTCGCGCTCGATGAACACCCGGTGCGGGCCGTTGACCAGAATTTCGGTCACCGCCGAATCTCGCAACAACACTTCCAGCGGGCCGAAACCGGTGAGCTCGTCGACGATCTCTTCGGCCAGGCGCTCCATCTCATAACGGGAAATCGCCAGGTGCAGGCGCGCGATGTATTCGGCCACTTTGTCGATGACGAATTGCGACAGCGCCTGCCGCGATCCTTCCAGGAGGTTTTTGCCCGACTCTTCGATCGCATCGATGATGTAGCGGTGCAGCACCAGTTTCAGGCCTTCATGGTCGGTGTTGCCGGCCACGCTGCGTTGCGCCACACCGAACAGTTTTTCGCCGCTCATTGCGCACCTCTCAAACGGCTGAACCAGGACTTGGGCTTGGCCAGGTTTTCGGAACGCTTGGCCAGGCGTTCTCCGAGGGTGCGCAGGCTTTGCGTAAGGACTTCCCGTGGCGCCAGTTCGAACAGGGTCACGCCCTGATTCTTGGCGTTCAGGCGCACCTCGGGGCTGTAGGCGAGGGTGGCGATGACCTCCATGCCGAAGCTTTTGCCCAGGGCGTCGGAGTCCGGCGCGACGGCGCGCAAGTAGCGATCCACCAACAGCCGGGCGTGATCGAGCTTCATGCCTTTTTCGCGCCACAGATTGAGCACTTCGAGGTTGCGGCGGCAGTCGAGCACGTTCTGATCGGTGTACCACAACAGCTTGTCGCAATGGCTGACGAAGGTGCGCAGGGCTTCGCTGTCCGGTTGCCCGGTGAGGTTGACCACGATGTGCTGGAAGTGTTGGCGCAGGGCGCTGAGCAGCATGTACAACTCGGCGGCGCTGGTGTGCTCCAGCGGCTCATCGTGACTGGCGTAGGCGAGGATTCGCACCCCGACTTCGCAACGGGTGAAGGCACTGTCGATCAGGGTCGCGTCGAGTCGGCGCAAATGCCGCAAGGCATCGCCGAAGTGAAACGAACTCTCCAGCCCGAGCAAGGCCAGGCTGTCGCCGCGCGGCAGACCGAGGTCGAGCAAGAGGGTTTGCTGTCCGCTCTTCTGCACCACCTGCGCCATGTGATTGGCCAGCAGCGCGCCGTCGGCATTGCTCTGCACGCCATACAGCACGGTCAGGCCACCCAGTTGGGTGCTCGGTGTCACGGCCGGCAGGCGTTTGCTCAAGCGGCGTACCAGCCCGGCGACTTCACTGGAGCGCGAACCATACGAAACGAAATCCCGCGCCCCCGCGCGCATGGCATTGAGCACGAGCTGGTTGTCCATGCCGTCACCCAAGGCGACGATCGCCAGCATCGGCTTGGCTTCCAGGGCGCCCTCGATCAACGCGCATTGGGCCACTACGTGTTCGCGGTCGAGGCCGACGAACACCAGGCTGGCGAAGGTCACATCCACCAGCGCCAGCAGTTCGTCGAGACTGCCGGAGCCGGCACTGACCACTTGACCCAGCGGCGCGAGGGCGCCCTGCAGCCACTCGAGGTCAGTGTGGTTGCGCGTGATCGCGAGGAAGGTCTGGCTCAGGTTCTGGCTCATTGCGATAACCCGCTGCGTTTATCGAAGTCGCCGTTTTCGAGGAAGTACAGGCGATACCAGTTGGGGTCGTAGTTGCGCAGTTTCTCGCCGGGCAACGACGGCAGCTGCGCGTTGGCGGCCAACGGCTGGACCAGATGCGGGGTGACGATCATCAGCAGTTCACGCTCTTCGCGGCTGATCGAAGAACTGCGGAAAAACGCGCCGAGAATCGGAATGTCACCCAGGCCCGGAAACTTGCTGACCTGCGAGCCGTTTTGCGTGCTGATCAAACCACTGATGACAAAGCTCTCGCCGTCAGCCAGGGAGATGCTGGTGTCCGTGCGGCGAATGGTGAACGCCGGCACCGTGGTGCCGCCGATGGTCACGGCATTGTTGTAGTCCAGTTCGCTGACCTCGGGGGCGACCTTGAGGGCGATTTGATCGTTGCTGACCACCGTTGGCGTGAGCGTCAGGCGGATGCCGAACTCCTTGTATTCGATCGAGTAGCTGTTGCTGTTGGCGCTGGGAATCGGGATCGGGATTTCCCCGCCGGCGAGAAAGCTCGCGCTCTGCCCGCTCAGGGCGACCAGGCTCGGGCGTGCCAGGGTGTAGGCGAAGCCGCTGCTTTCCATGGCATTGATGATGGCGAGGAAGTTACCGCCACCGGCGACGATATTGAACACGTCGTTGGCCAGGGGAATGCTGGGGGCGGCGATGCGCGGATCGATGTTGCGCAGCGGGAGCACGCGGGGCGTCACCCCGGTATTGGGCACTGTGCCAGGGGAGCCGAACAGGAAATTCGAGTTCTTGCCATAGATCGAGGTGCTGGCTTCTTTGAGTTTGGTCCGGCTGACTTCGACGAAACGGATGTCGGTCTGCACCTGCGACGGCAGCGACGGATCATCCGATGGCAGCCGCGCGGCCCTGGTCATGGCCGCGGTGGCGCGCCCCTGGACGAACACCATGCTTTGGCGCGGTGCACTGGCGCAGGCGGTCCAGACCATCAGGCTGGTGGTGCCGGGGGCCATCCCGGTGAGCAGGAACGCCTGGTTGCCATTGACCCGCACGTCGGCGATCTTCGGGTCCCCTACGGCCAGGCGCGTGATGGGAACGGGCGATTGCAGTTCCTGTTGCTGCCCTTCGCCGATTTCCACGGTGGCGGGTAACGGGCCCAGTGCGGCACAGTTTCCGCCTGCCGCGACGGCGGCGGTCAACGGCATGCCACCGATCAAGACGGCCCAGATCAAACCGTTGAATAACGGAATAATACGTCTGCGCATGGAAAGGCGTCCTTGCTCGATTCAGGGGGTCTGTTGAGTGAGTTCATTGCCGCGAATGACTTCCACGCCCGATTTTCTCGGTGCGACGGGGACACTGGCGACGACGGGTTTGGGCGGTGCGGTCATGGCCAGTTGATTGAACTGGATCAACTCGCGATTGGCGTTGGTGAGGTGGGTCGCAGAATCGCGCTCGCCGGCCCAATAACGGGCCAGGCGTTTCTCATCCGCACTGCGAACGGCCAGGCGTAACACCCCGGCCTGGGTGGCGAGGAGCAGGCGACTCAACAGTGGCGCGGGAACGGCGAGCAGTACGGTACGGGCGTTGGCGCGCTGTTGTTCCTGCTTGAGCTTTTCATCATTGCTGTAGGCCAGGCTGGTGGGTTGGCCATCGTTGGTCAGGCCCAACTGTTCGCCCACCCCCAACACGCGCAATGCCGGAACCACCAGTTGTGCGGAGGGTTGGGGGTTGATGGCGTCCATGCGCAAAAACAGCAAGACGTCGACATAGTCCCCCGGTGCCAGTTGGCCGCCGGCATTGATGACTTCGTCCACGGATACGGCGAGCGCGCGTTCGTCAGAACGAATCATCCGCGCCAGTTTGCTGCCGGCTTCGAAGCTTTCGTCACTGAGCCAGGTTCCGGCACGCAGGCTGCGCCAGGGCGTGCGACCGATCGCTTGATCGAGACGGGTGAGGCTGCCGGCAGGGGCGGTGCGGAGTTTTTCCACGGCCACGTCGGCGGCAGTGATTTGCACGAACGGCGCGATGTCATGCAGCAGCACGACGACGGGTTGGCGGGTGTCTTCTTCCTGTGGTGCCGCTGCCTGAGGAGTGGCGGCTGCCGGGGTGACGATCCCGGTCTGTGCAACCACAGGTGCGGCAGCCGGTTGCCGGCTCAGGGTGAAGCCCCAGTAACCGGCAATGACAGCGCCCACCAGAGACAGTCCGGCAAGACCCAGAATGGCACGACTGTTCATGCGGCTCTCCCTTTCCTGCTGCGCAAAAATTTCATATCAGAGAACGAGAAAAATTTGCAATAAGGCAGCTATGAACATTGAACTATTTCGCTATTTGACCCTAGCGCAGCTAGTGCAAAATGCCATTACTGGCACTGAAATATCTGATAAAAGTGAATGATTAAGCTGAAATATCAGGTTATCTGACGCCAACTAAATGACTAATACTTTTGTATTAATGCGTTCTTACAGTTGTTGACCGGGGAAATGCCGACAATGCTGGTGCTGGCATAGGGGAATCATGTTGCGCCGATGCAACACCCGTGGTCATCAAGGAGAACGTCATGTCTGTTGCCAAGGTTGTTCAGAAGATCAAATCCGAGATCGCTTTCTATAAAAGTCTGGCCAAAGATACCGAAGGGGCTTCGGGTATTGAGTACGCCATTGTGGCGGCGATGGTGGCGGTGGTGATTGCCGGGCTCAGTACTGGAATGGGTACTTCGATCACTACCATTTTTGGAAAAATCAAAACTGCGTTGGGCTAAGTATTGGTCAGTCGCCAGGGCTAAAAACGAATTCTAATTTCAGCGCTAACCCACTCCAGGTGTCTCCTATGAACGCTCCTGTGCTTTCGCGCCAGCAACTTCTACTGGTCGACGACGAGGAAGAGGCGTTACTTGAGTTGGCCGAGTGGCTGGAGGGCGAAGGCTTTATTTGCTTTACCGCGACGTCGGTGAAACTGGCGTTGCAGCATTTGACACTCCATCCGGATATTGCACTGGTCATCACCGATCTGCGCATGCCGGAGGAGAGTGGCATGTCGCTGATCAAGCGCTTGCGCGAGCATACGTCGCGCCAGCATTTGCCGGTGATTGTGATGTCCGGGCATGCGGGCATGGAGGACGTGAGTGACATGTTGCGGTTGCAGGTGCTGGACCTGTTTCGCAAGCCGATCTATCACGTACGGCTGTTGGAGACGTTGAACAACCTGTTTCCACTGCCACGGCTTCAGTTGGTTTATCCCTGAATGTCGCTGTCTGGGTCTGGCGATCCGTTGACGGCTGGCTGACCCGCGAAGGCAGCCAGTAGAACACGACT
>Ga0302262_10001226_pt1 | contig 10862 bp, 6 predicted proteins | sample II_Fen_E3_4_FD_194557 | JGI IMG/M metagenome (GOLD analysis project Ga0302262, IMG submission 194557) | Peat permafrost microbial communities from Stordalen Mire near Abisko, Sweden - II_Fen_E3_4 | ecosystem: Environmental > Terrestrial > Soil > Wetlands > Permafrost | place: Sweden: Abisko...
AATGTCCGGACGCCGTTCGGCCAGTTGCGACGGCAGGCCGATGGCGATCTGAGGTGGGGTCTGCGGCACCGGCGCATCTGTGGATAACTCGGCGATGAGTGCCTGCGGCGGCTCGCCCATCAACAGACTCAGCGCGTTGATCAGTTGCGTCTGACGTTGCGCCAGGGCGGGCAGTCGCGATTCGATGGCCGCGACTTGGGCGGCGGCTTCGGCGACATCCAGATCCGTCGCGACACCGTCGGCCAGCCGTAGCTGCGACAGTTTCAAACTGTTGCGTGCGACTTCAAGGTTCTGCTCGGTGACCGCGCGGGTGTTTTGCACGCCACGCAGCTGAATGTAGTCCTGGGCGGTTTCAGCGAGTACCGACAACAACACCGCGCGACGGTCGTTTTCGGCGACTTCCAGGGTCGCGTCGGCGGCTTCGGTTTCGCGGCGCACTCGCCCCCACAAGTCCAACTCCCAAGCAGCGGAAAAACCCGCATTCCACAGGTTGAACGCCGAATGGCCGTTGTGCCCCGACGGATCGCTCAGGCCATTGCCACTGTTGCGCTCACGGGAATAGCTGGCCGTGGCGGCGGTGGTGGGATAGCGGTCGGCGGTGATCACCTGACGCACGGCACGACTTTGCTGCAAGCGGCTGCTGGCGAGTTTCAGATCGAGGTTGTCGGTCAGGGCACGCTGGGTCAGGGCCGAAAGCTCCGGATCGTTGAAGACTTCCCACCAGCGCTCGCCCAGGGTTTCGGTAATGGCTTGGCTGGGGGCGGCCTTCGATGGTTTTGACCATTCGGTGATGGGCGGAGCCTGGGGCCTTTGGAAGTCCGGGCCGACGGTGCAGGCACTCAACGAAGTAAGACTTAACCCAATGGCCAGCGACTGCATGCAAAACCTGAGGCGAGGTCGCTTGCGTGCACTCGCCGATTTTGGGGACGCTTCGCGGCCCTGCGGGAGCACGCGCCCCTGCCACAAGGATGAATAGTTGCTGAAGTTCATCGTTGCGCAACCCCATGGTCACCGACGCCAGCCGTATCGATCCTCGCTTCCACCGACATCCCCACGCGCAATCGTTCGGCCAGTGGCTGACCCGGTTCCAGCACGATCTTCACCGGAATCCGCTGCACGACCTTGGTGAAGTTGCCGGTCGCGTTATCCGGTTTCACCGAGGCAAAGGTCACGCCGGTGGCCGGTGCGATGCTCTCGACACGCCCGTTCAGCGTCGCACCGTCAAAGGTATCGACACGTACCTGCACGTCCTGCCCCGGATGCACATGGGTCAGTTGGGTTTCCTGAAAGTTCGCCATCACGTAGGCCTGCGCCAGCGGCACCACCGCGAGCAGTTTGCTGCCTGGCGTGACATAGGCACCGACCCGCACCGCCCGCTCACCGACCATGCCGTCCTGCGGCGCGACGATGCGTGTGTAGGACAGCTCATAACTGGCGATTTCCAACTTCGCCTGCGCCCGTTTCAGGCCACCCTCGGCGGCGTCGCGCTGCGCCGTGAGGATGTCCACTTGCTTGCGTTCCGCCGCCAGCACTGCCGTGACGTTGGCCAATCGTGCGCTGGCCTGATCGATGCGGGTGCGCGCTTGTTGAGCGTTCTGCACCGTGCCGGCGCCGACGCCGGCGAGGTGGTCGTAGCGGTTCAGTTCATGTTCGGCGAAGGCCATTTCCGCCTTGGCCGACACGACTGTCGCTTGTGCCTGAGCAATCATCGAAGCCTGGCGTTCAAGGGTCGCCCGGGCATTCTGCAATTGCGCCTGGGCCACGAGGGTTTCGGCGGACGCCGCTTCGGCAGCGGCCCGCAGATCGCGGTCATCGATCAGCGCCAGCAACTGGCCGGCCTTGACCTGCTGGTTGTCTTCGACCAGCACCTCCTTGATGAACCCGGCCACCCGCGGCACCACCAGGGTGTAGTCCGCCGAGACAAACGCATCATTGGTGCTTTGTTGTGTGCGCTGGCCGAATGCCCCCGGCGCCAGCAGATACACCAGCACGCCCACCGCGATCACAACGGCAACGCCCATGGCCACTTTTTGCTTTGATTGATTCGTCATAAAAACCTTCTGTTTCAGTGAGGCGTTCAAGTCGCCGCCCGTGGCGGAAAGACCCGAGTCGGTAACCAGAAAATCAGCAGGATCAGCGCCACGGCGATACCGGCCATGCACAGGTACAGATCCGCGGCGGTCAACACCACGGCCTGCTCGTGCAACCGGTGCGCAAGGCCTGCGCTGTCAGCGTCGACCAGGGGGGAATTGCCCAGGTGATCCACCAGCATCGTCGAGTGAAAGTGCAGACGCGCGGTGGTCAAGGTTTCCAACACGCCGGTGGCAATCACCGCCGAAAGCCCTTTCACGGTGTTGAACCAGGACGACGCGAACGGTCCGTCCATCGGATTGATACTGCCGGTCGCCAGCATCAGCAGCGGCAGCACCGCCATCGGCTGACCGAAGATTTGCAGCCATTGCAGCGCATAGAAATCGTCGCGAATCCACGCCGACGTCAGCTGTGAGCCCCCGAGGCAGGACAGCATCAGCATGCTCAGGCCGATCCCCAACACCCAGCGACAATCGACCCAGCGCAGGTTGCACAGTGCCGCCACCAACGGCAGCGCGATCAACTGCGGCAGTGCCGCAACCAAGGTGACCGGCGCCGTCTGCACCGGGCGATAACCCTGGACTTGAGCCAGGTAGCTGGAAGGAATAATGATCACCGCCAGCAGCACGACCAGCACCCCCGCCAGGGTCATCAGGGCGAATGAGAGGTTGCGGATGCCGAGCATCTGCATCTTGAAAAACGGAATCGGCTGCGACCATTCGTTGATCAGAAACGCCACCAACAGCAGCGCCCCACCCATGAGCAGTCCGCTGATCAGGTTCGACTCGAACCAGTCCAGGCGATTGCCCTGCAGGATACCGACCACCAGCATGCAGATCGCCGCAAACCCCAGCAGCAAACCACGCCAGTTGAACTGTTTGAAACGCTCCAGCCGCAGCGGGTCCTGGGGAATGCCATAGGCCACGGCGGCCATGGCAATCAGGCAGGGCACGACGACCTGCCAGAAGGTCCATTGCCAGCCGACATACTCGGTCCAGAGCCCGGCCAGCGGTGTACCCAGCCCCGGGCCGAAGGTCGCCGTCAGTGCATAACCGGCCAGACCATACAGCTTGACGTTGGGGGGCAAAAATCGCAGCGCGACGGTCATCAACATCGGTGGCAATGCACCACCAGCCAGGCCTTGCAAGGTGCGCAGGATCAGCAGGCTTTCGTAGTTCGGCGCCAGTGGGCAGAGCACGCCCAGCAGAGTAAACGCGCCAATGGCGCAGAGGGTGAAGCGACGCAGCGAGTACGTGACCGCGCACCACGGCGCGAAGGCCGCCGCGGCCACCGAGGTCGCGGCATAACTGGCGACCAGCCAGGTGCCCTCGTCGTAGCCTATGGCCAAGGCACCGCGAATATCCGCCAGGGCCACCTTGGTCACCATCTCGTTCAGGCCCGACACCAGCACCGCCAGCAACACGCCCACCAGGCCGATGATGATTCGCAGGCCGAAAACTGGCGGCGTGGCAATTGCGGGTTGGGTCGCAGCGAGAGGTGCCGTGGCCGTGAGGGATGTCATTACTGCGAGCTCCGGAATTAACCTGCGGAGCATTCTATGAAGCGCATGACCTGACGAAAATTGACTTATTGGCAGCTTATAAGTGCGTTTTATGCAGCAATGCGTCTGGGCGGAGCGGGCTCGTCTCAAGCTGGTTTGCGGCCTGCCACGTTTCTTCGCAACAGGTTTTCAGGGTTTCACGCAGCCAGCGGTGAGCCGGGTCCTTGTCGAATCGCGGATGCCAGGCCTGGGTCAGCATCAAGGTCGGTAGCGGGATCGGCAAGGTGAACGAGCGCAGCTTCAAGCCCAGGCGCTGCACGCTTAACAAGGCTTCCTTGGGCACGGGCAAAATGAGATCCGAATCCGGCAGCGCAAACATCGCCGCATGAAAACTCGGCGCAATCACGGCCACCCGCCGTTCCAGCCCCAGGGCATTGAGCGCCGCGTCGATAGGCCCGCGGGCGATCCCCCGACGGGACATGCTGATGTGAGAGAACCCGGCGTAACGCTCGGGGGTGATTTCCGCGTCGAACAACGGATGATCCTCACGCACCAACCCGACAAAGTGAGTGGAGAACAGGTTCTGCACCTTCACTTCCGGGGTTAGCGGCCGGGTATTGCTGACGTTCAGATCGATGCGTCCTTCACGCAGCGCTTCATCGTCGCCATCGCCCTCGGGGACGAAACGCAATTCGCAGTGGGGTGCCTGACGATCCAGCGTGTCGAATAACCGGCCACCGTAAACGCCCACGAAGAAGTCGTTGGCGCGAATGTTGAAACGCCGCCGCAAAGAGCCCAGGTCCACCCCATCGGCCGAGCGAAACAGCAACGCCGCCTGGTCCACCACGTCACGCACCTGCCCGCGCAATTCCAGCGCCTTGGGTGTCGGCACCAGACCACGACCGGCGCGCACCAGGATCGGGTCGCCCATGGCTTCACGCACCCGGGTCAATGTGCGGCTCATGGCCGCGGGACTGAGGTTCATCCGCCGCGCCGCGCCGACCACACTGCCCTCGTCGAGCAGGGCGTCAAGGGCGACCAGCAGGTTCATGTCGGGTAGTTGCATGGCAAGCACTCATGTCTGGTCAGAACTGACTCAAACACAATGCTAGCAGTTCTCTAACGGACAGCGCCGTTCATCAAGACTCACAGTACGAACGATCTTCCAGCCACAGCCCCAATCCACGAGCCGAGAGTGGCCTGGAAATCAGATAACCCTGGGCGACCTCATAACCTTGTTCCTTCAGAATGCGCTGCTGGCCCAAGGTTTCGATACCTTCGGCCACCACGCTCAGCTTGAGGCTCTCGCCAATGCGAATCACCGCTTCGCTCAGCGCCTGGCTGGTGGTGTCATTCTCCAGATCGTGCACGAAGCTACGGTCGAGCTTGAGCTCCTGGAGCGGTATGCGACGCAGGTAACTGAGGCTCGAATAACCTGTACCGAAATCATCCATGGCCAAGCGTATTCCCAGGGCATGGACCTCGTTGATCGTGGTCAAGGTGTCTGGATTGCTGTCCATCAAGACGTTTTCGGTTATTTCCAGCGTCAGGTCGTTAACCGTCAACCGCTGTTCGGAAAGGATTCGGGTCAGAATGTCGGGCAATTGGCGATTATGAAAATTGGTCGGCGACAGATTGACCGAAATGGCTGGAACGCACAGCCCTTCGCGCCGCCAGGCAGCCAATTGACCGCAAGCTTCACGCAGTGCCCACTGCCCGAACTCAACAATCAGCCCACACTCTTCGGCCAACGGTATAAAGCACCCGGGTGAGATGTCGCCTAGCTGCGGATGTTTCCAACGCGCCAGCGCTTCTACCCCATAAAGTTCGTTGTCTTGCAGATTGATCTGGGGCTGGTAGACCAGATGCAACAGTTGCTGATCAATGGCTTCGCGCAACGCCGTTTCAAGCCTCAATCGCCCGCGCGCCAACTGGTCCAGGCCTTGACTGAAGAAGCTGACACAACCCCGCCCACTTGTCTTTGCCTGATACATGGCCATGTCGGCGCGATGCAGCAGGGTTTCCATGGAGCGGCCATCGTCGGGAAAAAGGCTGACACCGATACTGGCCGACGGTTTGAGCGTCACGCCCGAAATCTGGCAGGGTGCGCTCAGTTCTTCTCTCAAGTACTCGATCACCACCTGTGCCTGACTCAATGCGCACTGGGGCAACACGACGACAAACTCATCACCCGACAACCTGCTGACGATGTCGACTTTGCGACGATACTTGGTCAGGCGCCGGGCGATCACTCGAAGAAACTCGTCACCCGCAGGATGCCCCAATGAATCATTGACCTGCTTGAAGCGATCCAGATCGATAAAGAGGACCGTGAGCGACGTGCCGTTGCGGGAGGCATCGGCAATGGCTTGATTGGCACGGACATGAAGCTGATTGCGATTTGGCAAACCGGTCAAGTCGTCATAAAACGCCAGCTGTTGGATGTGAGCGCGGGACTGCTCGCGCTCAAGCGCCAGTGCACACAGGTAAATACTGGCATTGACCAAATGCTCATGCAGCAGTGAGGGCTCGCGGGGCGAGCGATAGTAGAACGCAAAAGTACCCAAAACCCTGCCTGAACTGGACTTTATAGGCGTCGACCAGCAAGCCCTGAGCCCGAGAGGCAATGCGAGGTCGCGAAAACCGACCCAGAACGGATGAGAGGCAATATCGCGGACCATCACCGCTTGGCCGCTGAACGCTGCCGCGCCGCAAGAACCTACCCCAGACCCGATAGCCACTGCATCCAGCGCCGCACTGTAGCTTTCTGGCAGATCAGGAGACGCCAGGGTGCGCAGCAATCCGTCGTCATCCACGCTCAAGATCGAGGCAACCACCTCCGGCGCGATCCTTTGGACCTCTTTACAAACAAGGGCCATCAAGGACTCTATGGACTCCTCCCGCACCATGGCTTCGAGCATTTTATTGCGCAAAATCTCCGGCATCCGAGAGTGGGTCACGTCAATCATTACGCTGACGGTATTGATCAAATGACCCTGCGCATCACAGACCGGGTAAATCGTGACGTTGCACCACACCCGGCGGCCCTCAAGGGGGTAGGCGACCGCCTGCGAATGATAAATCTCACCCGACATCACCTGCTCTTGCATGGCGACTTTGACTTGCTGATCGAAGTCCGGCGCAATCACGCTGTCGAGTGGTTGTCCGTAGACCTCATCGGTGGCGTGCCCGAACATGCGGGAAAACCCACCGTTGGTATACACAATGCGCCATTGGGCATCGGTGATGATGATGGCATTTTCCGAAGTGTCGACGACGAGCGACAACAGTTGCAGGCGTTCGTGTTCCTTATGATGTCGGGTAATGTCCCTGATGATCGCGGCATAAAACTGTTGCCCTGAAGCGCTGACTCTGGAGATGGACATGGCCCCCCAGCGGTAGTCGCCGTCCTGGCGCTCGATCAGCACGTCACGGCTGGTGCCGACAATTTTGTTGATACCGCTGCGACGATTGGCTTCGATGTAACTATCGTGGCTAGCCTGGATCAGTTGTGGCACCAAGAAGTTGACGTTCTTGCCCATGACTTGATCGCGGGTATAGCCCCATAGGCTTTCAGCGGCATCGTTGAACACAATGACCCGATTCTGGCTGTCGATAACCACAACGCTATCGATACTTTGCTCAAGTGCCTGGGTAAAGACCTGCGAAAATTCCTGAACATCCGACATATGGCAGTGATCCGCTAACTACGATTTAACATTCCAGGCTAAATTCGCTGTACTAACAATGCTCGACGCGGCCTGCTTTTCCATTCCCCCAGGCATCAGGTCTTGAAGTGGCGGACCATCGCACTCAGCTCGGAGGCCAGACGGGACAATTCGCCACTGGCTGAACTCGTCTGATGCGCACCGTCGGCCGCACGTGTAGACAACTCACGAATATTCAACAGATTGCGATCCACTTCATGGGCGACTTTGGCCTGCTCTTCAGTCGCGCTGGCAATGACCAGATTGCGCTCGGTGATTTGGTGGACAGCTACAAAAATCTCTTCCAGCGCCTTGCCCGCCGCTTCCGTCGCCTGCAACGTGCTGGTGGCTCTCAACGTGCTGGTGCCCATGGCATCAACCGCCTGGTGCGTGCCGGTCTGGATTCCGGCAATCATCTGTTCGATTTCCCGGGTCGACTCCTGGGTGCGATAAGCCAGCGTTCGAACCTCGTCTGCCACCACGGCAAATCCACGCCCCGCTTCACCGGCCCGCGCAGCTTCAATGGCCGCGTTGAGCGCCAGCAGATTGGTCTGGTCGGAAATACTGCGAATGACCTCCAGCACCTTGCCGATATCACGAGTCTGAGTGGCCAGATCCTGGACCAGCGCGGAACTGGTGCTGATCTCCCGACTCATGGCGTCCACCTCCTCGACGGTCGCCTGCACTTGGCGCCGACTCTGGCCCGCCAACTCGTTGGTGGCGTTGGAAGCCTCTGACGTGGACACCGCGTTTCTCGCAACCTCTTCCACCGCCGCAGTCATTTCAGTCACGGCGGTGGCCGCTTGCTCAAGCTCATTGTGTTGTTGTTGCAGGCCGTGATTACTTTCCACCGTCACCTGTCTCAACTGCTCGGCGGAGCTGGCCAATTGATGGGCGTATTGACTGATCTGCTCAATGGTCTGGCGCTGGCTGACCTGCATTTTCTGCAAGCCCGAGAACAACTGACCGATTTCGTTGCTCGATTGCACAGTGATCGAACGACGCAGATCCCCGGAGGCGATTTCATCGAAATGCTCCCCGGCTTCGCGCAGTGGACGCAACAAGCGGCTGGCGATAAACCACCAGCAACCGGCCACCAGCAAGGCGGCAATCATCAACAGAATCAATGCTTGAACCTGGGCCAGGTTGTAGCGTGAATGTGCCTGGACCATGATCGAAGCGATCTGAGTGTCGAGCTGTTGTTCGAAGCCTTGCAGAGCCTGGTCAAACCGGTCGTTGGCCGCTCTCGCCTTGAGATTGACTTCAACGTAGCGAGCCTCTGTTCCTTCATTCAGCGCCTGCGTCTGCTCCTCCAGCGTGCTGCGATAGGCTGCGAAAGCTTGCTGCAACTCATCGCTCTGAAGGGTCGAACCGCTGCTTTTTTCTTGCGCCGCAAACGCTTCGAAGAAATCAATGGCCTCCTTGAACAGGATCGTAGACCGTTGCAGGCTGGTTTGGGCTTTGACCGTGTCGCCCATGCGCGCTTCAAGGAAAGCGCCCGCCATCCCGACCCGTGCACGCAACAGGCGCAGATAAGCCAGGTGAACCCGGCTGTTCTGGGTCACCCCCACCTCATTCAAAGTCTGGATCTGTTCATCGCTGCTCGATGCACTGCGCCAGCTCGTCAACGACGAAATCAGCAGTGCACAGACGAAAAGCGCAAGCACCCAGAACATTCCTGTTCGGATCTTCAAATGAGTCAGCATCTTGGACAGTTCCCAGTTGCATCAGCAGTAACCGGCCAAAGCCGACGATTAGATTACTCCCATGCTATCGGCCGATTTTGACCTGAATCAAACAAACAATGACGTAATCCATCAATACCTTAGTCTTATAACATCATTCGCTTGAACGTAGTAACGCCGGAAAATGTCGCATAACGACGAGGGTGTTGACGCAAGAGGTTAAGAACATGAAGGAACGTAAAGTCGCAGGCCAAGTGGGTGCCGCTATCGCCGCGCGCCGCAAGGCGAAGGGTCTGACTCAAGCCCAAATCGCCGAAGCCATAGGCGTGGAAAAGGAGACCGTCAGCCGGATGGAAAATGGCGTGATCTCACTGACCCTGCAACGACTGCAGCAAATGTCCGAGGTGCTTGATTGCTCGCTCAGCGATCTGGTGCGCACAAATGCCACGGACGCCCATAGCCACTCCCAGAACATCAATGAGCTGATTGCAAGCTTGCCGGTCGGTGAGCGAGTGATGGTTGTCAATTTCGTGGCTGAAATCGTCAAAGTTTTGAAAGCCAGAGGGTCCGTTCAACAGCTGTGATTGCCCCCCGACTGATGACAAAACCTCGCCCGAGGTTGTGACTTCACCGCTGCCCCCCCACCGCTTCTCTGTCACACGCTCAAGCGAATCAAACACCAGGCTCTCCACCCGTGACCCGATCAGAATCACCACCGCCCATGGCCATTGGCTCATGAATGTCGCTTGCCGCCAGCCACCCATTTTCACCAACCGTTTAAAGGCGCCAATAAAATGACTTAGCATCACCTCCCATCTGAAACTCAAGCAGTCTGTTACGAAATATTGACACCGTCAGTTTGATATCACATTATTCGCCCGCTTCAAAACGGCTATATGTGCATGGCACGGTGGTAGATTTCTCTGGCTTAGTTGATTGATGAGCGTTTTTTCATGATCTTATTAAGACGAGCATCGCCACCAACAGCGATGCCTGGATACTCTTTGTCTCTTCGTTAGCAGCCGTCAAATTTTCCCGATACTTAACCACTCGAGTTGAGTGTTTTTCGTGCATTTCGGATGATTGGAGTAGAAGGCTGTGGGTCATGTCACGTTAGCCATCCGGCATCTACAGGATGAGGAGATGTTGCTTCGCAAGGGCGGGTTATATTGGATCGCCCTGGACCGTACGAGCGATGCGGAAATTCTTGCTCAACAGTTTCTATCAGCCTTATCCGAAGAACATATCGCCACGCTGATATGCAGCGGCACCGACCCCGAGACAATCGTCAAGACCTTGGCTGCAGACAGCGGCCCATCTGCGCTGCGCATGTTTTCCATGCCTCACGATGCCTCTGCTCGCAAAGCCTTCACGACCCTGACCTCGGACTTGAAACGAATCAAGATCGCACGCGGCAGTTATCTGCTGTTGATGGTCAATTCGGACTATCTGGACAATCTCGGCACTCAACAGTTACAGCATTGGTGTGAGAATACCCGACAATGGTTGTTAAGTATTAACTGCACACTTTTAGTTCTTTGCAGCGGTCAAGCGCCCTTATTGCATGAATGCTTGTCGCGTCTTAACGAACAACTTTCCGGTTTGGCGCAACTGTATCGCCAAGATGGTGCAATTCACTACCAACTGAACTTTTGGCACAGTGACTTAGGTGTTTGCGCCGCGCAAACATTTGACCTGGAAGTGACCGACAGCGGTTTTTCCTTGAGCGATTCGCAGCTATCCAGCCCCTCGAAAATCCGAACCGACGACCAGCGTATCTACCTGACCCAGCGATCCGCCCTTGAGGGATCGGCCCCGTTGTCTGAGCAATGGCGCCTTTTTGAACATCGTGCCGATCTCCTGCAGCAGGCTGCCCGC
>Ga0302262_10001229_pt1 | contig 10850 bp, 7 predicted proteins | sample II_Fen_E3_4_FD_194557 | JGI IMG/M metagenome (GOLD analysis project Ga0302262, IMG submission 194557) | Peat permafrost microbial communities from Stordalen Mire near Abisko, Sweden - II_Fen_E3_4 | ecosystem: Environmental > Terrestrial > Soil > Wetlands > Permafrost | place: Sweden: Abisko...
CGCTTGTTCGACGAGCCGCAACGGGCTCAGGAGATGGCCGAAGCCGGGCTGAAAGTGATGAAGGCCAATCAAGGCGCCTTGCAGCGCTTGCTCGATGGCATTGCGCGGTTGATGTCTTAATCCCGTGGGAGCGAGCTTGCTCGCGAAGACTATCTTCCATGCCCTGAAGATGTCTCTGGGTTTAATAGCCCTTTCGCAAGCAAGCTTGCTCCCACAGTTGCACCCACATTGGGGCTGAGAGCAGGACTTTTTACAAAATCCGCACGCGCAGCGACTTGCCCTTGATCTTGCCGTTGTTCAAACGCTCCAGCGCCTGTTTGGCAACGCCGCGTTCGACCGCGACATAGGCCTGGAAGTCGAAGATCGCGATCTTGCCGACCTGGGCGCCAGGGATGCCCGCTTCGCCGGTCAGGGCGCCGAGGATATCGCCGGGACGCAGCTTGTCCTTGCGGCCCGAGCCGATGCACAGGGTGCTCATGGTCGGCAGCAATTGCGCGCCACCGGTGTTTTTCAGGTCATCCAGCTGCTTCCATTGCAGCGGCGCTTTCTGGATTTCTTCGATGGCGCGGGCGCGCTGGCTTTCCGACGGCGCGACCAGACTGATCGCAATACCTGTCTCACCGGCACGGCCAGTACGGCCGACGCGGTGAATGTGCATTTCCGAATCACGGGCCAGCTCGACGTTGATCACCATGTCCAGCGCATCGATGTCCAGGCCGCGAGCGGCGACGTCGGTGGCGACCAGCACTGAAGTACTGCGGTTGGCGAACATCGCCAGCACCTGATCGCGGTCGCGTTGTTCCAGATCGCCATGCAGGCCGACGGCAGAAATGCCCTTGGCGGTCAGATGGTCGACCACTTCCTGGCACTGCTGCTTGGTGAAGCAGAACGCCACGCAAGACTGTGGACGGAAATGCCCGAGGACTTTAACCACGGCGTCGAGGCGATCTTCCGGGGAGATTTCGTAGAAGATCTGCTCGATCTGGCTGTCGGCGTGCAGGGCTTCGACCTTGACCGTCTGCGGGTCGCGCATGAACTTGGACGACAGTTGCTTGATGCCCACCGGGTAGGTCGCGGAGAACAATAGCGTCTGCCGTTTGGCCGGGGTCTGGCCGATGATATCGGCGATGGAGTCGTAGAAACCCATGTCCAGCATGCGGTCGGCTTCGTCGAGGATCAGCGTGTTCAGGCCATCGAGGACCAGCGAGCCTTTGCGCAAGTGCTGCTGGATGCGCCCGGGGGTGCCGACGATGATGTGCGCGCCGTGCTCCAGCGAGCCGATCTGCGGGCCAAACGGCACGCCACCGCACAGGGTCAGGACCTTGATGTTGTCTTCGGAGCGCGCCAGGCGGCGGATTTCCTTGGCCACCTGGTCAGCCAGCTCACGGGTCGGACACAGCACCAGCGCCTGGCAGCCGAAATAGCGCGGGTTGATCGGGTTCAGCAGGCCAATGCCAAAGGCCGCGGTCTTGCCGCTGCCGGTCTTGGCCTGGGCGATCAGGTCCATGCCCTTGAGAATCACCGGCAGGCTTTGCGCCTGAATCGGCGTCATCTCGGCATAACCAAGGGACTCCAGGTTAGCCAGCATGGCGGCGGACAGGGGCAAAGTATTGAAAGCGGTGTTAGTCACGACAGTGGACCTGCAAAACAAAATGTTGCGCAGTGTATCAGGTCGCAAAGCCATCAGGCTCGATCCCGGACGTGGGACCGGCTTTAGCCGGGAAGACAATGTGACAGACGACGGAAATGTATCGATCCTGCCTACGTCTTCCCGGCTAAAGCCGGTCCCACATGTTGCTAGTGCTCGACATTCGTCGGCTGATGCGCGGGCTGGGTGGCTTCCTTGGCGGTGGTCTTGGGCGGCAGTTGCAGGAAGATCCCCGCCGCGAACATCGCCAGCACGCCGACCGCCAGGAAGGTCAACTGGAACGCGCCGAGCAGGCTGCTGATTTCTCCGGTGGCGACCTGATCGGTAAAACCGCCGAGCAAGGCCGCCGCACAGGCCACGCCGAAACTCAGGGACAGTTGCGCCACCACCGACAGCAGGCTGTTGCCGCTGGCCGCGCTGGCATCGTCGAGGTCGATCAGGGTGACGGTGTTCATGGCGGTGAATTGCAGCGAGTTCACCGCCCCCAGGCAGGACAGCAAGACCAGCAGCAGCCAGTACGGCGTGGTCGCGCCGATCAGTGACACACTCGCCAGCAGCGCGCCCAGCAGCAAGGTGTTACCGGTGAGAATGACGCGATAGCCCAGGCGCTCGATCAGCCAGCGGGCCAGGGATTTGGCAATCATCGCCGAAGCGGCCAGGGGCAGCATGCTCATCCCGGCTTCGGACGGCGAATACCCCATCCCCACTTGCAGCAGCAACGGCACCAGAAACGGCAGGGCGCCGCTGCCCAGGCGAGCAAACAGGTTGCCGAGGATGCCGACGGCAAAGGTGCGGGTATGGAACAGCGACGGCGAGAACAGCGGGAATTCGGTATGCACGGCGCGCAGCCAGTACGCCGTCAGGCAGCCCATGCCGCCAAATAACAGCAGCACCACGCGCAGGTGCGACAGATGCAATTCGCCCAGACCTTCCAGGGCAATGGTGATCAGCACCATCGCTGCGCCGAACAGGGCAAAGCCAACGCCATCGAAACGGGTCCGGCCGGCGCCCTGCAAGTCGGGGATGAACTGCTTGATCGCATAGCAACCCAACAGGCCCACCGGGATATTAATCAGGAAGATCCAGTGCCAGCTCAGGTATTGCACCATCCAGCCGCCCAGCGTGGGACCGAGCAAAGGCCCGAGCAGGCCGGGCACGGTGATGAAACCCATGATCCGTACCAGCTCCGAACGCGGATAGGCGCGCAGCACGATCAGGCGCCCGACCGGCAGCATCAGCGCGCCGCCCAAGCCTTGAATCACTCGGGCGGCGACCAACAGGTTCAAGGACCAGGAGAGGGCACACAGCAGTGAGCCAAAGCTGAACAACAGCACGGCACTGAAAAAAATCTGCTTGATGCCGAAGCGGTCCGCCAGCCAGCCCGAGGCCGGGATCAGCAAGGCGATGGTCAACATGTAGGCGATGATCACCGACTGCATGCGCAGCGGATCCTCGGACAAGGAATGGGCCATGGACGGCAGCGCGGTGTTGAGAATCGTGCCGTCCAGGCTTTGCATGAAAAAGGCAATGGCCACCACCCAGGGCAGCCAGCGGAGGGTTTTCGCATCCAGAAGCGGGGTGGTGGTTGGCATGTGGGCCGGGGTCCTTTAACTGTTTTTGAGCTGGATCTGTTGGGGTGGGGCGAGCTCTTCAGGGCAGATGTATTTTCCCGGTGTGCAACCGCCTTCGCGGCTAAAGCCGCTCCTACAAAGTCAACGTCAGGCGGCTGATCAAGGCCCCCGGCAAATGACTGGAATCGGTCTGGCGCTGGCTATAGGTGCTGGCCGAGAGCAGAAGTTCCCGTTCCGTGGTCAATGCTTCCAGGGCGCTGCCGAGCAGGCTGTAGACGCTGTCATCGAAACGCATGGTGCTGACCGGCGCCTGGATCTTGCCGTTCTCGACCCAGAAAGTGGCGAAGCGGGTCATGCCGGTCAAGCGGGCGGCCGATTGGTCGGAGTAGTTCAGGTACCAGAGGTTGCTGATATACAGCCCGGTGCCGAGCTGTTGCAGGATGTCCTCGATGGCCAGGCTGCCCGCCGCCAGACTCAGCGCACTGGGCGATTCGCCCCAACCGGCGCCATTGGCTGGCAGGCCGTATTCGGCGGCACTGCGTGAGCCGACCAGGCGGTCGCGGGCCACGCCTTCGCTGATCAGCGACAGATCCTTGCGCGGGTAACCTTCGCCCGAGAAGGCCGGCGACAGTGAACCGCTGACCTGTTCAGCAAGATTCACCAGTGGGCTGAGCGTGACATCACCGTTGTACAGGCGTTGCAATGGACTGCTCTTGGTCGCCAGATCCTGCGCGGAGAACCCGCCCCAGCAGAGCATGCCCATGATCTCTTCCAGCGCGGCGGGCGCCAGGTAGGCACGGTATTGGCCGGGTTCCAGCGCCCGCGGCGGCTGACTCAAAAAGCCAAGCTGTTCGCGGGCCAATTGCAGGCGCCGGGCGAACGCCTCGTCATCCCAGGTATGCCCTGCGTAGTTGGCTTTCACCGCCTGACCGTTGGCATGGAACAGGCTCCAGTCGAGATTGAAGCTATTGGCCTGATGCCAACCCAACGCGCCCCATGAACTGGCGAAGCCGCGATACAACGGCCCGGCCGCATAGAAACCGACCAGGTCCAGGCCGTGGGCCAGGGTGTCGATACGCTCGACCACGTGGGCCGCATCCGGCAATGGCTGGTTGTGCACATTGCTGCTGAACCAGCTCTGGGTATTGGGCAGCAGATACGGGTCGCGGGGCAGCAGGGCGAGGGTTTCGCGCAGCTGCTGCAAGGCATCGTGCAGGCGCTGGCGATCAACCTCGGCATCGCCCGCCAGGGTCAATTGCAGGTCGGCATGGCGGCCGTCGTTGATCAGCTTGAAGCTCAGGCTGGCCTGCTGCACCTGTCCGGCCTGCCGCACCTTGCCATGGTTGAAGCGAATGAAATCCGAGGACTCGGCGTTGTACGCCAGGGTGAATTGCTCGTCGGCCGTGAGGGCGCTCTTCAGCGTCGCGACCAGGGCTTCAAACTGTTGTTGATGCGACATCAGGCATCCCCTCCAAACACATCGACGGCAGTGAATACGCAGGCGGGGGAGGCATGCCCCACGCGCACCACCTGATTGGGTTCGCCCTTGCCGCAATTGGGTGTGCCCAGCACCTTGAAGGTACTGGCATCGCCCACGGCGCTGAGGTTGCGCCAGAACTGCGCGGAAATACCCCGGTAATTGGGATTCTTGACCACGCCCTTGAGTTCGCCATTTTCGATCAACTGGCCCCACTCGCAACCGAACTGGAACTTGTTACGCGCATCGTCGATGGACCACGAACGGTTGGTCGACATCAGGATGCCGTGCTCGATATTGCCGATCAGGCGCTCCATGGGTTGCTCGCCGGGCTCGATATTGAGGTTGGCCATACGGTCGATGGGCGGGCGGTTCCAGCTGCAGGCGCGGCTGTTGGCCACGCCGGGCAGGCCCGCGCGGTATTGCGAAAGGGCGCCGCCCAATGGCCGTTCGAGCAGGCCGTCGCGGATCAGGAATTGTTTGCTGGCGGCGCTGCCGTCATCGTCGTGGGCGTAACTGGCGAGCTGCTCGGGGATCTCCGGGTCGAAGGTCACGTTGAGCAGGCTGGAGCCATATTGCAGGTGGCCGAAGTCGCCGGTCTTGATGAAGCTGGTGCCGGCGTAATTACGCTCGTCACCGAGGATGCGGTCCAGTTCCAGCGGGTGGCCGATGGATTCGTGGATCTGCAAGGTCATTTGGTCCGGCAGTAGCAACAGGTCTCGCGGCCCCTGCGGCGTGTTGGGCGCCATGATCAATTGCAGCGCCTGGTCGGCGACCTTGGCCGCTGCGCCGATCAGCCCGCACCGGCTGATCACTTCGGCGCCGCCCTGCTGGCCGAAGTTCTCCCGGCCGAGGCTGCGGGTCTGGCTGTCTTGCCCGTCATAGGCGGTGACGCTAATGCCGGGGAAGACAAAGCGCTGGGCCTGACGCAGTTCAGCGCCGGCGCTGTTGAGGTAGATTTGCTCGACGTTTTCCAGGCCGAGACTGACCTGCCAGTTGACCAGCCGTTCATTGCTGGGCACGGCGGCGGACTCGCGGGCGAGCAGTTCATAGCAGTCGCTGAGCGAGGGAAAGGCCAGTTGCTGATGCGGCGACAGGTAGTCGGCCCGGGCGCTGGACACAGGCTGTTCGGTCAAGTCCAGCAGGGCATGCGGCGCGAGCAGGCGGGCCTGTTCTTCAGCGCGTTGCAGCGCAGCCTGCAAGCCGCGCAACGACACATCGTTGGTGGCGGCATAGGCTTCGACACCCTTGACGCGCACGGTCAGCATCGCGCCTTCGTCGCTGCTCAGGTGCGGCGGTTCGGCGACGTTCTTGCGCACGGAAAGATGTTGGCTGGTCTGTTTGACGTAACGCAGGGAGAAGAACTGGGCGCTGCTACGGAGCGCGGCGAACCGCTGCTTGAGCTGGGCGGAAAGATCGAACATGCAGGGCGACTCCGGTAGAGGAGTGAAATCAGATTGTGTAGCGCAGGCCCGCTAGTGTCCTGTCTCAGAAATACGTTCTCCTTTTGACGAGTGGCTGTTGTTGCCAGGTAAGGCGCCGCGACGAGTCATAGCAGGGCTATGGCGAGGAGTGGCAACGCAGCCTGGCAACAACAGATGCCGTCAAAAGTGAACAGCTTATTTCTGAGACGGGACACTAGATTAGGCCTCTGGGGAATGAGCTTCAAGCGGCAAGCTATAAGCTGCAAGAAAGGCAAACCGCATTGCACGGTCGATTTTCTTGCAGCTTGCAGCTTATGGCTTGAGCGGGCGAACCGGCTTGCCTCGTGCCGGGCGATCACCCGCGACGAAGTAGGCGGCGGTGCTGCGCGGCAGCGGTTGGCGGCCACGGATCTTGTCGGCGATTTTCTCGGCGATCATGATCGTTGGCGCGTTCAGGTTGCCAGTGGTGATGATCGGCATGATCGAGGCATCCACCACGCGCAGGCCCTGGACGCCATGCACGCGACCCTGGCTGTCGACCACGGCCATGTCGTCGCTGCCCATCTTGCACGAGCAGGACGGGTGGAATGCCGTCTCGGCGTGTTCGCGCACGAACTGGTCGAGTTGCGCGTCGGTTTGCACCTCAATGCCGGGGCTGATTTCCCGGCCACGGTACGGGTCCAGCGCCGGTTGCTGCATGATTTCGCGGGTCAGGCGGATGCCGTCGCGGAACTCCTGCCAGTCCTGTTCGGTGGCCATGTAATTGAACAGGATGCTTGGGTATTGCCGCGGGTCTTTGGACTTGATCTGAATGCGCCCACGGCTGGGCGAGCGCATCGAGCCGACGTGGGCCTGGAAGCCGTGTTCTTTTACGCCATTGCTGCCGTTGTAGTTAATCGCCACGGGCAGGAAGTGGTACTGGATGTTCGGCCATTCGAATTCTTCCCGGGAGCGGATAAAACCACCGGCCTCGAACTGGTTGCTGGCGCCGATGCCTTTGCCGAGGAACATCCACTTCGCGCCAATCGGCGGCTGGTTCCACCACAGCAGCGAGGGATACAGCGACACCGGCTGGGTGCAGGCGTATTGCAGGTACATCTCCAGATGGTCCTGCAGGTTCTGGCCAACGCCCGGCAGGTCGTGGACCACCGGGATATCCAGTTTTTTCAGCACTTCGGCCGGGCCGACGCCGGAGCGTTGCAGTAATTGCGGCGAACCGATGGCGCCGCTGCACAGCAACACTTCCTTGCGCGCACGGGCTTCAATGCGCTTGTCGCTGTCGCCGACCAGATAGGCGACACCAATGGCGCGCTTGCCTTCGAACAGGATGCGGTCGCTCAGGGCATGGGTGACGATGGTCAGGCTGTGGCGCTTTTTTGCCTCGTCCAGGTAGCCGCGCGCGGTGCTCGAACGACGACCTTGCGGGGTCACGGTGCGGTCCATCGGGCCGAAGCCTTCCTGTTGATAACCGTTGAGGTCGTCGGTGCGCGGGTAGCCGGCCTGTACGCCGGCTTCGACCATGGCGTGGAACAGCGGGTTATTGCCGGCCTTGGGCGTGGTCACGCTGACCGGGCCATCACCGCCGTGATAATCATTGGCGCCGATATCGCGGGTTTCCGCCTTGCGGAAATACGGCAGGCAGTCCAGATAGGTCCAGTCTTCCAGGCCCGGCAGTTTGGCCCAGCCGTCGTAATCCAGGGCATTGCCACGGATGTAGCACATGCCGTTGATCAGCGACGAACCGCCGAGGCCCTTGCCGCGCCCGCACTCCATGCGGCGGTTGTTCATGTGCGGTTCCGGGTCGGTCTCGTAGGCCCAGTTGTAGCGTCGGCCTTGCAGCGGGAAGGCCAGGGCGGCCGGCATCTGGGTACGGAAATCCAAACGATAGTCCGGGCCGCCCGCTTCCAGCAGCAACACGCTGACGCCGGGGTCTTCGGTGAGACGGGCGGCCAGGGTGTTACCGGCTGAACCGGCGCCGATGATGATGTAGTCGAATTCATGGGACATCGAAATGCACCTGCTAACAAACCGTAGGAGCGGCTTTAGCCGCGATACATGCGCCGCTGCCGCTCGCGGCTGAAGCCGCTCCCACAGGTTTCACATGATCTTGTAGGAGCGGCTTCAGCCGCGAAGGCGTCAGCCCGGACAATGCGATGGCGCTTTAGAAAACCGAGACGTAATCGCCCAGCTCAACCTGCACGGATTTGATCCGGGTGAACTGCGCCAGCGAGCTGATCCCGTTCTCACGGCCTACGCCCGATTGCTTGTAACCGCCGACCGGCATCTTGGCGTCGGACTCGCCCCAGGCATTGATCCAGCAGATACCGGCTTCGAGCTGATGAATCACACGGTGGGCGCGATTGAGGTCGCGGGTGACGACGCCAGCGGCCAGACCAAAGTCGGTGTCGTTGGCGCGGCGGATCACTTCCTCTTCGGTTTCGTAGCTGAGGATGCTCATCACCGGGCCGAAGATTTCCTCACGCACGATGGTCATGTCATCGGTGCAGTCGGTGAATACGGTTGGCGCGACGAACGCGCCCTTGCCCAGTTCGCCTTCGGTCAGGCGTTCGCCGCCACATAGCACGCGAGCGCCTTCGGCCTTGCCCTTGGCGATGTAGCCGAGCACGCTTTCCATGTGGGCGAAGCTGACCAGCGGGCCGAAATTGGTGTTTTCGTCCTGCGGGTTGCCGATGCGTATGCGCTTCACACGCTCGACGATCTTGGCTTCAAAGGCTGCCTTCATCGCGCTGGGCACGAACACCCGGGTGCCATTGGTGCAGACCTGACCGGAGCTGTAGAAGTTGGCCATCATCGCGGTATCGGCGGCGCGGTCGAGGTCGGCGTCGTCGAAAATGATCAGCGGCGACTTGCCGCCCAGTTCCATGGTCACGTCCTTGAGCGAGGAGCTGGAGGCGCTGGCCATGACTTTTTTGCCGGTATCGGTGCCGCCGGTGAAGGAGATTTTTTCGATGCGCGGGTGTTCGGTCAGCCAGGTGCCGACTTCCCGGCCGCTGCCGGTGAGAACGTTGAATACGCCGTTTGGCACGCCGGCGGCGGTGTAGATTTCTGCCAGCTTGAGAGTGGTCAGGGACGTCACTTCGCTGGGCTTGAAGATCATCGCATTGCCTGCGGCCAGGGCCGGAGCGGATTTCCACAGGGCGATCTGGATCGGGTAGTTCCAGGCACCGATCCCGGCCACCACGCCCAATGGCTCGCGGCGGGTGTAGACGAAAGAGGTGCTGCGCAGCGGGATCTGTTCACCTTCGATGGCCGGGACCAGACCGGCGTAGTACTCCAGCACATCGGCACCGGTGACGATATCGACGTAACGGGTTTCGGAGACGGCCTTGCCGGTATCGAGGGTTTCCAGGTCGGCCAGTTCGTCGTTGCGTTCACGCAGGATGTCGACGGCGCGACGCAGGATGCGCGAGCGCTCCATGGCGGTCATCGCGGCCCAGATTTTCTGGCCTTTTTCGGCGCTTTCCACGGCGCGTTCGACGTCGGCCTGGCTGGCGCGCTGCACCTCGGCGAGGACTTCCCCGTTGGCCGGGTTGATGGCTTCGAAGGTCATGCCGCTGGTGGCATCGACATAGGCGCCGTCGATGTAGAGTTTTTGCAGTTCGAAACGGGCCATAGAGTCCTCGCGTGTTCGTTAAGTCGCCGGGCGCATCAGTGCAGCGCCTTGGTCAATTGGAAATCCATATATTCGTAAGCAATCTGCTGCGCTTGTTCGGTGTCGAAGGCATCCCCCGACAGCGCACCGCGCAGCCACAAACCATCGATCAGGGCCGCCAGGCCACGTGCCGAATTGCGCGCCTGTTCCAGCGGCAGCACGCGGCGAAACTGGCAGCACAGGTTGGAATACAGGCGGTGATCGTTGATCCGCTGCAACCGGTGCAATGACGGCTGGTGCATGCTGGAGGCCCAGAAGGCCAGCCAGGTTTTCATCGCCGGGCCGTTGACCTGGCTGGCATCGAAGTTGCCCTCGATGATCACTTGCAGATGCGACCTCGGGTGGTCGTCGCGTAGCGCCAGGCGACGCGCCGTGACGCCTTCGCTCAAGGCGCGCATCAGGTAACTCATGGTCGCCGCGATCAGGCCGTTCTTGTCCTGAAAGTAGTGACTGATGATGCCGTTGGAGACCCCCGCCAACCGTGCGATCAAGGCAATGCTGGCGTCGCCCATGCCCACCTGATCGACCGCGCTTAGCGTGGCCTGGATCAATTGTTGTCGCCGAATGGGTTGCATACCGACCTTGGGCATAACGGTAAGTCTCCTGGATTTGCCTGCGTTCTCGCGGTGCCCTTGCGGGCGTCGGCCAGTCTAGGGATTTTTTATTGAACGCTCAATCAACAAAAAACCATGGACGTGACGAATGGCGAATAAGCGCTGGCTTTGCGGTCAGCATCCGGCTGACTACTGGTGTTGCCTGTTGCTCAAGACAGGTGGGAACGCTTGCTCGCGAATAGGCCCTGTAAGGCTCTGAAGATGCGTCAAATGTGCTGACGCATTCGCGAGCAAGCTCGCTCCCACCAATCATTGTCTTTCAAATAGCAGTGTCGCGATTCAATCAACCGTGAGTCTTGCCCAGCAGCGCGTGATACAGCTCGCTGTCACCGAGGATGCCGACCACCTGGTTGTTCTCTTGCAGCACCAGCTTGTTGCCGGTGTGATAGCGAATTTGCAGGGCGTCACGCATGCCGATATCCGAATGCACGACGGTTGGACGG
>Ga0302262_10001231_pt1 | contig 10843 bp, 8 predicted proteins | sample II_Fen_E3_4_FD_194557 | JGI IMG/M metagenome (GOLD analysis project Ga0302262, IMG submission 194557) | Peat permafrost microbial communities from Stordalen Mire near Abisko, Sweden - II_Fen_E3_4 | ecosystem: Environmental > Terrestrial > Soil > Wetlands > Permafrost | place: Sweden: Abisko...
GCGCCACCTTTTGCGCATCGTCGGCAGAGATCGGCTCGATCACCGTGTCGCGAATATAATTGACCCGCAGGCCGCCACCTTCCGGCGCGATGAACACCCCATGCGGCGGCAGGGCGGCAATCTTTTCCGCCTCATCGCCGTCAATCGTCAGCGCGTCGATAGTGCCCACCACGTGGTGATAGGGCACCTTGAACTTAGCCAGCACGCCCAGCGCCTGCTCCTGCGTGGTGGAGGCATCCAGGGCCTTGAGCAGGTCGGGCGTGGCCTGTTCAACGATATACTGGTCCACGATCTGGATGCGCCGCTGCGCAAAGCTGGAGGGATGCTCCGACACATACTGCCGCGCCTCATCCGCAGAAGGCAGCGGCACCGACGCGCGATATTTGCGCAGGAGCGCGTCCACCAGCACGCCATCCATCGCCTTGCTGCGAATTACCGCAGTAGAGGGCAATTGCTCCACACCTTCCTTGGCCGCGGCCTGGGCGATGATTTTGCGGGTAATGACCGACTGCAACGCGGCGCGCTGCTCCTGGCCGCCGCCGCCCACGCCGGCGGCCAGCGCCATTTCCTCGCGCAAGTCGGCGACCGTGATTTCAGAGCCGTTGACGGTGGCAATGACCTGCCCCTTGGGAGCATCATGCGTGCCCTTGCACCCCGCCAGAGCCATCAGCACCATGGCGGCCATTATTGATCTATAGGTCATGCGAGGCCAGATACCTTCTTGCTAACACGAGGGCAATGTGATTCTCGTTGCGCCGGGCGCCCATTTTCTTAAATGCGTAACTATGCGGAAGCCATAAACTATCGGTTACCGATTCCCTGCCGACAACACCCAAGACTAACGCCGCCCCCGATAACGTCAGGTCGCCGCGACATCCCCAAACATCCCAAGCCCGGCCCGCGCGCACCGCACCATGAGGCACGCGTGGACCGGCGTTATTCATTACACGGTCGATACCACATCATAGTATTGATTCCTATGAACTTTATTCACCATAATGGTGGCATTCCAGATGCAATTTCGTAAATTATTAAAAAAACCAAGTTCACCCCCCCGCCGCTCATCGCCCCACATCGAAAAATTTGCTGTTTAGTCAGTTGCGTAGGCGCCCTGGCTGTTGCAGGGTAGGGATGCGATCTCCCCCGAATACCATGCCGGGGCGACGTGAAAATCTGGGGCGGATTTTAACCATGGCAGTGCAAGGACTTGAAAGCGGCAAACGAAAGCGCGTGATGGCGATTGCCTCGGGCGGTGGGCATTGGGAGCAGATGATGATGCTCCGCGATGCGTTTGCCGGGCATGATGTCACCTTTGTCACCACCCTTGCCGGGCTTGGCGAAAGGTCCGGGCTGGAAGGTGTGCGGCTGGTGCCCGATTGCAACCGGCACAAGCCGGTCCGCGCGCTCTGGTCTCTGCTGCGCATTCTGGCGGTGATCATCGCGGTGCGCCCGCAGGTGATCATTTCCACCGGCGCCCTGCCGGGGGTGATCGCGCTGGCGCTGGGCAAGCGGCTGGGCGCGCGCACCATCTGGGTGGACAGTATCGCCAATGCGGAGGAATTTTCCATGGCCGGTTCGCTGGCCCGCAACCACGCGCATCTATGGATGTCGCAATGGCCCTCGGTCGCCAGCGCCGCTGGCGCGGAATATGCAGGATCCGTGCTATGATTTTCGCCACCGTTGGCACCCAATTGCCCTTCCCGCGCTTCATCACCGCGCTTGATCGCATCGCGGGCAAACGCGGGCTGGATATTTTCGCGCAGACCTGTGATCCGGCGGCTAGGGTGGAGCATATCCGCGCCTCGGCCCATCTGGACCCGGCCAGCTTTGACAAGCACATCCGCGAGGCCGACCGCATCGTGGGCCACGCCGGGATCGGCACGATCCTGAGCGCGCGCAAGCATACCAAGCCGCTGATTCTCTACCCCCGCCTCGCCTCGCTGGGCGAACATCGCAACGAACATCAGTTGGCCACGGTCCGCTCGCTGGTGGGCCGGGTGGGCATCTATGTCGCCTATACCGACGAAGAGCTGGAAGACCTGCTGACCCGCCCCGATCTGGCCCCGCTGCGCGCTGAGGACAGCGCGGCGCGCAACGCGCTGATCGCCCGGTTAAGCGGCTTTATCGCCGCCTGACCCCGCACCGGCCGGGGGGCCGCTGGCACGCCGGGGTAAGGAGATAGTGAGTTAAAATATATTCCCTGACTACACCCCGGGTCGGACTGGCCCGGGGCTCTTGGGCATCGGGGATGTAGGCTCTCGACCACTTCCAGTCGTACAGAAGTCCGATGGCCAACGACAGGTTCAAGGTAAACCCGCCATTCAAATCGAGTGCGCGTTGGCGCGCTCAGGCCGTGCCAACGGCAAAGATGGCGTGGTTAACGGAACTTCCGCCTTCTTTTCGATCGCCAATGTCGGAACACCGACCAGATCAAAGCCAGCGCCAGCATTGTGATCGCGCGCATGGGAAATTGATGTATGGCTTCCTTTAAGTCCTTGGCCCAGAGCCAATCCGCCAAGAATCCTCCTACCAAAACGGGCAAAGCGATTTTCACGGGAAGATGCCAAGAACACTCTCGCATGTGATTATCATACACGACCTTGGAACGTCTGCAACGGGCCGGCAATTTCTATCACGGCGAAGCGGAAGCATCCGACCAGTTCAGGTCGTACCGATGCAATGCCGGGAACGTCGGTCTTCGCCAACACCGGCCATTCTACGTGACTCGTACCGCGCGCCGCTTCCGCCAACCACCATATTGGTGGAGGCGGAGTGTCGCAAAATAGAAACAATCAAGGATTGGCAATCCTGTAGTAGGTCTGTTTCTGCAGCCTTATCACTCCAAAATTTCTATTCATTTTTCGCTTTGAAAGGCAGAATTACGATATGTAAGCATGGATAACGGATATCGGAATTTCTTTTTGCGGAGATTTGAATTTAAAAACTTTATAGTTATTAGAAATTAAATTACATGAATTAAATGTTATTTCCGCGCCAGCGGCGAATAAGACCTCATTTTCGTACCCTAAGGTTGTCCCGTTTCTCTTGAATACGAAAACGTTGGTTCGAGGTGCGGCAACCTCTAGCGCAACCAGATCGATACGGCCTGCATCATATGCTTTCCCTCTATGCTCAGCATTACGCAGAGCCACGTCTGGGCAAAATGAAGTTGAAAGCGGTATGTTCGTTATCAGGGAGGATGTACTCGTCCAAACTCCTCCGTGAAACAGAAATTGGCCTTGAGTTAAGGTTAATCCAATTTTGTTTATCTCGTTTGAAACTTCGTCAATATCGCATTTTAAAAATTCATTTCTATATTTAGAAATTGTGGGTGGAGTTGATGGCGGCATGGACTTTCGCCAAGATTTAAATTCAGGACTATTGTCGAGAAAGTAGTTTATGTAGTTCCTGAAACCTTGATCTGTTCCTTCTCTAGCTATATACGCTGCTGCCTCCAGTGAGTTCGTAATTGTTTCTTTCAAAGTCGTTGGAACATGTCTACAATTTAAACCATGTTCGAGCATATCCTCTATAGTTGCATCACGATAGTTCCAAATTTTGTGAGGATGCGAATAAACATCGATCAGTCCAAGGCTCACTGATAAAAACTTTCATTCAGTGCAGGATAAAAATATGTCCTGCGATGGTTCACCAATAACGGATAAAAATTTTCGCTCAGCTAGTTAGCATCGTCAACTACTTCAACGAAGACTATGTTAACTCGATATCTCAAGTCGAGAAAGCATGGAATGACGGCTTGTGGCAAAAATCTACCTTACTGCACACCGCATTGGGAATGCCAGCTTTGTCCCACGAGCGACCGTTGCCTCACGCAATTTCTACCACAACCGCCTTCTTAAATTCATTGGATCAACCCCGAGCTGGCGGGCGGTTTCGCGAAGGCCATCGTGTTCGATTCGCTGGCGCAGTGCTGCGCGTTCAGCTTCGCGCCGCTGTTGCTCGGTGTGATGCCTCACCTCGGCCTGTACCAGCTTGCGGCTCAGCATTGCGATCTGATCAGGCGCCAATCTTGCCCCGCCGTTCTTCAGCAATCTTTCGGCCTTTCCGCGTGACAGGCCCATGATGCGGGCCGCCTGCGCCGTGTTGGTGGCGGCGGTAAAGCTGCGCAATAGATCGAGAAATACCTCTGATTCCTCTCGGCCCTGGCTGTAGTCTATGACCGTCTCGGGATCGAAGCCGAGGATGGCCTGGCGCTCCAGGTCATTCGCTTCCTTGCCGATATGGTGCATCCCGCTGGTCTCAATATGCCGTCTCTGTGTCCGTCCGCGATTAAGAAACTGGCCATTCGCGAACTTGGCCTCGGGCGAGATATGGTATTGAAACAAGGCATCGGCATAGGTCGCCAGCACCGTTGCGGGCACAGACTCGCCGGTTGCGCGGCCGAAGGCTTGCGCCAAAGCCTTGGCGTGATCGCTGTCAAAGGGCGCGACGGGTTTGATCGGCAATCGCTTTTTCGGCCTTCCTCGCCGGGGCAGGTAAAGCCGCTCGCTCCGATCGAGGGTGTCCGCCGCCGACATCGACAACAGGAAATTGAACGGCTTCACCTGCTCGCGATAGGGCCTGCCCGCATTGTAGCCCTTGAACCAGGCCAGCAGCATCGGCGAGGTGGCGGCATAACGGCTGATCGCGGGTGTTTTAAGCGCCGGGTGATAATCGAGCCGCACCTGGTCGGGCCTGCCGGCGAGTGCTGCGGTGACAATCCGGTGCCACAGGTCACAATGCCAGCGACGCGTGCCATCTTTCAGCACCGATGCGTCGGGCGTCGGAAAACCCGCTGGCGGGTTTGCCTCGCCATAGGGATCACGCAAATGCCCGAGGCCGTGCGCCGAGACCTTGCGGATTACGGCCTCGCCATCTTCGTCCAGGTTGAACAACGCATACCGCTTCGAGGAAATCGCAAAGCAATAGAGCGGCTCCGACTGGTCGGTGCCAAGGCCCTTGTTCACGTCCTCGATTTTCAGGATCGAGCCGCCAAAGGCGTAAGGGTTGAGCCCGGCAAACCAATCGACAATGCCCCGCACCCGATCGGCAAATTCCGCCCCGTCCATGTTGTCCGGCTTGGCGATTGCCATGCTGTCGGTATCGCAAAAGGCCCAGTCGAGGCCCTGATCGACGACAAGCCGCTCGGTGATCGCCAGCATCAGCCGGGCGGCGCCGGTGATTAATGTGGCCAACAGCGGGTGAAAATACCGCCCCGAATGCTCGATCTTGTCGGCGGTGAACTCGAAAGCCTCGCCCGCGCCGTGATGCACTGTCACCGATCGCGGCTCGGGCGGGCTATCGACATTAACCTCGACCCAAATGCCGTAGCTGGTCGAGTTGGCGCAGATTTTCAAGGAATGCTGCTCGGTGTCGAGCCGGTCGCGTTCCTCGCCGCTGGCCGATTTCATGTCGGCTTGCACGGATTTGCGCAGCTCGATCACCCGCTTGAAGAAATCCGCTTCGACCGGATCGACCCGATATTCGCGCCTGCCGGCGATATCGATCGGGGCGAGCCCCGTCTGCACCTCGCCCGGCGCGAAGCCGATCGCCTCGACAATGTGGGGCGCCTTGCCGGTCAGCAATTTGGACGCGATGCAATCGGCCAGAGTGAACCACAGCGGCGTGGCAGATGTTAGATAATTTGCGCCGATGGTGGCCGGGCCATTGCCATCATAGCGCGCCCGCACCGGGAAAATATCGCCCTCGGGGGCAACCCGCACCAGCGTTGCAAGGTGCCGCCAAGTTTCCGGCGCCTGCAAAGCGCCAAGATCGATATCGGCGAGGAAGGCGCTGATTTCGTCCGTCGCATCGCGCCATGTCACACCCTCTGCGATGACATAACGCCACAGGCCCATCAGCGTGCAAACCGTCGGATACATAGATAGAAAATCACAGAGCATCACCTGGCATATTTCCCGGCGAATATGCACCTCGCTGCGCCCGCCGAAATAGGCGGCCATGATTTTACCGATCAGCTCTGGCGGGAAATCCCCCTGGCATTCGCGCCAGGGCTTGATGCCCATTTGCTCGATATAGGCCTTGCCGATCCCCGCCTCGCTGTAGATTTTTTCAGGAATTGAACGGGTCAGCTTCAAGCCATCGAAGCGGGCGATCAATTCGGCGTAGCATTCCCATGTCGCCTGCACGTCCCGCACCGCATAGGCGATCATGTCTTCGGTGATTGGGCCGGCGAAATCATCGAATTCCAGCTTGGGGTTTTCGATTTCCAGAAATTTGGACAGGCTGGCGAGCGAGAAATTCCGCGCCAGCAGCGCATGGGCGAGTGTCGCCACATCAATAAAATGGCCCCGGCGCACACCCACGCCAAGGCCCCGTCGCCGCTGCCCACGCGAATTGCGCGGTTGCTTTGCCCCAACAAAGGAAATTAGTGCCGCCTTGCGGGACAGGTGCTTGATCCGAATATGCGGCCAATAGGGGCTGTCCGACAGGCCGAACGTAAAGCCGCCGCGCATGGCGGGGGCCTCGGCCTTGTGCCCAACCCGCGCCGTGCCGTGCGACAGGGCAAGGCGCGCAATATCAAAGGGCAGGTTGAAGCCGATCACGGTGGCGCGCAGCTGATAGGCGAGGCCGTAAAACACCTCGTCGATAAATTCGGCGCGGCTGCGCAATAAGAGGCCCCCCGCTTCGGCATGGGCGCGCAGTAATTCTTGCTCGTCGGGGCTTATGCCCTCGGGATCATAGATCAGCCCGGCCTCGATCAGCTCGCCCGCCTTGCGCCATTGATAGGCGCCAAAGCGCAAGGCTTGTGCCGCGTCGCTGGTGGTTTCGGTATCAAAGGCCAGCGCGTATTCCGAGGCGGGCGCGATCGACCGGGTGGGCTTTGCCTGCTTGGCGTCCGGTTTTGGCCGACAGGCATAGGCCCGCACCGCGATCTGCAACGTATCGGTGATCGGCGGGCTGGCGCTGCTCATGCCATGACCTCCCCGACGGGCGCGGCGCGCTGGATCAGTTCTGCGCCAAACTCCACCAGCTTTTCGACAATTAGCCGCAGCATATCGGCAAGGCCCAACAGGAAATTGCCGACCGACGCCAGGAACGGGTCGGCGCCAGCCACCGCCCAGGGGTGATCGCGTTGCCCATCGCTGAGCTTTCGGTGGCAATTGCGGCATTCGATCACGGTCAAATCGTCATGCCGGCGCCCGGCGACATGGTGCAATTCCAGCACCCTATCGTTATCCTCGCCGCAATTGGCGCAACGCGGATGATTGCTGCCCAGCTTTTCCAATCGGCCTTGGCGGCGAATTTCTCGGTTTAATTCACGCTTATTCATGGAATTATTCCTTCAGACAATCAGGCGGTAGATTTCGTGGAAAGCCTCGCCCGTCGCCGCAATCGCGTGCAGCGCGTTGGGATCAGTTTCGAGCGGATAGGAATTGCCGGCGGTATCGGTCACCGACTGGCCAACGAACGGGGCCAGCAAGTCGCGGTCATTGGTGCGCACGAATTGCCAGGCGGCATTGAGGTGCGCGCCATTGAGTGCGGCCTGATCATACCCCGCGAGCTTGACCTCGACGACTTCGCCGCTGGTCAGCACCGGCATTTGGCGGGCGCGGGTATCGGTAAAGCGCCAGCCCCGGCCCGAACGTTCGGCAAGGCCTTGGGCCTTTACCTCGCGGCGCAAGCGCTCGGGCGAAATGCCATGCGTCTTCGCCGCCTTGGTCAGGCTGCCCGTGCGGCGCATGTCCTTGTAAGCCGCCTCGATCCGTTCTGCGTCCTTGGGCTTGGCCGGGCGCAAAGGCGCTTCGTCAGGCCGGGCATGGCCGCGCGCCTGCGAACGGCTAAGGCCTTGCGCAAAGGCCCGCGCCAAGCGGCGGGCGTATTCGGCTTTATGGTCACGTTGGCGAGGCATCGTTCAATCCGAGTCAGGGCCGACCTCGATCGGTCGGCGGATGCCCGGATTTTCCACCGTTTACGCCGGAGGAGTCGAATCCTCATATGCTCATATATCGGATTAAATTTATGTATATTATGATTTAACTCTACGCGTAGGGCATCGCTGCAAAATGAATTTCGATAAATTCTTCAAACTCATTCCGCTTCCCGGAATTTCCGAAACACCCAGATAATCGCGAATTTTCTGGCATTGATCTTTACGAGACAAATCGCAAAATTTTGGATTTTCGCGCGTAATTTGATCAAGCGCAGCATTTATGGCGCCCGCTGATCCAGGACGACCGAGTTTCGGTCTTGCGTTCGCCGGCAATGTCGCCTGATCATAGACATGGATACGGTTGAAGCTTCTACCGAATGCCGTTGCGCTATTCTGCTCCCAATCCGCGTCCGCCTCATCGAAAAATTCATGATCGATATGCACGGGAAACGAGCTTCGCGTTGGCGCTTCTCGATAAGCAATGGCGACCAAGGTGCCGTCGAAAAGCCGGTCGAGTAGTTTTTCCCGTAATGCGTTGACGGCATCCCGGCGGGCAGATTGCGCCTCTAAACCGCGTGTGAGTGCCGAAAATATCTCGGCCGCTCCTTCCGCGCCGACAATTTCCGAATTTAGGGTTTCATTAAATCCCGGCATCTCCGCCAAGGCCGCACGTTCTTCATGGGCAGCAAAGAACTCCCATGCCTCGCCTAGCGGAATGGCATTTTTCCAAATTCGGAGATTGGAATTTTTGGCCATTTAATTCCGCCGCGCCCCTATTTCCCGTATTATCGATTAGCCGGATTCCGGCAATTTTGCTACACTGGCGCATGCTCGAAAATCCCAATTTCCAGCCCAATGGCGATTATTCCGACTGGTCCATCGCTTCCGAAAATTGGCTGGCGGAAGTGGCGAAAATGCAGCCCAAGCGGCGGCTGCGCGAGCGATGCAAGGCCCCGCTAATACTGTGCGGCCACGGCGTGTCGCTGCGCATTGAAAATGACGCACTGGTTATCCGCGACGGCTTTACCCATTATCCGCAGGAACAGGCCAAATATCAATTTTTCCGGGGCGATCTGGAATTACCGCCGCGCATTATCCTGCTCGACGGCAGCGGCACCTTGTCCTTTGATGTGCTGAGCTGGCTGGGTGCGCAAAATATCGCGCTGGCCCGCGTCAAATGGAATGGCGAGGTGGCCGTGGTCGCCAGCGGCTCGGGCTATGCCGCCGATCGCAGCAAGATCGAATGGCAGCAGCAAACCCGCGCCGATGATGCCCGGCGCTTTGCCTTTGCTGCCGATCTGATTTGGCGCAAGCTTTTTGCCAGCGTTGAAACTATGAAGCATCGCCTACCACCTTCGCCCGCGCGGGATATCGCCATCGAGCGCACGCTGGTCGGCATCGCACGCATGGAAAATGAGACCTTCACCGACATCAACGGCATTTTCTCGGTCGAGGGTGAGTGCGCCGGCGTCTATTTTACTGCCTGGCGTGGGGTGCCGATTGCTTGGGCTGGCACCGCCAAGCGCCCTATTCCCGATGACTGGCGGCAATTCAGCTCGCGTATGTCGCTGCTCAGCGGCAAGGATGCCAAGAGCCAGCGCGCCTCGCATCCGGTCAACGCCATGCTGAATTATGCCTACACAGTGAAGCAAGCCCAGCTACATATTAGCACCGTGGCACAAGGGTTTGATCCGTCGCTGGGCATCATGCACAGCCCAAAGCAAAGCGCGATCGCCTATATCCTTGATATCGTCGAGCCCGAGCGGCCCAGGGTGGATGCGGCCATTCTGAAATTCATCGCCAAGCGCAAATTCAGCGCGGCGGATTTTGTCATTCGCAATGACGGCGTGTGCAGGCTCTCGCCGCAACTCGCCAGGGCGGTGGCGGGGGTGGTTATGGCGGGGTAGGCGGCATGGCGGCCATTCATGGAAGCAAGCTTCAATCGGGAAGCCGGACATTACTGAAAAGCCGCTCGCGTCCTGCCCAAAAGGCCAGAAGTGGGACAAACCTGCCGGCCGCGACAGCAGCAGGTAGCGTCTGACTGCGCCGAAACACGCCATTCATCGCACCAAATGTACCCTCTCACCTTGGGGTAGGTCCGAGCACGGTCCGCAAGGTATTCTTTGTGCCGTACCTGATCGCCTAATCGACATCCGTTCAGCATACCTGAGGAAAATTCTGTTGGGCAGTCACCTAGGCGGCATGAGTGCCGTCTTCTTACCAAATGGCTTGAATGAAGCTGGGCACCCAATGTGGCCGCCTCGGTGAATTAGACAGGCTAGATCACTAAATTATGTCGACGTTAGCTTTTGTTAACTTCGCACGCTTCATAAGGCCAATAATACTTTTACGACCTCCAGTCGCACGAACAACGTTACCCATTCCCGTTCGAAATATCTCAGGCATTTCGACGGTATTATTTTCTATCAAGAGAATTCCATTGTCTTCAAGCAATTTAAGTTCATCATCGGTTAGGTCGAGTATTATTTTCTTAAACTGTGTCAGCTCTAGAGGCACCGCAAATTGATCAGCCTTTTTCAGTCTCTGCAAGATAATTTCTAGCGCAGGATTCTCCTCACCCATTGCTTCTATCTTGAGCGCGCCCACGGTTGCGATGGCCTTTGACATAGCCCGAGGCAGTAGGAGGCGGTCATTCAACGACGAATTTTCTTCGTGAATGGAGAGACTTGCGCTGGTTGAGATGAATCCAAGTAAATCTCTTGCAGAGATACGCCCCCTCAAATCTGACAGCGCCGCAATGACCCAATCGGACGACTTTGCCTCACGAGTCCGTCCACCTTTAGACAACCGGTCCGGCTTGCCCAACTTTTCCCCCAAAAGGAAATGGAGGTTTTTTACAAGCAAAGTCTGCTCGTCCAGAGAAACATCGTTCGCGAGCGAGCCAATCCCAGCGTGCGTGAGCACCCAGCCAGCCAAGTCAAGGATATC
>Ga0302262_10001236_pt1 | contig 10826 bp, 17 predicted proteins | sample II_Fen_E3_4_FD_194557 | JGI IMG/M metagenome (GOLD analysis project Ga0302262, IMG submission 194557) | Peat permafrost microbial communities from Stordalen Mire near Abisko, Sweden - II_Fen_E3_4 | ecosystem: Environmental > Terrestrial > Soil > Wetlands > Permafrost | place: Sweden: Abisko...
TGGGGAATGCGGGATCGTTGGGCGCGCCGCAGCGCTTGCGCTCGCGGCTATGCCGGTGGATGCGCTTTAGGGGATAGAGGTTAAGGGGTCAAGAAAAGAGGGCTATAGCCCCTTTGCCCGCCCCTCCTTTCAAAATGGCTTCAAAATCACCAAAATCACGATCACCGCCGCCGCCAGCCCCGGCACTTCATTCAGCAAACGCAGCTTCTTGCCCGTCAACCGCCGCTCACCCCGCGCCAGCGCCTTGGCATAGCCGACCAGCCACATGTGATAAGCCGTCAGCCCCAGCGCGACCGACAGCTTCACATGGAACCAGCCATAATGAAACGCGCCAATCGAATAAGCCAGCAATAGCCCCAACACCCACACCACGATCAGCGCGGGCGTCAGGATAATCTTGCGCAGCTTGGCCTCGCGATCAACCCAGCGGGCTTCCTCCGGGCTGCCCGGTTCGGATTCCTGATGATAAACGAAATAGCGCGGCAGCATGAACAGCCCAGCCATCCAGAAGATGACAAAGATGATATGGCCAGCCTTGAGCCAAAGGTAAGTCATCGACAAAACCCAATCCATGAGCGCACCATTTTAGCGGCTCCAGCCGCGCACCACGTTCAGCAATTGCTCGACATGGGCAATCGGCGTGGTTTGCCCAATGCCATGGCCGAGATTGAACACATGGGGACGATCCGCAAAAGCTTCAAGCACACCTAGCGCGCGCGCCTCCAATTCCGGCCCGCCAGCCAGTAATAACAGCGGATCAAGATTGCCTTGCACCGGCATTCCGGCGGGCAATTCGCGCGCGGCCCAAAGCGGATCGATGGTCTCATCAATCCCGACTGCGTCTACCCCGGTCTCACGGGCATAGGCGGCCAATTTCTCGCCCGACCCCTTCGGGAAGCCAATGATCGGCACAGTGGGGTGCAAAGCCTTCAGCGCTGTCACAATGGCGGCATTGGGCGCAATCACCCACTTTTCAAACTCGCGCGGAGCCAGCGAGCCAGCCCAAGAGTCAAACAACTGGATAGCCTCTGCACCAGCCTTGATCTGGCCATCGAGGTAGCCAACCGTCACCTCCACGATAGCATCTATGATCGCCTGAAACGCCGTCGGATCGCGATAGGCATAGGCGCGCGTCTCATGCTGATCGCGGCTGCCCTCGCCATTCACCATATAGGTTGCGATGGTCCACGGGCTGCCCGCAAAACCCAGCATGGTCGTCTCAGGAGAGATCTGGGCCACCACCTTGCGCACCGTCTCATAAATCGGCGCAAGGCGCTCAGGCACCGCTTGCAGACCGCTTAGCGCATGATCCACCAGCCGGGGCGACATGTGCGGCCCCTCCCCCACCAGAAACTGCAAATCCTGCCCCATGGCATAGGGCACGATCAGGATATCGGAAAACAGGATCGCTCCATCAAAGCCAAACCGCTTTAGCGGCTGCACCGTGATCTCCGCTGCCGCCTCTGAATCATACACCAGCGCCAGAAAGCCACCCTTCTCCGCCCGCAAGGCGCGATACTCCGGCAGGTAGCGCCCAGCCTGACGCATCAGCCAAATCGGGCGCTTATCCGTGTTTTTTCCGCGCAATGTATCAAGCAGGATTCCAGGCATCGGAGAGTCATCCAATCAAAAAAGTGATTCATTTCAAAAGGTTTAAGTGGTTGTTGGCCTGTGGATAGCGGGCATAGGATTCCTTTGCCCGATTTATCCCGAAATGAACAGGGGCCGCGCTCATCGCGACTCCGTGACTCTTTTGAGTCAACGATAGGTTATACCCCTTATCCCCAGCCTGTGGGAAACTCTGTCCACCTGTCCACAAACCCCGGAAATGACTCAACCTATCGGGGATGAAACCTATACCCGAAGTTGTCAGACCACTTGTCCCGTGGTTTATGGGCAGGCTTATCCACAAACCTGGCGTAACTCCCTATGACGCGTCTTCATCTTCATCTGCTGTCCGATTCCACCGGTGAAACGCTGGAGATGATCGCCAAGGCCGCCCTGTCGCAATTTGATGATAGCGCGGTAACCCGCCATTTCTGGCCCATGGTTCGCTCTCAGGCGCATCTCGATCGCATCTTTGGTGACATCGCCGCCCATCCCGGCCTCGTGCTCTATACGATGGTCAGCCAGGATATCCGCAAGGCCCTGGAAAACCGCTGCCGCGCGCTGGGTCTGCCCGCTGTGCCGGCGCTCGATGCAGTGATCGATGCGCTGGAAATGGCGCTGGGGCAGGAAGCCAAGGGCCGCCCGGGGCGCCAGCACACGCTCGATGCCGCCTATTTCGCGCGGGTGGATGCGATCCATTTCACCATCGCCCATGATGATGGCATCCTGTTTGAAGAATGGGAGCAAGCCGATATCGTGCTGGCCGGTGTCTCGCGCACCTCGAAAACCCCCACCAGCATCTATCTGGCCAATCGCGGTTATAAAGTGGCCAATATCCCCATCGTGGTGGAAAGCCCGCCTCCGCCCGAACTGTTCGGTTTGAAAAAGCCCTTGGTGGTTGGCCTGACCACGGCGGCGGAGCGGTTGATTCAGGTCCGCCGCAACCGCCTGCTCTCGCTCAACCAGTCGCCCGACACCGCCTATGTCGCCAGCGATAATGTTTCGAGCGAACTCCAGTATGCCCGGCGGATGTTTGCCGATAATGGCTGGCCGGTGATTGATGTCACCCGGCGTTCGATTGAGGAGACGGCGGCGGCCATCATCAACCTCTATAACGAGCGCGAAGCCAGCGCCCTGTCGCCCATGGAAAAACAGCCGATCTGATGCCCCAGCTTATCCTTGCCAGCCAAAGCGCCTCGCGCCGCGCGATGCTTGATGCCGCCGGTGTGGCGCATGATGCCATTCCCGCCCATGTGGATGAACGCGGGATCGAGGCCGCCCTATCCGCCGCCCCTCCCCCCGACATCGCGCTGGCACTGGCGCAGGCCAAGGCGCTTGCGGTCTCCGCGCAACATCCCGGCGCGCTGGTGCTGGGCAGTGACTCGCTGGTGGTGGTCGATGGCCGACGGTTTGACAAACCCACCAGCCGCGACAACGCTGCCGAACATCTGCGCTTCTTCTCGGGCAAAGCCATGGAGCTGCATTCCGCCGCCGCGCTGGCCCGCGATGGCGCTATCGTCTGGCGCCATGCGGATATCGCCCGCCTGCATGTCCGCCCCTTGAGCGAAGCCTTTATCGCCGCCTATCTTGATGCGGAATGGCCCGAGGTGTCCTATTGCGTTGGCGTGTTCCGCATCGAGGCTTTGGGGGTGCAGCTGTTCGAGAGTATGGACGGCAGCCATTTCACCATCCTGGGCATGCCCTTGCTGCCCGTGCTGGGCGCTTTGCGAGAACAGGGAGTTTTGGTGCCATGAGCATCCCTTATGCCGAAGTGATCGGCGATCCGATCATCCAGTCCAAATCGCCGGTGATCCATGGGCTTTGGCTGCGCAAGCTGGGGCTGACCGGGGATTATCGCCACGCCCATGTGCGGGCGCAGGATCTGGCCGATTACATCGCCCAGCGGCGCAAGGATCCCGACTGGCGCGGATGCAACGTCACCATGCCGCACAAGCAGGCGATCATGCCTTTGCTCGACCGGCTCGATCCCTTGGCAGGGCAGGTGGGTGCGGTGAACACCGTGGTGCCGGTCGATGGGCAGCTCGTGGGCTTTAACACCGATGTCGATGGCGTGGCGGAGCCTTTGCGCAAGCTGGCCATCGTCGATGGCGCCCATGCCTATGTGATCGGCGCCGGTGGCGCCGCGCGGGCGGGTGTGGTCGGCGTGGCCAAGGCGGGGCGCTTTGTGGTGGATGTGTTCAACCGCACCCCGGAAAAGGCCGATCCGCTGGCGGTGATGGCCGGGGCGCCGGGCGGCAAGGCACGCCTGCTGGCTGATCTTCTCCCACTGTCAGGCGGCCATTACATCATCCTCAACGCCACCAGCATGGGCATGGGCGGACAAAATCCGGTGCCGATTGATCTGGCGGCCTTCCCTGCCGACACCATCGTGTTCGACATGGTCTACGCCCCGCTGGAAACCCCGCTGCTGGCGCAGGCCCGCGCGCAAGGTTTGCGGACCATCGATGGCCTGTCGATGCTGATCGGCCAAGGCGCCACGGCTTTTCAGCGCTTCTTTGGCGCCCCGCCCCCGCGCGAGGATGATGATGCCGAATTGCGCGCCCTGTTGACAGCATGAGCCGCCCCTTCATCCTCGGCCTGACCGGCTCGATCGGCATGGGCAAATCCGCCGTCAGCGCCATGTTTCGCGCCGCCGGTGTGCCGGTGTTTGATGCCGATGCCTGTGTGCGGGCGCTGCAAGGCCCCGCTGGCGCATTGATCCCCGCCATAGAGGCCGCCTTCCCCGGCACCACCGGCCCCGATGGCGTGGACCGCGCCAAGCTGGGCGCCACGGTGTTTGCTCAACCCGAGGCCCTCGCCCGCCTCGAAGCCATCGTTCACCCCGCCGTTGCCGAACGGCGCGCGCAATTCCTGCGCGATCATGCCGCTGTGCCGCTGGTGGTCTATGACATCCCCCTGCTGTTCGAGCGCACCGGGCGCGCGGGGCTGGATGCGGTGGCGGTCGTCTCCGCCCGCGCCGATCAACAGCGCGCGCGAGTCTTGGCCCGCCCCGGCATGAGTGTGGAGAAGTTCGAGGCGATTCTCGCCGCACAAATGCCCGATGCCGAAAAACGCGCCCGCGCCGACCATGTGATCGACACATCCATCCCCTTGGAATCCACGCAATCCGCCGTTTCCGCGCTGATCGAGCGGCTAACTGGCGGTAACAAATAATTACGTTTTCCCCCTCTTGTGAAAGGCGAAAACGAGGACGATACAAGGGGCATGCGAGAGATCATTTTCGACACTGAAACCACTGGACTGGACCCTAAATCCGGGGATCGGCTGGTGGAAATCGGATGCGTCGAAATGGTGAACCGGATACCCACGGGCGCGGTTTACCACTGCTATTTCAACCCCCAGCGCGATATGCCGGCCGAGGCCGAACGGGTGCATGGCCTGTCCGAAGCCTTTCTGGCCGATAAACCCCTGTTTGCCGACAAGGCTGAGGAACTGCTGGAATTTCTGGGTGATGCTCCGCTGGTGGCGCATAATGCGGGCTTCGACTTTGGCTTCCTCAACACCGAGCTGACCAACGCCGGGTTCGATATTGTCGACCTGTCGCGCATGATCGACACGGTGAAGATCGCCCGCACCAAGCATCCCGGCGCCAAGAATTCGCTCGACGCGCTGTGCACCCGCTATGGCGTGGATCGCAGCCACCGCACCAAGCATGGCGCGCTGCTCGATGCCGAGCTTCTGGCGCAGGTCTATGTTGAATTGCTGGGCGGGCGCCAGATGGGCATGGAACTGGCCGCCGAGACGGTGGTTACCTCCATCAGCGCCCCCATTGCCACCGATTCACCCGCGCGCCAGCGTCCGGTGCGCCCCCCCCGCCCCCACGCGGCCAGCCCGGAGGAATTGGCCGCCCATGCCGAGTTCTTGAAATCGCTCAAAGAACCGATCTGGTTGAACTGACTATACCCAAGATAACAACAAGAGGAGTAGCAACCATGGACATTCGCGTTTCCGGCCATCAAATGGAAACTGGCGAGGCGCTGCGCGCCCATGTCGAGGATCGTTTGATCACTATCGTGGACAAATATTTCTCGCGCGCCTTGTCTTCGGTTGTCACCATCAGCAAGGCGCCGGGCGGCTCGTTCCGCTGCGATATCGTCACCCATGTGCGCCAGGGCCTGATTCTGAAGGGCGCAGGCATTTCGCATGATGCGCATCACGCCTTTGATCTGGCCAGCGACAAGGTGGAAACCCAGCTCCGCCGCTACAAGCGCCGCCTGAGCGCCCGTCAGGAACAAGCCGCCCACGCGGTGCGTTCGGATGAGGCCGCCTACACCATCTTTGCCGAGCCGGAAGTGGTGCAGGAAGAGGTGACCGTCGAGGCGCCGCTGGTGATTGCGGAAATGCGGGTAGACGTGCCGGAAACGACCGTGTCGGATGCGGTGATGATGCTCGATCTGCGCAATACCAACGCGCTGTTGTTCAAGAATGCCGGCACCGGCAAGCACAATATGGTCTATCGCCGTGGCGATGGGTCGATTGGCTGGGTTGAGCCTTCCTGATCAGCAGCTTGAGGCCCGATAGCGCCGCTTTTGGCCAGCAGCAGAAAAAGTTTGATTAGGTGGCAAGCTCTTCTGATTGAACTCTTTGCGTGTTAGAAAAAAAAGCGCTATCGGCCCGGCCAACCCACGGTCGAAAGTCGATACGTGGGATAGAAGGCATAAATGAAGTTTGGCGATGACCGCTCTGTTCACGCTCTTGCCCGAGGCCGTCGAAACGGTGAAGGCCGATAGCAAATCGGTTGTGCTGGAGCAGCTCGCTGCCCGGTTTGCATCCGTTTATGGCTTGGATCAGCCCTTTGTTCTGGCGCGCATGCAAGAGCGCGAGGAATTGGGCAGCACCGGCTTTGGCCGCGGTGTGGCCATTCCCCATGCCCGCATCCCCGATGTGACCACGCCCATGGCGGTGTTCCTGCGGCTCGAAGCGCCTGTGGCGTTTGAGGCGGCCGATGACATGCCGGTCGATCTGGTGTTCGGCCTGCTCAGCCCAGAACAGGGTGGCGTGGTGCATTTGCACGCACTGGCCGCGATTTCGCGGCTGATGCGCGATGAAAAGATGCACACCGCCCTGTCGGATGCGCCCAGCGACGAAGCGCTCTATGCGTTGATTTCCAACGTCATTGATCGCGGAGCGGCCTGAGCCTGATGCCCGCCACTGGCGCCCAAACCCATTGGCGCGCGCTCGAAAGCCTCTATGCCGCAGCGCCGATTAACAAGGCGCTGTTTCGATCGCAGCTAGAGATCCCCGGCGAAGGTCAATCGCGCATCACCTATCAGGTGGAGCCGAATTGCTTTCACGCGGCGGGCGCGGCGCATGGCACGGTCTATTTCAAGATGCTCGATGATGCGGCTTTCTATGCCGCCAACACGCTGGTGACGGATCGCTTTTTGCTGACCACCGCGTTCAACCTGCATTTCACCCGCCCGATTCGCAGTGAAACCGTGGTGGCCGAAGGGCGCTGGATCAGTGGCCGCCGCCGCGTTTTCGTGGCCGAGGCTTGGCTGCTCGATGCCGAAGGCGAGGAAGTGGGGCGGGGCACGGGCACGTTCATGCGATCCCATATCGCCCTATCGGGTCTGGCTGGCTATGCCAGCGCGCAGACACCATGACCGCCCGCCTGCCTGCCCAAATCGAAGCCAGCGCGCTGATTCGGCAGGTTTCCGCCGAAGGCGGCTTTGGTATGGTCATCGCCAAGGGTGATCCAGAGGCCGGCACGATCATGGTCATCCTGTGTGAAAATGGCGCCCATGCCCGAGCCTATGAGCGGATGCCTACGCCCGATGGGAATCGGGTATGGCAATGTTCTCGCCGCGATGATCCGCAGAAATCCGGTGATTTCAGCGATTGGCTGGCCCGACGCCAACGGCAGGACAGTGATCTGTGGATTATTGAACTGGATATCGCGGGTGGTGAACGTTTCATCGGATTGTCAAACTCGCTCGGTTGACTTGGCCTGAGCCGATCTTCAAAGGCCACCTACCACGCATGCGAGGGCAGTAGGGGCGGCATTCCAGCCGTTCATGCAAGCGCGCAGACGGGGGGCAACCGGCAGGAATTCCGGCGGCATCGGCCATCGCTTCATTCGCGAAGGCGCTGCCCGATCTTGCGACTGGAGGCTCACCGCCCATTTGTTAGAGTTACATGAGCTTGATATTGAAACGCGCCAGCGCCACAACGATCGCTGCGTCAATTTTAATGCTTACCTATGGCGCCATTGGTTCGGGTGCTGCCGCTCAGGAGAAGATCCTGACGCAGGCTGAAGCGAATCAAACCATCAATTCCAACGGTACTCCCGCCGCCGATGCAGGCGATGCTGGTGCAGTGCCGAGCAATGCCGCCCTCGCCGATTTGGTGGCTGCACAGCCGCAGGATCAGGAAATTTCCAAGGAAATGGAATGCCTGGCCGGCGCAATCTATTTTGAAGCGCGTAATGAACCGCTGGCGGGCCAATTGGCCGTGGGCCGCGTGATCGTTGCCCGCACGAAATCTGGCCGTTTCCCCACCACCTATTGCGGCGTGGTGTATCAGCCTTCGCAATTCTCCTTCGTGCATCGCCAGCACATGCCCGCTGTTGCCGCCCAATCGCCCACGTGGCGCAAGGCTGTGGCTGTGGCGCGCATTGCCCATGCAGGTCAGCTCAAGACCCCGGCTGAAGGCGCACTCTATTTCCACGCCAAGCGTGTGCGTCCGAACTGGGCCAGCCACACCAAGCTGGCGCAAATCGAGAATCACATTTTCTACCGCTGATCGCGCAAGCCACCGGCGCCAGGAAAAAGCCCCTCGCAACCGAGGGGCTTTTTTGTGTCAGTCGCGGATTTCAACCCAGATCGGCGCATGATCGCTGGCCTTCTCCCGCCCGCGATGCGCCTTGTCCACACCACAAGCCACCAGCCTGTCGGCCAGCTCGGGCGAGAGCAGGGCGTGATCAATGCGGAAGCCATGGTCTTTCTGCCATGCGCCCGCCTGATAATCCCAATAGGTCCACACGCCGCCCTGCGGGTTGTGCGTGGCAATCGCGTCTGTCCAGCCATCATGCAGCAGGCGCAGATAGGCATCCCGCGATTCAGGCTGCATCAGCGCATCCTCCGCCATCGCCTTGGGGTTCCAGATGTCCGCATCGGTAGGGATGACATTGAAATCCCCCGTTACGATGGTGGGGATTTCCAGCGCTTTCAGCTCGGCCATCCGCGCGCGCAAACGCTCCATCCAGCGCAGCTTGTAATCAAATTTCGGCCCGGGCTGCGGGTTGCCATTGGGCAGATAAATCCCGGCAATTCGCACCCCGTTGACCTCGGCCTCCAGATAGCGGCTCTGCTCATCCTCCGGCTCGCCAGCAAGGCCACGCTGCGTCTCGACGGGCTTCACCCCATCGGCCAGAATCGCCACGCCGTTGAAGCTCTTCTGCCCATGCCAGATCGCATGATAGCCGATCTTCTCGAACTCTTCCGCCGGAAAGCCCGCATCCTGCGTCTTGATTTCCTGCAAACAGGCCACCGTAGGCCGCGTTTCCTCCAGCCATTCCAGCAAGCGCGGCAGGCGGGCCTTGATGCCGTTGATGTTGAAGCTGGCGATTTTCATGAGGGCTGGGTTCCGAAAAAGAGAAAGGATGGCGCGCCTTGCCAGCTTAGCTCTTACACCGCAAACGAGGCCCCGCACCCGCATCCGGCCACAGCATTGGGATTATCCACCCGAAACGCCGCCCCGCCCAAGGATTCGACGTAATCCACCACGCATCCGGCCACCAGATCGAGGCTGACAGCATCCACCACCAGCTTCACACCATCGGTTTCCGACACCGAATCCTCGGCATCGACCGTTTCGGCCAGCCCATAGCGGTATTGAAAGCCCGAACACCCGCCCCCTTCCACCGACAAGCGCAGAATGGCGGGTTTATCCTGACGCTGCGCAATCCAAGCGACTCGGGCTGCGGCGGAGGGGCTGAGGGTGACGGTGGGGTTGCTCATAGGGTATAATGTAGGCGCGCGCCCGGCCACTCGCAAGCCGCGCGCGCGCCCATTCATCCAGATGATGGAGTCATGCCATCTGTATATAGTCACGCAGGGCGTCTGCTTCGCCCTGAATATGGTCGATCCGGAATTTCACCAGATCGCCAATGGAGATAAACGCAATCATCCGCCCGGCGCGCAACACCGGCAAATGCCGAATGCGCCGCCGCGTCATCAGGCCCAGCGCTTCAAGCACGGGAGTATCCGGATCGACAGTGATGGCGGGCGAAGTCATCACCTGCCCCACGGCCATATCCAGCATCGCCGGGCCATGTTCGTTGAGCCGATAGATGATGTCACGTTCGGAAAGGATACCGGCAATAGCATGCCCATCCATCACGGGCAGCGCACCAATGCGGTGCTGCGCCAACAGTGTATTGGCATCACGCACTTTCATGGCGATTGTGCAACCCACCACTTCAGTTGATCGACCTTCGATCAAACGAGCAATCGTCATGGCGTCCTCCCTCTCTTATTTGTATGAGTATCTCATAGCTTGCGAACACTGACAAGCGGACATTTGTGCGCTTTGCGTGAATTCCGCCCCCCCACACACAGCTTGCGCAAAGCGCGGCAAAGGCGCACATCACGCCCATGGAATCCCCCTTTTCGCATGGAACAGACCTTCAAAGGGCGGCTTGGCGGCGGTTTCGCCGCTTGATGCTGGGTATGCTGGTGGCCACGGTGATGACAGTCATCGGCGTAATGAGCGTGCTTTATGCGCAGGAAGGGATGGTCTCGATCCACTTCTACATCGCGACAGCCATAGGCATCACGTTTGCCATGCTGCTGATGTCGGCCCTTATGGGCTTGGTATTCCTATCCAACGCCAGCGGGCATGACGCGGCCGTGGTGAAACCTGAGCAAAAGCCATAAAAAAAGGGCCGCCCCAAAGGACGGCCCTTTTTTACAGCGATGGCCAGAATTAGGCCGACGCGGCAGTTTCATAATATTTGGGCGCATACTCGTTGAGGATCGTGAGGATCTTCTTGAGCGCGGTCAGCTCGTCGGTCTTTTCCATCGCGGCCAGTTCGCGCGCGAGGCGGCTGGAGGCCGCTTCGAAGATCTGGCGTTCGGAATAGGACTGTTCGGGCTGATCATCGGCGCGGAACAGATCGCGGGTCACCTCGGCGATGGAGATCAGATCGCCAGAGTTGATCTTTGCTTCATATTCCTGAGCGCGACGCGACCACA
>Ga0302262_10001237_pt1 | contig 10825 bp, 11 predicted proteins | sample II_Fen_E3_4_FD_194557 | JGI IMG/M metagenome (GOLD analysis project Ga0302262, IMG submission 194557) | Peat permafrost microbial communities from Stordalen Mire near Abisko, Sweden - II_Fen_E3_4 | ecosystem: Environmental > Terrestrial > Soil > Wetlands > Permafrost | place: Sweden: Abisko...
ACCGATCGACTCGACATGGCCGGCGACGGCATCTGGCCGGACGCAGAGCACCTTGGCCACTACTAGAGCGCGCGACCGCACGCAGGCGGCCAAGAAAGCAGAGGAGCAGCCGGTGGCGTCGACGACAGTGCCGCCTCCGGACGACTAAGTGGTCGCCACCGGAAGTTCGTCGGTAGTCAGGCAGCCTCCTGGGTTGCCAGCGGTTCGGCTTGCTCGCCTCGCTCGTGGCGGTCGATCCGGGCGAGCAGGTCGTCGAGGTCGTCGGCGGTGAATGTCCAGTTGAACGGGGCCGCGGTGGCGTTGAAGCGTCGTTCGAAGGCGGCGAGCCGGTTCTCGAGTTCTGCGAGGTCGGTGAAGTCATTCGGGGACAGAGCTTTGCGCTGGACGATCGAGTAGTAGATCTCCACCTGGTTCAGCCACGATGCGTGGATCGGGGTGTGCACCATGACCGCAGTGGGAAAGGCGTCGGCGAGCCGTTGGGCGGCGCTGTCGCCGCGGTGGGAGGAGCCGTTGTCGACGACCCAGAACACCCGTTTCGCCGAGGCGTAGGGCTCCTGCGTCATGACCTGGGCGACCAGGGCCATGAACGGGGCGATTCCGGTGGTGGGTTCGCAGCGGCCGATGACGTGGGCGCGGTGCACGTCGTAGGCGGTCAGGTAGGCCAGCGCGCCGCCGCGGTCGTAGTCGTGTTCGACCCGCATAGGGCGGGACCGGCCCGGCGGCAGCGTCGGGTGGCAGCGACAGCGGGCCTGGATGGAGGTCTTCTCATCGCAGGAGATGACGTAGTCGTCATCACCGAGCGGCTGGCCCTCCCAGGTGCGGGCGTACAGGTCAAGGACGCGTTTGGCCTTGACAGCGAAGTCGGGATCGCGGACCGAGATCCAGGACCGGTGTTGCCAGGGTTTGAGAGCGTCGCGGGTGAGGATCCGCCGCACGGTCGACGCCGAGATCGCATCGGCGATCCCGGCGGTGACGACTTCGAGGGCGAGGTCCAGGCAGCTCCACTTCGACAGCGGCACCCCCTGAGTGGCGGGCAGTTCGCAGGCCAGCGCTATGACCTCGGCCCGTTGCATCTCGGTGAACAGCCTCGGGCGACCCGACCGGGGCAGGTCGGTCAGACCGGCCAGTCCGGCGGCGGCGAACCGGGTCCGCCATTTACGGGCGGTGTCGATGCTGACTCCAACGCGGGCCGCGATGACAGCGCTGGCATGGCCGCGAGCGGCCAACAGCACGATCAGTGCCCGGAGGCGGTCCCGGAATGGCGTCTTGTGCCCACTGGCGCGTTGTTTGAGGCGGTGCCGGTCGGCGGCGGTCAACGTGATCGGGCAGGCGCGCGGACCGGGCATCGGCAGCGATCCTTTTCGAGATCGACGGCGGGGGCCGCACCCTCTCGAGAAACGGATCTTGGTGCAAGGGAACACGCCGATCGGGCAGCATGGGCGCATGCCCAAGCCGCCGGAATCGACCAAATCGTCGCTGGAGCAGCGTCTTTGCGTGCATGCTCGCGAGCGTTGGCCGAACATTGAACTCGCCGTCCGGCACCGCGCGGGGTTCGCCTACGCCGACGCGCACCTGCTCAACGGCGAGGTCCTTCCCCTGCTCCGGTTGCGCTACGGTGGGTCGGCCAGCCATTGGGGCGTGGCGTTGTACCGCCCCAGCACCGGCAAATACGAAGATCAGGTCTGGTTCACCGGAACGCCCGTCGAGGCCCTCGACTTCGCGGGCGGCGTCCTGCTCATCGCAGCCGATATCTGAGTCAGAACCTCATCACCTCAGCCGCCACCCGACGCCGCTCGCCCCAACTACCGAGCAACTTCCGGGGCCGACCACTAAGGCTCCGGGCGCCCACGGCACACGCCGGTACCGCTCGCGATATGGCAGGAATGCCCCCCTGGATAATGCTGCTGTCGAAGTCCAGCACGGCTGGACAGCGTGCCGCCAGGCTCGCCCGAGCGCACCTTGGCACGTTCGGCGGGCTGTGCGCGCCCTCACCGTCGGGTACCGGCCGGGTGTGCAGCCGGTTCGGGCGTCCCGGTTCGGGCGTCCCGCCGGTGGCGGGAGTGGTGCCGTCACGCCGCTGACCTGCAGACACGCACCGAAGTGGCGACTTCTCGACTTAACCGGTCGATTTACTGCCGCCAGCTGCCGCGCACCGCCGCTATCGTGTAGCCGACAAACCCGGTAGGGAAAGCAGCCATCTCGCCCGATGGCTTGGTGAGGGGACACGCTCATGCATATCCGGAGCATCCTCCGTCGTCCGACAGGGGGGAGGGCGGTAGCGGCCGGCATGGCAGCCACCCTCGTCGGGGCGCTTGCCCTCACCGCGTGCGGCAGCAGCAGCGCCTCGAGCTCGAGCAGCCTGCGCCTCGGGTACTTCCCGAACCTCACACATGCCAGCGCGATCTACGGCGTCTCTCAGGGGACCTTCCAGCAGGCGCTGGGCTCGGTCACGCTCGACGCCTCGAAGACCTTCAACGCCGGCCCCGCGGCTGTCGAAGCGCTGTTCGCTAACCAGATCGACGCGACGTTCATCGGGCCGAACCCGGCGGTCAATGCCTACATCAAGTCCAAGGGTGAGGCCGTGCGCATCGTCGCCGGCGCGACATCAGGCGGCGCGTCCCTCGTGGTGAAGCCCGGCATCGACACCGCCGCCGACCTCAAGGGCAAGAAGCTCGCCACGCCGCAGCTGGGCAACACCCAGGACGTGGCCCTGCGCTACTGGCTCAAACAGCGCGGGCTGTCGACGACGACCACCGGCGGCGGAGACGTGTCCATCGTCCCGCAGGACAACTCGCAGACGATCGACACCTTCCAGCAGGGTCAGATCGACGGCGCGTGGGTGCCCGAGCCCTACGCCGCGCGGCTCGTGACCGAAGGTGGCGCGCACGTGCTCGTCGACGAGCGGACGCTGTGGCCCGACGGACGATTCGCGACGACCGTCCTGCTCGTCCGCACCGACTACCTCAACGCCAACCCGCAAACGGTCCAGAACCTGATCCAAGGCGAGATCAGCGCCAACAAGGCGATGGCCGCGGACCCGCAGAAGGCTCAGCAGGTCGTCAATGACGAGGTTCAGAAGATCACCGGTAAGGGCCTCAAGCCGGCCGCGCTGGCCGCGGCCTGGAAGACCGTGACCTTCACCGAGAACCCCATCCCGTCGTCGGTGCTCGCCTCGGCGCAGCACGCGCAGGACGTCGGGCTGCTCGAGCTGAACGGCATGGCGTTCTCCGACCTGAAAGGCCTGTTCGACCTGACCCAGCTCAACGCCGTGCTGAAGGCGTCGGGCCAGCCGGAGGTGTCCGCTTCATGACTTTGCTCGACTTCCGGGCGGGCGCTGCTTCGGCAGCGTCCGCCAAGAGCGTTACGGGGCCCGCCAAGAGCCTTACGGGGCCCGCCAGGACCATTCCCGACGCCGATCCCGACCGCCCGGCCGTGCGTCTCGACGCGGTGAGCCGGCGCTTCGGCACCGGCCCCACAGCAGTCCTTGCCCTCGACCGCGTCTCGCTCGGCATCGCGCCGGGCGAGTTCACCTGCATCGTCGGCGCGTCCGGCTGCGGTAAGAGCACATTGCTCAACCTCGTGGCCGGCCTCGACGCTCCGTCCGGGGGCACGCTGTCGACCTACGACTCCCGGGTCGCCCTCATGTTCCAGGAGGCCGCGCTGATGCCGTGGCTGACGGTGGGGGAGAACGTGGAGCTTCCGCTCCTCCTCGCCGGCACCGGCCGCGGGGCCCGGCAGCGGCGTGCCGCCGAGCTGCTCGGCACCGTCCGGCTGGACGGCTGCGCGGACAAGCGTCCGCACGAGCTGTCCGGAGGCATGCGCCAGCGCGTCAGTCTCGCCCGCGCGCTCGCGCAGGATGCCGACGTCCTGCTCATGGACGAGCCGTTCGGCGCGCTCGACGCGATGACCCGCGACCTTCTCCACGACGAGCTCGAACGGGTGTGGCGCGAGACAGGGGTCACGGTCCTGTTCGTCACCCACAACGTCCGCGAGGCGGTTCGGCTGGGCGACCGGATCGTCCTGCTGTCCAGTCGCCCCGGCCGTGTCGTGGCCGGCTTCCAGGTGCCGGTGGCCCGGCCGCGCCGCATCGACTCGGCCGAGGTGGCCGAGCTGGCCGCAACGGTGACCGACGCCCTGCGCGAGGAGGTGCGTCGACATGGCCGCTGACGTGACGCTGCGGGACACCCGGATCGACCTGACGAAGTCACCGGCCTTCGCTGCCGATCTCGCCGGGCTGGACGCGCTGGAAACCTTCCAGGACCCGCGCCGGCCGCTGCCGGCCCGGATCTGGTCGAGTGCCTGGCCGAAGCTGGCCGCAGTCGGGCTGGGGCTGCTCATCTGGCAGATTGCCGTCTGGAGCGCCTGGCGCCCGGAGTGGGTGCTGCCGAGCCCGCTCACGGTGTTCGAGTCGCTGGGTAACATGATCACGACCGCGGAGTTCTGGGACGCGCTGGCCAACACGTTGCGCCGGGCCGTCCTCGGCTTCGGGTTCGCCCTGGTCAGCGGTACGGCGATCGGGCTGGCGGTGGCCCGCGTGCGCGTCCTGCGAACCGCGGTCGGCTCGTTGATCACGGGGTTGCAGACGATGCCCTCGGTGGCCTGGTTCCCGCTGGCCATTCTGTTCTTCGGTCTCAACGAGTCCGCGATCTTCTTCGTGGTGGTGCTGGGCGCGGCGCCTTCCATCGCCAACGGGCTGATCAATGGGGTGGACTACGTGCCTCCGCTGCTGGTCCGCGCGGGTCGCGTCCTCGGGGCCCGGGGCTGGTCGCTCTACCGGCATGTGATCATGCCTGCGGCCCTGCCCTCCTACCTGGCCGGGCTCAAGCAGGGCTGGGCGTTTGCGTGGCGCAGCCTGATGGCCGGTGAGCTGCTGGTCATCATCGCGAACCGGCACGCATTGGGGCAGGAGATGCAGTTTGCCCGCGACAACTCCGACGCGGTCAAGCTGATCAGCATCATGATCGTCATTCTGGTCATCGGCATTCTCGTCGACGTGCTGTTCAACGCCTTCGACAAGCGGTTGCGGGCACGGCGGGGGATTTTGGACAGCGTCTGATCGATCACCAGGCCGGTGCGTGCGGGACGTGGCACGCTACTCGGCGTGCACATAACGGCGCGCGCGGACTATGCCATGCGGGCGCTGCTGACCCTCGCGGCAGCGCCCGACGGCGTGCTCGTCAAGGGGGAGGACCTCGCGGCGGCCCAGCGGCTGCCGCAGCGCTTCCTGGAGAACATCATGATCCAGCTGCGCCGGGCCGGCGTCGTGGTCAGCCAGCGTGGCGCGGAGGGTGGGTACGGCCTGGCCCGCCCCCCCGAGCAGATCAACGTCGCGGACGCGTTGCGCGCGGTCGAGGGCCCATTGGCGCACGTGCGGGGCACGCGTCCCGAGGACACGCTCTACGACGGCGCCGCGAGCAACCTGCAGCAGGTGTGGGTGGCGGTGCGGGCGAGCATCCGGCGGGTTCTGGAGCAGGTGACGCTCCGCGACATCGTCGAGGGGACGCTGCCCGAGGACGTGGTGCGTCTGACCGCCGATCCGGAAGCCTGGAAGCCGCACTAACCTCAGCCGCCGGGTCGGGTGGCTCGGAGCCGTGGGGTCTTGCGAGCCACGCCCGACCCCGCCAACCGTGGCCGCCTCCGATTGTCGAGATCAACACAGGCGTGAATTCCCGCCCGAAATGTCCCCACAAATCGGACGCGAAAAGCCACGTGTGTTGATCTTGGCTGTGGGCAGGGCCGGCTGTGGGCAGGGCCGGCTGTGGGCAGGGCCGGCTGTGGGCAGGGCCGGCTGTGGGCAGGGCCGGCTGTGGGCAGGGCCGGCTGTGGGCAGTGGGACTCTCGCTGGTTCGCGCCGGCCGGTGCCGGCCCCCCGCGCATCTCATGAGAACGTTCAGTAAGCCCGTTCTGGCCGGGGAGCGTGTATCCCCGCCCGCCGGGGCGGAAATCCCCGCGCCACGGGGGCGTGGGCGCCGGTACCGTTTCTGTCCGTGATCCTGCGGATGTCGACCCTGTTCCTGAGAACGCTGCGTGAGGACCCGGCCGACGCGGAGGTGCCCAGCCACCGCTTGCTGGTCCGCGCCGGCTACATCCGCCGTACCGCCGCGGGCGTCTACTCCTGGCTGCCGCTCGGAAAGCGCGTCCTGGACAACGTCGCCCGCATCGTGCGCGCCGAAATGGACGCCATCGGCGCTCAGGAGGTGCTGCTGCCCGCCCTGCTGCCGGCCGAACCGTGGCAGCGCACGGGTCGCTGGGAGGCCTACGGCAGCGAGTTGTTCCGCCTCAAGGACCGCCGCGACGGCGACTTCCTGCTCGGCCCCACCCACGAGGAGGTCATCACTCTGCTCGTGAAAGGCGAGTACTCGTCCTACCGGGACCTGCCCGTCGCGCTGTACCAGATCCAGAACAAGTACCGGGACGAGCCGAGGCCCCGCTCGGGGGTCATCCGCGCCCGCGAGTTCCTCATGAAGGACGCCTACTCTTTCCACACCGACAGCGACAGCCTCAAGACGACCTACGAAGAGTTTCGGCGCGCCTACGAGCGCATCTTCACCCGGGTCGGCCTCGACTACCGCATCGTCGAGGCCCAGGCCGGCACGATCGGCGGGGATGTCAACAACGAGTTCCTCGCCCCCGCCGAGGTGGGGGAGGACCTGTTCGTTTCGTGCACCGCGTGCGACTACGCGGCGAACGTGGAGGCCGCCCACGTCGGGCGCGGCGAGGTGAACGTCCCGGACGAGGGCCATCCGCCGATGACCGAGGTGCACACGCCGGGGGCGCCGGGCATCGACGACGTGGTGGCGCTCCTCGGCGATGTGGAGGCCGACCAGATGCTCAAGACGATCATTTACAAGGTCGGTGGCGAGTACACCGCGGTGCTCCTGCCCGGTGACCGGGTAGTGGACGAGACCCGCCTGGCCGCCGCGGTCGCCCCGCGGGAGGTCGAGCTCATAGGCGAGGAGGATTTCGCTGCCCGTCCCGACCTCGTCCGCGGCTACGCCGGCCCGCAGGGCATGCAGGAGCGGGGGGTTCGGGTGCTCGCCGACGTCCGGGTGCTGCCGCACAGCACGTGGGTGACGGGGGCGAACAGGCCCGACCACCACGTCCTGGATGCGGTGAACGGACGCGACTTCACCGTCGACGGCTACGTCCATGTCGCGACGCTGGCCGCGGGCGATCCCTGCCCGCGCTGCTCGTGCCCGCTGCATATCGGTCGCGGCATCGAGGTGGGCCACATCTTCCAGCTCGGCCGCCGCTACACCGATGCCCTTGAGCTGGACGTGACCGGCCCTGACGGGGCCCCGGTGCGGGTCACGATGGGCTGCTACGGCATCGGCGTCAGTCGCATCGTGGCCAGCGTGGTGGAGCAGAACGCCGATGCCGCGGGCATCCGGTGGCCGGCCGAGATGGCACCGGCCGACGTGCACATCGTGGCGGTGGGCAAGGGCACCGAGCAGCGTGACGCCGCCGAGCGTCTGGCCCGGGAGCTGGACGAGGCGGGCCGGCGGGTGTTGCTCGACGACCGTGCGGTCGCGGCCGGGGTCGCCTTCGCCGACGCCGACCTGTTGGGCGTCCCGACGATCGTGGTCGTCGGCAAGGCGCTGGCCGAAGGTGCGGTCGAGGTGAAGGATCGGCGCTCGGGTGAGCGCCGCCGCGTGGGCCTCGACCGGGTTGTCGCCGAGCTGGCATGACGGCCGAGCTGGCAGGACGGCCGAGCTGGCAGGACGGCCGAGCTGAAATGACAGCTGGGCCGCGATGAGCGGGGCGTCCGTCGAGGCGGTCGTCTTCGACTGGGGTGGCACCCTCACCCCGTTCCACGACGTGGATCTGCTCGATCTGTGGCGGGCCGCCGCGCGTCGCCTCGCGCCGGAGCGCGCCGAGGAGGTGGCCGCGGCGCTGCTCGCTGCCGAGCAGCGCTGGTGGGAGGAGGCCGTCGCGAACGGTCGCAGCGGCACGACCCACGACGTGCTGCGCGCGGCTGCGGCGGCGACGGGGCTCGACGTCCCGGCGGAACTGCACGACGAGGCGCTGCTGGCGCACCTGGCTGCCTGGACGCCGCACACGCGCACCCTGCCCGAGGTCGCCCCGCTGCTCACCGAGTTGCGGGAGCGCCGCATCAAGATCGGCCTGCTGTCGAACACGCACTGGCCCCGCCAGTGGCACGAGCACTGGCTGGCCCGCGACGGCGTCCTGGATCTGATCGACGCCCGCGTCTACACCAGTGACCTGCCCTGGCTCAAGCCGCACCGGCAGGCCTTCGACGCGGTGCTGGCCGCCCTCGGCGGTGTCGCCCCGGCGCGTGCGGTGTTCGTCGGGGACCGACCGCTCGACGACATCAGCGGGGCGAAGAACGCGGGGATGCGCGCCGTGCTCATCCCGAACAACGCGGTGCCGGGCTACGACGTCGTGCCGGACGCGACGATCGAACGGCTGCCCGACCTGCTCGGGGTGCTGGCGGCCTGGTGAGCCGGCCGGGAGCACCCCGCCCGCCGGCCGCCCGCCCGGCCGGCCGGCCCGCCGCCCGGCCGGCTACGCCCCGCCGGGGAACGCCGTCGTCGCCCGCGCCGGTCCAGCGCCGCTGAGCAGTCGGGCACGGGCCGCGGTGGTCGCGGCGTTCCCGAGGAAGGTTGCCACCTCTGTGCGCAGCGACCCGCGATCCAGGCGGCCGAGGACGTCGTGGCAGGCGGCAGCCACGGAGTCCTCGATGTCGGCGATCAGTGCCAGCGCCGCCGCCGCGCCGTCGGGGCGCGGGTAGCGGTAAGCCGCATCACCGGGCGGCGGCGTGCCGCCGGCAGCGACGATCCGCTGGGTCAGGGCGTCCCGCCGGTCGTGGTGCGTCTGCAGGCCGGCGACGGCCAGGGCGAGCGCGGCCTGGGCGGGCGGCACTGCTGTGGCGAGGACGGCGCTCGCGAGGCCGTAGCCATAGACCGCCGCGTACTCGAAGGTGAGAAGCTGGCTGAGCCCGTCCTGGTCGCTCACACCTCGCCACCGCCGAGCAGGACATCGGCGTGCACCAGCTCGGCGGCCGCGAGGGTGCCCAGCAGCGGGGCGAGCCCGCGGCCGGCTGCCGCGCACGCGTTGCGCCGCGTGGTCGCGACGGAGCGCTCCAGCGTGGCCAGCGCGCGGACGGCGGCGCTGGCGTTCGCGGGTACCGGCGGTGCTGTCGGCGCCGCTGTGCTGGGGCCTGAAGACCCCCGCGGGGACTCGGCGAGCCTCGCGGCGTGCTCGCGGTGCTGCTGCCACGGCACCGCCAGTGTGCCGGCGAGAGCCGGGTGGCGGGCCGCGGTGGCAGCGTATGCGGCGAGCAGGCGCTGCTCGTCGGCGGCTGCCCGGCGGCGCAGCGCGTCGTCATCCGGCGAGGACCCGTTGTCTGTGGCGTTGCCGTCGGAGCAGGCGGCCAGTGCCAGCAGCAGTGTCCCGGCGAGCACCTCCCGGCGCGTTGGCACGCCGGGGCCGGCGAGGTGCGTCCGGCGCGTGGGCGAGTGCAGGCCCGGGCGCAGGGTCACGGCGGCAGCCTCGCACAGTCATCCGGATATGGCCGTGATAGGCGTGACAAGTTGCTGCGCGAAGGCATTGGAGTGGGTGTCCCCCGGAGCGTAACCTCGAGGAGAGAGATCGTCGGAGGCGGCCAACGGCGCCAGGGGTCGGGCGGGTGAGGAGGTCCGGTGGGAGGTGCCGCCGCCCGAGCCCGGCTTGTCGAAGTCCTTGAGCCGGCTGTGACCCGTGCCGGCTTCGACCTCGAGGAGGTCACGGTCCAGCGGGCGGGCTCGCGAAGCCTGCTGCGAGTGGTCGTCGACCGTGACGGCGGCGTCGATCTCGATTCGGTCGCGGCGGCGAGCAAGGTCGTCGGCGACGTCCTGGACGCGAACGGCGACGCGATGCCCGGCCCGTACGTGCTTGAAGTGACCAGCCCGGGGGTTGATCGTCCGCTGACCGAGCCGAGGCATTGGCGCCGCGCGGTCGGGCGGCTGGTCCTGGTGGTTCCGGAGCAGGGGCCGGCGCTGACCGGCCGGCTCGTCGCCGTCGACGAGGAGGGGGCCTCGCTGGAAACCGGCGCCGACGCGGGCGGGGCTGGGGGCGGCGGGGGCGACATGGTGCGCGTGGAGTACTCGGGGGTGCGCCGGGCGGTCGTCCAGGTCGAGTTCACCGGCGCGGCCGGTGGCGGGCAGTCCTGCTTGGGGGCCGACGGCGAGGACGGGCCATGAAGCTGGATCTGGGCGCCCTGCGCGGCATCGAGCGCGAGCGGGACGTGCCGTTCGAGACGCTCGTCGAGGCGATCGAAACCGCACTTCTCACCGCCTACCAGCACACGAGTGGGGCGCAGCCGCACGCCCGGGTTCATGTCGATCGCAAGAGCGGCGCCGTCGCCGTGCACGCCCGCGAACTCGACGCAGACGGGCAGCTGCTGCGGGAGTGGGACGACACGCCGGAGGGCTTCGGCCGCATCGCGACGATGACCGCCAAGCAGGTGATCCTTCAGCGACTGCGCGAGGTCGAGCAGGAGGCCACTTACGGGGAGTACGTGGGCCGGGAGGGCGACGTAGTCAGCGGGACGGTGCAGCAGCACGAGCGGCGGGCGGGGTCGCGCCTGGTCATGGTGGATCTCGGCAAGGTCGAGGCGGTGCTGCCGCCCGCCGAGCAGGTGCCGGGGGAGAGCTACACACACGGCCTGCGGCTCAAGTGCTTTGTGGTGGCGGTGCACATGACGGCGCGCGGGCCCTCGGTGATGGTGTCGCGGAGCCATCCGGGGCTGGTGAAGGGGCTGTTCGCGCTGGAGGTGCCCGAGATCGCCGACGGGACCGTGCAGATTGCCGCGATCGCCCGAGAG